>Ga0208960_1000164_pt1 | contig 36690 bp, 24 predicted proteins | sample GreLakmeON33MSRF_FD_187703 | JGI IMG/M metagenome (GOLD analysis project Ga0208960, IMG submission 187703) | Freshwater lentic microbial communities from great Laurentian Lakes, MI, USA - Great Lakes metaG ON33MSRF (SPAdes) | ecosystem: Environmental > Aquatic > Freshwater > Lake | place: Great... | reverse complement strand
CTTCACCTGGTCGTCGTAGAGTTTGCGCGCCTGCGAGAGCAGTGTGTTCGGCGTCGTGGAGCTGAGCTGCACGACTTGAATCTTGCGCGTCGGCTGCTCCCCGAGCGACTGGTCGAGCTGCTCGATGATAGCGGGCACGGCGGACAGCTCCTTCGCGTCGCCGGTCACGATGAGCGTGCGGGTCTTGGCGTCCACGGAAACGGTCACGCGCTTCTGCACGCGACCGGCGGCGTCGTAACGCACCAGCGCGGTGGTGAGGACCTCGGCGACCTTCGCGGGATCGGCGGATTTGATTTTGAAAACGCGCGCGGTCGAGCTTTGCCCGCCGGTGGTGTCGAGTTTCTTGATGAGGTCGGCAACCGCTTCCAGCTCGGTGGTGTCGGCGATGACGATCAACCGGTTCGACCCGGTGTCCGCCGTGATGAGCGTGTCCGGCGTGCGCGTGCCAAACCGCGACTTCGCCTGTTCGAGATAAAGCGTCCGCACCGTGACGGCCAGCTCGACGGCGCTCGCGGTGGTGAGGTCGAAGATGCGCGTGTCGCGGACGGAGGTGCGGGCCTTGCCGGGTCCGAGCTTCTGGACCAACGCCTCGATTTCCTTCACGTGCTCGGGCCGGCCCGTGACGATGAGCCGCCCGCCCTGCGGGTCCGCGACGATTTGCGCGTCGGCGGGATCGGTCTCGGGCTTGTCCTTCCACTGCTCGGTGTAGAGCTTCATCACGATGGGCAGCAGGCGCTCCACGTCGTTGGCGGTGCCGACTTCAATGGTCTTCGTCTCGCGCAACGGCGTGGTCGTCGCGGTGGGCTGGATCTGGGCGAAGATGGCTTCGATAGCCTTCAGATGTTCAACGCGGGCGTTGACGATGATGCGGCCCGAGACGCCATCGCTGACCATCTGCGCGTCCGCCGCGCCGAGCTGCGGGTTGGCGGTGAACTGGTCCTTGTAGAGCTGGAGCGCGAGCGCCATGACGCGCTTGGCCTCGGCGAGTTTCCCGAGATCAATGACCTTCGTCTCGCGCGCGGAGGGCTGGCCGCCGGCGAGCGTGTCGGCAATCTGCTGAATCCCCTCGGCCTGCTGCTTGGTGCCGTAGACCGTCAACCGCGTGCCGCTCGGGTCCGCGTAAATCGTCGCGGGCTTCTGCGCCTTGCCGGCGGATTGCTCGGTGTAAATCGCCGTGACCTTCGGCAACAGCTCGGCGGACGAAGCGTTCTTCACTGCCACGGAATGCAGCTCGCGCTGAGTCTCGTCGGGCTTGCTGTCGAGCGAGGCGATGAGCGACTCGATTTGCGGCAGCATCGTGTCCGGCGCGAGGACGATGATGCGTTTGCCGTTCGGCGTGATGCTGACCAAGTTCGTCACCGCCCGCCCGCCGCTCTGGGCCACGAAGACCTTCGTCGCGAGCGCGGCCAAGGCGTCGGCGTCGCCGCGCACCTCGATGAGTTTCATGCTCTTGGGCTTCTCCAAGTTCGACGGGTCAATGCCTTCGTTGTCGAGGCGCTGGATGATGCTCTCCGCGTCCTTCAAGTCCGCGCGCGTGCCGGCCACGACGATGCTGTTCGACTCTGGGTCCGCCGAGACGGTGACGCGGCGGATGGGCTGGTTGCGGGCGTCAAAGCGCACCATCGCGTTCGAGACGACGCCCACGACCTTGATGGCGGTGGCGTTGTTGAGCTTGAAGACTCGCGCGCCGCCCGCGCCCTCGGGGGCCTGGTCGAGTTGATCGACGATGGTGCTCACGGCGAGCAACTCGTTGCGCGGGCCGCTCAGGATGAGGCGGTTCGAGGCAGCGTCGGCGATAATCTTGACCGTCGGCGAATACTCCGGCCCGCGCTGGCTCTTGAGCAACTCGGTGACGAGCGGCGTCGCGAGCGCGGCGATGGCGGTGGCGTCGCCCTGCTTCAACTCCATCACGCGCATCTCGCGCGGCTGCACGTCGCCGGGCGTGTCGAGCTGCTGGATCACTTTCGACGCAGCCTCGACCGCGTCCGGCTCGCCGCTGAGGACAAGGCTGTTGCTCCGCGCGTCCACGAGCACCTTCACGGACTGGGACTGGGCGTTGAGGCTCTTCTCCACGAGGCCAGAAATCTCGGCGGCCAGCGCGGCCTTGAGCCGGATGACGCGCGTTTCCTCACGCATCGGCTTTTTGCCGACGGGGTCGAGTTGCCGGATGATGGCCTCGACGCGGGTGATTTCCGCGTCCGCGCCGCTGACCATGATGCGGTTGTTCTTCGGGTCGGCGATGACCGTGGCCGCGCCACCGGGCGGCTCGCTCTGACCCCGGAGTTGCTCGGTGTAGAGCTGCGTGACGAGCGTGGTCAGGTCGGTGGCCGTGCGCGCGTGCAACTCCACGGTGCGGAACTGGCGGGCGAGGTTCTGCGTCGTGGCGGTGTCGAGCTGCATCACCAACTCGCGCACGCGGGTCAAGTCCTTCGCCGTCGCGAGCACGATGATTTGCTTGCCGCTCGCGTCGGGGATGAGCTTTGGCTCCATCTGCGGGTCCGTGCCGGGGCCGCCCATCTGCGCGAGGAGTTGGGTGGCGAGGGCGATGATTTCGGTCGGGGCCTTGGCGCGCACGGGGAGGACAACCATCTCGCGGCGCTGCGTCGCGGGCGCGAGGTCCACAACCTGCACGAGCTGCTCAATCTCCTTCAACTGCTCCGGCGTGGCGGTGACGAGCATCCGGTTGTTTGCGTTGTCAGCGACGACGGAGGGCTTGGGCTGGCCTTCGTAACGGCGATCAGCCATGCGGTCGGTGAGCAGTTTTTCGAAGCTGGGGAAGACGGTCTCCATGCGCGTATTTTTGAGCGCGATGATCTGGAGCTGGCGGTTCATCGGCGCGCCGTTTTTGCCCCGCAGTTGCTTCACTAGTTCCTCAATACGCAACAGGTGCGGCTCGCTGGCGGTGACGATGAGCCGGCCGTTGTCGTCGCTCATCAGCTTCGCGTGCGCGCCGGTGTCGAGCCCGCCCGCGCCGCTCATCTGGTTGCGATAAAGTTCGTCAATGAGGGGCAGCAGGCGCTTCGCGTCCGCCGCCGTGCCAACCTCAATGAAGCGTGTCTGCATCGCCTGCGGCTGCGAGGTGCCGGTCTCGAGCTGCGTGAGAATCTCCGTTGCCGTCTGCAAGTCACCGGGCGAGCCGGTGATGACCACGCTCTTGCTGGCCGCGTCGAACGTGACGCTCGCCGTGGTGTTGCCGGCGCGCCCGCCGGGGTCGCGGCGCGTGAGCGCCTGCGTGATGATGGCGGCAAAGTCCTTCGGCTCGGTCGCGCGCGGACGGAAGACTTTCGTGAGCTGCACGGTCTGAGTGCGGAGCGCGATGTTGTTGGTATTAGCGAATTGACCGGCCGTGCCCTTGTCCACGCGGCTGATGAGCAAATCAATCTGCTCCAACTGCGCAGCAACGGGCGAGGCGACGATGAGACGATTGTCCTTCGAGTCCGCGATGACGCGGGCCTTGGTGGCGGAAGTCGCGGAGGATTCCTTCGGCTCGGCCACGCCGGGAATCGCCTGCCGGATGATGCCCGCCAGCTCCTCGGCCTTGATGTTTTGCAGTTGGTAAATACGGACATCGCCCGCCGGGCCTTCGCGCTGCTCGAACTTGTTGATGAGCTCCTCCGCCAGCGCGATGCGCTCGCGCGGGCCGAAGAGGACCATCGTGCGCGAGGCATCGTCATAGACGGCGGTGATGTATTCGTTCGGGTCGGGGGGGACCGCGACCATCGTTTTGGTCGTGGGATTAAACTCCTGCCGGCGCGGCGCGGTGGCCAGGCCGAAGGTGCGGTTGAGCAGGTCGGCCACAATCGCGCCCGAGGTGTTTTGCAGCGCGAAGGTTTTCATCTGCCGCTCGGCGGGAGCCTCGACATCAATCGTCGCCAGCAGCGTCTTGATGCGCTGAATGTTCGCGAGCCGGTCGGTGATGATGATGCCGCGCCCGCGCGGGAGCACGGCCATGGAGCCGGCGTTGGAGAGCATGGAAGTGAGCGACTCGGTGATTTCCTTCGAGTCCACGTTCTTCGCGTCGAGCACGGCGGTGACGACTTCGCCGAGGCGCACGTCGCCCGGCGCTCCGCTTCCGCGCAGGAGTTTGAGCGGGGTGGAAGGCAACTCCTTGAACGGCACGAGCTGAAGGTAGTTCGCGTTCTCGACGAGCATGACGCCCTTCATCGAGAGGATGACGTTCAACGTGTCGAGCGCCTCGGCGTAGGTGTAGGTGTTGGCGTCGTTGTAGGAGAGCGTGCCCTCGGGCTTGGTCGCGGCGAGGAGTGGCTTGTTCGCCATCTGCGCGAACCGCTCAATCACGTCGGCGTAGGAAATGCCGTCGAACTGGAAGCGGATGTTGCGCGCGGGCGCGGCTGCGCCCGCGGGCGCGGCTGCGCCCGCGGGCGCGGCGGGCGCAGTCGTGGCGGCGGGCGCGGTGATGGTGACGGTCTTCGCGGGGGCGTTCGTGGCGGGTGCGGCCTTCGGCGCGTCCTGCGCCGCAAGGGTGAACGTGCCACCGGCGAGCGCCAGGGCGAGGAACGTGGAGTGCGTGCGGTTCATAAGGGGAAAGTGTTTACGGTGTTATGCGCGGGGCTTCGACAACAAGTTTTGCCAGCTCCGGAGGCAGTTTCGCCACCTCCATCTTCCGCAAGTCTGCCAGCGTCTGGCCGCGCTCGATGGCGAAGAATTCATCCTTCACGCGCACGATGACGCGGCTGAAGGATTGCAGGCCGCTCGCGCCGGGCAGCGGCATCGCGCGGTAGTCCACCAGCGCGATGGTGCCGCCCGCGAGCGCGTCGCCGGGTTTGTAGCGCGCGGTCTTCTGAGTCGTCAGGTCGCGCACGTGAATCTCTGGCTGCCCCTGCCACTCGGAGAGCGACACGATGCGGAAGGTCTCCGGTCCCGGCGGTCCCGGCGGCGTGGCGGGCGTGCTCGATGGGGAACCCGGCGAGGTGCGCGTCGGCGGCACGGGCGGGGGCGGCGGGCGCTTGATGTAGGGCCGCAAAATGTCGCGCACGGGAATCGTGTCGAAGGCGCGGCGCTCGGGGGAATCCAGTTCCACCCTGGCCTGCAACGACTCGCGCTTCACGTCGGGGGCCGGGTCCAGCACGAGCGTCAGGCAGCGGAACTGCACGCGCACCACGCCGGGGGCGTCGCCGCCCGAAACGACGAGGTTCTCCAACCGCAGCAGGTGGGGCGCGTGTTCGAGTTGGAACAGCAGGTTCACGACGCCGGCCAACGCGCCTTCGCCCTGCACGTTCCAGCCGATTTCACTCGCGCCTCGCATCTTGCGCGGGCCGACGGGCAGGCGCGTGAAGCTCACTTCCTTCAAGCCAGCGCGGAGAATTTTCTTGGTCAGCATCTCGCCGGACGTGGCGCTGGCCTCGTCCACGTTGTCGGCGAAGGTCAGCTTGCCGAGGCTCTTCAGGCGATCCTCGGCGGTGAAGTAGTTCCGCCGGTCGGTCTGAATTTTCGCGAGCCGCTCGCGCGCAGTGACGATGCGCTTGTCGAGGTCAGTTAGCGGCTTAGTAATGAAGGCGCGCAAGCCCAGCGCGCCGCCGAAAAGCGCTGCGCTACCGAGCACGACGACCGCCATGAGTTTCTCGCGCGCGTTCATCCGCCCCCCTTTCGACGAGCGCCCGGTTCGAGCGACGCGTCATCCTCCGGACGTTCCGGCGGCGTCACTTTCGAGAGGTCAATCTTGAGCTTCGCTGGCACGACCAACTCGATGGTCGAGAGAAATTCGTAGCCCGTCTTGTCGGAGCCGGGCGTGATGGCGAGCGGCTTGACCTCGTAGCCGGCGGCACGGAGCTGCTTCTCAATCTTCGCCAAAACCGCGCCGCTCTTCGCGCGCACCGCGAGGCGGATGATCCCTTGCCCGCTGACGGACAAGGACGTGAGGAAAACATCCTCGCTGCGCGGCAACACGGCGGTGAGGTAGGCGTAGTGCAGCAGCCAGTCGCGCTCGCCCTTCACCCATTCGTTCACCACGCCGGCCTGCCCAATCATCTGGCGGTAGGTGGGCCGCTGCTTCTCGGCGAGGACGGCCTCGGCGGTGACGGCATCCAGCACCGCCTGCCGCTGGCCGACCAGCCAGCTCCGCACGCCCGCGACGATAAGGAACAGCACGACCGCCGCAGCGACACCGGCAAGAATCTTTATCTTCCGCATGTCGCGCTGCACGGCGGGACGCTTCGGATTGAGGAAGTCGAAGGGCAAGCCGCCTGCGTCCGCGAAGCCCAGCGCGAGGCCGATGCCAGCGGTGGCACCAGCGGCGGCGGTGCGGGAGTCCTCGGGCAATTCCAGCGCGGCGGTGTCGAGCAGCGCGACGGGCGTGCTCACGCGCGTGGCGAGCGCAGCGACGACGGCGGCTTCGTGACCGGTCGCGCCCGCGACGAAGAGTTTTGCCAACGCGCCCGCCGAGCCGAGGCCGCTGTAGCTGTGCAGGCTGCGGACGGCCTCGATAGTCGCAGCGGCGACGAAGGCTTCGGCGGTCAGGCCTTGGTTTGGAGTTCCGCCTGAAGGCGGGACACCCAGCCCGGCGCTCCGGCTGAAGGGCACGGCTTGGTCGGTGACGACATCAATGCTGAGTTCGTCCGGACGCAGCGAAACCAACGCGTAAGGCTGCCCGGCCTCGTTCACGCGGCACGCCTCCACACACCGCGCGCTGGCGCTGGGCAGCAATCCGAGCGCGACGAGCTTCACGCCGGCGGCTTCGGCAGCGCGCTGGTAGAACGCGACGACATCGCGCTTGGCGACGGCGACGAGCACTTCGAGCTTCGGCGGCGGGGCGGCGGGCGCTTCTGCGCCGGGCTTCGCGTTCGCGTCGGGCTTGGGCGCGGGCGGGGTGATTTGCCGGTGGACTTGGAAATCAATCACCGCGTCCGCGAGCCGGAACGGCAGGTCCTTGCCGACTTGCAGGTGGACGATGGAGGCCAACTCGCGCACGTCGGGGATGACGGGGAGCAGCAGGGTCTTGAGCACGACTTGCGCGCGCGGGATGCCGAGCACGACCGGGCCGGGCTTGAGCTTGAGTTGGTCGAGAGCCTTTGCGATGGCGGTGCCCAGCACGGCGGCGTCGGTGCGGTCAGCGTCGGCGGGGAGGTTGAGCGACGCGGCGGACACGCGGGCCACAGCGGGCTGGCCGCTGCGCGTGGTGGTCTGCACGACGCGGAGGGAACGGCCATCGAGGTCAAGCGCGGTGGCCTGCGCGGGCAGCTTCGAGCGCTGCTCGCGGGTGAGGGAGAATTTCTTCAGCGGGAAAGCGGGGAGAGAGTCGCTGTCAGCCACGGCGAGCCTCCTTTCCGTTTCGGTTCGCTGACTGGGAGGGAGCAGCCTCCGTCTCGCCACTGATGGGGAAGGGCAGGCCACGGCGGGTCACATCGCGCAGGTAGGTCACTCGGCGCGCGCCGGCGGCGACATCAATGCCGGCTTCGAGCACGCGGTAGCGGCCCGAGGGCAGGCCATAGCCGATGACTTGGATGGTGAATTGAAAACTCCGCGCGGTGAGCAGTGGCGCGAGGGCCTTGAACTTCGCGGCGTCCACCACGCCTTCCGAGTAGAGCCACGCGATGGTGGTGCGGCGCTCGGGGCTGATGCTGCGGCGCGCGGACACGATGGACTCGGCGAGCGCGTCGTCCACGCCGGGCAACGTGGCGAGGACGGCGATGCTGGCGGTGTTCACGTTGATGAGACCGGCGGTCTGCAGCTCGGCGGACGTGGTGAAGAGTTCGAGCACGGTCGCCAGCTCGGCTTTGCCGACGCCGGAGGTGATTTCAATTTCAAGCCCCTTGCCGTCTTTCACCGGAAGTTTGGCTTCGAGCAAGTCGGCTGCGTGGGAGAGTGTGACATCGTTGGCGCGGAGGGCGGCGAGGAAGTTCGTGAGCGCCGGGGGCAGCTCGGTCTCGGGGAACACAGCGTCGGGGTTGTTGAAGTTCACGCGATAGGTGCCGTCGCTGGCGGTGTCGGGGTCGTAGGAGGCGATGGTGAGGAACTGGCTCAGGCCGCGCACGGCGCGCGGTTGCTCGGCGTCATCGCCGGTCCCAGTGCCGCGCGAGGCGGCGTTGCCGTGCAGGAGCGCGGGGGTGAAGCCGCGCACGAGGAGGAGTTCGTCGAGGGAGGCCAGCGGGCCGTTGCGGATGCTGTAGGGGCGCGGGAGGCCGCTGTAATAATCCTGCTCGGCTCCCTCGGGCAGAGGTGTGCTGTCTTCGTCAGTGAAGTCGTGCAGCGCGGCGGCGAGGGTGGGCGTGATCCGCGGGAGCTTCTCAAGGTTCGCGTCGCCGAGCGCGTTCACGTTCAGCTTCGAGGCTTCGTCGGTGAGGCCGAAACGGATTTCGTCCAGCGACTCGCCATCGCCGGGAGAGAAGACGGTGAAGAACCAGCGGTCCGCTCCATCCTCGAACACGAGGCGGTCGCGGAAGGCCCCGGGGTTTTGCTGCCAGTCGGTCGCGCCGGGCAGGGCATCCGCTGCGACGCGCAAGGCTTCTTCGACACCGCTCATCGCCGCCGCCCAAGCCTGCTCGGTGCCGACGCTCGCGCTGGCGGCAGTGTCCGCCGCCTTGAAGCGGAATAGCAGGCTCACGACGACCATCGAAAGGAGCATCACGAGCACGAGCACGCCGACGAGGATGAAGGCGGGGGGAGCGGGGCGTTCACGCCGCAGAAGGCCGGTGTGGAGAAGCGCGTGCGGATTGGACGCCCCTCTGCGCAGCCCGCCCGCCCCCTCACCCTGGCCCTCTCCCCCGATGGGGGCGAAGGAAGGGAGGTGCGTCAGTTCGCGTTGAGAGCAGAAGTTCACCGGGAGTTCACGTTCGCCACGAAGTTGGTTTCCGGCGGCTTGGGCTGGCCGGCGGGGAGGAAGATGACGCGGCGGAAAACTTCGCCGAGGAGTTGGTCGGGAGTTGCGTCGGGTGGCAGTGGTTCGAAGCCGAGCGTGACTTCCACGCCGGACGGCGGCGCGATGCCGCTCCAGCTATCGAGCCAAGCCGTGCCGTCCCAGAAACGAAAACTCAGGTAACGCACTGCCTCGGTGAGCGGGTCAGTGGCGGTCGGGGCTGGGGCCGAGGCGGGGGATGGGGCGCTGGTGACGGGTGGGATTATTTCGCTGTCCGGGTCGATCGTGGTGGTGGCGAGCGCGGGCGCAAGCGCCGAGGTGATGAAGTCCACCGCCGGTTCCTCGGTGCGCACGAGGCCGCTGACGGAGAGGTTCGTGCCTTCGCCCGCGTAGATGGCGCGATACGCGACGCGCCGGAGGTCGGTTTGCATCCCACCCGACGCGAGCGGCAGCGCGGTGGTGGCGAAGCGCAGGGAGTTGGAATCGCCGGTGAAGCCCACGCGGTCGTGCGCAGGTGCAACGCGGAGGTCGGCGGCGAGGCGGTCCATGACTTGCCGCACGGCGGCGAGGCGTTCAGCCTCATCCATGAGCTGGCCGCGCAGCGAGGTGGATTGCTGGTAGAAGGTCATGGCCACGAGCAGGAGGCCGATGGCGATGGTGATGGCGAGGACGACTTCGAGGAGGGTGAAGCCCGGAGAATGCGAAAGCGGAGCGAGAACGCCTGACGTCGGCGTCCGTGCTCCAGTGGATTGGCGAAGCAGGCGCATGGGTCAGAACGCGGCGGGCACGGCGCTGCGGTTGGGGTCCACGCGGACAACTTGGCTGAGGCGACGGACCAGTTGCGCCTCCTGATGCCGGATGATGACCTCGACGCGGAGCAGGCCGCTGGCCGCGCCGGTCTCCGTCTCGGTCGGGGACACGACGAGTTCAGCGGTCCACTTGTCGAAGGGCGCGAGGAAGGGTTGCTCGCCACCCGCCGCCGTCGAGCGGATGCCGAGCTGGATTTCGGCGAGCACGGTGGCGGCGAGGTTGCCAGCGTGAGTGTTGAGGCGCTGACGTTCGAGACTGTCAGCGGAAGCGTTCATGCCACTGGTGACAATGGCCGCAGCGGTGACGAAGAGCGCGAGGGCGAGGATGACTTCGAGCAGGATGGATCCATGCGCGGGTGACTTGCAGTCGCCGACGCGGCTCCGGGCCAAGGCGTGGCCAAACCTCACTTCAGACCCTCCGCAGCGGCCTCCGTGGCCGGGGCGGGAGGCTCGGGTTCAGTAGTGTCAGCGACCGCCTGGCGGCGGATGGTGCCCGTCAGCCCCGCCAAGCGGACCGTGATGCGGCGGACATCCGTCTCATCACGCGAGGTCAGCACGATTTCCACCGAGTCGCCGGTGCCGTCGGGGTAGAAGTTCACGACCGAGAAGGGGCTGCGCGAGGTTTCCCCGGCGGGGGCCTCCGATGCCTCGACCTCGGGCGCGGCAGCCTCCGCCGTTGGCTCCACACTTTGGCCACCGGGCTGAACCTGCTGGATGCTGACGAGCTCGCTGATGCTCTGCACGTAGCTCGCCGCCGCCGGCAAATCTTGGAACACGCCGGGGGCACCAGCGGGGTCCGCCTCCCACATCACGCGCACCGTGGTGCCGGGTGCTTCCGCCACCAACGTCTCAGCGTTGTCCCCGCTCTCCGCCTCGGGGAAGAGGATGCGCACCTGCTTGCCCGTGCTCTCGGCGTGGGCGCGGGCGAAGCGGAACAAGGACTCCATCTGCATCGCGCCCTCGTCGAGCCGCGCGCCGTTGGCCGCCGTGGAGAAGTTGTAAACCACCGCGCCCAGCAACAGCAGCATCAGCACGACGGTCAGCAACTGCTCAATGAGCGTGAAGCCGCGCGTGCGCTGTTGGAGTTGGTGAGGGCGAAGGGTCATGAGAATTAACGACCAGTGTTATCGCCGCTGGCGACTTCGGCACCGTGCTTGATGTCGTCATCGCTATCGGGCTGGCCGTCGGGGCCGACGGAGAAGAGCTTGTAAGGCAGCGCGCTCGTGCTTTCAGCGTCACCGCCAGCGGCGATGAGTTCGTAGCGGAGCTTGAAGCCCCACGGGTCGTCGAGCGAGGTGCCGGGCTTGAGGTAAGGCCCCTGCCACTTCTCGCCCATGCGCTCGTTCTCGAAGGTCGGCTTCTTCGTCAACGCATCGAGGCCGCCCTCTTGCTCGTTCGGGTAGTGGCCGAGGTTGAGCCGGTAGGTATCGAGCGCGGTGGCGACCTGTGCGAGCATCAGCTTGGTGGTGTTCTTCTCCGCGCCCTTTTGCTGGGGGAGGACGAAGACGACCATCGCCCCCGCGAGCATCAGGATGATGACGATGACGAGAAGAATCTCAATGAGGGTGAATCCTGCCGCGTGACGCGACAGCCGTTTCGATTGCTGTGTGTGTGACAACTTCATGAAGTGCCCAAGTGCGACGAGAGGTGGAGGTCAAGATTCAAGGGAACTTCGATTTAGTAGAGGAATTTTTTCGAGGAGCGCGGACGCCCAAATCAACAACCGGTTTGGCGGGCAGGTGAACGCACCTATAATAGCCAGAAACATCAGGGCAGGAAGATGTTGAAACAGCTCGGCACGGGACGGATCTGTGCGCTGCCTTGGATTGGTTTGCGGTGAGCCTTCAGCCTCGTGAGTCCGGCTGCGGGCGGAGCGTCCGCGCTCCAGCGCCGCTATCCACTACTTTGACCCCAGCGAGCTGGCCATCGTGAAGATAGGCAGCAGCAAACCCAGTGCGAGGAACCCGATGCCCGCCGCGACCACGCACAGGATGAGCGGCTCGATGAGCCGCACGGATTGGTCCACCGAGCGGTTCGTCCGGCGCTCGACCGTGTCGGAGATTTGCACGAGCACCTTGTCCAACTTGTTGGATTCCTCCGCCACGGCAATCATCGCCAGGATTTGGTCAGGGAAGAAGTCGCCTTTCGCCAGCGGCTCGGACAGGCGCTTGCCGTCGCGCACCGACTCCGTGGCCTCGGCGATGCGCTCGGCGAGGATGGTCGAGCCGGTGGCGTTCTGGGAAATCTTCAGCGCGGTGAGCAGTGGCACGCCGTTGGCCAGCATTGTGCCCAGGATGCGGCAGAAGCGCGTGATGGCCAGCAGCCGCAGTGCGTTGCCGACCACAGGGATTTTCAACTGCCAGCCCTCCACCTTCCGCCGCGCGGCCTCGGTCTGGAGATTGAGCCAGAGGAAGAAGCCCGCGCCCGCGCCGCCGAGTATCAGCAGCCACCAGTAGCCACGCACGAGCTTGCTCGCGGCGAAGAGGATCTCCGTGGGCAGCGGCTTCTTCGCGGCGGCCAGCAACGGCTCGAAGCGCGGCACGAAGAACACCAGCGCACCCACCATCACCAGCGAGCCGAGCGCCGTTAGCAACGCCGGGTAAATCAGCGCGCCCATCACCTTGCTGCGCAGCTCCTCGTAGCGTTCGAGGAAGCCCGCGAGGTTGCGCAGCACGTCCTCCAGAAACGCCGCGCGTTCACCCGCCTGAATCATCGCGATGTGCAACGTGGGAAAAACTTCCGGGTAAGGCCGCAACGCGTCGGTGAGCGTCTTGCCCTCGGAGACGGAGGCTCGAATTTCCTTCATCAAGTCGCGCAGCCCAACCGCAGGCGTCGAGCGAATCAGCGAATCCAGTGCACGGAGCAACGGCACGCCGGAGCCGAGCAGGTCCGCGAGCTGGCCGTAGAGGATGCCGAGGTCGCTCGACTTCACGCGTCGCCGCGCGGGCTTCCCACCGGACGCCGACGCGCCGCCCGACACGGTGACAGGGAACAGGCGCTTCTCCTCCAAGGCCCGCATCGCCGCCGCCTCGCTCTCGGCCTCGAGCGCGCCGGAGACGCGCACGCCGGCCTCCGTCATCGCGGTGTAGGTGAACTGAGTCATGCGTTTTTAGCCACAGATGGACACAGATGAAACACAGATGGGGAGAAACGGAGTGCGGGCTGAACCCATCGAAATGAGCCAAGCCCGTGTGGGTTCAAGTGGCTCTTCTCCCTGTTCAATCCGTGTTTCATCCGTGGCTAAAAATTAAGCAGCCGTGCACAGCACCACTTCATCCGGCGTGGTGACGCCGCTGCGGACCTTGTCCCAACCATCTTCGCGCAGCAGGCGCAGCCCGCCTTGTTTGGCGACGGCCACAATCTGCTGCGACGGCGCGCGCTCGATGATCTTCTCCGAGATGGCATCGCTCATCTCCATGAGTTCGTAGAGGCCGCTGCGGCCGCGATAGCCGGTGTTGCGACAGTTCGGGCAGCCCGTGCCGCGCCAGAGCTTGTCGCCGAGCGCGAGCACGAGGTCGCGCGGCAAGTGCGCGCGGTCCGGCACGTAGTCAGCCTTGCACTTCGAGCAGATGCGGCGCACGAGGCGCTGGGCCATCGAGCCGATCAGCGTGCTGCTGATGAGGAACGGCTCAACGCCCATGTCAATGAGCCGCATCGGCGCGGACGCGGCGTCGTTCGTGTGCAGCGTCGAGAGCACGAGATGGCCGGTGAGCGCGGCCTGGATGGCGGCGCGGCCGGTTTCGAGGTCGCGGATTTCGCCGATCATCACCACGTCCGGGTCGTGACGCAGGATGGCGCGCAACCCCTTCTCGAAGGTCATGCCCACCGCTGCGTTGACCGGAATCTGGTTCACCCCGGTCAGGTTGTATTCCACCGGGTCCTCGACTGTGAGCACCTTCAGCCCGGGCCCGACAATGGCATTCAGCGCCGCGTAGAGCGTCGTCGTCTTGCCCGCGCCGGTCGGCCCAGTGACGAGGAAGATGCCGTGGGGCCGGTCAATGATGCCCTTGAAGATCCCGAACGACCGCTCATCCATCCCGAGCTGCGGCAGCGTGAAAAGCACGTTCGCCTTGTCGAGAAGACGCATGACGACGCCCTCGCCGAAGAGCATCGGGATCACGCTCACGCGCACGTCAATCTGCCGCCCGCCGACGTTGAACTTGATGCGCCCGTCCTGCGGGATGCGGCGCTCGGCGATGTTGAGGTTCGCGAGAATCTTGATGCGGCTGATGATGGCCGCGGCGAAGCGGTGCATCTGCGGCGGCACCGGCGCCTCCTGCAACACGCCGTCAATCCGGTAGCGGATCGCCATGTGGTGCTCGTAAGGCTCCACATGAATGTCGCTCGCCCGCTCGTTGACGGCTTCGAGGATGATCTCGTTGACGAGCTTGATGACGCTGGCTTCCTGCGCGGCTTCGAGCAGGTCCTCGCTGCCGGTTTCGAGCGCGGCGGGCGCGTCGTCCTCGCCGACCATCTCGTCCAGCGTGTCGCCGCCGAGGCCGTAGTGGGTCTTGATGACCTTCTCAATCTCGTCGCGCGTGGCGAGCACGGGCTGGATGTTCAGCCCGGTGAGCAGGCGCAAGTCATCGAACGCGTAGAGGTCAAACGGATCGCTCGTCGCCACCTGCAAGATGCCGTCCACGCGCCCGACTGGCACGAGCCGCTGCCGGTAAACCACGCGCGCGGGCAACGAGCGGAGCAGTTCCCCATCGAACGCGCGGCCCTCCAGCGTGACGACCGGCAGGTGCAACTGGTCGCCGAAAACCTCGAGCAGCTTCTGCTCTGTGATCCAACCCTGCTGCACCACCACGCGGTCCAAGCGCAAGCTCTCGGACTGGGCAATCCCCTGCCCTTCCTCCAACTGCTCGGCGGTGAGCAGGCCTTTCTGCGAAAGAATGTCCGCGATGGTCATGGGCGAGGTTGGATTCTGTCGCGGCGATTGTCTTCAACGAATTACGTGGCGATCATTGCCATCGCTGCTGACCGCCGATGGGGTTGCAGTGGTTTGAGCTGATCGCTCCGCCTCAATTTTTCCGCAGCCAGAAAACCACGACGAGCAGTCCGGCGAGTGTGAACCCGACCCGCAACAGGAGTTGACCGCGTGTGGCCGGGAGTGCGTTGGAGACAGGAGAAACGGGTTCCGTTGTGCCCGTGATGGTCACTACTTCCGGGGCTGCTTCGGCTAAAGTGGGGCGCGTCGGCAGTCCTCGACCCGCACTGGATTGCGCATTCACCAACCGGTCCCAATCAGCCGCCAGTAGCAGGTCCACGCCGGGGTTCAGCTCCTTGACCTGGCACGAGCACTTCCCGATCAGAAAGCTGGCCGCCTCGTCGAGCGTCTCGTGGTTGATGCCCTTGCCGGCCAGCGCATACAGGGCGCGGCCGCGGCCGAAGACTGGGAAAAGCATCGGCTCACGGAGCGCGCCCAAGTCCGCCTCGGAACCCAGCAGCATCTTAACGAAGGTCTCCTCCGCCGGGTCGGTGCGGGACACGCGCAACAGTGAGAACGCCAGCTTCAATCCACCCTCCGGCACCGTCACAAGTCCAGCGGCGATGTCCTGCGCTTCGATGGCCGGAAGCTTGAGCACGGTGGCGAGATAATTGAGCCGCGTCTCGACGAGCTTCGTGGTGTCGTCGTTGCGCTGGCGGTCACCGAACTCCAGCAGCACCCAGACCGCGCTGTCGCCTTGGCCGAGGCGGCGCGCGATTTCCTTGCGGGCCGGCGAGTCGAAAACCTGCTTCAAGGTCTCATCGGTCAGCGGTCCAGAAACGATGCTGCCCGCCAGCCGCGACGCCTGCGGGTAGCGCACGACCAGCCACGGCAACGTCTGCGTGCCCGACTGCTGCCAGAGTTCGAGCAGCGCGGGTGCGGTGGTTTCTGCCAGGTCCACCGTCTGAAGCGAGATGTTCGCATGGAGCCGTCCGGCGAGCCCGGCGCGGGTCAAGTCGCGGGCAAGAGCTTCCTGCGCGGCGGAGAGCGGGCCGCGATGGAAGACCGTCGCCTGATAAGTGTCCGGCGCCCATTTCTCCAGCGCGTAGCGGAAGACAGGGACCGAGCAGGCCCAAAGCGAAACGGCGGAGAGCATCGCGGCCAGCACGGCGAACCGCAGCCGCCAGCGGCAGGGCGCGACTGTCCCCGCCGCGCCGCCGAACTGTCCCCACGCCCAACCAAAGCACTGGGACAGACGCGCCCTGCCAAGCGATTGAGATTCCGTGTTCATTTGCCAGCAGTGAGCTTTTCAGCAATCAGTTCGACTCCGCAGAGGAGCGGACCCGCCAGAGTTCCGGGCGTGCGGGTGAGCGTGATCTTCAAGTCCTTTTGGATGACGACGCCCTTAAACTCCTTCACCACCCCACGCTGGGCGCCACCGGCGACACTGACGATGTCGAACTTCTCCAGCACGGACCGGCCCTGCAAGGCCACGCCAAAGACGCGCTGCCCCGGCTTCAAGTCCTCCGGCTCGGCAAAGTGCAGCCGAATCGTATAGGCAGCCGGCGGATGTGTGGGCCGGATTAAAGTCGGCTTGCCCTTGGTGGCCGTAGCCGTGCTCGGGATCGAGGACGGCAACTCGACGCTCTCCTTGGAGCCGGGCAATTTGCTCCCCGTGCGACCTTCGTCCTCGTCGTCGTCCTTCGAGCGCGGCGGCTTGGTCTGTATCGGGCGCACAATCTCAGGCGTGATCGTGATCGCCTCGCCGTCACGCAGGCCCGAGGCCATGACCCACGGCAGTCCCGCGCCGCTCATCTGCGTAGCGTGCCGGCGGAAGTAGCCGCTCCCCTTCCCCGTCACGGTGATTGGCAGCCCCGGTGAATCGCCACCGACGGACGGATACTCCAGCCACATCGTCCCGTCCTCCGCGCGGCGATCGCCGGGCGCGCCGAAGTTAATGCCGATGCGCTCGATGCGGTCGCCCTCCTGCGCATCGAGGCCGAACTGGCTGTAGGTCCACAACTCTATCTCGGGCATGTGGACCAGCGCGAGCGAGGTCTGGTTCTGGTAGGCGCACGTGCAGGTGCGCGTGTAATCCGGCGCGTTGAGCACGCCGTTGGCGACGACGAGGTTCGCCGTGCAGCCGGATTTGAACCCGCCGATGTTGGCCGTGCCACTCTTGGAGAGCAGGTCGTAAAAGCCCGCCGCGCCGGAGCGGAACGTGAGCAGGTGCTCGCTGGCAACGATGTTGTTGCAGCCGTAGGCGCGCGAGACCCGCCACGGCTCCAGCTTGCCAGTCAGCGGATTGCGGACGAGGTGCGGCTTGCCGTCGAGGAGGTTGAACGCGCCGCTGGAGGCCTGATAGGAATTCGCGCTCGTGAAGATCAGTTCGTGGTGCAGGATGCACGGCCCGGTGTATTTGCGCTGCAAATCCTGCCAGCGCACGGAGCCATCCGCGCCGCGATACGCGGTCATGCCCTCGCCGACCTCGTCCCTGAGTCGGTCGCTGGCCTTCGCGCCGGCGAGCAGCAGGACATCGTGCTCCTTCGAGTAACTCAGCCACGTGCCGAAAATGTCGGTTACCGCCGACCACAGCGGCTTGCCCGTGCGCACGTCGAGGGCCGCGATGCGGTAGTCCGTCGGCACAGGCGAACCACGACGCTTGAGTTTGTCTTCGGCGCTCTTGGGCAACTTGTCGAGCGCGTAGAGCCGTCCGTTTCCAGCAACAATGCCGTTGTGCAGGAAGCTGTGGAGGGCCGGTGCGCGCCAGAGCAACTTGCCCGAGTGGCGGTCGAACGCCGCCAGTCCGCCGCTCGCGGAGAAATCCTCAATCGTGTTCGTCTGCACCAGACCGCCGAACTTCTGCGTGTAGTTCGCAAAGCCTTCGCCGCCGATCAGCACATCCTCGTAAAGGCCGATGAAGGCCCAGTCCCCGGGCGCTTTGCCATCGGGCGCGGCGGGCAGCGCGATGGTCGTGCGCAGCTTGCCCGTGCGCGCGTCGAGCACCTGACAGGCGCTGCCCACGGCGACATAAACCGAATCTTCAGTGGCGACGTAGTTCGCGCCGCGACCGTTCGCACCGGGGATGTGCTTCTGATTGTAGGCCGTGCTCAACGGCGTGTTCGTGTAGCTCTTGTCGAAGTAGATGCCGAAGGTGCCGAGGTTGGTGAACTCGGTCTTCCACAAGAGCCGGCCGGTATAGACGTCGCGCGCGCTGAAGCTGTCCATGCCCTGCAAAATCATGCGCCCGCCGACGACCTGCTCCGGCGGGCCGTGGCCGTGGCGCGGGAGCACGTCGAGGTTCGAGTTGCCGCCGAACCACAGCAGACCGAGCGGGGCTTTCACGCGCGCGTCGTCGGACTTCACCGTGTTGCCGATGTCGCCGTATTGATGTGTCCAGTCAGCGGCATCGGGCAACGCGCCCTCACGCGTCACGGTCAATTGACTGTCCTTTGACTCGACTTTAGCGCGCTCCAACTTCGCCGCCTCGATGAGTTGTTTGAACTCGGTCTGTGCTGCACCGCTAGCCGGCAGCACTAGGAAACCACCATAAGGCCGCAGCGAGTTATAAGCTGCTAGCAGCACGTCCTTCTCGCGGAATCGTGAGGCGAAGGACTCGCCTACCATGATGAGGTTGGCAATGTAGGGCGGCGCCTTGAAGCTCACCGGGTCGCCGACATGCAGCGTCACGCGCGAGCCGTAGAGACCGGCGGCATCGAAGCGACGGCGGAGCTGCTCCACTTTCGCTGCGTCCGGGTCCACCACCACAAAGTTGAACTTAAACTTCGCCAACCCCGCCTCCAGAAGCCGGCCATCGTCTGCGCCAAACCACAGCGCGTAGCCCTCGTCCGCATCTGCTGACGCGAGCAGAGCCTTCGCCTGTGCGGCGGTGGCTTCGGCAAGCTGCGGCAACCGCGTCTCCGCACCGATAGTGGCGGGCTTCACCTTCTCCCCGCCGAACGCGTGGATGCGCCCGTCGAGCGTGACTGCGAGCAAGATGCCATTCGCTGCCAGCAACCGCTCTGCGCCACCGGGCAGCGGCTGTGTCCACGCCACGCGCGGGTTGCGCAAACCTGTCGGCACTTCAAGTGCGGTCAGCGTGCTGCTCCCCGCCGCGTAAAGCCGGCTGCCGGCCTTGATGAGGTCGCCCGAGGCGTCGGCCTTCACCTCCCACAACAGGTTCGTGCCGGTGCGAGATTGGATCACCTGGCCCTGGCGGTTCGTCGTGGCGGCGTAAATCGCCTGGCCGACGATCACGGGCTCGCTGTTGGTGAGCTTGCCGGCCTTGCCGGTTTTCAAGTCGTGGTTGCGCACCCCGCGCAGCCGCGTGTGGACGTAGTATTCCGTCTCACCCGCCGCGACGAAGGAGCCGCCGTTACCCTTGCCGCTGTTCGCGAGTTGGTAATGGAGAAACTCGCCCGTGTGCCGGTCGAACGCCGCCGGCACGGAGCGCCCGCCGGGCACGAGAAGAATGTCCTTCGTGGCGACGAGAGAGCCCTGCGGAGCCACGCCCGCGAAGGACGGCGCATTGTGCGGCTGCTTGATGAACTGCGAGCCGGTGCCGTCGTTCACCCACGCCACCTTACCCGTCTCGGCGTCCACCGCGTAAATGAACGTGCCCATGAACGGCCAGATGCTCGCGGCGAAATACACGCGCCCATCGCGCAACACCGGGCCGCCGCGCGCGGGCCACGCGGAGATGACGCGCTGGTTACCGAGCACCTTGCGGTCGGACGGCCCGCCACGCAGCTTCCACTTCAGCGTCCCGTCCTCTGCGCTCACGCAGTAGAGATGCCCGTCGTCGCTGGTGAAATAGACTTTGCCTTGCCACGCGACCGGCGCGAAGCGCACCGGGCCGTCCGTGTAAAATGCCCAGAGTTCCTTCCCCGTCCGCAAGTCGAGCGCCACCACCTTGTCCGTGTCGTTGAAGCCAACGAACACGCGCTCGCCCATCACCACCGGCTCGAAGACGCGGTCATACGGCATCAGGTCGTGGTTGAGCGGATCATCCCACACCTGCACGCGCGGCGAATACTGCCGGGTCCATTGCAGATGCAACTGGGCGGGCAGCTCTTCGGGCGAGGCCGCGGAGCGGTTCGCGTCGGCGCGCCACATCGGCCAGTCAGCTGCGTTCACGGGCAGGGTGAGCAGCAAGGCAAGCAGTCCGGTCAGCCGGGTAAAGTTGAGGCGAGTGTTCATCAAGCGCAGCGCGCCCCGGCACAGACGCACGCGGCGGGAATTAGTTTCGGGGTGGGGTTGCTCACATCCTCCCCGGCACGCGGGCGGGGGTGGGCAGCGGATCCATCGTCAGGCCCGCGCGCACGATCTCGATTCCGTTGAGCAACGTCTGGCCCGCGTGCGCGTCGAGCTTCACGGTGAGCGTGCCGTCGCTCACGGCGACTTTGGAAATGGTCTTGGTCAGCACGCGCATCCCGCCGCCAGACTCGCCGAGCACGTCGAGATTCTCCAACGCGACTTGGTTCTGCAGCCGCACGGTGAACTTCCGCCCGCCGCGCTTCATCGCTGCCTCCGGCTCGGCGAACGTGAGCCGCACCGTGTAAGTGCCGGCCTTCAATCCCGCCACACTCACGCTCTGCAAGCCCTTCACGCCCGAGGCGCCGACCCACGGCCAGCCTTCGCCGCCTTCAATCCAAACGGAGTGCCGATAGTAAAACTCCGGAACTGCCGGCTCGGTGCGGACTGCGATCTGCGGCGATGGTCCGCCCACGGCGGGATAGCCAAGCCACAGCGTGCCGTCGTCCGTCTTGCGGTCGCCAGGCGCGCCAAAGTTGATGCCCACGCGCTCGATCTTTCCAGCCAGTGAGTTGGACGGCGTCGCGCCCCACGCGGCCCATTGCTCGAACGTCGGCGGCAGGCTCACAAGCGAGAGCGCCATCGGCAGCGGGTAGCTGCAACTGCAACCCTCGAAGAAGTAAGGCACGTTCAGCACTCCGTTCGCCGGGATGACGCTGCTGGTGCAGCCGGAGCGCGGGCCGCTGACGTGGATGGTGCCGCTGTCGAGGCGCTTGTCGTAAAACGCCGCCGTGCCCGAGCGCATCGTGTAGAGGTGGCCGTAGTCGAAGCCGCCGTCGCAGCCGTAGCTCTTCGGGAACGCACGCGCCTCGTAGTCGCCCGTGAGTGGGCTGACGCGTGTGCCGGCCACGGGCGCGCCGGGCTTCCAATCGTCCTTCTGCATCGGCGGGCGATACTGGCTCTGCTGAACTTTCGCCCGGTCCACCTGCGAATGACTCCGGCGCAACTCCGGGGCTTCGGTCGCATCCAGCACGCGGCCTGTGTAAACGTCACTGAACACAGCGGGCTGAAGTTTGTAATCCTGTTTGCCCTTGCGGTTCGTGATGTCGAGCCAGTCCTTGTCCGTGCTAACCATGACGCCATCAATGAACTTGGGCTGCGGCGAACGCTTGAAGTGCCCGAGCGTGTCGTCGAACCACAGCACGCCGAGGGGAGCCTTCACCAGTTCGTCCGCACTCGGCTGGAAATCGCCCTTGTAGTTCGTGCTGCCGGCGAGCGCGCCCTCGCGGGTGATGACGACCAGTCCATTCGCAAGTTGCTTCACGCTCGCCTGTGGCATCTGCGCGACTTCCGCAACGCGCGCCAACGACTCCGGCCCGACGAGCCGTCCCCCGTATGGCCGTAGCCAATTGTAAATCTGCTTCAAGGCGGCGGGGTCCGGTAGCGCCGCGTCGGGCGCGACCACGATGAGGTTCGCGAAGTAAGGCGGCAGCCCTGAGGCAGTCGGCGCGATCTGCCGCAACGCGACGCGCTCGCCGTAAAGCCGGGCCGCTGCGAGTCGCGTCCGCGCGGCAGCGATGCTCGCGCTGCTGTCAGCGAGTGCGAGAATCTTGAACTGGCTTTGGTTCGCGAGCGCTTCGAGAAAGCCCGGCTCGCCCAAGCCCAGCACGAGCGCGTAACCGCGGTCGGCTCCCGCAGCAGCGAGAAATTTGTTTGCGGTAAGCAGGACACTCTTGTCCAGCGGTGCGGGGGACTTCGGCGGCAACGCTAACAAGCGTGGCTGCTTCATTGTGGCGTCGCCCAGCGCGTAAAGACCGCCTTCCTCGGTGACAACGAAGCACTTCCCATCCGCTGCGAGCACGCTGTGGACCTTGCCGCTCACGCCGGGCCACGGTCCGTCGAAGCTCCATTCCTTGCCGGCCGCTCGGAAGCTGCGGCGCACGCCGGCCGTGCCCTCGGCGCGCGGCTTGTCCTCGTGGCGCACGGCGTTGACTTCCTTGTCGAAGAGCAGGCCGAGCCGCTTTTGCCGCTGCGTTTCCTTCTCGTCCGGCGTCGAGGCGAACCAGCCGCCGGGCAGCCGGCCCGCCGCTGGCAGCGCGAAATCTTTCAACGCCCCCGTCGCCAAATCAAAGCGCGCCGGATACGCCGAACTGCACGGCACGACGAGGTCCGCGCCGTCCACAAGGAGGTAGCCCTGCGGAGCCACGCCGCCGAAGGCTTCGGCCTGATGGGGATGCACACCGTAGAGATAGCTGGTGCGGTCGTTGAGCCAGATCTCGCGCCCGGTCGCGGCGTCGAGGCAGTAGATGAACACGCCTTCGAGCGGCCAGACGCCGGCGGCGAAATACACGCGGCCCGCGTGCAGCACCGGCCCGCCGCGAATCGGCCACACGGAGATGAGCCGGCCATTGCCGAGAAGCTGTCGGTCATTCGGCACCGCGCGTTTCTGCCAGAGCAGCTCACCCGTGGCCGCCGACACGCAGCGGAGAACGCCATCGTCGGAACCGAAGATGACGCGCCCATCGCCCGCGACCGGCGCGAACCGCACCGGGCCGTCGGCGAAAACCTTCCACAGCACCGCGCCCGTGTCGGTGGCGTGAGCGGTGACACTGTCCTCACGCGACGAGGCCACGAAGAGCCGCTGGCCCAGCACAACCGGTTCGTAGCCACGGTCGAATTGCAGGCGCACATCGCGATAGGCTGGCTTGAGTGGGCCCAGCTCGCGGCTCCAGAGGACGGACAACTTCTCCGGCAACTCAGTCGTGACGCTCGCCGTGCGGCCGGGGTTGGCCCGCCACATGGGCCAGTCACTCGCATGCAGCGAGAACACACCGAGCAGCAGCGTGGCAGCGAGCGCGAGGAGCGCGGCCTTCAGGCCGCAGAAGCGTGCGAGTGGCAGCAGACATTCGAGTGCACTTCTCCCGTCCTGCCTTCTGCGGCTTGAAGGCCGCGCTCCTTGCGCGTCTGCTGTTCCTGCTCGTCGTTTCACAGGTCAGCCCTTGATCTCGAAGATCGCCTCCACCTCCACTGCCGCGCCGGTGGGGAGCTGCGCGAAGCCCAGCGCGCTGCGCGCGTGGTAGCCGTCGCCGTCCTTGCCGAAGATCGCGTGCAACAAATCCGACGCGCCGTTGATGACGAGGTGCTGGTCGGTGAACTCCATCGTCGTGTTCACGCAGCCGAACACCTTGATCACGCGCAAGCCGTCCAGCGTGCCGTGAGTCTGCCAGACGGAGCGCAGGATTTTCTCCGCGCAGTTCTTGGCGGCAGCGTAGCCCTGCTCGGCTGAGAGCCCTGCCCCGCCGACCTTGCCCTTCGCGTCGCTGACGTGACCGGAGGAGAGGAGCTGATTGCCGCTGCGGATGCAGAGGTTCAAATACCCAGGGGCGATCTTCTCGAACTTGATGCCGAGGCTCTCGGCGGTTTGTTGGGGAGTCATGGTGTTATGTGCTTCGCGCACCACATGGTGCGCGGCAATGAGCGTGCCTTGGTTGACGCCGAGGGGTCTACGGCATTCGCACAGCCTTCCGACCCCGCCGCCTTCACCTCTTCGTGTATGCCCGCAGCACCTTGCCCGCGACGCGCAGCGCATCCTGCCGGCCCGCGAGCGTCGGGCCGAACGTCGGGTCTTCCACCTCGATGCACACGGGGCCGCGATAGCGCGTCGCCATCAGCGCGCCCATGAACTTGCCCCAGTCCAGCTCGCCGTAGCCGGGGATGCGCGGGGTATGCCACTCATTCGGGTGAGAAAAAACGCCCACCTCGTTGAGTTGGTCGCGATGCAACTGCACATCCTTCGCGTGCAGGTGAAACAACTTGTCCTGAAACTCCCGCAACGGACTCGCCGGGTCCATCTGCTGGAGCACGAAGTGCGACGGATCGTAGTTCAGGCCGAAATGTTTCGAGGGAAGGTCACTGAACGCCCGCCGCCAGATGACCGGCGTCGTCATCAAGTTCTTCCCGCCCGGCCACTCGTCGCGCGTGAAGGACATCGGGCAGTTCTCGATGCCCACCTTCACGTCGTGGTCTTCTGCAAAGGCGATCAACGGCCGCCACGTCTTGAGAAAACGCGGCCAATTGTCATCCACGCTCCGTGTCCAGTCGCGCCCGACAAACGTGTTCACATTCTTGAGGCCCAGCAGGGCAGCCGCGCGGATGACCTTGCGGAGATGCGCCACCGCGACCTTGGCCACCGCGGGATTCGGGTCGAGCGGATTGGGATAATAGCCCAGCGCAGTGAGCGACACTTGGTGCTTGCTGCACAACCCGTGGACTTCCTCCGCCCGCCCCCGCGTGAAACCCTCCACATCAAGGTGCGTGACCCCGGCGAACTTCCGGTCCGCCCGGCCCACCGGCCAGCACATCACCTCCACGCAGCCGAACCGCTCGGCAGCGGCGAAGGCCAAGACTTGGTCCAAGGAAAGCTCAGGGAGAATGGCGGAGACGAAGCCGAGTTGGAACATGGGCGGAGGCTAGCGAAATGCGCGTGTGCCTGTCGAGAGGCTCCACTGTAACCGCCTCACCCTTTGAGCTTCCGCTCGAGCATTTCACCGACGAGGGCGGGGTTCGCCTTGCCCTTGGAGAGCTTCATGACTTGGCCTTTGAGGGAGTTGAGCGCGGCGAGCTTGCCGGCACGGTAGTCGGCCACGGCGGCGGGGTTCGCGGCGAGGGCGTCGTCGCAGAATTTCTCCAGCGCGCCGGTGTCGCTCACTTGCGCGAGGCCCTTTTCCTGCACGATGGCGGCGGGGGCTTGCCCGGTGGCGAACATCTCGGCGAAGACGGTCTGCGCGGCGGAGTTGCTGATCGTCTTGTTCTCGACGAGGGCGACTAAGTCCAGCAGCGCGGTGGGCTGGAACCGGAGGTCGGTGAGGGTGAGGGGCTGGGAATGGGGAATGGGGAATGGGGAATGGGGAATTTCCAAGTCTTCCGCTCCCGCGCCTTGGCTGCGGCGCGCGTTTTCCTCGGCGAGCTTGGCTTGGAGGTTGTTGATGACCCAGTTGGCGATGGTCTTGGGGCTCTTGGTCTGCTTGGCAACGCTCTCGAAGTAACGGCCAAGTTCCACATTGCTGCGGAAGACTTCGGCGTCGCCGGCGGGGAGCTGGTAATCGCGCATGAGGCGCTGCTTGCGCACGAGGGGCAGCTCGACGAGGCGCGTGCGGATGGCGGCGATCCAGTCGTCCGAGGGCTGCATGGGCATGAGGTCCGGCTCGGGGAAGTAGCGGTAGTCGTGGGCGTGCTCCTTGGTGCGCATTTCCTCGGTGATGCCCGCGACGTCATCCCAGCGGCGCGTGGATTGCACGAGCTTGCCGCCCTGGGAGACGACTTCGATCTGCCGGGCGATCTCATACTCCGCCGCGCGGCGCACGCCGGAGAAGCTGTTCATGTTCTTGATCTCGATCTTCGCGCCGAGGGCGGTGGTGCCCTTGGGGCGGACGCTGATGTTCACGTCGCAACGGACCATGCCCTTCTCCATGTCGCAGTCGGAGATGCCGCCTTGGTGGAGAATCTCGATGAGGGTGTTGAGATACGCGTGGGCCATGTCCGCGCTGGTGAGGTCCGGCTCGGAGACGATCTCGAGGAGCGGGACGCCGGCGCGGTTGAAGTCCACGCCGGAGTGGCGGTCGAAGTGGGTGAGCTTGCCGACATCCTCTTCCAAGTGCGCGCGGGTGATGCGCACCCGGGCAAGGCCGTCGGTGGAGCCGGGGCCGTTAAACTCGAAGTCCACGTGGCCGTGGGCCGTGCTGGGCTGGTCGTATTGGGTGAGTTGGTAGTTCTTCGAGGCGTCGGGGTAGAAGTAGTTCTTCCGGTCGAACTTCGCGTGGCGCGGGATCTCGCCGTGGAGCAGCAGTCCGGTGAGCACGGTGAGGCGGAGGGCCTCCTCGTTCGGCACGGGCAGGACGCCGGGCAGGCCGAGGCAGACGGGGCAGACGTGGGTGTTAGGTGCTGCGCCGAAGGCGTTGGCGCAGCCGCACCACATCTTCGACTTGGTCTTGAGCTGGACGTGCGTTTCGAGACCGATGACAGCTTCGTATTCCATAAAGGGCGAGGAAAGCCTAACCACGGCGGGGTCGGGTTGGACACGGATTTTTCTGGCAAGCGCATCCCCCGCCATCTCGCGCCTGGGTGAGGGCGCGGACGTGGGCGTCCGCGCTTCAACTCGGGAGGAAACCTAAACCAACTCTTCGATAACCTTCCCCCGCGCCAGCACCGGGGTGGGCTGGCCGAAGGCGTTGTGGAAAATCTCATCCGTCGCCACGCCGAGCTGCCGGTAGATCGTCGCCAGCACGTCGTTGAAGTGGACGGGGCGCTCGAACGGCAGATCGCCGGCCTTGGTGCTGGAGCCGACGACGATGCCGCGCTTCAAGCCGCCGCCGGTGAGCATCACGGAGAAAACTTTCTCCCAATGATCGCGCCCCGCGTTGGCGTTGATCTTCGGCGTGCGGCCAAACTCACCGAACATGGCCACCAACGTGGTGTCGAGCAGGCCGCGCTCATCGAGGTCATCGAGCAGCGCGCTGACGGCGAGGTCCATCGGCGGCAGCAGGCGGGTCTTCATCAGGTTGAAGTTGTCTTCATGCGTGTCCCAGTCTTGGCCACGCTCCTGGTTCAGCGTGTAGTTGAGCAAGGTGAACGGCACGCCCGCCTCGGCGAGCCGGCGCGCGAGGATCGTCTGCTGACCCCAGAGATGATGGCCGTAACGCTCGCGTTGGCGCAGCGGCTCGCGACTGAGGTCGAAGGCCCCGCCCGCCACGCCACCGGAGAGCATTTCGAGCGCGTGACGGTGATATTTGTCGAGGCTGTCCACACCGGCGGGTGCGGCATGCCCGCCGAGCGCGTTCAAGAGCGTGAGGCGGTCTTCGAGGCGTTTGCCGGAGAGATTTTGGTGGAGCCGCAAATCCGGCGGCCCCCCGAATGGCGTGCCGGCGTGCTCCGGCGGCAGGCCCGATTCCAGCGGCTCATACGCCACGCCCAGCGGGCCGGCCGTCGCGTAGTGAACCCGGTTGCCGAGTTGGCCCGAGTGCGGGATGGCGACGTAGGGCGGCAGCAACGGCGCACGCGACCCGCACGCGCGGGCGATGATGGAGCCGATGCTCGGATGCGCGAGGTTGCGGTTCTTCGCCTCCACCGAGGCGTCCGGCAAATCGCCGCCGGTCAGCGTCTGGTAAATCGCGACCGGATGGCTGGGCGAATCCACGTAGGCGCTGCGGATGAGGCTAAACTTGTGCGCGCGTTTCGCCAGCAGCGGGAGGTGTTCCGCAAAGTGAATGCCCGGCAGCGTCGTGGGGATGTCGCCGAACGTGCTGCGATACGCGGACGGCGCGTCGGGCTTCGGATCGAAGCTCTCGTAGTGCGAAAGGCCGCCCTGAAGGTAAATCACGATGACCGCGCGCGCCGGCGAACTGGCGGACTTCTGCGCCTCCTTCGCGCGGAGAAGCTGCGGCCACAACATCGCCCCGGCCAGCGCGCCCCCGCCTTGCAGCCAGCGACGGCGCGTCAGGGCGGCGAGGGTGTTCGGTTGGAGCGTGTGCATCATGGTCTGGCCTGTTGAACACACACTTCGACGGGTGCCAGCGGGCCGGGCATTCGGAATAGTCGCGTCACTTTGCCTGCGGTGCGCCGATGCACCACAGGTGCTGTTGCGTGCGGATGAAGACGTTGCCGCCGCTGATGGCGTGGGACGAATTCGCGAGTCCGCCGTCGAGCGAGTTCACGCGCACGAGTTCAAACTTCGGGCTGGCCTTGAGGACGATGGTTTCGCTGGACTGGTTCAGGCAGAGGATGTGGCCGTCCACCAAGACCATCGAGGACCACGAGTCGCCTTTCTTACCGGTTCCTTTCACGCGCTCCTGCCAGAGGGACGCGCCGGTCTGGAGGTTCAGGCATTCAGCGATGCCCTCGGTGTTGAGCACGTAGGCGTGGCCGCCGGAGATGACGCCGGTGCCGAGGCGGTTCTTAGTGCGGATGGTTTGCCAGAGACGGTGCGTGGCGGTCACGTCGCCGGTGCCGCCGGTCTTCACGGCGAGGCTGGTGCCGAAGAAGCCGCCCATCGCGAGCAGCACGCCTTCGCCGGCGACGGGGGAGGCATAAACGAGTTCGTTCAAACCGTCGCAGTGCCAGAGCGCGCGGCCGGTGCGCGGGTCGAAGGCGCGGGTGAACTGCGGGAAGGTCTGGATGAGTTCGTCGCGCTGGCCGGCGCGCACGATGACGGGGGTGGTGAAGGTGCCGACCATGCCGGTCTTCTCCTGGCCTTTAAAGCCGTCGGTGCGCGGGCGGGCGACGGGCGCGGGCTCTTTGAACTCCCACAGGGTCTTGCCGCTGGTCTTGTCGAGGCCCATGAGCCGCGCGTTCAAGCCGGGGCCGAAGTAGAGCACGCAGACATCGCCGTGGAGCACGGGCGAAGCGGCGTAGGACCACTCGTGCGCGTGCGGGCCGAGGTCGCGCCGCCAGAGTTCCTTGCCGTTCATGTCCCAGCAGAACAACCCCGCCGAGCCAAAGAACGCGATGACGCGCTCGCCATCCGTCACCGGCGACGCGGCGCAATGCGGGTTCTTGCCGTAGCGCTCCTCGGGTTTCGTCCACGTCGTGCCGGATTTCCAGAGCAGCTTTCCCTCGCGGCGGTCGTAGCACATCACGGTGCGTCCGCCCTCCTTCTCGAAAGACTGAGTGAGGAATAGTTTGTCGCCCCACACGATGGGCGAAGAGTCGCCGGGTTCGGGGAGTTCGATCTTCCAACGCACGTTCTCCGTGGCGCTCCAAGACAGGGGAACGCTCTTCTCCGGCGAACTGCCGTCGCCACTCGGTCCGCGCCACGCGGGCCAGTTCGCGGCGCAGAGCGAACCGGCGCAGGAGAAGAGTGCTGCACACACTGCGAGGGCGTGCCAAGGCGGAGTTGGTTTGGATAATTGCATTGGCGGAGTATAGCGCGTTACGAAATCCCGCCAAGCCGGGATTGCTCAGTTTGACTCGAAGCGCGAACTGGTGCGACACGCAGCCACACTACTTTTCCATCTCGCATTTCCGGAGTCCGCTTAACTGCCCCAGCACGCGCAGCGCGAAGAGCGGATTGTTCTTCAGGTAGCGCGGCCCGAGACGGCGCGGCTCCTGGCACAAGCGGTAAAACCACTCCAGCCCGCTGCGCTGCATCCAGCGCGGCGCCTGCGACTTCGTGCCCGCCAGCATGTCGAACGCCGCGCCCACACCGAGCATGAGCGTGGTGTCGAGTCGCGCGAGGTTCTCCGCCATGAAGCGCTCCTGCTTCGGCGTGCTGAGGCCGACCCAGATCATGTCGGGCTTCGCGGCGGCGACCTGCGCGGTGAGCGCGGCCTGCTCCGCGTCGTTCAGCGGACGGAACGGCGGCTCGCAGGTGCCGGCGACTTGCAGTCCGGGAAATTTCTCCGTGAGCACAGCGCGCAAGCGTTCGGCCGTGCCATTCGCCCCGCCATAGAAGAAGTGCCGCCAACCGCGCGCCACGGACTCGCGCATCACCAGCGTCATCAAGTCTGGGCCATACACGCGGCCCATCGAGCGATGCCCGGCGAGGCGACCCAGCCAGACCATCGGCATCCCATCCGGCGTGTTGAGGAAGGCGCGGTTCAGGATGCGGCGGAACTCCGGATCGTCCTGCGCCTCGGTCACGCCGTGGACGCCGGTGACGCACACGTAGCCCTTACGCCGTTCCGTCACCACGCGTGCGATGGCCGTGAGCGCCGTCGTCAGGTTTAAAACGCTGACTCCGACGCCGAGGATGTTCACTCGTTCTCCGAATGGGAGTGGAGCCGGAAGTGCGCAGACAGGCATCGGCGTCAGGTTTTCCGATTCACCCTTTGAATGTAAAGTCTGGTTGCAACCGAAAAGCTCTCGCCAACGGTGAGGGGAAAAGGGGACACGCAGCGGCGCCGCCATTGCTTGCGGCTACAACAGCTCTTTCATCACCCGCCCGCTGTTCGCGATCATCATCGGGCGGCCCTCGGCGGTGTGCATCTCGTCCTGCGGGTCGAGGCCGAGCAGGTGATAGAGCGTCGCGGCCATGTCCTCGGGGCCGTAGGGAGTGTGCGCGGGCTGGGCGGCCCACTTGTCGCTGGCACCGATGACGCGCCCGCCTTGGACGCCGCCGCCGCCCATGAGAACGGTGAAGCAGGGACCCCAGTGGTCGCGCCCGGCATTCTTGTTGATCTTCGGCGTGCGTCCGAACTCGCCGCTGATGAGGACCAGCGTGTTGTCCAGCATCCCACGCTCGGAGAGGTCACGGAAGAGCGTGGACATCGCGGCGTCGAGCTTCGGGAGGAGAGCGCCCTTGAGCGTGTTGAAATTGCCGTCGTGCGTGTCCCAGTTCGCGTGGTCAATCGTCACGCAGCGCACGCCGCTCTCGACGAGCCGCCGGGCGAAGAGACAGGACTGGCCGAGCGTGTTGCGTCCGTAGTCATCGCGGAGTTTATCCGGCTCGGAGGCGAGGTCGAAGGCGCGCTTCGCATCGGGGGAAGTCATCAGGTCGAAGGCGCGCTGGCTGAAGACGCTGACATTCCGAGCGCCGGCGTTCGCGGCAGTCTCGGCGGCCTTTTGGTAACGGTCCACTTGCGCAAGCAATTCGCGGCGGGCTGCGAGCCGATTGGATTCAATTAACATCGGCGGCGCGAGGTCAGGGACGGTGAAGTTTGGCGCGCTCGGGTCGTTCTCGATGACGAAGGGCACCGCTGCGGCGCCGAGATACGCGGAGCTGCCGCTGGGATGCATCCCCGGAAGACAAACATACGGCGGCACGGAGCCACGCGGCCCGAGCTTCTGCGCCAGCACGGAGCCAAAGGCGGGGTGCTGGTTGTTCGGCTTGAGACCGCCGTTGAAGCCGGCCGACGGGAAGAAGCCCGTGAGCATGTAATGGTCGGCCGGGCCGTGATCGGATGAGCGGTGCGTGAAGGAGCGGATCTGCGAAAACTTGTCCATCACGCGGGCGACGCGGGGCAGATGCTCGCAGACGTGGACGCCGGGGAGGTTGGTCGGGATGCCCTTGAAATCGCCTCGCACCTCGATGGGGGCGTCGGGCTTGAGGTCGAACGTGTCAATCGTGCTCAGGCCACCTTTGAGGAAGATATAGATGAGCGACTTGTCCTTCGCGGCGGACGCGGCCCGGGCGGAACCCGAGAGCAAGCCCGCGAGCGACAACTGTGTCCCGAGCACGCCTGCCGCGCCGATGCGGAGGAAGTCTCGGCGAGCGTAACCGTCGCAGAAGGTCGAGTTAATGTTGGCCATGAAGGTGTTGAACTGACGGGCACCCGGAGGTGCCATTCAACCGGAAACTTGGAAGCAGCGGCGGGACTTACAGCCTTAGGAAAATCTTCCGGCGATAGAGGAAGTTCACGAAGGCGAAGATGAGCGTGAAGCCGACGAGCGCGATGACCAGATTCCCCGCGCCATCGGCAATGTTCGTGTCCAGCGACCGCTTCACGTCCCCGCCCACGAGGCGGTTCGCCACGGCACGGAACTGGAGGAGGTTGCTCGCCACGTAAATCGTGATCGAGTTGGTGCCGATCCACACGAACGGCTGGCACCAGTCGCGGCGCTGCCACACGTCCACGATCTGGTAGAAGACCGCCAGCAACATCGCGCTGTAGCCGCCCGCCACGAGCACAAAGCTGGAGGTCCAAATCTTCTTCACGACTGGAAACGACATGCCCCACGCAAAGCCTGCAAGGACCGCGAGCGCACCGAAGCTCAGGAGATAAATCACCTTCCACTTGTCGCAGAAGTCCTCGCGTCGCAGCCACACTCCCGCGAGCACGCCGAGCAGGCACGTCGCCACTGCGGGCAGCGTGCTGAGAAGTCCCTCGGGGTCGTAGAAGAGGTCATACTTGCGCCCCGGCAGGAACTGGAAGTCGAGGTGGTTGGCGAGGTTGTGACCGGGGTCGAACTGGCCGGTCGTCGTGGCCGTTGTCTTGTCGAACAGCTCTTCCGCCTTCGCCCACGCACGGCTGTTCTTCGTCATGGATGGGTTCGTCTCCGACTTGAGCTGGATGGCACTACGCGCGTCGCCAGCTTTCCCGGCGATCTCTGCGAGCCTGTCCTTGTCGAGCACGATGTCGCGGATCGGCACAAAGCTCATCAGCGCCCAGTAGCCGACGAGGATGCCTGCGACAATTCCCGCCAGCGCCTTCATCCGTGATCCAACAAGGCAGAAGACCAGCCCTGCCCCGAGATACGCTAGTGCGATGCGTTGCAGGACTCCGAGCACGCGAATGTCCGGCCACTCCTTCGTGAGGCCGCCAGAGTAAAAGATGCCCAGCACGAAGAGCAGGACCGCGCGACGCAGGACGCGTTGCAGCGCGCCCGCACGGCCGTGGAGCTGAGTCTCCTTCGTGAGCGAGAAGACGACCGACGCCCCGGAGATGAAGACGAACAGCGGGAAAATGAGGTCGTAGAACGCGAAGCCGTCCCATGCCTTGTGCCGGAACTGGCCCGCGAGCCAGCCGAAGAGCGTCCACGTTTGCTCGTTGCCGCCGGACATCTTGCCCGCCGTGGTGACAATGAAGTCGCCGCCAAGAATCCAAAACATGTCGAAGCCACGCAGCGCATCGAGCGACATCAGGCGGTTGCTGGCGGGCTCTGAGGGTGAAGGCGTGACAGAAAGTTCTGCGGCTGCGTTGGTCATGTGAACTGGTCCAGACCGTAGCAAACCGGGCCTTGAAGGGAAGCGTGCGTCTCCGCCGGTGTCCGTAGCGGCCGAGGTAAGGAGGCGGATGCGGCCGAGCGCAACGGAGTCCACCTCTTTACCTCGGCGGCTACAATCAGCGGTGACAGCCTGTCGCCCGCGCCTTAGCCTGTTTCCACCATGCGTTCCGTGAAAGTGTCCCTCGGGACCCGCAGCTACGACATCAAGATTGCCAGCGGCCTGCTCGCCGGACTCGGCGCGGAGTGCGCCGCGCTCCGGCTCGGCCAGAAGTGCGCCGTCATCACGGATTCGAATGTTGCCGCGCGTTACGCCAAGCCCGCGCTCACCAGCCTGAAGCGCGCGGGCTTCGCTCCCGTGCTCATCACCGTCCCTGCGGGCGAGACGGCGAAGCGGCTCAAGCAAGTCGAGTCCTGTTTCAACCAGCTCGCCGCGCACCGGCTGGAGCGGAAGTCCTTCATCGTCGCGCTGGGCGGCGGCGTCGTGGGTGACCTCGCGGGTTTCGTCGCGTCGAGTTACCTGCGCGGGATTCCCTTCGTGCAGGTGCCGACGACGTTGCTCGCGCAGGTGGACAGCTCCGTCGGGGGCAAGACGGGCGTGAACCTCGCGGCGGGCAAGAACCTCGTCGGCGCGTTCTACCAGCCGCGCCTCGTGCTGTGCGACCTCGCCACTTTCCGCACGCTGCCGGAGCGCGAGTTCCGCGCCGGCCTGGCCGAGGTCATCAAATACGGCATCATCTACGACGCTGAACTCTTCGCGCGGCTGGAGCGCGACATGGCAAAGATTCTCCGTCGCGACGCCGCCTCGCTCGCCCACATCGTCGCCCGCTCATGCGAAATCAAGGCCGAGGTGGTCTCGCAGGACGAGACCGAGGGCGGGCTGCGGGCAATTCTGAACTTCGGCCACACCCTCGGCCACGCCATCGAGGCGATCACCGCTTACGGGCGCTACCGGCACGGCGAGGCCATCTCCATCGGGCAGGTCGCGGCGGCGCACTTGTCGGCGGAGCTGCTGGGCTTGCCTGCAACCGACGCAGCCCGCATCCGTGCGCTGTTCGTTGCCGCGGGCTTGCCGGTGACAATCAAGCTGACTTCCCCCCAGCGCACCAAGCTCCTCGCCGCCATGACGCTCGACAAGAAAGTCAGCGCCGGCGAAATCAAATTCGTCCTCGCCGAGCGCATCGGAAAAGTCGTGTGGGGCCAGACCGTCCCCTCCGCCGCCGTGCTTGGTGCGCTCGACGTGATTGCCAATCCGCAATCGGCAATCGGCAATCGCAAATCCTGACGCCATGAGCGCCGTTTCCGAAACCATCGTCCGCGAATACTTCGAGCTGCACGGATTCTTCGTCCGGCAGCAGCGCAAGTTCGTCGCGCCGTCCCGCCACGAGGACGACGAGATTGACCTCTACGCACTGAACCCGCACCACGAGCCGGGCGCTCCCCTACCCTTCGTGCTTGGTTCGGCGGATATGCCGGGCGTGGCGCGCGCGCTGGTGGTGGTGAAGGGCTGGCACACGGAGACCTTCAGCCCCGGCATGCTCGCGAACGCGCCGGAGATTTTCCGCTTCGTGGAGCCGGCGGCCTTCGAGCATGCGGCGAAGTCCTTCGGTGGCGAGGGCCCGCTCACCAAGCTGCTCGTCGTGCCCGCGCTGCCCAGCGGCGAGGAGGCGCGCGCGCAGAGCATCGAACTGCTGCGCGGGAAGGGCATTGATGCCGTCATCTCCTTCCGCACGATGCTCGCGGATCTGATCGCGGAGATTGAGGTGAACCGCAACTACCAGAAGTCCGACCTGCTCCAAATCATCCGCATCCTCAAGAACTACGGTTTCTTCCGCGAGCCGCAGTTGGACTTGTTTGAACCGGGCAGAAAGAAGCGCTGAGCTATGCGCTCGCCGCAGACCCCGCCGCAGGCGCCTCCACTAACGAAAGTGCCTTGGAATCGATGGCTGGCCGGGCTGAACCTCCTCCTCCTCCTCACGGTCCTTGGGCTCTGGCAGAAGCTTCAGTGGAAGAAAATCAGCGACTCACCCAGCGGCATCGTCTGGCATCGCAGCCACACGACCCACACAGACCGGAATCGCGACGGGCGGGTGGACGAGGAAGTCGTTCGCCTTCCAAACGGAGACGCGGCCGTTCGACGCGACTCCGACTTGGACGGGTGGTTTGACCTGCGCTACGTGGAGCGGGGAGGAATTGCGACGCGGCTGGAACAGCTTCGGGAGGAAGCGCCGAGGCACTGAACTCGTAGTCGCAATCTTCAGATTGCGAATCCATTCGCAGGCTAAAGCCTGCGACTACTCCTTCTCCTGCCCGCTATTCCAGTAGCGCTGCATCTCGTCTGCCGTCGGCACCGTGAGCGGGCGCACGATGCGGAAGCCGAGGAACTGTGCGTCGGTGAGATACCAGATGCTCTTGGGCAACTGCGGGTCCTGCTGCTTCCACGACTTGTCCGAGCCGCGCCGGGCTGCGCTGCGGAGCTTGGCGAGGCCGTCGTCCCACGAGCCACCACGCGCGACCTGCGGATACGGCGAGGACTGCTTGAGGCACGGGTCCAGGAGCGCGGTCTTTACCTTGTCGTAGCTCGGCTCGTATTGGTCAATGCACCACTCGGCCACGTTGCCGTGCATGTCGTAGAGGCCCCACGGATTGGGCTGCTTGCGACCGACCTTCTGATACTTGAAATCGCTGTTCGCCTCGAACCACGCGTATTGCTTCGCGTCCGCCGGGTCGTCGCCCCACGAGTAAGCCGTCTTGGTGCCGGCGCGGGCGGCGTATTCCCACTCGGCCTCGGTGGGCAGGCGGTAGAAGTGGCCGGTCTTCGCGGAGAGCCACTGGCAATACTTGTTCGCCGCGTGCTGCGTCATGCTGATGGCCGGATAGCCGTCCTTGCCCATGCCGAAGGACATCTCGACGTAGGGCTTGGTCGGGCGCGCGACGCCTTCCGAAATCTTCTCAATCGCCGCGTCCGTCTTGATGCGATCTCTGAACTTCTTTTCCTCGTCGATATACATGAACAGCTCGAACTCGTTCCAAGTGATCTCGTGCGTGCCCATCCAGAACGGGGAAATCTTCACGGTGCGCTCCGGGCCTTCGTTGGCGTCGCGGCCCTTCTCGCCCATCGAGCTGCCCATCACGAACTGCCCCGCCGGGATCGGCACCAGCCCGTAGCTCACCTCGGTGCCCACGATGGAGTTCGTGTAAGCCTTCATCTCAGCGGCGGTCTTTTCTTTGTGCGTCGCGAGGATGAACTTGTGAATGCCCGCGACGACTTCATTCTCATCCGCGCCGGCGACTTCCTTCTTCTTTTGCGTGAGCACCAGCCCGTCCGGCCAAACCGCGCCCTGCTGAATCCACAGTTTCACGAACTCAATCTCCTCCTTCGTAAGCCGGTCCTTGGCCTTGGGCGGCATCACGCGCTCGTCGTCGAGGGGATGCGTGGTGGAGGTGTAGATGGGACTCTTGTCCGCCTGAAACGGCACGACGCCCGTGCCGCCATCGCCGCCCTTGAAGGTCAGCTCGCGCGTGTCCATGCGCAGGCCGCCCTTGGCGTAGCCTTCGCGATGACACGCCACGCAGTTGAACTCGAAGATGGGCTGGATGTCTTTCGCGAAGTTGATTTTCTTCGCGACACCGAGCTTCACGCCGGCCGGCCATTTCGCGCCTGCGTCAATCCATTCGCGGAGCTTCGCCTGCTGCTCCTTCGGCAACGGCCCTTCCTTCGGCGGCGGCATGAAAGCATCGTCGTCGGGCTTCAGCGTGGTGGTCGTGTAAAGCCGGCTGTCCTTCGACTTGCCCGCCACGAGCGCCGTGCCGCTGTCGCCGCCCTTGAGCGTGTCGGCCAACGTGTGCAGGCGCAGGCCGCCCTTCTTCTGGTCCTCGCCGTGGCACTTGGTGCAGTGAACTTCCAGCACGGGCTGGATGTCCTTCACGAAGTCCACCTGGGCGGTGGCGGTGGAAGCGAGGGCGAGCGCGGCGAGGAGTGTCAGTTTCAAGCAAGTCTTCATCATTAATTCGACTGAACGCTAGTGGCGGGTCAACAGATTGGAAAGTGAAAGTTCGCCTTGGCGTGCCGCTTCAACCCTTCACTCTTCCACACTCAATCCGTCTCCTTCGCGCTTCAACTTTGGGGTCAGGCGGTGGACTACTTCTTCTTCGCCGGGGCGGGCGGAGGCGGAACTGAAAAGGTGTCCGTGCGGAAGGGCGACGCAGGCAGGCCGTCCTTATTGAACAGG
>Ga0208960_1000163_pt1 | contig 36887 bp, 51 predicted proteins | sample GreLakmeON33MSRF_FD_187703 | JGI IMG/M metagenome (GOLD analysis project Ga0208960, IMG submission 187703) | Freshwater lentic microbial communities from great Laurentian Lakes, MI, USA - Great Lakes metaG ON33MSRF (SPAdes) | ecosystem: Environmental > Aquatic > Freshwater > Lake | place: Great... | reverse complement strand
CGCAAAACAAGCGGCTGAAGCGCAACGCCAACAGTTTAGCGAGCAGGCTTTGCTACAAGAGCCATTTCGCCAAGTTGGCATTCGTGCGTTGCCCCAGCTTGAAGCGCAGCGCAACATGATGCCCGCCGCGTTTACAGGCCAAGTCAACTTAGGTCAAGACCCAGGCTATGCGTTTCGATTGTCGGAAGGCCAAAAGGCATTGGATCGAAGCGCTGCTGCTAGGGGCGGTTTGATCTCTGGCGGGGCTTTAAAGGCCGCGCAACGCTTCGGCCAAGAAATGGGCAGTCAAGAGTACCAAAACGCATACAACCGGGCGCTGACAGGCTACAACGCCGATGTGTCGCGCGAGGCCACAGGCTACAACCGTCTGGCGGCTTTGGCGGGTTATGGCCAAACGGCCACGGGTCAAATTGGCGCTGCCGGGCAGAACATGGCATCTAACGTGGGCAATTACTTGACCGGCGGCGCGGCGGCTGGGGCGGCGGGCCAAGTGGGTGCAGCCAATGCTATAACTGGCGGTTTGAGCACTTATTTGAATTACAACCAAGGTAACAACTTGGTTAACGCATTAAACCAAAGAAATTTAGTGAGCCAATACGGCGCAGGCAATGTGTATGGCCCAAGCAGTATGGCACCAAATGCGTACAACGCCCAAATAACTAATTTTGACTGAGACAAATCATGGCACTTAACCCAAACATTGCGCTAGGCGTCCGAGGCGTTGAAGTGGCCAACCCGTTGGCCCAGTACGCTCAAATTTCGCAACTTCAAAGCGCGCAAAATCAAAATGCTTTGGCGCAGTACCAACTTGCTACTGCACAGCGCGAACAAGAATCAACCAATGCGCTTAACGAAGCGTATCGGTCTGCTTACAACCCACAAACGGGTGATATTGACATCAACACTTTGCGCAAGACTTTGTCTACTGGAGGTTTTGGTTCTAAACTGCCTGGGCTTGAAAAGACGCTAGGAGAATTGCAAGCGCAAAAACTCACTCAACAAAAATTGCAAGGTGAAATAACCGCACAACCAATTGCGTTGCAAATTCAACAAGCTAATTTAGTTGACACTAAGCTAAAGCAGTCGCGTGCATTTTTGGACACAATTAATCCCTCAGACCCTAACGCGCCGCAACAGTATTTCAGTTGGTTTCAAGCCAATCATGCAGACCCTATTCTTGGCCCCACACTTAAGGCCAGAGGAATAACTGAAGAACAGTTTGTCACAAAAATACAGCAAGCTATGACTCAAGGCCCGCAAGCCTTTGCTCAACTGCTTAATCAGTCCAAATTGGGCACTGAAAAATTTATGGAGTTGAACAAGCCAACTACTCAAGTCATTAACCAAAGTGGTCAAAGTCAGATGTTTCAAATCCCGGGGCTTGGAGGCGCGCCTACTTCTATTGGTACATACGCAGACGTTCCGTTGCCCGCGAATGTTCAAGCGCAAAAAATACAGATTGCACAACAGAGCCGACCACCTTTGCAACCTGTTGCACCCACGATTACAACGATTGAAGACCCGAATAAGCCAGGCAGTTTCTTGCAAGTTGATGCCCGCACGTATCAAGGCGGCGGCGCAGGGTCGCCCGGCGTAATCGGCGGGGCAAGACCGTCGGCTACTGCCGAAAAACTTACGTTGCAACGAACGCAAATGGGTAAAGACCTTGGTTTTGCAATCACACAGCTAGGCGACATTACAAAAGATGGCGGGTTGATTGACCAATCTACTGGTAGCGGTGCAGGTCGATTAGTTGACATTGGTGCAGGCTTTGTTGGCCAAGCAACAAAAGGCGCAATTGCCATTGGAAAGATTGCGCCAATTGCAGATTTAGTCTTAAAAATGGTTCCTCGATTTGAAGGGCCGCAGTCAAACAAAGACACTCAGTCATACAAAGAAGCTGCGGGTCAATTGGCTGACCCTACGCTTCCCACAGCGATCAGAAAAGAAGCGGGTAAAACTGTTCTTCGCATAATGACAGAACGCAAAAACCAGTTTGTAACTACCGATATGGCTGCTGAAGGTGCTGGGGCTGCGCAGGTTGCACCGCCGGCTGGATTTGTCCCAGATCAAAGGTAAAACATGAGCTTGCAAACCGCAACCAACCCCACTACCGGCGAGCGTGTTGTTTTGGTTGGCGACCAGTGGAAACCAGTTACACAGTCTGCCACCAATAAGGAAGGCGTAAAAGCGTACCTTGTAGACAACAAATGGCTCACCGATGATGCGCCTGCTGCTGCGCCGCCTTCTGAGATACCTGGGCCGCGTGCGGGCCCGTCAGCGTACGGCGCCGCGCCGTCAAATCCTATCCTAAGATCGTTGTACGCCCCCGTTGTTGGTTTTTACCGGGGCTTACAAGACATCACCGACACTGCTGCAATTGCGGCTACAGAAGCATTGGGCATCAAAGGCGCGCGGGATATATCGGCGCAACAGAAACAACAGTACGAACAGAATTACGGCAATCTAATGGGTGGAGAGGTTGGCCGCATAGGTGGCCAAATAGTAGGCACGTTGCCGGTGGGCGGTGCAATCGCCGCGCCGATAAAAAAAGCGGCCCAGATAGCCCCGTCGTTGGCGAGATTTTTGACGCCGTTGGCTACGTCTATTGAAAGCGCCGGGTTTCAAACCGGCCTTAAATCAGGCGTGGCTAACGTGGCGACAAAAGGTGTAGGCGGCGCTGTAATAGGCGGCGCGTCTGCTGCGGCAGTCAACCCAGAAGACGCCGGCATGGGCGCGGCCATAGGCGCTGCCGTACCTACGGTAGTGGCGCCATTGGTTGGTAAAGCGGTAAAATACGGGCGCAAAATTGCAGACTTAAAGTCAGCTACATATTTGGACGCCGTTGAAGGTAAGGGCCAAGACATTGTCAACGCCTTGCGTGACAAGGGCGCCGTAATCGTCCCCGGCTCCGCACCAACTGCGGGCCAAGTGGCCGCGCCTGTTGGCGGGGCCAAATTCTCTGCACTGCAACAAGAACTGTCCGAGCTACCTGGCGTTGCCACTGAGTACGCCGGTGCGGCCGCGCAAACCAATCAAGCCCGATTGGCGCAAGATGCGCGAGTCCAACAACGGTTCCAAGATGTTGCGGGCAAACTGCAAGCAAAGATCGACCGTAATTTGGTGGACGTCAGCCCGTCTGAAATAGGCGACGCTTTAACCGCCGCTGCTAACGTTGAAAGACGAGTTGTCAAAACCAACGTGACTCAGCCTGCGTATAAGGCCGCGTTTGACGCTGCGGGCGACGCCAAAATTGACATTTCAAATGTCATCGCTGATGCCGAGCGCATTCTTGATCGAAAGCTGTCGTCTTTTGCTACTGAAACCGCGCCAGACACGGTTCGCAAACTTCTTAGCTTTGCGCCTGCGCCGCCGCCGGCAAAGCCTGTTGGTAGCGGGCTTATCTCTAGCAAGCTGAAAACACCTGCGCCCCCTGCATTGCCGCCGCAGGCTACGTTGCAAGACCTTGATGACGTGCGCAAAGCAATTAACGCCGACATTGCTGCGGCCAGCACCAGCAACGCGCCAATGGCGCCGACAACGCTGCGCAACTTGCGTCAACTGCACGCCGCTGTCGATGATGCAATTGGCAAAAGCACCACCTTGGCCGATGAGGCCAAGACGTTGTATGCCGACGCTGTGAATAAGTACCGCACTGAATATGCGCCTAGGTTCAAAGAAGGCGTCAACGCTAATTTGTTCAAGCGCACCAGTTTGGGCGAAGACAAGATTCGGCCCGAAGATGTCATAAACCGCTATTTCACGCCTAACGGTGAGTCGGAAGCGCGGCAATTCACACAGTTGTTTGGCAACAACCCAGACGCGCTAAAAATTGCGCGGGCGGGTATTGAAGACGTTTACCGCAAAAAGGTTGCGCAAGGCGGCATGTCGCACGCCAACTTTATGCGGGACTACGGGCGCACGATTGACATCTATGACGACGCAGGCATGAATCTGCGTCAGCGGTTTGATGTCATCAACAAAGACGCGCAGCGCTTGGCGCGCGTTGAAGACATGGCCAAAGCCAGCGGCAACAAGTTGGCCCCGGCGTTGCCCCCCGGGTCTAACGCCTTGGCGGTAGAAGCGCGCATTGGCGAGTTGACCAAAGGGTTAGACAACCGTCAATTGACCGCGATTAATTCAGTGCGCGACGACCTAGCCCGCGAAGCTGAGTTTGAGCGCTTGGCGTCCGCAGGCCGAAAGAGCGGCAAAGATGTAAGCCAGATAGCAACTCAAGCCGGTAAAGAGACCGGCGTGGTGCCTGCGCCGTCTATTCTGTCCATGCCCATCACCATCTACAACGCGGTGGTCAAACGACTGCTGGGCATTGTGGACGATAAGTTGGCCATGGAACTGGCGCGTGAAATGTTAAGCCCGGCGGTCACTGCGGAGTCCATCCAAAAAGCGATGTCCAGACAAGCTCAACAGCAAGCAACAAACCAACTGGCAAAACAAATTGCGCCACGCGCTGCTGCTGCCGCTGCGCAAATGCCTGCATCAGAAAACCGTAACGCTCTGGCACAATGATGGACTACCAAATACTCTTCAACATCGCCGTGGCCATCGCCGGGTTCTTCGGCGGGTGGACGCTCAACCGCATCTACATCGCCATCGACCGGCTGGACGGCGACGTGCGGGCCATGCCTTACAACTACGTAAGCAAAGACGACTACAAAGACGACATCCGCGACATCCGCGACATGCTGGGCAAGATTTTCGATAAACTTGATGCAAAGGCTGACAAATGAAATCATATCTTTTAGAGCGACTCAAAGAACCATCCACCTGGCGCGGCATCACCTTGCTGCTGACAGCACTTGGTATCCCCTTGGCCCCCGGCTTGGCTGACTTGATCATCTCTGCTGGCTTAGCCGTCGCTGGTTTGATCGGCGCTGTGACCCCTGACGCATGAGCTTGTCGCAATCGCAAGCAGCGTTCTTGCTTGACGCTTGCAAGCTGATTGAATACGCCACGGCAGCCGGTTGGACAGTGACCGGGGGCGAGTTGTTTCGGACTGCCGACCAGCAAGAAATCTATTTCAAGGCTGGCAAGTCAAAAACAATGAACAGCAACCACTTGCGCCGGTTGGCCATCGACCTTAATTTTTTAAAAGATGGCAAACCAGTTTGGGACAAGACAGCGCTTCAAAACGTGGGCAAGTTTTGGGAGTCTTTGCACCCGCTCAACCGCTGGGGCGGCAACTTCAAGTCGTTGCCTGACGTGCCCCACTTTGAGCGTAACGTCTGAACATTTTCATCTTCTTGAAGAAGTACCGAATCACCTGGTAGTCCACGCCAAAGCGCTTGGCGATGTTTTTCTTGCTGACGCCTTGGTTCCACAGCGTTATGGCTCTGGACTCGCTGATGGGTGTGGGCTTGCGCCCACTGCCTGGCCTGGCGCCGCCTCTAGTCTTCATTGAGCGCCATCCAGACCATCAAGCAGACCACGCCGATGCCCACTGCAACGCCAAGGAATCCAACCGCAAACACGGCGAGTATGGTTTCAATCATTTCAACATCTCCCTATATGCGTTAATCGCGGTTTTCAAATCGTTTTGCAACTGCTGGATGCGCTCGTCTTGCTCTTGCATCTTGGCGTAGGCTTCCGCAGCAAATTTGGCCAGGTTCTCTTGACTCCATGTGTCAAATGCTGGCATGGCTTATCTCACCCGACGCAATGGTTCGACCACCTTCTCAGGCGGGGGCGGGGGCAAGCCTGCGCTGGGCGCAGTCCAACCCTGCTTGCGCCAAGTCGCTTGCACGTCTGAGCCTCGGGTGGGTTTGAATTTGGCGTTTGTGATTAACACGCTTGGCATCACAATTTTGGTGCCTGGCGGGGGTGTCCAATTGCTCATGGTCGTCTTGCCTCCTGTAGTATTTCAATACGCTCGCGGGATGCCCGCAAGGCCGTGTAGCGCTGGTGCAGTCGCTCCAGCACAGACACTCTTTTGCCTGACTCACGTTCATGGGTCAGCATCTCAAGCACCTTGGCTTCGTCCAGGGTCTTGAGTTCAGCGTTCAGTTTTCGCCAAGTGATTTCCAATTTTTGTCTCCAGTTTAGCTATCAAGTCAATGGTGTGCTGTAACGTGCGCGCAGCGGCGTTGGCGTCCTTGCGGTGAATTTTCAGTATGGATCGCGCCGCTTTGAGTTGCGCCTTCCACAGGTCTAGTCTGGTCATTTAAGTTCCTCCATTGCAATATCCGACACCGCCCGCTTGTCATGCAAGGCGGCAAAAATTTTTTCATCCACAGTTTTGTTGGTGATCATCACGTAGCACCACACAGCGTGTGCTTGGCCTGAGCGGTGCAAACGGCCAATGGTTTGTTCGTACAACTCCAGACTCCACGGCAGGGACAGAAACACCATGTGACACCCGCCGTGCTGGAGGTTAAGCCCGTGGCCGGCTGACTTTGGATGGACGGCCAGTAACCTGACTTGTCCAGCATTCCATCGCTCGATGGCTCGGTCGTCATCAAGAGTCGTGGGGCTGAACCGGCGCTTGAGCTCGGCGAGCTCTTCTTGGTACTGGTAAACAATGATGGTATTTGCGTGTTGGTTCTCATCAAGCAACTCCTCCAAGCGATCAAATTTGTGTGGGCTAAACCACACCGGCGTCTGTGTGACAATGAACTTGCCGGGCGTTTCGGAGGCTTGCTTTCGTGTGTCGTACACGAACCCGCTGGCCATTTGTTGCAGCTTGCCGGTCACCACGCCCCCGTTGGCCGCTATGGCCTTGGCGTCGGGGAACTCCACCACGAAGTCGGCCTTCATCTTTTCGTAGGGCTTGCGGTCGCTCAGGTCGCAACGCACCTCGACGACGTGCAGCGGGGGCAGCTTGTCCTTGTACTCGCCTGGCTCCAGTACAAACGTCGCCGGTTTGATCTTGTCCATGACCTTGGCCAGTGAGCCAACCCGTGGCGCCCACTCGCCAAACTCCTTGTTGATCAGCACGAAATACTGCTGCATGAACGCGCCCTTGGCGCGGCCCAGCAGCGTCTGGTCAACGATCTTGCACTGGCCAAACACGTCCTCCAGGCCGTTGCTGGTGAACGACCCGGTCAAGCCCCAGCGAATCGGCACGTCTTTGATGATCTTGTCAAACGCTTTGAAGCGCGCGCCTGATGGGTTCTTGAGCTTGGTGAGCTCGTCAAACACCAACCCGTCTACGGGCGCGCATTCACACACGTCAGCCAACCATTGCAGGTTGTCGTAGTTGATGACGATCACATTGGCCCCGCTGTTAAACGCCTCGCTGCGTTGCTTGGGCGTGCCCACCGCGATGGCCAGCTTCAAGTGCTTGCTCCACTTGAGTGCTTCAACGGGCCACACGTCGGTACAGACGCGCTTAGGCGCCACCACCAACCAGCGCTTGACGTGGCCATCTTTGATCATGGCGTCCATGGCCGTCAGCGTGATGGCGGTCTTGCCCGCACCCACCGGCGCCAGCACCATGGCGCGGTCGTGCTCAAACAAGAAGTCAGCGGCCTGCTCTTGGTAGGGTCTAAGTTTCAACGTAGGCATCAATAGCTTCTCCGCTTTGCGGGCCACCAGGCAAAACAATCGGCGACACCCAACGGTCTCCCACCAACCGCTTGCTGCGCACATACTTGGCCATTTGCGCGTCCGTCAACTGGCCGTATTGCGGCGCTACATACGGGTCAGGCGGGATGTCAAACTTTGTACCCTTGGGCAATGAGTTCCATTTCTCAGCGATTGCCAGCGCGGTCTCGCGGTCTGTAAATTTAGCGCCGCGTTTCGATTTGAACGACAGCGTGTTGAACGCATTGTTTGCCACAAACCACCACCCATTTGGGTTGTTGTCATTTGCAGGCCGCGCTTCGTAGGGCGGGTACAACACGCCGCCAGACGGCGCGGCGTCTTCAACGCTGTCGCCTACAAAGGTGGCCCCTACGATATTAACTAATCCATCCATCAATTTGCTCCTTAGTCCATAGACACGCATAGCGCTGGTTTAGTGCAAGCACCTCATCCGCGAACAATTTCTGCAACACCGACAACCTGCCGCCTTTTGTTTTCAACTCCACGAACCATGTAGTGCCATCAGGCAAACAAGCGATCCGGTCAGCCACACCTTTGCGCCCAGGTGAGGTGAACTTGTACGTCTTGCCGCCCATGCGCTCCACAGTCCAAACAAAGTATTTTTCGACTTCTGATTCTTTCATGTCAAAAAGTTTAGCACACTTTTATTTTTTGTGCTACAGTCAAGGCTCATCAACTAAAGGAGAGTCAATTGAACGCATTCCCTAATCCCCACCGCACCGACATGCTTGGCATGACTTTGCGCGATTACTTCGCCGCCAAGGCAATGCAAGGCTTGTTAGCTTCCGAGGTCAACGCGCCATTGGAGGCATTTGCAACCCGAGCGTATGAAGTAGCAGACGCAATGATGGAGGCACGCAATGCAGCACAGTAATATCGTTGGCGGCTCGACCGCCAAGCGCGTCATCAACTGCCCAGGCTCAGTGGCCTTGGTGCAAAAGATGCCGCCCCAGCCCAGCAACAAATACGCCGATGAGGGCACGCTCCTTCACAACGTCATCGCCGACATTGTGATGACCGACAACCCACCCGAGCACTACCTGGGCACCAAGTACGAAGACCAAGTTCTTACGCAAGAGTTGATCGACAACAAGCTCAAAGTGGCGATGGCCGCGCTTGATGAGATCGACCCAACCAAGGAGATGGAAATTGAAGCTGAAACACGTGTTGGCTTTGGGGACTTACTGCCTGGTGTGTTTGGGTCTACCGACCTCATTGGGCGTATCGGAAACCGCGCAATTGTTCTTGATTGGAAGTTTGGTGATGGTGTTGCTGTGGAAGTAGAAGAGAACCCGCAGCTCATGTTCTATGCCGCTGCGTCCATGCGCACTGAAGCCGCCAAGTGGGCGTTTGATGGTGTCGATGAGATCGAGTGCGTGATTGTGCAGCCGCCGCAGGTCAAGCGCTGGGTGACCACACCAAAGCGCATCGCTGAGTTTGAGTTGCAGTTGGTGCAGGCCGTCAAGCTGGCGCAGCAGCCCGACGCCGAGCTCAAGGCCGGCGACCACTGCCGCTGGTGCGCAGCCAAGCCCATCTGCCCACAGATGACCGGCGCTGTTGACCGGGCGTTGAAGACATCTATCGAGTCCTTGGACGCGCCCCTGATCAGCGCGTATCTGAAGAACGCCGACATGCTGGAGCAGTGGATCGCTGACCTGCGCGCGCTGGCCCTTCAGATGCTGGACAGCGGTGCTAAACTGCCTGATTACAAGTTGGTGGCCAAGCGTGCCATCAGACAGTGGACTGACGAAGACAAGGCCAAAGTCGCCCTGTTTGCGTTCGGTCTCACAGAATCTGAGGTGATGGAGACTTCTATCATTTCACCGGCCAAGGCTGAGAAAGCGCTCAAAAAGCGCAAGCAAGCCCTGCCCGATGATCTGGTCGTCGCCGTCAGTTCGGGTAACACCATCGCGTCTGAGAGTGATCCCAGGCCGGCGGTGATTCAAATCGGGAAGCAACTCACTGCTGCCCTTTCTAAACTTCAATAAGGACTATCATGTCAAATTTAGTAGCGTTTTCCCAAGCGGGCTTGCCCGCAGTCTCCACCCTCTCAACCGCTTTGCGCGCGATCCAAGCAGACGTTGGCCCCGCCGGTACAGTCATCCTCAAGATGGACAAGACCGGCCATTGGGTTTTCGGTGCTGATCAAACCGAAGTGGAAGACGACTCCACCTGGGCCATCAATCCTTTCAGCTTTGTTCACGGCTTTATTGCCTGGGGCGATGGTGAAGTGTTGGCCGAGAAGATGGCGTCGGTGTCCCAACCGTTGCCCGAGCTTGATGAAGCGCCCCCAGGCGCCAAAAAAGGCTGGGAGACACAAGTGGGCATGAGCCTCAAGTGCATCAGCGGTGAAGACAAGGGCATGGAAGCGCGGTACACCACCACGTCAGTGGGCGGCAAGCGCGCAGTTCAAACCTTGGCTGTGGCCTTGGCAGAGCAGGTCGAAAAAGACCAGGCAAAGCCAGTGGCAATCGTGAAACTCAAAAAGGATCACTACGCCCACAAGAGCTACGGCAAAATTTACACGCCCGTATTTGAGGTGCAAGAGTGGGTCAGCATGGACGGCGAGCCTGAGCCTGTGAAGGCTGAGGCGCCTGCCCCCGCTGGCCGTCGTCGTCGGTCTGCCTGATGACTCTTTGGGTTGACTTTGAAACCCGTAGCGCCTGCGACCTAAAAGCCGCAGGCGTTTACAACTACGCGCAAGACGCCAGCACCGAGGTGCTGTGCATGTCCTACGCCTTTGGCGACGATGATGTCCAGACCTGGACGCCAGGCCAACCATTTCCCAAACAGGTGAAAGATTACAAAGGTGTAATCTACGCCCACAACGCCGCTTTCGAGCGCCTGATTTTCTGGTACGTGTTGCAGATCAACTTTGATCTGGAGCAGTTCTATTGCACCGCCACCCAGGCCCGCGCCAACTGTGCGCCGGGTTCGCTTGAAGACGTTGGCCGCTTTGCTGGCGCGTCCATGAAGAAAGATCACCGGGGCTCGCAGTTGATTCGCTTGTTGTGCATACCGCCATTCCGCAATGACCCCGAGCTTATGGCCGAAATGGTGGCCTACTGCGAGCAAGACGTCAGGGCCATGCGTTCGATCAGCAAGGCGCTCAGGCCGCTGAGTGCAGATGAGTTGCTCGACTACCACGTCAACGAACGCATCAACGACCGGGGCGTCTTGGTCGATGTGCCTTTGTGCAAGGCCGCTGTCAAATACGCCAGCGATGAGTTGGTCGAGATTGAGCAGATCGTGGCCGAGGTCACCGAGGGCGCCATCACCAGCGTGCGCAGTCCTAAGATGCGCCAGTGGGTCTGGGATCGTGTTGATGAAGAAGCGCGCAAGCTGATGCAAAAAGACGATAAGGTCAGCATCGACAAAACCGTCAGGGCGAATTTACTAAACTGTGAGGGAGTATCACCAGATGTCCAAGAAGTTATCCAATGCGCAGACGACCTCTGGGCTTCGTCAGTCGCAAAATTCAGTCGACTTGCAGCTTTGGCAGATATTGAAGATGAGCGAGTCCGAGGAGCGTTTGTATTTGCCGGCGGTTCAGCAACAGGTCGCGCATCGTCCTACGGCGCCCAGGTTCACAATTTCACCCGTAAAACCGCTGAAGAACCCGCAGCCGTACGCAACGCTATGGTCAGAGGGCACGCCATCGTCCCAACATACGGCAAGCGAGTCACCGACGTCCTTAAAGGAATGCTCCGACCTGCTCTCATCCCCGCTCGCGGGAAGCATCTCGTTGTCGCCGATTGGGCAGCTATTGAAGCCCGAGCCAACCCCTGGCTATCAGGCCGAGGTGAAAACAAACTGGAATTATTTCGCACGGGCGAAGACGTATATAAAGTCAATGCCGCCGCGACTTTTGGCGTGGCAGTGGCCGACGTCACTAAAGATCAAAGACAAATCGGGAAAGTTCAAGAGCTTGCCTGCGGTTTTGCTGGAGGGGTTGGTGCTTTTGCTGCTATGGGCCGCGCTTATGGCATCTCTCTCCCTGAGCCAGTCGCCAAGCGAATGGTTGATGGCTGGCGTCGTGCTAATCCTTGGTCTGTACCTTATTGGTCGGCTTTAGAAGAAGCCTACACCCGCGCCATGCGCAACAAGGGCCATGAGTTTAGCGTGGGCCGGGTTACATACCTGTTCGACGGCCAGCACCTTTGGTATGCTTTGCCCTCCGCGCGGGTGCTGTGCTATCCGTTTGCCAAGCTGGACGCCGATGGTGTGAGCTACGCCAAGGCCGCATGGAAACCAGCAGCAGATGCAAAAGAATGGCCGCGTGCAAGGCTTTGGAAGGGTCTAGCGTGTGAGAATATCACGCAGGCCACCGCCAATGATTTGCTGCGCCATACGCTGCGCCAGCTTGACGACGTGGTGCTCCACGTACATGACGAGGTGGTCATTGAGACCGACCGGCCAGAGGAGATGGCCGTGCGGTTAAAAGAGGTGATGTGTACGCCGCCCGAGTGGGCCAAGGGCTTGCCCCTTGACGCAGAGGTGGCGATCATGTCGAGATATGGTAAGTAAAAAGCCCGCTTGCAGGCGGGCTCTTAAAGGAGAAGCGTTTTGGAATTTCTGGAATTTATCACAAAATTAGCCCCAAATGGCGAGACAGCGCTGATTGTCAGGCAAAAACCACAGTTAAAAGACGGCGAGATACAACTCCACGCTGATGGGGCCGTCAAATGCACGTGGCCGGCATTCTTGCCCGACCCCAAGCGCATCAAAGCAGATCAAGCCTGGTACGGCAACACGGCCAGCTTTATCGTGGATCGGTTCACCGAGGGCCGGGTGTCAGCGTCCGCTGCCAACTGCGAATATATCCTCCTGATGATGCTGGACGACATTGGCACCAAGTCCAAGACCCCGCCGCTTGAGCCCACTTGGATCATGGAGACCTCCCCCGGTTCATTCCAATGGGGCTACGCCTTCAGCGATCAACCCACCAAAGCCGAGTTCAGCGCGGCCATCAAAGCCATCGCCGAGGCGGGCTACACCGACCCCGGTGCCTGCAACCCAGTGCGCAACTTCCGACTGCCGGGCAGCGTAAACCTCAAACCGGGCCGCGACAACTTCGCCGCGCGTTTGGTGGAGTTCGAGCCCACCAGAGAATACACACTAGGTGACATCTGCGCCGCTTTGGGCGTGACGCCGGTCGAGCCCGACTCGCTGACCCTGCGCCCGATCCGCATCTCAGATGACGGCGCGGACGATGTGATGGCGTGGCTCTCTGGCCAAGGTCTGCTCTTGTCCAAGCCCAATGGCGAGGGCTGGGCGGGCGTGATCTGCCCCAACAGTGCCGAGCATACCGACGGCAACCCAGAGGGGCGCTACATGCCCGCCAACCGGGCCTATTGCTGCCTGCACTCGCATTGCGTTGACTTCGATTCCCGCGCCTTCCTGACGTGGGTGGCCGACCAAGGTGGCCCCGCCCACACCCCCGGCCTGCGCGAGGAACTGCTCACCCAGGCCATGGAATCCGTGCGCGCCAAACTGACCCCCACCGCCGATTACCCCGATGAGGCCGCCCGCGTGATCGCCGAGGTCGAGCGCAAGGAACTGGGCCGGGTTGAGAAAAACGAATGGTTTGAGCGCTTCGCTTACGTCCAGACTGATGACGCCTTTTTTGACATGACCGACCGCCGAGAGGTGTCGCGCAACACCTTCAACGCCTTATATCGGCACATCGACTGCAAGTCGATTCACAACGCCAAGCGCCGCATCGAGGCCGCCACATCATTTGATGAGAACCGCCAGGGCAAGGGCGCTAAGTCCCTGGTCGGCATCACCTATGCCGCCGGGGCATCCGTGCTGGTGGCCCGTGAGGGTCAGGTTTACGGCAACCGATGGCGCAATGCGCGCCCTGCGCCGGTGGCCGGTGACCCCGCCCTGTGGCTGGCGCACGTTGAGCGCATGGTGCCCGAGCGGTTCGAGCGCGAGCACCTTTTGAACGCCTTGGCCCACAAGGTGCAGTTCCCAGGCCACAAAATCAATCACGCCATTCTTTTGGGTGGCAACCATGGCAGCGGTAAAGATACCCTGTTTGCCCCCTTCTTCTGGGCCATTGGTGGCCCGTCCAAACACAATTGTTCACTGGTCAAGAATGAAGAACTGACCTCCCAGTGGGGCTATGCGCTCGAGTGCGAAGTGATGGAGATCGCCGAGTTACGCCAGGCCGAGGCCAAAGACCGCCGGGCGCTTGAAAACACCCTCAAGCCCATCATTGCCGCGCCCCCTGAACTGCTCATGGTCAACCGCAAAGGGCTCCACCCCTACATGGCCCTAAACCGCGTCTTCGTGATCGCTTTTTCCAATGAGCGCGTGGCCATCAGCATACCTAGCGAAGATCGGCGCTGGTTCGTCCTTTGGGCTGACGCCCCTAAGCTCCCAGAAGCTCAGGCCGTGAGCTTGTGGAACTGGTATCAGCACCGGGGCGGGTTCGAGGCTGTGGCCCACTACTTGCACACCCGGGACGTGGCCGCGTGGAACCCCAACGCTGCGCCCCCAATGACCGAGGCCAAGTCCATCATGGTCGAGCACGGCATGAGCGGCGCTGAATCATTCCTGGTTGACCTCATGCGCCGCCGTGCCGGTGAATTCTCCCGGGGCGTGTGTGGCGGCCCCTTCTACGGCCTTTGCGACCGCTTGCAGGGCATCGCCCCCGGTAACGTTAAGGTGGTGCAGGCCGCGTTGTTGCACGCCTTCAAGGAAGCGGGCTGGATCGACATGGGCCGCATCAAGTCGCGCGACTTTGAGACCAAGAAACACGTTTTCTGCGCCCCTGAGTTGGGAGAGTATTCGCGCAGCGATCTCAGGCGCATGATCGAGGTGTAAGCCACCTACGGCGTGGACACAAAAAAAGGGCCCCGCAAGGGGCCCTGTGAATGTTGGCAACTGCTCAAAGGTCAAGCAGCAGCGCAAGTATAGCGGCAAGAATCACCGCGCAGATCAACGCCATGCGTCCCCCTTGGGCGGTGGCGCCGGCGGTGGCGCATAGCGGCGCAAAATGTCTTCAAAAATCGGATGCAGCATCTTCCACCTCCCATGCGCTATCGGCCCCAGTGGCCACTGTCAACGTGGTGCTCAGGGGCTGCCAGCCCCACGCGGTTAGCCCCTTGTTCAGGGTCTCATAAGCGGCCACGTATTCAGCCGTGGTCATGCTGGCCCCATGGGGCGGATAAAACCGCTTAATGGCCCCCTTAGACTTGACCGGCTTATGCTTGCCAGTGCATTTTGCGTGATGCGCCATGATGCCATCGCGCGCGGTTTTATATGTGGTTTTTCCGATAATTATCATGGTTTACCCTTACTTGATTAGAACGTCAAAATAAGCCAGCGCGCACACTGTGAGCGCGGCCGCGATAATCAAAGCTGCGAAAATGTCTCTCATAAGTTCCCCAAAAAAAAGTGATCGAAATCAAACACGGCCACATAGAACCCGCGTGGGCTCGCATGCACTTCGTAAAGCCATGCATCATCATCCTGCGCGGCCAGCGTATCGGCCAGCGCCTGGGCGGCCGCTTTAGTGGTGTAGTAGGTCATATGGTGCAGCATCCGCAACATGGGGCGTCTTCGCACCGGCCCCGTGGGTTTCGATAAAACGTGGTCGGGCCGGTTTCACCGATAAAGGTTATCTCGCCCGGTTCGCCGGTGATCCATGCGCGCCGCGTGGCCGTGCAATATTGGATTTCATCGCCCGGGTAAATAGGCGCGCCGGTGCGCGCGTCTTTACCCTTAAATTTTGCCTTCATGGTCTTAATCATTGGGCACCCCCAAGCATGCGCGCGCATGCGCACTCATAAATCGCGCGCGCGTTATCGTTAAGGTTTTCCACCGATAACATGGGAGAGGGTTTAAAGTACTGCCCCAAGCGCGACAAACGCGCGTATTCGCGCGACCATTGGCCACCATGGCAATGCGACAACGCCAGATAATAGGCTCCGCAGATATCAAAACGATCAAAATACATAATTTACCTTTCGAGGTTATAGCGTGCACCAATGCGCGCCCCGATACGGACCCCGGAGGGTCCGCATAAGGTCAAGCATTGGCCAGGCGCATATTGATGACCCGGTGGCGTGAGCCATGGGCCGGGAATCCCACAATGGCCGCGCGCTGGCGCTGGCACAGCTGGCAGCTGGCGCATGACACGTCAGCGCGCTGCGTGGCCGGGCAGATAACGACAGTGCGGCCAGCTGGGGTAGTGGTGTTCTGATTTTGCGTGCTGGGCAGCACTACCACTACCGGACCGGCCTGATGATCGGCCAGCGCATCGGCATCGGCCAGATCATTGGCGCTCAGATTGACAGTGAAACCCCACGCATTGGCGTGGCGGATCCATGCGATGCTGGCCGCGTCACGATGGTGCGAATACGTGAAACCGCGCTTACCCTGGTTTGCGGCCACCAGCTGGCCGAGCTTGACAGCGTCAATCGAACCGCTGGCCGTGGGCAGATCGCCCGCCTGGTTATGACGCCACAGCTGGCCATCGGGCAGCTGCGCGATGGTCTCGCAGAATTGGCCCCATGACGTGCCACGCGTGCCAGCGCTGACTGCTGCCCAATGCAAGGCGAGCGGGCCGCTGGCCGCGTAGCATTCAGCGCGCATCGCGCAGTCTGGCGGGCAGCTGGCGCGCTCAGTGGTTGAAACCGGGATCGGGCCGGTTTTAGCGTTGGCGCTTTTGAGGGTTAAATGTACTTGCATGGTGAACCTTTACTGTAATTGAGTGGATTGACGGCCAGCGCGCACGCTGGCCGGGTTGAAATTAGGCGCGCCGGCCGATAAAGAATTCAGGATTTGACACCACTTTGTACGCCAGCGCCAGCGCCAGAATTTCATTTTGCTGGCTTGTTTTGCGCGCGCTGCGATACATTGCAGACAAACCACGCGCCAGATAATCATCACCAAGTGACGCACTGTAGGCGATGATTTTGGTGGCTTCGCGAAGCTGGCTTTTATTCAATTTTGTGGGCAAATTAGACATGATGGACTTTCGTTTAGTTGACTGTATGCCGGTGCGAATTTGCGCCGGTGATGTAATGTAAGACAATGCCGAGCGCTTGTCAAGCGCTATGAAATTAGACCTTCGATTGTGTGGGGTTATTGTGTGGCGTGATTGTGGTTTGATTGTGAGCGCGTGTGGGCAAGCGCAAATCGACCTAAGGTAAGAGTGAAAACCTTACACTGTGGACAATGTGGGCAAGAAAATATAAGGTAAGGTATGATAAATTATATGTAATACTATATAGTTAACTATTAGGTTGTGGGCCCATGCTTGCTCACCAAAGCTCACACCCCATGGTTTAGGCAGCGATTAAAAAAGGGGCGTCCACATTGTCCACAAGCCCCCCACTAAAGTACTACACCAGGCAAAATACCACACGGCCAACGAGCCATCGACCCTTGTGGACATAGCCCACATGACCCCCCACTAAAGTATTAACGGCGCATGGCCGATGGCCGATGGCCACACCGGCCGGCCGCCCGGCTCGCTGGCCGCCGGCCGCATGGCCGCCCGACTCGCTGGCCGCTGGCCGCCGGCCGCATGGCCGCCCGGCTCGCTGGCCGCTGGCCGCGCGCGCTTCCCCGATGGGCACCCGGGCAGGGCCGGCGGCCAATGGCCACGGCAGCGGAGGGGCCACAAACAAAATTTTTTATAGCCCACATTGCCCACGCCGTTCATTTTTAAATTTATTTTTTGGTATATTCGGCACATGTTTGAAAGCCTACCTTTTGCACCGCGCAAGGTCGAAGCGACTGAGGCGCGCTTGCACCGCATCTACGAAGCCGCCAAGTTGGGGCTAAAAGGCGACTCGTTGGCGTTGGCGTCCGGCATGCTGCCCGCCGAGTACCGACAACTGGTGCAACTTGACCCCATCGCGGAGATGGCGGCGCAAAAAGGCAAGGCAGACGCTGAGATGGAAATGTCCCAGTGCTTGCACAAAGCAGCGCGGGAGGGCGACTCCAAAGCGGCGTTAGCGATCCTCCAGAACGTCCACGGCTGGGTAGCCAAGCAATCTATCACTATCGATGTTGACCAGCGCATCTCAGTCACCCAAGCGTTGCGCGACGCTGAGTCCAGGGTCATTGATGTCATCGCCCACGCGCCCAGCCCTAAATTGGATCTAACACATGCAGAGCACCAAGTACAGCGCTGAAGACGAACAGGAACTGATGGCCAGGCTGTGGAGCCCGGCGATCAAGGACAACCCGCTGGCGTTTGTAATGTTTGCTTTTCCTTGGGGCGTCAAGGGCACGCCACTGGAACACTTCACCGGCCCGCGCAAATGGCAGCGCGAAGTGCTGCTGGACATTGCCGAGCACATCAAACTGAACCAGGGCAAAGCTGATTTTGATGTCTTGCAAGAGGCCATCTCATCTGGCCGGGGTATTGGCAAGTCGGCGCTGGTGAGTTGGATCACGATCTGGATGCTGGCCACCAGGATCGGATCGACGACCATCATTTCGGCCAACTCCGAGTCCCAGCTTAGGTCAATCACTTGGGCCGAGATCACCAAATGGCTGGCGATGGCCATCAACTCGCATTGGTTTGAAGTCTCAGCAACCCGCGTCATGCCGGCCAAGTGGCTGACTGAGTTGGTCGAGCGCGATTTGAAGAAAGGCACTCGGTACTGGGGCGTGGAGGGACGCTTGTGGTCAGCGGAAAACCCCGACGCCTACGCCGGTGTCCACAACTTTGATGGTGTGCTGGTGGTTTTTGATGAGGCCAGCGGCATCGACGATTCGATCTGGGCGGTGACCGGCGGCTTCTTCACGGAAAACACGCCGAACCGCTTTTGGTTGGCGTTTAGCAACCCACGGCGCAACACCGGGTACTTTTACGAAGCGTTTAACAGCAAACGGGCGTTTTGGCGTACCAGAATCGTGGACGCCAGGACGGTCGAGGGCACCGACAAAGCGGTTTACAACCGAATCATTGACGAATATGGGCCTGACTCATCTCAGGCGCACGTTGAGGTCTACGGCATGTTTCCCAGTGCGGGGGATGACCAGTTTATCGGCGCAAACATAGTGGACGACGCCATGGCCAGACCTAAATATAAGGACGCCAGCGCCCCAATCGTGATTGGCGTAGACCCGGCGCGGTTCGGAGCGGATGCTACGGTTATCGCGGTGCGGCAAGGGCGGGATATTGTCAAGATCATGCGCCACCGAGGCGACGACACCATGACGGTGGTGGGGTATGTAATCGAGGCGATTGAGGAATTCAAGCCCGCGCTGGTTGTGATCGACGAAGGCGGGCTGGGTGCGGGTATTGTCGATCGATTAAAAGAGCAGCGGTACAAGATCAAGGGCATAAACTTTGGAAATAAGTCCAAAAACCCGATCATGTACGGTAATATGCGCGCGCAGATGTGGGGAGATATGCGAGAATGGCTGAAATCTGCTAGTATCCCTAGCGACAGGTTTTTGAAGACGGACTTGATTTCGCCTATGATGAAGCCTGATTCACGGGGAACAATCTTCTTGGAAAGCAAAAAAGAAATGAAAGCTCGCGGTCTTGCCTCGCCCGACGCTGCTGACGCTATTTGCGTCACATTTGCCTTTCCAGTGGCACATCGTGAGTATGCCGAACCCAAGCGCACCGCCAGAAGCTACGGTAGCGCAGTGTCTACAGGATGGATGGGCGCATGAAAAAGAAAAGCGTATCTCTGTCAGTCGGTCGCGGCGAGAAATTGCCGGTGGCCAAGGGTGCGGGTCTGACCGAAAAAGGCCGCGCTAAGTACAACGCCGCCACTGGGTCTAACCTCAAAGCGCCAGCACCTAACCCTAAGACCAAAGCAGACCAAGGCCGCAAGGATTCTTTTTGTGCAAGGATGGGCGCCGTAGCAGCCAACGCCAAAGACGGCGAACGCGCTAAAGCAGCTCTTAAAAGATGGAAGTGTTGACATGGCTACCAAACCTGGACTTTACGCAAACATTCATGCCAAGCAGGCACGTATTGCCGCGGGCAGTAAAGAGAAGATGAGAAAGCCTGGCTCACCCGGCGCGCCTACTGCCAAAGACTTCAAAGATTCAGCCAAAACTGCAAAGAAGAAGTAACATGCCGCTTGTTAAATCTAAGTCTCCCGAAGCATTCCGCAAGAACATCAAGGCTGAAGTCAAAGCGGGCAAGCCCGTCAAGCAGGCCGTGGCCATTGCGTATGCTGTCAAACGTGCAGCCCCGAAAGGAAAGAAATGAGCCACAACTTACAACCTATTGCCAAGCTAAACAGCCGCGAACCCAAAATGTCTGGCGGCGGTATGCCTGACCGCAACAAAGAGACCCGTTCACCCACTGCCAACTGCAATGCCACGATTCCATTAGGCAACAATGTCAAGGCAACGGTAGACAAAGTCCTTAACAAGATCAAATAATGGCAGACTACACAGGCATTGCGGCTGCTGGCGCAGTGGCCGAAGGCGGTAAACCTAAGAAAAGCGCGTCTGACATTTTGGCCACAGCCCGTGCCAGGCTGGATATGGCGGTGTCTGCGCTTGCCGAGAGCCGCGAAGATGAGATCGACGACCTGCGCTTTTACGCCGGTTCGCCCGACAACCACTGGCAATGGCCGGCTGATGTACTGGCCACCCGTGGTGCCGTGCAAGGTCAAACGATCAACGCCCGCCCGTGTCTGACAATCAACAAGCTGCCCCAGCATGTGCGCCAGGTCACCAACGACCAGCGCCAGAACCGCCCCGGCGCCAAGGTTATTCCGGTAGACGACAACGCCGACGTGGAAGTGGCCGACATCTTCAACGGCATGATTCGGCACATTGAGTACATGAGCGACGCCGACGTAGCCTACGACACTGCCTGCGAAAACCAAGTTTCTTACGGCGAAGGTTACCTTCGCCTGCTGACCGAATATTGCGACGACAACACGTTCGACCAAGACATCAAGATTGGCCGGGTTCGCAACTCCTTTTCGGTCTACATGGACCCAACTATTCAAGACCCGACCGGCGCAGATGCCAAGTATTGCTTTGTCACTGAAGATGTAACCAAGGCCGAGTTTGAGCGGATGTACCCGGACGCATCGCCCATCACCACCTTGCAATCTCTGGGTGTGGGCGATCAGTCGATCAGCAACTGGCTCAATGACGACACGATCCGCATTGCGGATTACTACTACATTGACTTTGACCCCGCAACGTTGAACCTGTACCCCGGCAACGCCACGGCGTTTGAAGGTACGCCAGAAGACAAGCAACTGCAAGCCATCTACGGCAAGCCTAAGAAGTCACGCCAATCTGACCGCCAAAAAGTCAAGTACTGCAAGATCAACGGGTACGAAATCCTTGAAGAACGCGAGTGGGCGGGAAAATACATCCCCGTCATCCGCATCGTGGGCAATGAATTTGAGGTTGACGGTCGTTTGTATGTGTCGGGCCTGGTGCGCAACGCCAAGGATGCCCAACGCATGTACAACTACTGGGTGAGTCAAGAGGCTGAGATGCTGGCCCTAGCGCCCAAAGCCCCGTTTATCGGCTACGGCGGCCAGTTTGAAGGGTATGAAACAAACTGGAAAACCGCCAACACGCAGAACTGGCCGTATTTGGAGGTCAATCCAGACGTTACAGACGGCCAAGGCGGCATGTTGCCACTACCCCAGCGGGCACAGCCTCCAATGGCTTCCAGCGGTCTCCTGCAAGCCAAAGCAGGGGCGTCTGAAGACATCAAGAGCACCACAGGTCAATACAACGCATCTTTGGGAATGGGTTCCAATGAGCGCAGCGGCAAAGCCATTCTGGCCCGCCAGCGCGAGGGCGATGTGGGCACATATCATTACGGCGACAACCTGGCTCGCGGTGTGCGCCATGTAGCCCGCCAGTTGGTGGATTTGATCCCCAAGATTTACGACACCCAACGCATCGCTCGCATCATTGGTGAAGATGGCGAGACCAAGATGGTCAAGATCAACCCTGATCAAGAGCAGCCGGTCAACAAGATTGTTGATGAGCGCGGGATTGTGATGGAAAAAATATACAACCCCGGCGTCGGCAAGTACGACGTGGTGGCAATCACTGGCCCAGGCTACGCGACCAAACGTCAAGAAGCACTGGAAGCAATGGCACAACTGTTGCAAGGAAACCCTCAACTGTGGGCTGTGGCTGGTGACTTGTTTGTCAAGAACATGGATTGGCCAGGCGCGCAGGAAATGTCCAAGCGCTTTGCCAAGACCATTGATCCCAAGTTTATGTCAGATGACGAGGACAATCCAGCATTGCAGGCGGCCCAACAACAGATGCAGGCGATGGGTCAAGAGATGGAGCAAATGCACCAGATGATCCAGAATGTTGGCAAGTCTATTGAAGCGCAAGACATGGAGCGCAAGGACTTTGAGGCCCAGGTCAAGGCGTATGAGGCCGAGACCAAGCGTTTGGCCCAAGTGCAGGCAAGCATGTCACCAGAGCAAATTCAAGATATAGTCTTGGGTACTGTCCACGGGATGATCACATCAGGTGACTTGGTGAATGAGATGCCTGGTCGGGATCAAAATGAAATGATGCCCGAAATGATGCCCGAACAACAAGGGATGCCACAATGAAAGCGTGTGATTTTTTAGGTTTATTGTTTTTGGCGCGGGACGTAGCGCATTCAGTGCATCTGAACACCCGCAGCTACAGCAAACATGTGGCGCTCAACATCTTCTACGACCGAATTATTGGCGCGGCTGATGATTTTGCTGAAGCCTATCAAGGCCGTCACGGCCTGATGGGGCCAATTACTTTGCATTCGGCAAAGAAGACGGCTAACATCATTGAGTTTTTGGAAGACTCGTTAAAAGAAATTGAAGACTGCCGGTATGAAGTGGCTGACAAATCCGACTCATCTTTGCAGCAGCTCATTGACAACATCATTGAGATTTATCTTCGCACCCTGTACAAACTCCGCTTTTTAGCGTAAGGTTTTTATGCCGACAGCATCGTATGTAAAGTACACCGCAGCCATTGAGCCACTGCTTGAAGGAATAAATGCCGGGACAGATGCTTGGAAGGTCGCGCTTGCGTCTGCTGTAAACGTAGCAGATACCACCTTCACGCCTGGCACAACAGACCTTGCCACTGCTGGCGGATATACAGCGGGCGGCAACGCGGCCACAACATCATCTGCTGCGCAAACCGCCGGCACGTACAAACTTGTTTTGACTAGCCCTTCTGTCTGGACTGCAACTGGCGCGGGGTTTACCTTTAGGTATGCCATTCTTTGGGACAGTACAACCAGCACCCCAGTGGCTTATTGGGACTATGGTAGCTCTCAAGCTGTCGCTGCGGGCGAAACAGTGACCGTCACACTGGATGGCGCCAACGGTGTGTTCCAAGCAACATGAAGATTGACTTTTCTTTTTCATCTCAGTACGGCACGTTTTCTGATGCCTTGCATTTGCCTGATGACCACGGGTTAACACAAGCTGAAATTGATGCCATGCAACAGCAAAGATACGACAACTGGATTGCTGTAATAACTGCGCCGCCTCCAAACTTTGTGTTGGATGCTGATGGGAATATCGTTTTAGATGCTGATGGCAACCCCGTGATTGCGGAATAAAGCATGGCTGATAGATATTGGATTTTGGGCACAGGAACGTGGGATTCAACAACCACAACCAACTGGTCTGCGTCATCAGGTGGGGCTGGCGGTGCGTCTGTCCCTACTGCGGCAGATAACGTATTCTTTGACGCAAATTCCAACGTAGGAGTTACCGCATTCACAGTCACTATGGCAAACACGCCAAGGGTCTGTAATGATTTTTTAGCGTCAGGACTTGATGGAGTGATGACCCTTGCTGGCTCAAGCATTGGTTTAACAGTATCAGGCAGTCTTACATTTCAAGCCACAAACTTTACCCGCACCTATACAGGTGACACTACTTTTAACGCTACAAGCACAGGTAAAACTGTCACTACCAATGGTATTGGTTTTGGTGCAGGAGTTACTTTTAACGGGGTTGGCGGTGGTTGGACACTTGGTAGTGCTTTAACTTGTGGATCACTTGTAATTACAAATGGAACATTTGATACTTCATCATCAGGAAATTATGCTGTAGCTGCTAGTGCTTTATCTTCCAGCAATTCAAACGTAAGAACAATAAATTTAAATGCTTCTACAGTTACCTTAAGTGCGACTGGTACTACTTGGAGTATGGCAACCAGCACTAATGCAACATTAAATGCTGGAACATCAACAATTAATTTTTCTAGCTCAACTGTAACATTTGCTGGTGGTGGGTTAACGTATTACAACGTAGCGTTTACATCAACATCGATAATCTTAGTAACACTATCAAGCGCAAACACATTCAATAATCTATCCATAACAGGTAGAACAACTGTTGGTATTAGTCAGATACGCATTAGCGCAAACCAAACAATCAACGGAACATTTACAGCTAGTGCTGGTACTGCGGCGGCATACCGTACAATGTTGTTCTCTGACACTACTAACACAGCACGCACATTAACTTGTGCGGCAGTATCTTTAACTGATACCGATTTTGTAGATACAACTATTGCAGGTGCAGCTTCCCCTGCATCAGGGACAAGACTTGGAAATGTCAACGGAAACAGCGGAATTACATTTCCTGCGGCTAAGACTGTGTTTTATCGTCAGACTGGTTCTGCTGATTGGGGTGCTTCAGGATCAGGCTCATGGTCTGCAACCTCTGGTGGCGCATTAGATGCAACTCAGTTCCCATTGGCGCAAGATACTGTCGTATTTCCAGCGGCCACATATCCTGCATCTGGTTCTACGGCAACTATAAACGCCAATTACAACTTTGGCACAATAGATATGTCGCTCAGAACGTCAAATACTATGACGTTAGCAACAGGCACAACTAACCCATTATTTTGTGGTAACTGGATAAATGGTACAGGGATTACTATTTCTGGCACAGGCATAGTTACGTTTAAAGCGACAAGCGGAACACAGCAAATTACAAGTGCTAGTATAGCATTTACGCAACCTATTTTGATTAGCTCTCCAAGTGGGACATTTCAATTACAAGATGCGTTTACAACAGCGACAACAAGAACAACAACATTAAACTTTGGCACGTTAGACATTCAGTCATACACATTAAGCACGGGTTTATTTAGTTCAAATAATTCAAACACCAGAACAATTGCATTTGGTACAGGACAAATATCTTGTACCGGCACAGGTACTGTGTGGACTACGGCAACTAATACAGGGCTTACTGTAACTGGTACAGGAACAATTAGCCTTACTAGCGCATCTGCTAAAACTTTTGCTGGCGGTGGTTTTTCTTATTCTAGCGTCACACTCAACCAAGGCGGCCTTGGGGCTTTGACCATCACAGGGTCAAACACATTCAGCAACATCACCAATACTGTTCAGCCAGCGTCAGTCTTGTTCACGGCAGGGACAACCAGCACATTTACAAACTTCAATCTATCTGGTACATCAGGAAACCTAATAACAATTGGCTCAGTCACTGCCGCAAGCCACACATTGTCAAAGGCAAGCGGTACTGTAAGTTCTGACTTTCTGTCTATCAGCAGGTCTACAGCTACTGGTGGTGCGGGTTGGTATGCAGGGGCAAACTCCACAAACGGGGGTAATAATTCTGGGTGGATTTTTACTGCACCTCCCAGCGCGGCCTATTCCATCACTGCAAATGCAGGGTCGTATGCAGTAGCTGGCCAGACAACAATCTTGACAAAAAGTCGGTTGCTTTCTGGAGATTTCGGGGTGTATACTGTCACTGGCGCGGCTGCGGTGATCGATTTCGGCGGGAGCCCAATCGTCGATTCCACTCAGTTGTATGTCGTTTTACGCTCGTTCACTGAACGCAGGAGATTTTAAAAATGGCGATTAACCTCAAAGCAATCACGTCAGTGATGGGCTATCAACAGATCACTAGCTTGAGTTCATCTACCAAGCTGACCGTGCCGGCCAGAGACTTGAACGGCTTGGTAGGCACCCCTCGCATTGCCATCATCACCCCCGAGACGCAGGCTGTTCGCTGGCGTGACGACAACACGGCCCCCACCGCCTCTGTCGGGATGCCTTTGGCAGCGGGCGTAACTCTTCAATACGATGGTGATTTAAGCCAAATTAAATTTATTGAACAACTTGCTGGTGCAACGTTGAACATCACCTACTATTCCTAAGAGGCCGACATGAACGTTTCTAACGACACACCATCTATGAACTACGTTGAATACTTCACCAAGCAAATGCCTATTGACTTGGCAAACATGGCCGCTTTGCGAGATGAGTTGGCCGTTCGCCAAGGCGCTTTGTCAGCGGCTCAAAACGCTGTGACAGACCGTGCAACGGCGGCTGCTGAATTGACTGCGGCCAGAAGTCAGGCGGCAGATTTGGTTGCCGTTGCCAAAGACAGAGAAGAAAAATCCAAAGCAAAAGCTGCGGAGCTTACCGCCCGCGAAAGTGCTGTGACCGATAGCATCAAAGCGTTTGATGCGGCCAGTGCTGAACGTAACATTGCATTGGGCTTGCGTGAAAAAGCATCCGATACCCGCGAGGCACGTCAACAACGAATCCAGGCAGACCTTGACGCCAAAGCTGCCCAGTTGTCTGCGGATCAGACAGCACTGGACGCCCGTGTACAAGCATTCCAAGACAAAGTTGCTGCTTTAAAGGCTTAATATGGCCGTCTTTCTTTCCCCTGTGGGCGGCGCTGCGGCCCAGTTCTTTACCGACAGCGGTGTGATCCTGTCTGGCGGCAAGCTGTACACATACGCGGCGGGTACAACCACACCAAAAACAAGTTATACGTCTTCTAGCGGCAACACAGCGCATACCAACCCAATTATTTTAGACTCCGCAGGGCGCGTGCCTGGCGGTGAAATATGGTTGTTGGCGCCCCCGTACAAATTTTCTTTGTACACTTCTACTGACGTTTTGATTGCAACTTACGACAATATTTCGGGGGTTGGTGCGGCTGAATATCAAGTCCAAAATTTTACGGGGACAGGCTCACAAACGGTATTTACGTTAAGCAACGCATCATTGGGTGAAAATTTCACGTTTGTATATATCAATGGCGTGTATCAACAGAAAAACACCTATACCGTGTCGGGCGTAACATTGACATTTTCAACCGCACCACCTCTTACTTCATCCATTGAAGTCATGTTCAATTAAGAAACCATCATGGCCGACACAAAAATTTCTGCGTTACCGGCATCCACCACCCCGCTTGCAGGCACCGAAGTTTTGCCTATTGTTCAATCTGGTGCGACTGTAAAAGTTGCTGTAAATAGTTTGCAATCATTTGCGCCTGCTTTTAGTGCTAGAAATAGTACAAATCAATCTATAACTTCTGCTACTTTTACAAAAGTAACATTAGACACAGAAGATTTTGACACCAATAGCAATTTTGCTAGTTCAACTTTTACGCCAACAGTTGCGGGTTACTACCAAATAAATTGCATTCTTCGGATTAATGGCGTTGCTGTTACAAGCTCAACAATCGCAATCTATAAAAACGGTTCTGCTTTTACAAGAGTTGCTGAAACAAATTCTTCTATTGGAAACGATTTTACTTTAGCAGGAAGTTCGATAGTAAGCTGCAATGGAACTACGGACACAATAGAAATGTATGGTCTTATAACTGCAACAACGCCAAATTTTAACTTTGCAAACGGTACTGCTTGTTGCAGGATGAGTGGCGTTTATTTAAGGGGTCTATGATGAATTTATATGAAAAAATAATGCAAATTTATCCTGCGTTAACGGATAACAATTTCAAAACAGTAATTATTTTACAAAATGATTTAGATGCAAAAGGTGATTACATCAAAGAATGGAATCATCCTACATACCCGAAACCAACACAAGCACAGTTAGGGGACTGACATGGCCTTAACTAAAGCATCTTTTTCAATGATTACTGGCGCCTATGTCAATGTGCTTGACTATGGTGCTACTGGTGACGGTACAACAAATGACGCTGTTGCTATTCAAGCGGCGTTCAGTGCGGCAGATACAACACCACCAAAAACTGTATATTTCCCCGCTGGTACTTATCTAACCAATTCAACACTGACGGTAAACCCCAACACAACAAATGGCGTTGTGCCACAAATTGTTGGTGAAGGTTCACAAGCAACAACTATTAAAGCTGGACCAGGTCTTGGTGCAAACCCAATACTTAAACATCAAGGAGCAAGCCCATCAACAACCACCAAATGGACTGGCTTTCAACTGCTTGGTACGGGCGCTGCTAATGGTCAATACGGCGTTTATCACATTAACACTTGTTTTTTAAATTACGATGATATTACGTTTAGTGATTTACAAGAAGGTATTAGATTTGAAAATGTCGGCGCTGGCTTTTCTGAACAGAATGTTGTGAGTAATTCTTGGGCGGCAGCGTGTAAATATTTTTTAGGTTTTGCTCGGCAAGCTGGCTCAACACAAGATAGTTTTAGGGGCACGGGTTTAAGTTCCGAATGCCACATGGATTTAACAACGGTTGCTAATGCAAGATTGGTGCGGGTTTATCTTTTAAATTCACTCTCGCCTAATTGCTACAACATGCCTATCTTTGCAACCATTTGGGCTGATGCGTCAAGTGCAGTATTGCAAAATGATTCAGCAACACCAATTCGAGCAAGCGGTTTTATTCGCTATGAATCATCAGCTACTGGTTGGGTTATGGGAACAGGGTCGGCTTTAACAACGGATACCTTTAGAGGTATTTTAGATGGTATTTCTTTCAATCCAACACCAAATACTTGCGATATTATTGGCATTGTTAATGGGTCTTACTTTACCGATTATGGTACTTTTACTCCTGTTTTAAATTCAACAGGCGGCGCGCCCACTGTTACTTATGCGGCAAATGGGCAACAAGGATTTTATGAGGTTGTTGGAGTAACGGTCAATTTTAGTATTTTCTTGAACGTAACTTCATATTCAGGTGGTTCGGGTAATTTGCAAATTACTGGCTTGCCTTTTACAAGTAGAACAAATACTGGGTCAATCACAATTAACCGAATACCTGTTGCCGCAAATAAATTAACTTTCACAGGAGTTCCATTTGCCCGAGTTGCAAATAATTCTACTTATTTAGACATTGTGCAAACAACAAGCGGAAATGATGAAGCGGCAATTACTTTGGCAAGTCTTAATACAGCAAACAGTTCGTTGTTTATATCAGGTTCATACACTTGGGCGGCTGGAAATTAATTGGAGATAATATGTTTTTAAAAACCCTTGTTGACCGAATCCAACCTATCGCAAACGGTTGTGTTCAAGTACGCACTTGCACTATAACGATAGAAAATGGAAAACCAACAAGCAACACATTTCATCGTCATGTGATTATCCCTGGCGATGATTACAGCGCTGAAGATGCCAAGGTTCAAGCCATTTGCGCTGCGGTGCATACGGCTAAAGTAATTGCCGCTTACCAAGCGGCCCAAATTCCAGCATAATGCTGACAAACCCTTACCGGCGAGGTTCACCGGGGAATCTTAGGATTCATTGAAATGACTGAAGAAGTCCAACAAAACCTAGCGGAAGTAGACTCCGCGCCAGCAACGGAAGTGACGGCCACTCCTGAGACTGTTGAAAGTACGCCGGTAGTCGCTGATGAGCAGAAAGAATCTTCTAGGGTTTTTACCCAAGAAGAACTGGATGCAGCTATTGGCAAACGCCTTGCAAGAGAGCAACGTAAGTGGGAACGAGAACAAGCGCAGCGTCAGTCTGAACAACAGACGCTACAAGCAGCCCCGGCAGCATCCGCTGACCAGTTTGAGTCTACTGAAGCCTATGCGCAAGCACTGGCCCTCCAGAAGGCAGAAGAGCTGATCGCCAAGCGTGACCAAGCCAGGCAGCAGTCGCAAGTTCTTGAGAGCTACCACGATCTTGAGGAAGAAGCGCGGAGTAAGTATGACGACTTTGAACAAGTCGCCTACAACCCCAAACTTCCAGTTACGAACGTGATGGCTGAAACGATTCAGTCTTCGGAGATTGGCCCTGAGTTAGCGTACTACCTCGGGTCTAACCCTAAAGAAGCGGAACGTATCTCACGCATGACGCCCTTGAGCCAGGCGAAAGAGATTGGGAAAATTGAAGCCAAATTGGTTTCAGCGCCCCCGGTCAAGAAAACGACATCCGCGCCAGCACCGATTTCTCCCGTGACGGCTCGCTCCTCTGGAGCGCCGGCTTATGACACGACAGACCCACGGTCAACCAAGACCATGAGTGCCTCAGAGTGGATTGACGCCGAAAGAGCCCGACAGATGAAAAAATTGCAGGCAAACCGCTAGATTAATTTTGAAGGATTTTTTCCATGGCTAACAGTATCTTAACCATCGACATGATCACGCGCAAAGCGCTTGAGATTCTCGAAAACAACCTGGTGATCACCAGAAACGTGAACCGTCAGTACGACGACAGCTTTGCTGTTGAAGGTGCCAAGATTGGTTCAACCCTGCGCATTCGCTTGCCCGACCGCGCTTTGGTGACCGACGGTGCCGCCTTGCAAGTTCAAGACGACAACGAGCAGTTCACCACCTTGACCGTGTCAACCCAAAAGCATATTGGCGTTAACTTCACATCTGCTGAATTGACCATGCAATTGGATGACTTTGCAGAGCGTGTGTTGAAGCCACGTATCAGCCAGTTGGCCAGTTCCATCGACGCTGACGTTGCCAATGCTTACAAGAGCATCGGTAACACCGTCGGCACTCCTGGCACCACTCCTGCAACTTCTTTGGTGCTGTTGCAAGCTCAGCAGAAGCTGAACGAAAACGCCGCTGTGATGAGCCCCCGCTATGCCACCGTCAACCCTGCGGCTAACGCTGGTTTGGTCGAAGGCATGAAAGGTCTGTTCAACCCCACCGATACCGTGTCACGCCAGTTTAAAAACGGCATGATGGGCATGGGTGTGTTGGGCTTTGACGAAGTCAACATGTCTCAGTCAATCAAGCAGCACACCACCGGCACCCGCATTGCTACTGGCAATACCACTGGTGCTGCGGTAACAACTGAAGGTTCTTCTACCCTCACGTTGACGGTTGGCTCGGGTGAAACCATCACCGTTGGTGACGTGTTCACGATTGCCGACGTTTACGCTGTGAATCCACAAACCCGTGAATCCACTGGTTCGTTGTTCCAGTTTGTGGCTTTGGCGTCTTCGACCACCACCACCACTGCTACCGTGACCGTGGCTGCCATGTACTCAGCAACTCACGCTCTGGCCACCATGCTGACTTTGCCTGCTACGGCCAAGGCTGTGGTGTTTGTCGGTGCTGCTTCAACTCAGTACCCACAAAACTTGGTCTACCACAAGGACGCCATCACGTTCGCCACCGCTGACTTGTTGCTGCCCCAAGGCGTAGACATGGCTGCGCGTGCCGTCCACAATGGCATCAGCTTGCGTGTGGTTCGCCAGTACGACATCAATAACGACCGGATGCCTTGTCGTATTGACGTGTTGTATGGCTTCTCCACCATTCGTCCACAGATGGCCTGCCGCATCTGGGGTTGATTAATTAATTTTGAAGGAAATTTATCATGGCTCTCCCTAATTCTGGCGGTGGATACCAATTCACCGATGGCAACACCAACGAAATCATCATGGGCGTTCAAGCAGCGCCCCAGACGGCAACTACTACGGCAACTCTGACTGCTGCGCAAATTACTGGCGGCATCTTGGTTGGCACGGCAGGCACAGGCGCGGTAAGCTATACGATGCCTACGGCAACGGCAATTGACGCTGTATTTACCAATGCAAAAGTCAATAGCACGTTTGAACTAACAGTTATCAACTTGGGCACTTCGTCTGGGGTGATTACGATGGTTGTTGGCACCGGCATCACTGCGGTTGGCAACTTGCTTGTTGCTATTACTGGCAGTGCAGCCGGTGTTGGTGGCGCAGCGCAGTTCCTGTTCCGCAAAACGGACACTGCTGCGTACACTGTGTACCGCGTGGCCTAAACCTAAATGGGGGGCTTTGGCCCCCCCTTTTTTTAAAGGAAAAAATTATGGCAAATACCAAATCAATTGGCGTCGCTTTTGAGGATCAAGACCTCAAAAGTTCAGCAACAATTTATGCTTTAGCCGGGACGGGTCAAATTGGGTATAACACTGGAAGTTCCACAACGGCGCCTTCAACTGTTACTCAAGCTACTAGCAAATCTACCGGCGTGACCATTAACGCATCTGTGGGTCAAATTGTGACCAACAACGCGGCGCTGGCGGCGGGGGTGGAAGTTGCATTTGTGGTTACCAACAACCAAGTTTCTGCATACGACATCCCAGTAATTGCTATTGCAAGCGGTGCAGCAACGGCGGGAACTTACTTGGTTTCTGTGGTAACAGTAGCCGCTGGGTCGTTTACCATTGCAATCACCAACGCAAGCGCTGGTTCATTGTCCGAAGCATTGACCATTAATTTTGGTTTAATTCACGTTGCGCAAACTTAACCAACCAGGGGGCTAATCACCCCCTTCTTTTTATGCCTGTTATTTACATGTCGCATGAAGTCCACGGCGCAAAAATCGCAACAATGGAACTTGAAGCTGTAGCAGACGAACAAAATGGTTGGACACGCTATACTCTTGACACGCCAATTGCGGTTGAAGAGGCGGCTCCACAGGAAGTAAAACGTAGACGTGGCCGTCCAACTGTTGAGGCGGTCGAACAAGGAGCGTAAAGATGGCCACCTACTCTGCTGCCGATCAGATCAACCGGGCGCTGCGGCTGCTGGGTGTGCTGGCCGAAGGCGAAACGCCAGCGGCGTCAGTATCTCAAGATGCGTTAATGGCGCTCAACCAGATGATTGACTCTTGGAATACCGAGCGTCTGTCTGTCTTTTGCACCCAAGATCAGGTGTTTACTTGGCCTGCTGGATTCATCAATCGCACCCTTGGCCCAACAGGTAACTTTGTAGGCAACCGTCCAGTTTTGCTGGACGACGCTACTTATTACCGCGACGCAAGCACTAACGTATCGTTTGGCATAAAAATGATCAACCAGCAACAATACGATGGTATTGCTGTTAAGACGGTAACGTCTACATACCCGCAAGTCTTGTTTATCAACATGACTTATCCTGATGTTGATATGTACATCTACCCCAAGCCCACGCGGGATTTGGAATGGCATTTTATTTCGGTTGAAGAGCTAAGTCAGCCTGCCAACTTGGCAACCGACATTTTGTTCCCGCCTGGGTATTTACGGGCTTTTGTGTACAACTTGGCCATGGAGTTTGCGCCTGAGTTTGGCGTTGAGCCTAGCCCCCAGGTACAGCGCATTGCCATGACCAGCAAGCGCAATTTGAAGCGCATCAACAATCCTGACGACATCATGTCAATGCCGTATTCGCTAATCGCCACCCGTCAACGTTTTAACATTTACGCAGGAAACTACTAACATGGCCACCATTGCAATCACCTCCCTTCCCGTTGCAACTGCTGCTGCCGTTGCTGATGTTTTGCCAATTGTGCAATCGGGCACAACTAAACAAGTCACTAACGCATTGCTGTTTACCAATTCAACTTTGGTTGCGCCTGCATTAGGAACAGTTGCAAGCGGCAACATCAGCGCTTGTACAAGCACGGGTCTGGTGTTGACCGCGCCTGTGCTAGGAACAGTTGCCAGCGGCAATATCAGCGCTTGTACAAGTACCGGCATGGTGTTAACTACCCCAGTAATTGGTGCAGCCACGGGCACTAGCCTGACCGCTACGGACACAATTGTGTCCACTGGCACGGCTGGTGTTGGTTATGCCACAGGTGCTGGAGGAACGGTCACACAGGCAACAAGCCGCACCACAGGCGTTACATTAAACAAAACAACTGGTGCGATCACTTTATTCAGCGCAGCGGGGTCAACTACTGCCGCAACTTTTATTGTGACCAATAGCACCGTGGCGGCAACGGATGTAATCATTCTGAATCAAAAATCAGGAACTGATCTATACGATTTGATGGTTACTGCGGTAGCTGCGGGTAGTTTTAATATTACATTTCGCACTACGGGCGGGACAACAACAGAAACACCAGTTTTTAACTTTGCGGTTATCAAAGCAGTTGCGGCTTAATGAAAACGCCCATTCTTGGATCGACATATGTGACTCGCAGCATTAACGCTGCGAATGCCCGCATGGTCAACCTGTTTCCAGAGGTTATTCCCGAGGGCGGTAAAGAGCCGGCATTCTTGCAGCGTTGCCCAGGGCTGGCGCTTTTGTCAACAGTGGGCGACGGCCCGGTTCGCGGGCTGTGGGCGTTTTCGCCCAATGACGGAATAGGTTTTGTGGTGTCAGGCACCGAGCTCTACAAGATCAACAACGCTTACGTGCCCACGCTGATCGGCACCGTGGCCGGCTCAGGGCCGGTCAGCATGGCCGACAACGGCACGCAACTGTTCATTGCAGCCAACGGCCCCAGCTACATCTACAATAACAACACCAACGCCTTTGGCCGGATCACCGACCCTGACTTCCCCGGCGCGGTGACTGTCTGTTATCTGGACGGTTATTTTGTGTTCAACGAACCCAATAGCCAAAAGATGTGGGTCACAACCCTTTTGGATGGCACATCCATTGACCCGCTTGAGTTTGCCAGCACCGAAGGGTCGCCTGATGGCTTGCTGGCTGTAGCGTCTAATTTCCGCGAAATCTGGGCGTTTGGCACAAACTCAATTGAAGTTTGGTACGACGCAGGCGCCACAGATTTCCCCCTGCAACGCATCCAAGGTGCGTTTAATGAGCTTGGTTGCGCAGCGCCTTACTCAGTAGCCAAAATGGACAACGGCCTTTTCTGGTTGGGCCGAGATCGCCGGGGTCAAGGCATTGTCTACCGGGCCAACGGGTACCAAGGCCAACGCATTTCAACCCATGCGGTTGAATGGCAAATCCAACAGTACAGCGATATGTCGGACGCCATTGCGTACACTTATCAACAGGATGGCCACAGTTTTTACGTGCTGATCTTTCCCACGGCTAACACTACTTGGGTGTACGACGCGGCCACTCAAGCCTGGCATGAACGGGCTGGCTTTGCTGAAAGCGAATTTACCCGGCACCGTAGCAATTGCCAAATGGCGTTCAACAACAAAGTTGTTGTTGGCGATTTTGAAAATGGCAACATCTACGCTTTTGACCTTGATGTGTACGCCGACAATGGCCAGATTCAAAAGTGGCTTCGCACCTGGCGGGCGTTGCCCACGGGTCAAAACAATCTTAAACGCACGGCCCATCACAGCTTGCAATTAGACTGTGAGACAGGCGTCGGATTAAATTTATACCCAGCATACGCCAGCGAAAACATAGATACTGAGTCAGGGTTAAACCTTGTGGCTCAGTATGTGCAAACATATTTGGCCACTCAATCAGGCGACACCTTGACCACTGAAGCAGGAGATGGTTTTGAACCGATTGGGCAATACGAGCTATCAGATACCGACATTACCGGCTATGAAATTGTCACCAATTCATACCCTGCTGCACCAGGCTACGACCCTGAGGCCATGTTGCGTTGGTCAGACGACGGCGGGCACACTTGGTCAAACGAGCATTGGTCGCCACTTGGCAGGATTGGCGCGTATGGCCACCGGACGTTTTGGCGGCGGTTGGGCATGACGCTCAAGCTGCGAGATCGCGTCTATGAGCTGTCCATGACTGACCCGGTCAAAGTGGCCATCATGGGTGCCGAGTTAATCATTAGCCCGACCAATGCCTAGCCCAAACGCGACGCCTACGCCTATCACACCCCCCAGGGTGCCGTTAATCGACCCGCGTACCGGGTTGATTGACCGGGCGTGGTACTTGTTTTTTTTGTCGCTCAATGACATTGCAACTGATGTGGTGGATGATGGCGGCCTTAGCCCTGACTCAATATCCTTGATTGCGTCCTATGACGCAGCGCTTCTTGCGGTCAATCAAGACTTGCAAACGCTGCCGCCAGATTTGCTATCTGAAATTGCCGAGATGCAAAAGCAGATTGAAGGGCTGCAATCGCAGCCCATTCTTGACATTGGCGCAGTCAACGCATCTATCGCCGCGCTGTCAACCGTGCCAGTGACTGTAACGGCAGACTTTACAGTGGGCACCAGCAATTGGTACATCAACAATAAGACCGGCTCGACCTGTACAGTGACGCTGCCAACTGCGTCCACATTCCCTGGTGGGTATTTGACCTTCCAAAACTATCAAGCCCAGACGCTGGTGTCAGCGTCTAGCAATGTCGTCCCCCAAGCCGGTGGGGCAGCGGGCACCGCAATCCTCTTGGCAGTTGCAGGCAATTGGGCGACAATGGTGTCTGACGGCACCAATTGGGTCATCATGCAAGCTGCCGCTAATAATTGCCTTTTACTGGAGTAACCCATGACAGTCACCGTCAAAGTCCTTGTTCCCGCCAAAAACGTCGAGGCCACCCAGACCACCCAGTACACGGCTACTGGCGTCACGGCCATCATCGACAAATTCACCGCAACCAACTACAGCGGCAGCGCTGCGACCATCAGCGTCAACTTGGTCACGGTGTCTGGATCAGCGGGCAACGCCAACTTGATTACCAAGACCAAGACGCTCCAAGCGTCTGAGGTCTATACTTTCCCCGAGTTGGTGGGCCAAGTGCTGGGCATAGGCGACTTCATCAGCACCATTGCAGGCACTGCCACAGCTATCAACATGCGCGTCAGTGGCCGTGAGGTGACTTAATGGAATTGGCTTGCGGAACTGAGTTCAATTTAACGCCAGCATTGTCCATGCTGGACAAGGTTGTGGCGTTGCAGAGTGAACTTTTAAAAATGCCGCAAGCCGAGATTGTGACCGAGCATACGTTTACGCCCGGCGTCTATGAGCGCAAAATCATCATTCCACCATGGACTGTATTGACCGGCGCGGAGCATAAGTCAGCCTACCGCGTTCGCCTAGAAAAAGGCACAATTGCGGTGAACACCGACGATGGCTTGAAAGTATTGACAGGCCCATGTGAGTTTCCCGCAAGTGCGGGGATGCAACGTGCAGGCCGTGTTTTTGACAATGAGGTTGTTTGGGTGGACGTATATGACAATCCAGACAATTGCGCCGACATTGCAGTTTTGGAAGACAGACTGTATGTAGTGCCTGAGTATGGGCTTGGCGACAGCAGAACTGAGTTGCAAAAAGCGCAGATTGCGTATCGCGCGTTTTTGTACAGACTTGATTTAAAAGACAGCGAAGTTGACGAAGTGGTTAGCACCTCATTTGGGAGCAAACAGATTTCTGAAGACGTTTGTGTTTCTGTAGCCCGTAAAATGCAAGTTAAATGTGAAGGAGAGCTATCATGGCCGGTTGGACAGCAGCAGCTATAGTTGGAGGCGCGTTATTAGGCGC
>Ga0208960_1000162_pt1 | contig 36889 bp, 40 predicted proteins | sample GreLakmeON33MSRF_FD_187703 | JGI IMG/M metagenome (GOLD analysis project Ga0208960, IMG submission 187703) | Freshwater lentic microbial communities from great Laurentian Lakes, MI, USA - Great Lakes metaG ON33MSRF (SPAdes) | ecosystem: Environmental > Aquatic > Freshwater > Lake | place: Great... | reverse complement strand
GACGTGGCCGCCCTTCTTCTCGTCCTTCTTCTCCGCCTTCTTCTCTTCTGCGGCGAAGGAAGGAGCGCTGAACGTCACTGCCACTGCCACTGCCATGATTGCCATCAAGATGCTCTTCATAATATGTCACCCCCTTTAAATGTTAGTGTGAATGTTGCTGGCCCTTCACACAGGGCAAGCGGTGGACACGGTATCGAAAACAAGCCCTATTGTCAATCGCTTATTTCGTTTTTTTGATGGAATATCGGCAGAGTCCACGGCCCTTCAGGCCTGCGAGCCGGCTGTGCTACAATGCGCCACAGGGAGAACAGCTGGCGCATATGGCGTTTTCGCAAAGCAAATACATCAAGTTTCAAAACGGCATGAGACGACGGATCGATTCCTTGCGCCCGAAGGCTGAGGACAGTCTGGAGCTCGCCGTTGATACGATGATGCAGGAGCGGGTCGACAGTTTCTTCCGCGTCGAAGAGGGGTTAGAGGAAATCATCAAGTCGCTGCTCCAGATCGAAGAGGAGCTGGCGGAGATCCGCGATCTCTCCGGGGCCATGCGACTGGAGTCCCGCCTGGAGTTCGTCGAAGACCGATGGGACGACTTCGATAGCGAGATTCGGGAGCGACCCCGTCGCCGGCGCAAGAAAATCAGCCTAGCCGAGATGTTGAAAGCTGCAAGCGGGGGCGGCGGCGACCTTTCGCAAGGAATGAGCGGCATCAACAACGCTATGGACGCCTATGCGGCCATGGGCGTGGAATTCGGCAGTTCGCTCGCCGAGGTCACCGCCTCGTTCCGCCAGAAGGCCAAGCGACTTCATCCCGACTCGAATAACGGAGACCGCAGCGCCGAGCCGGAATTACGCCGCATGCTGGAGGCGTATCAGTTTTTGAAAGAATACTTGAGCCTCAGCAATGTGGAGCCTCCGCGATCCCCCGACCATACGTACAATCCAACCGAATGAGAGACCTGTGACACCCAAACCACCGATGTTGTATGTGACCGACCCGTCTGCCCTTGAAACCCTGTGCCTGACGCTGAAGCAAAGCTCTCGGCTGGCTCTGGATACGGAGTTCGTGGGAGAAGACACCTTCGTTCCGCGACTCGAACTGATCCAAGTCGCCACTGCCACGACCGCTGCCGTCATCGACTTTCCCGCCGTCCAGGCCAAGGGATCGCTCGACGCCTTCTGGGAGCTCATCTGCGATACCAAGATTGAAAAGATCGTCCATGCGGGGCGACAAGACCTTGATCTCTTTGCCACCCATGCGGGGCAGATTCCAAAGCCATTTTTTGACACACAGATCGCCGCCGCGATGGTTGGGTACGGAGCTCAGGTGGCCTATGCGAACCTGGTCCAACGACTCCATGGCACAAAATTAGCCAAAGCCCATACCTTTACCAACTGGAGTGCGCGCCCTCTCTCGGATGACCAAATCGCGTACGCATTGGAAGACGTTGAATTCCTCCTCTCGATCCATACGCATCTGCAGGATCGCCTGCATTCGCTGGGCCGACTGGAATGGGTCGGCGAGGAATTTGCGCGGTTGGAAACGGCGGTGGGAGAAAAGAGCCGGGAGCCCCAAGAACGCTACCAGCGTATTCGTGGATGGGACACGCTCAAGGCAAAAGGGGCCGCGGTGCTTCGTGAATTGGCTGCCTGGCGCGAAGCGGAAGCCAGAAGGCGCAACGTGCCGCGCGGGCGGGTCATGCGGGACGAGGTGCTCCTCCAACTCGCGCGCCATCCGCCCCAATCGGTCAGTGAGCTTCGTGGACTTCGTGGCGTCCATTCCTCGGAGGTGGACCGTCATGGGGAGCACCTATTAGGCACCATCACCTCGGCCTTGGCGCTCCCACCGACCGCCTGGCCGGAAGTCCCGCGCGAGCGGAAGCCGGATCCTGAATCCACTGGCATCGTCGAGCTCTTACAAGCCGTGCTGAAGGCCCGGGCCGCAGAAGAGGGGATTGCCCCCACCATGCTGGCTACCAGCTCCGACCTCCAAACGCTCGTGGACGCGAAGCAGAATTGGGCCACCATCGATGTGCCTATCCTCCGTGGATGGCGGCGACAACTGGCCGGCGATCTATTGCTCAAAGTCTTGGATGGAGCGGTCACCATTACGGTCGACCGAACCTCCGGCGCCCTCAAGATGGCGCAGGAAGATCTCGGGAAGGTGTGAGTTGACGGCAGTTACAGTAATTCTTTGACCGACTCAGCCGGCCTGGCGAGGATCACCTGTTCGCCTTTTGCGACAATCGGACGTTGAATCAGGTCTGGGTGGGCAATCATCAGATCGAGCCATTCATTACCTGACAGGGTCTTTTTGGCTAACCCGAGTTCCTTATAGATCTCTTCTTTGGTGCGGAGAATATCTTTCGGCGTTAGTCCCGCCTTCTTCAAGAGGCCCTTGAGCTGAGCCTTGGTGAAGGGCTGCTCGTAGTAGTTGATGGCCGTGAAAGGTTGGCCGCTTTCCTTTAACAACTGCACCGCCTGGCGGCAGGTGCTACAGGTCGGTTTGTGATAAATTGTTACCTCGGCCATGCTACACTCCTTGTCTGAGCGTCCTGCGTACCTTGACGCTATTTTTATCCCTGTGATGCATCATCCTGAGTCTATTTACGGGGCCGCCCATTTATGCTGACGCCCATCTTCGGAACAAGCTCCACCGGGCAATTCTCCTGCGCCACGGACCGCGAGCATACCCTGCGAGACCTCCGCACGAAACGTAAAGGACAACCGGTCTTCGTCCTGGGGCATGTCTTGGCGCGAAAAGGTCAGGAAGCAATCTTCGAGGTTTTTAACGATCGCCTAGCACTCGTCAAGTTTTCAGATGGCGGCGCAATCGGCTATGACCCCCTGGAACTGCTCTTACCGACCGACATCGACGACAAGGGTATCGCCTACTTCGAAATTCGCCCCTGCCGGCAATGCGAACAACTGTTCCCGCTCACTGCCGATGAATGTGACACGCCGGAAGAGCCTGCCTCCTGCCCGGAATGCCGCCCGGCCTAGCGGGACTCGGCTAGTCGACCATCGGCGGGATCGTCAGCGCTTTCGTAATCAAGCAATCGCCCGCAAAAGACTGAAGCGACATCGGCAACATGCTGGCGTCGATCACATGCACCGTAATCACCTGAAAGCCTTCCGCAACTTTATAACCGCTCAGCTTCATGGCATGACAGATTTCGAGTTTTTTCCAAATTAAATTATTCAGCACCGTATCCGATGCCAGGAGCGTCATCTCTGATATGGCCTCATTCACCGAAACCTTTGCCACCACCCGTGCCTTATCTTTCGGCGCCTCGCTTACCACGGCAAAACCGAGAATCTCTCCGTCTGCCTGAGCCAGAGAGGCTGATCCCATCGCGATGAAGCTGAAGAGCAACAGCAAAAGGGGCATAGACGTTTCTCCAATTCCCAAGCCGCGACCGCTCGCAGTATGCCAATCGACTGGAGCCATTTCAAGATCTTGCTCGCCGAACATGATAAAGTTTCGTCACGCGCATATACCGTGCCACTTAGTCGAGGCGCGACCGCAGCTGACGGACTTTTCCAGCATCCGCTCAATCAGCCAATACGCTTGTGTCAGCAGGCTACCAACGTTTATTATGGCCTGCGCGACAGCTAGCATCCTTACACCGGAGTAGTATCCATGAAGAAGACCAGAACTCCGTCGCCCCCTGCGACCAGAATTGAACGAGATACCATGGGCGAGCTGGCCGTGCCGGCCACCGCCTATTATGGTGTGCAGACCGCCCGCGCCATCGAGAACTTCCCTATCAGCTCCTTGCGATTCCCCCGCGCCATGATCCGGGCGATGGGAATGATCAAGCGCGCCGCTGCGACTGTCAACCAATCCCTGGGGCTCCTCGACAAGAAACCGGCTAATGCGATCACTAAGGCCGCGACGGAAGTCATCAATGGCCACCTCGACGCCGAGTTCCCCGTGGATATCTTCCAAACCGGCTCCGGCACCTCGACGAACATGAACACCAACGAGGTGATTTCAAACCGCGCAACCGAACTGTTGGGCGGAGCCCGAGGCAGTAAGCTGGTGCATCCCAACGACCACGTCAATCTGGGCCAGTCCAGCAACGATGTCATTCCCACAGCGATTCATATTGCCGCCGGGGAGATGCTGGAGCGGCAACTTATTCCAGCCCTTACCTGCTTGCAGAAAGCGCTCGCCCGCAAAGCCAAGGAGTTTGACAAGATCGTCAAGATCGGCCGCACCCATTTGCAGGATGCGACGCCGGTGCGCTTGGGTCAGGAATTCGGCGGCTATGCCAGGCAAATCGAATTAGGCATTCAGCGGGTCCGGCACGCGCAAGAAGCCCTCAGCGAAGTCGCGCTTGGCGGCACTGCGGTTGGCACAGGACTCAACTGCCATCCGAAGTTCGCCTCCAAGGTCATGGCCATCATCTCCAAAGAGACCGGCTGTACCTTCAAGGAAGCGACGAACCACTTTGAGGCGCAGTCCGCTCAGGATTCCATGGTCGAAGCGAGCGGAGCGTTGAAGACCATTGCCGTGAGCCTTCTGAAAATCGCTAACGACATTCGCTGGCTTGGTTCAGGCCCTCGCTGCGGGCTCGGCGAGATCACTCTTCCCGAAACACAGCCTGGCTCCTCCATCATGCCGGGCAAAGTGAATCCGGTCATTGCCGAATCAGTCACGATGGTCTGCGCCCAGGTGATTGGGAACGATGTTACGGTCACAGTGGGAGGGCAGGCGGCCAACTTCGAATTGATCGTCATGCTGCCGGTCATGGCCTACAATCTTTTGCAATCCATCGAGCTCCTTTCAACCGCATCGAGCAATTTCGCGGTCAAGTGTATCGACGGGATTAAAGCCAACGAGGAACGGTGCAAGAGCTTGATCGAGGAAAGTCTGGCCATGTGCACGGCTCTGGCGCCAGAGATCGGCTACGAAGCGGCCGCGAAACTGGCCAAGGATGCCTACAAGTCCGGTAAGACCGTGCGCCAAATGGCCAAGGAACAAAAAATCCTCTCGGAGAAGCGGCTGACCCAACTGCTTGATCCCTGGCGCATGACTGAACCGGGCGGGCCGGTTGGCAGCGCGGGCGGGTAAATCAAGCTTTGACAGCCTAAAAGTCCCTATGCTAACGTCCTCCGAACTGTGAGCTTTTGCTCACTTTCCTGTTCACCTTATCTAGGAAATAACGCATGAGCGCAACGAACTCGAAGGTGATTATTGTGGTCGGCGCCGGGCCGGCCGGTATGGCCGTCATCAGCACCCTGGCGAAGGCAGGCCATGACGTGATCGTGCTGAATCGGGACATCAAATTCGGCGGACTGGCTGAATATGGCATTTTCCCCGCGAAGCTGAAGCTGCGCGGCGGATTGAAAAAACAATATTGGGAGCTGCTCCAGCAGCTCAATGTCCATTACTTCGGCAACGTCACAATCGGAAACGGCAAAGACCTCACAGTGGACGACCTCCGGGGACTCGGCGCGAATGCCATCGTCTTTTCCAGCGGGGCGCAGGGCACGAAAAGCATCGGCGTTGAAGGGGACTCGGCCCAAGGCGTCTTTCATGCGAAGGATGTTGTTTTCCATTTCAACCGGCTACCGGGCTACGGGGATCAGCCCTTTGAGATGGGCAAACATGTCGGCATCATCGGCGTGGGCGACGTCATGGTCGATATCGCCCGCTGGTTGATCAACTACAAGAAGGTCGAGCGGGTCACCGCGATTGCGCGCCGCGGCCCTGTCGAGCGGAAATATAATCCGAAAGAAATCCGCACGGTCTGTTCCAATATGAGCCTGGAGGGGATCGCGGCTGAATTTGTCCGGATCAAGGATCGCCTCGCGGCTGTCGGGCAGAACGCCGATGATGTGCAAAAAGGTTTGACCGACGAGTTTACCAAATGCGAGCCGAAGGTCAGCGACGCGAAGATGGGCTTCCGGTTTCTCGCTTCGCCGAAACGCATTCTCGTCGACGCACACAATCGGGTGCGCGGCCTTGAGCTGGAAGAGAACAAGCTTGAGCCTAAAGGAGACGACACGGCAGCAGTCGGACTCAAGCAGTACTACGAATTCGCCTGCGACAGCGTGGTCTTCGCTGTCGGGGATAAAGTCGATGCCACCTTGGGCCTTCCCTATAAAAATGGCGTGTTCGTCACGAACCCCAATAAGACCGGCAACGACCCAGACGACGCGCTGTTCCAGGCCTATGATGAAATGACCGGCCAGGTCATCGACGGAGTCTTTCTCGCAGGCTGGGCTCGTAAAGCCAGTGAGGGCTTAGTCGGCATTGCCAAACGGGACGGGGATTGGTGCGCGGAAGTCGTCAGCCCTTACCTTGCGGGGAAAGAGCCGGTTAACGCAAAAGTCGTCCTCGACAAGCTCACCACGCTCCTCAAGGCCCACAAGAGTCACCCGGTCGGCGTGAAGGGACTCCGCGTACTTGAATCGATCGAGAAGCAGTACCAGGGTGAGACAGATTGTATCGGGGAGTTTAAATACGCGAGCAACCAGGAAATGATCGAACTGATCGAGAAGGGGACCGCCTAGGACCTAGGTCGGCCGGTTGGTTACCCGTCCCCCCACTTGAGTTTCTCTCGCAGGACGTCATAGTAGCTGCTTTCAGGAAAACGGATGAGTCTCGTCCGGTATTCGGATATCTTGATTTCAACCGTATCACCTTGAATCATCGCCACCCCGACCTGACCATCCAGCGTCGCCATCGCGCCATCGTCCTTACTGGTGAGCGTGACCTCGATTTCGGCTGTAGCGGGAACGATGAGTGGGCGGTGGGTCAATGTATGGGGACAGATGGGCGTAACCATCAGCGATTGCACGGCCGGGTTAATAATGGGTCCGCCGGCTGAAAGCGAATAGGCGGTCGATCCGGTCGGTGTCGTGACGATCACGCCATCCCCCCGCAGATTAGTGACGAACTGGCCTTGAATAGAAATCCGCAGCTCAATCATCCGGGCCAGCGTCCCCTTACTAATCACCACATCGTTCAACACCACGCCGCGCGCAACCGTTTCTCCATGCCGATGGACATGCGTCTGCAGCATGAGCCGCTCATCGAGCACAAAGTCATTCGCAAACACCCGCTCAAGCGAGGGATACAAGTTTTCGAGTCGGACCTCGGTCAAAAATCCTAATCCCCCAAGGTTCACGCCCAGGATGGGAATGCTTCGCTCCCCGGCAAGTCTTGCCGCGTTCAGCATCGTCCCGTCACCCCCCAGAACGAGCAGCACATCCGCCTTGCTCGCCAACTGGGTTTTCTGAACGCCTCCCTGCTCGCCCAGCAGAGCCGCTGACGTCGTGTCCAAGATGACATTAATGCTGCGAGCCCTGAGCCAGGCGACCACATCCTGCAGAGTGCTTTTGATCTCAGGAAACTTCGGCTTGGTAAGAATTCCGATACTTTTGTTCTTCATAGAACGAAACCAGTCGTGGGGCTATTAAGATAGCGGTGGAAAAGTGCGAGATTGTATCGGGAGCATTCCTTTGAAGTCAACGAACGCAAGAGGGCTCGTCTACTTGACGCGGGTGTCATTTGAGTGGCTTTTTATCGGGCAGGGCGATTCCCTCGCAGCCTTGACTCCTAAAATCCTTCTGGGTAGAATTAGACCAGATTTTTCGATAGGTTTGCACACCGTTACCTGAGTTGGTTAGGCTTATCTAAAAGGAGGCAGGATGTTCGAACGATTCACGGACAAGGGTCGGAAAATCATCATCCTGGCACGGGAAGAGGCAGAGCGTCATCAGAACGACTACCTCGGCACCGAGCATCTCGTCTTGGCTATCCTCCGTGAGTCAGACGGAATTGCCCTGATGATCTTGAAGAAGATGGGACTCTCGACCGAACAAATCCGTTTGGAGATTGAGCGGAATTTGCCTGGCGGGGGAACCACGATGACCTTTGGGGAAATCCCCTTCAGCCCTCGGGTAAAAAAAGTGATCGAGTACGGGGTCGAAGAGGCCCGCCTGCTCGGACACAATCATATCGGCAGCGAACACCTCTTATTGGGACTGCTTCGGGAAGAAGAGGGGATCGGCGGAAAGATCCTGCGCAGCTTAGGCTCGAATCTTCTGACCGCCAGACAATTGACCGTCACCTTCTTACGGAAGTCCGCTCCACGCGAGCGCGACCGGAAGAGCAACACGCCCGCGCTCGACGAGTTCGGTCGCGATCTGACCCAGCTGGCCCAGGAAGGGCATCTGGATCCCGTCATCGGCCGTGCCGACGAAATCGAACGAGTCCTACAGATTCTCAGCCGCCGTTCAAAAAATAATCCAGTGCTCATCGGGGAAGCCGGCGTCGGCAAGACCGCCATCGTGGAAGGTCTCGCCCAGCGGATCGTCCAATCGGAAGTGCCAGACAATCTGCTCTCACGCCGCGTCATTGCCCTCGACCTTGGTGCATTAGTAGCAGGGACGAAATATCGCGGCCAGTTCGAAGAGCGGCTGAAAGTTGTGATGAAGGAAATCGTTCAGGCCGGCAACATCATTATCTTCATCGACGAGCTTCATACCTTAGTCGGAGCAGGGGCAGCCGAAGGATCGATCGATGCCTCCAACATGCTCAAGCCCGCTTTGTCGCGCGGCGAAATTCAGTGCATCGGTGCTACGACGCTGGATGAATATCGCAAGCACATTGAAAAAGACGGAGCCCTTAAGCGCCGGTTCCAACCGATTCACGTCCAGCCGCCCAGCATCGATGAAACGGTGCAGATCATCCGAGGGCTGCGCGACCGGTACGAGGAGCATCACGGCGTCGAGATTTCAGAGGAAGCCATTCTCGAAGCGGTCAAACTGTCCGATCGCTACATCAGCGACAGGTTCCTCCCGGACAAGGCGATCGACTTGATCGACGAGACCGGGTCGCGGGCCAAGTTGCAGACCTATGCCTTGCCTTCGGAGCTGAAGGCGATGGAGCAAGAGCTGAAGAAGGTGTCGCGCGAAAAAGAACAGGCCATCTCGTTGCAGAACTTCGAGGAGGCGGTTCGCCATCGCGAAGAAGAGGAACGGCTGCGTAAGCTCCTCGACGAATCCAAGCGCGAGTGGAAAAAGAATCAAGAAAAGAACAAGCCGACGATCGGCAAAGAAGACGTGGCCTATGTCGTCTCCAAGATGACGGGTATTCCGCTCTTCAAGCTCGAAGAAGAAGAGTCGAACAAGCTCCTGCGCATGGAGGAATTCCTCCATAAGCGCGTGGTCGGCCAGAACGAAGCGATCTCCGCTGTGGCCCGGGCCATCAGGCGGTCACGCGCCGGCCTGAAGGAAGCGCGGAAGCCCATCGGCTCCTTCATTTTCCTGGGACCCACCGGAGTCGGGAAAACCGAGCTGGCGCGCACGCTGGCCGAGTTCCTCTTCAATAGTGAAGATTCGCTCATCCGGATCGACATGTCCGAATATCAAGAGAAGTTCACCAGCTCGCGACTCTTCGGCGCGCCGCCGGGATACGTGGGCTATGAAGAGGGTGGCCAATTGACGGAACGGGTCCGGCGCCGGCCCTATGCCGTGGTCCTCTTCGACGAAATCGAAAAGGCTCATCCTGACGTGTTCAATATCCTTTTACAGGTCTTGGACGATGGCGTGCTGACGGACAGTCTCGGGCGCAAGGTCGATTTCAAGAATTGCGTGATCATCATGACGTCCAACATTGGGACCAAGATGATCCAGAAGGGTGTCTCGCTCGGCTTCCAGAACACGGAAGGCGATCAGGCGCGCCACAAGAAGGAAGAAGTCCTGAGCGAATTGCGCCGCTCATTCAGCCCGGAGTTCTTGAACCGGATCGATGAGGTCGTGGTCTTCCATCAATTGGACAGAGAGCATCTCTCTAATATTCTCGACATCCTACTGCGGGAGCTGAACCTTCGCCTCCTCGAGAAGGGTGTGGAACTTGAGGTCGAAGACGACGTCAAGCAATGGTTGATTAAGGAAGGCTATGAGCCGCTTTATGGCGCCAGGCCAATGCGCCGGACGATTCAGCGCGCGCTCGGCGATCCGCTTTCCGAAGAGATGATCAAGGGCCGGTTCAAGGAATGCTGCAAGATCCGCGTGGTCCTGCGCGACGGCGCTCCAGTATTCGTCGAACAAGAGGCCATGGCCGGAGTCTAAGGCCTCGCCCTGCGCGATCACATCGCAGCGATCAACGACACGGCCCTTGCGGCATAGGCCACAAGGGCCATGTTATTTTCATGGACGGAGAACGCTCAACTGTTGTGCCTGTGCCGGCGAACAGGCAATCAGGCTTCATGACTATGCTCGCACCACGCTCCACTTCAACCTGGACACCTGGCCCCATCCTCGGGATCGAGACCTCGTGCGATGAAACGGCCGCCTCGGTCCTGGCAACGGACGGGTCCGTTCTCTCGAACGTTATTACTTCGCAGCATGCTGTGCATCAGCGATTCGGCGGCGTCGTGCCCGAGCTTGCTTCCCGTGCCCATATCGAATCGATTGAACAGGTTTCCAGCGAGGCGCTGCGGCAGGCAGGCCTCGGCTGGCCGGATCTTTCCGGCATTGCCGTCACTCAGGGCCCCGGTCTGGTCGGTGCACTCCTTGTGGGAGTCAACTATGCCAAAGCCCTGGCCTATGCCTTGAATATTCCGATCGTCGGCGTTAGCCACCTGGAAGGCCATATCGCCTCCGCTTGGTTGCAAGACCCGTCATTCCCGCTCCCCTGCGTGGTCCTCGTGGTGTCGGGAGGCCATACTCATCTCTACCTCAAGGACCCACTCGGTCACTGTCGGCTCCTGGGCGCGACCAAAGACGATGCGGCAGGGGAGGCCTTTGACAAGGGTGCGCAGATGTTGGGGCTGGAATATCCTGGAGGGCCCGCCATCGATTGCTTGGCTCGACAGGGCAATCGGCAGGTCATTGCCTTCCCGAAATCCCAGCTCAAGAAAGGGAGTCTCGATTTTAGTTTCAGTGGTGTAAAGACATCTTTGCTTTACACAGTTCAAGCGATGCCTGAGCAATTGCGTATTTCACAATCGGCCGATCTTGCAGCCGGCTACCAAGAGGCCATTGTCACCATCCTGGTCGAGAAGGCCTTTGCCGCAGTCCAGGCCTGTAACGCGCCAGCCCTGGCCGTGGTCGGAGGGGTCTCCGCCAATTCTCGGTTACGCCAGTTGCTTCAGCAACGAGCCGACTCCGCACATATTCACCTGAGTCTTCCTCCGTTGAGTTACTGCACCGATAACGCGGCGATGATTGCCGCGGCAGGGAGGCAGGCCCTGCGCGCTGGGGTCCGGGCCTCATTCGACTTAGATGCCCAAGCCTCCATGGCTGCGCCCTTCGCACAAGCGATGTAACCACTGCCACGAAGGAACGACGCCCATTCCGAGCAGGCAGCGGTGCTCGGTCAGCGGTACGGGGCAATCGGGATTTCCGCGGTGCATCTGGAAGCCCTGCGCCCGCTCATCCAGCAACTTCAAGAACGGCTGGCCGTACTCGTCCCGGAGGGAACGTCTAGGAAATTATCGCCCCCTGACCCGCTTGCATCTCATCCCTAACTCACGGCACAATCGGATCTCGTCTACGAGCCATGACTACGAAACTCTTACCAGCCGTGGATCGCCGAGAACGCCTCAAGGCCATTGCCAAGGCATTTCAGCGCACGATGCCGACTCCCCAAATGGAGCTCGACCACCGGTCGCCCTGGGAGCTGCTCGTCGCTACGATCCTCTCCGCGCAATGTACCGATCAGCGAGTGAATCAGGTGACGCCAGCGCTTTTTCACCGCTATCCTGGGCCAGCGGATCTGGCAGGAGCTGAGCAGCTGGAAGTGGAGCAGCTCATTCGCTCAACCGGCTTCTTTAAAAGCAAGGCCAAGCATTTGATTGGCTGCAGCAAGGCAGTGACTGAGGGTTTTCACGAACAGGTCCCTCAGACGATGGAAACATTGATCACCTTGCCTGGCGTCGGGAGAAAAACGGCGAATGTCATCCTCGGGAATGCCTTCGGCCAGCCCAGCATCGCCGTGGATACCCACGTCAAACGCGTGGCCAAGCGACTGGGCCTGACCAAGTCCGACAACCCTGACCTGGTCGAGCAGGACTTGCAGCAACTGATGCCGAGGTCCCAATGGACGGCTGTCTCGCAACGATTGCTCCTGCACGGCCGCTATACCTGTCTGGCGAGAAAACCCCAGTGCCGCACCTGTGCGATCTACCGGCATTGTCCATGGAAAGAGAAAGGCCTGCAATGATTCAGAGTATGACCGGCTTCGGCCGTCGACAGGCTCCCTGGCAAGATGGATCCGTCACGGTTGAAATGCGCTCCGTCAACCATCGATTCCTTGAAATCGCCTGCCGCCTTCCCCGGCCCCTAAGCCAGCTGGAGGATGCCTTCAAGAAAGTCATCCAGCAGCGCTGCACCCGTGGCCGCATCGACATCACGGTGACGGTGCAAGCCGGCAAAGGCCGCGCCGGAAGCGTCAATCTTGACCAGGCGCTTGCAAAGCAGTACCATCAAGCCTTCCTCACTCTCAAGAAATCCCTGAAGCTGAGCGGGTCGGTCGACCTGGCGCTCATGGCTGGCCTTCGTGACGTGGTGTCGGTATCGGATCAGCCGACGGAGGACCCGAAACTGGCGGCCCTAGTGCAGGAACTCATGGCCAAGGCCCTGACGGACTTGGAGGGGATGCGAACAAGCGAGGGGAAGGCCCTGGCCGAGGATATGCGAACGCGGGTCCAGACCATTCGGGGGCACAAGGACCTGGTCGCAGCTCGGACTCCACTGTTGGCGCAAGAGGCCTTTGACCTTATGAAAGCCCGTGTCGAGAAGCTGCTGGGCTCGGAAATTCCGGACCCTCCCAGGCTACATCAGGAATTGGCCGTATACGCGGACCGTGGGGACATCACGGAAGAAATAGTCAGACTGGACTCGCATATGATACAGTTTGACCAGATGCTCAACCGCACAGAATCTGTGGGTAAAACACTTGATTTCCTTCTTCAAGAAATCGGGCGGGAAGTCAACACGATCGGGTCAAAAGCAAATGACGCCGAAATCGCCGGTCATGTGGTTCAGATGAAGGCCGAACTCGAACGTATCCGTGAACAAGTGCAAAACGTCGAATGAACTCTATGCCCACCACAAGTTCCACAGCCCCAGTATCCGATCCGTCGCGATCCTCGATGGATCGGCGGGGGATTCTGTTTATTATCTCTGCCCCCTCCGGAACGGGGAAAACCACGCTCTGTAAACAGCTCACGGCAAACCTGCCGGACCTGTGGCAGTCTGTGTCCTACACTACTAGAAAACCGCGGCCCGGCGAAGAGCATGGGCGCGAATATTATTTCATCGACGAACAGCCGTTTCAGGCGATGATTGAGCGCAATGAGTTCGTGGAGTGGGCCCGCGTGTACGGGAACCTCTACGGCACCCCCTGGAAATGGCTGACCGAAAAGATCGATCAGGGCATCGACGTCCTGCTGGAGATCGACGTGCAGGGGGCGATGCAGCTCAAGAAACGATTCGAAGACTCGGTCTCCATCTTTATTCTGCCTCCCTCGATCGCCGTCCTCCGATCCCGTCTGCAGACCAGGGCCTCAGACTCGCCCGAAGAGATTCAGCGCCGCCTGCAGAAGGTCAAAGAAGAGGTCTGGAGTTATCGGGAATATGCCTACATCGTCCGGAACGACGACCTCACCCAGTCGCTACGGGATCTCGAAAGTATCTTCTGGTCGGAGCGGCTGAAGACCAAATGGTTGAACATGACGTGGATTGAAAACAATTTCATACTTGACGACGAGCAGAAATCCTAAGATCGCGACGATCTTTCATCTCACAAAGGAGAACGGCATCCATGATCGACATGTTGAGACTTTTACCGCAATACGCCCTCGGCGAATTTGACTCACGGCACCGGGTGGCGATCATCGCAAGCCAGCGGGCGAAGCACATCGCCCAAGGCTCGCGTCATGCCCCCTCGCGCTTCACCAAAGAAGCGACCATCGCCCTCGACGAAGTCCTTATAGGGCAGACTAAGTACCTCGTCGGCGACGAGGCGCGGGCCGCGATGAAGGAAGCGAAGCGCAGCAGAGAAGGCGAGATGGAGCGCACTGCCATGATGACCGGCGACGATGCCAAAGAGATCAAAAAAGATCTGAACGTCCATGTCGACGACACGCCGAAGCTGGTCGCACGCGTGAGCGAGGAGTAATTTGTGGCACTCTCCGGCTCCAACGGGCCGACGTTGATCGGGACGCGAATCGTGCTGGGTGTAACCGGCAGTATCGCGGCCTACAAGGCGGTTTCGCTACTCCGGACTCTGCTCCGCGAAGGCGCCACCGTCCAGGTCGTGATGACAGCCTCCGCGACGAAGTTCGTCACTCCCCTGACGTTTGAAGTGCTCTCCGGCCATCCCGTCTCGACGGATGTGTTCGAGGCGCATCAGGAGATGAAGCACCTGTCCCTGCCCGAGCAGGCGGATGCCATTGTGATTGCGCCGGCCACGGCCAATTGTCTGGCGAAGTCGGCGCTGGGCCTGGGCGATGATTTACTCTCGACGATGCTCCTCACGGCGCAATGTCCCGTGATTATGGCGCCCGCGATGGACGGAGGAATGTGGACACACCCCGCCGTCACGGAGCATGTGCGGACTTTGCGCGCGAGGGGAACGATCGTCGTCGGGCCTGAAGAAGGACCGCTCGCCTCCGGGAAAGTCGGCCAAGGCCGTCTGGCGGAAGAGCAGAAAATTCTCGTAGCCCTGCAATCCGCCCTGGCGCCACAACGCGATTGGCACGGACACCGCATCCTGATATCCGCTGGCCCCACGCAAGAACCGATCGATCCGGTCCGGTTCATCTCCAATCGCTCCTCCGGCAAGATGGGCCATGCCCTCGCCGAAGCAGCCAGGGCGAGGGGAGCCCAAGTCGTGCTCGTCAGCGGACCCACGGCCTTGCCTGCGCCACGAGACATCGAAATAATCCTGGTTCAAACAGCCGAAGACATGACGAAGGCCCTGTTTGACCGTCTGGCCTGGTCGACCGTCGTGATCATGGCCGCCGCCGTGTCGGACTTTCGCCCCCTCCATCCCACTTCGCAAAAAATCAAAAAGCAGTCCCAGACCGACCAGCCGTTTGCGCTCGAACGAACCACCGACATTCTGGCTGCGCTCTCGGCCCAACGGACGACCCAGCTCCTTGTCGGCTTCGCCGCAGAGACCCACGATTTGATCGCCCATGCGAAAGACAAACTGGCAGCCAAAGGACTCGACCTCATCGTGGCCAACGATGTTACGACAGAGGGAGCGGGATTCGGCAGCGACTACAACGCCGCCACGCTAATCGATCGGCAGGGGACCCTGATGGAACTTCCGCTGATGTCGAAACGGGCGATGGCCGATGCCATTCTGAACAAGGCGCAGACATTGCTGTGCGCCACAGCATCGAACCAGGCCTCCAAGCCGGTTGCAGAGAGGCGTTAGCCTCATGGCACAAAATCATAACGCCGCAGAGGCCTCGCTGAAAATCGACCGGCTCGCGCCACTCAGCTGGGCAACGATCCGCAGTCCAAAGCGCTCCTGCCCTTAGCTGAAGCCGATGGCAAAGCCGGCATGAGGCAAGCGAGGAACCGGCGTCGCCCAAGCCATCGGCGCCTTGCGAGCCCCAAGCGTTTGCCACGCAAACCAATGTGTCGTTAGACCGGACGGATGCTCCTGCTTCATCGCTGCGCACAGGAGTCGTGGTCCAGCTAGAAGCCTGGCTTCGAACCATCGAGTCACGGCGCGTGACCCTACCGAGGCCAACAGCTGGCACCTCAAGACTTCCCAATAATTTTGCGAGTTTGACCGATTTGAGGCGGCCTGCTACAATGTCGGCCTGCTGGACCTTGTCACAAGGAATCGGCCTCACATATCTAGTTCCTGAAGAAACAGGCATGTTGCGCATACGAGTCTTGCATGGGCCCAATTTGAATCTCCTGGGGACCAGGGAGCAGTCGATTTACGGCACCCAGTCCCTGGATGACCTCAACTCGGTTCTCCGGACGTTGGCGAAGGAGCTGGCCCTCAAAGTGGACCTGCGCCAGTCCAATAGCGAGGGAGAGCTGGTCAACTGGATTCAGGAGGCGCGTAAGGAATACGACGGAATCATCATCAACCCAGCTGCCTATACTCATACCAGCATCGCGATTCGGGATGCGATTGCGGCAGTGGGCCTCCCGACGGTGGAGGTCCATCTGTCCAACATTCATCAGCGGGAGGAGTTTCGCCATCAGTCCTATATTGCGGGAGTCGCCCTGGGGCTAATTGCCGGGTTGGGACCGACCGGGTACCTTCTCGCGCTCCGTGGACTCTGCGACCATCTGACTGCAGTCAAACGACAGAAGAAGACGTCTAGGCCGGTACCAGCGAGACGCGCGGCAAAAGGCACAAAATAATTGCAGCGTCTATTGAGCGATTTCTTACAGTTCGAATGGAGCATTGAGTGATTTCCACGACAGATTTTCACGGGGGCGTGCGGCTCATGGTGGATAGCCAGCCGTTCTATATCATTGAATTCCAGCATGTGAAGCCTGGCAAGGGCGGAGCCTTCGTGCGCACCAAGCTCAAGGGCTATCTCACAGGCAGCGTCATCGACCGGACCTTCCGGTCGGGGGAGCGGTTCGAAGAACCAGATCTCGAAGAGCGGGACATGCAATTCCTCTATGCCACCGACGACGCCTATACCTTTATGGACACGGACAGCTTCGAGCAACTGACGTTCGAAAAAGGCAAGCTCGGTGACAATGCGGATCTGTTGAAAGAGAACATGATCGTGAAGATTCTCGTGTACGAGCATCGTCCAATCGATGTCGAGCTGCCGAACTTTATCGAATTGAAAGTGACGGATACTGAACCGGGGTTTCGTGGCGACACCGCCACGGGCGGCACCAAACTCGCTACCCTGGAAACCGGCGCCACCCTCAAGGTGCCTCTTTACTTGGAAACTGGGACCATGATTAAGATCGATACACGGACCAGGTCTTACGTGGAGCGTGTTCGGTGAGCAAACAAAAAATGAGCAAATCGAAGAAGCGCGGGACACGGATCATTCTTCCTCGGCCCCTTGTCGACTCTGCGGGCGGACAAGGCCTGCCTCGACTCTCGGGACAGCAGAGCCAGCACATCCAGGACCTGATCGATCTGCTCAAGAAAAATAATTTGACCGAACTGGAACTGGAGCGCGAAGGCCTCAGAATCCGCGTACGGCACGAATTCGAGATGCGAACCATCACGACCACCGTCGCCGAGCAGGGGGCCTCCAGCTCCACGTCCTCGTCTCAGCCGACGGGGGAGGCAGGCGCGCCGGTGGAATGCACGATCGGGATGATCACCATCCCGTCGCCGATCGTCGGGACCTTCTATCGCTCGCCCTCGCCGGATGCCGATCCCTATGTGGAAGAAGGCGATTACGTCAAAAAAGGCCAGGTTCTCTGCATCGTCGAAGCGATGAAGCTGATGAACGAAATTGAATCAGAAGTGGACGGACGGATCACGAAAATTCTGGCCGAGAGCACCAAGCCAGTCGAATATGGCCAGGCCCTCTTCCTTGTCGATCCGACAGCCGCGCCCTAGTCCTCCTCCCTGCCTCACACCGGAGTATTTACGTTGTTCAAGAAAGTACTGATAGCCAATCGCGGTGAGATCGCTCTTCGAGTCATTCGCGCCTGCAAAGAGCTCGGCATTAAGACAGTGGCGATTTTTTCCGAAGCCGATGCTGCGAGCCTCCATGTGCGCGCAGCCGATGAAAAGATTTGCGTCGGGCCTCCCGATGCGGCTCTGAGCTACCGCAATATTCCCAACGTCCTGAGCGCAGCCGAGATCACCGGGGCGGACGCTATCCACCCTGGCTACGGGTTCCTCTCGGAAAATGCGCATTTCGCCGAAGTCTGCGAATCCATCGGCATGAAATTCATCGGGCCGACGTCCGAACATATCTCGCTCCTGGGTGACAAAGCCAAGGCGCGTGAAATTGTCGCCAGTCGTGGGTTACCGGTCACACCGGGCAGTCCAGGCGAGTTGAAGAGCGAGCAAGCAGCCCTCGAAGCGGCGACGAAAATCGGCTACCCTGTCATCATCAAAGCCTCGGCCGGCGGAGGCGGGCGCGGCATGCGCGTCGTCAATAAACCCGAGGACCTTGCGCGCGCTTTTCAAGCGGCGCAAGCGGAGGCGAAAACGACATTCGGCAACGATGCTGTGTATCTTGAACGATATTTTCTCGAGCCCCGTCATATCGAAGTGCAGATTGCTGCCGACCACCGCGGGCATGTCGTGCATTTCGGGGAACGAGACTGTTCGATTCAACGCCGGCATCAGAAGCTGCTGGAAGAAACGCCATCACCGGCCGTCGGCGAGAAGCTGCGCAAGGAAATCTGCCGCGTGGCCGTCGAAGCCGTCAAAGCTGTGCATTACCGAAATGTCGGAACCGTTGAGTTCCTGCTCGACAAAGACCACAACTTCTTCTTCATGGAAGTGAATACTCGCATCCAGGTGGAACATGCGATTACGGAAATGGTGACCGGCATCGATCTCATCAAGGAGCAGATCCGGATCGCAGCCGGGCAATCTCTTTTGTTTAAGCAGCAAGACATTAAGTTCAACGGGCACAGCCTCGAATGCCGCATTAATGCTGAAGATCCTGAAAAATTCACACCCTGTCCAGGCATGATCACCAAATACAGCGCCCCGGGCGGGTTCGGTGTCCGCGTCGACTCCGCCCTGGAATCGAACATGATGGTCGTCCCGTTTTACGATTCGATGATCGCCAAGGTCATTACCCATGGCCGCGACCGGCAGGAGTCCATCGCCCGCATGCGCCGCGCGCTCGACGAATTCGTGATCGAAGGCATCAAGACGACCATCCCGCTGCATAAGCGCATCCTGGACGATCCCGACTTTCAAAGTGGTCATGTCTCCACTACCTTCCTGGAGCGGTTCCTCGCCAATTAGGGGCTCATGATTCGAGCGAGCGTTTCACCCTGGTACAGTTCGTTGCAGCATGGCCCCAAAAACCAGCTCCAGCCTCAACCGCCTCTACATCATTCTCGATCCCTCTGTGTGTCCTGCACGTCCCTTGATCGACGTGCTGACAGCTTCCGCTGAGGCTGGCGCCACGCTCTTCCAATATCGTAACAAGACCGTCTCGATGAAGGAGGCCTATCGCGAAGCCTTGCCGCTTCGGCAGGCAGCGGCGAAGGCCGGCGTCCTCTTCATCGTGAATGATCGCTGCGACTTGGCCCTGGCTGTCGATGCGGATGGTGTGCATTTGGGGCAGGGAGATCTACCGCTCGATCTGGCCCGCAAGGTCATGGGGCCGGACAAGCTGATCGGCATCTCCACCCACAATCCCGAGCAGGTGTGGGAAGCCAGCGCCGGAAAACCGGACTACCTGGGCTTTGGGCCGATCTTTACGCCAGGCTCGAAGCTGGATCACGATCCAGTGGTGGGGCTGGAGGGATTACGGGCGATACGCACATTGACGTCGCTACCGGTCTTTGCAATCGGAGGCATTCAGATTGGCCAGGTCAGTGACGTGATGGAGGCGGGAGCCGATGGAGTCGCGGTCATTTCGGCCATCCTGAAAGCCGCGGATATTCGAGAAGCGGTTAGGACTTTTCTTTCCCGTATGCCGACACCAGCTTCGCCAGCGTCATAATCTCCGCAGCCCAGGCCAGTTGTATCATGCCGTCCTGCCAATGCTTCGTCACGCTGGCACTATAGGGGAGGGGCCCCACTACGGGAACCTTCGCCAGCCGTCGCAACAGAGTCACAGTCGATTCTTCCTGCGCGCGCTCGCGCGCCCTACGGACAGGCTTCAATTGATTCAAGACCAGCGCCACGACAGGAATCTTCCGCTGACCGAGCGCGGCAAGCGTCAGGAGTGCATGATTGATTCCGCCTAGGCCCGACGATCCCACCACAATGACGGGGAGGCCCATGCGTTCGAGGAGGTCCAGCCCGTCGACGGTTTCCGTGATCGGCACATGCAAACCGCCTGCGCCTTCCACGACCAGCAGATCATGTTTCCGACGCAGTGTACGGAAGGCTTGTAGGATGGTCGCGATCCGGATCGTCTGTCCTTCTTCTCGGGCGGCAGAGAGAGGCGCCAGTGACAATCGAAAGACATAGGGACAGACCTCGGCCATTAGGTCATTACTTCCCGCCGCTTGCTGGAGCCTCACTCCATCGGACTGGGCCTTGGTTGCTCGTGTAATCCCGGTCTCAACCGGCTTCATCACGCCGATGTCGATTCCCCGCTGTCTCAGATGCGCCACCAATGCAGCAGCCACGAGTGTTTTCCCGACGCCAGTATCGGTGGCAGTGATGAAGACCCCTCGCGGGGTAGACTGGCGAGATTTGACTTTAGTTTGTCGCATAGCGTGGTTCTAGAGATTTCGGCTATCGCAATTCCATACCTGTCCCGACACATCCTTGAGTTGCGCTAGATATAAGACAGTTTTGGCCACTTCGTCTCGTGACGGAGACCGTCCCAGCGCATGATGCTGCCATTGATCGCCTTCCGGCATGGCCCCTTCCGATAGTCCAGTCGTTTGCCAGCCAGGCAAAAGAAGATTCACCCGGACGTTGCCCACTCCCCATTCCTGAGCCGCCGTCTGCACCAGACCGATGAGACCGGATTTGGATGCAGCATAAGCGGCCTGGCCTATCGCGCCATGAAAACCGGCATGAGACCCAATCACCACGATCGACCCGCCTCCATTAGCAAGAAGGGGAGGCGCCATAGCGCGAAGACAATGAAAAGTTCCCGTCAGGTTCGTAGCCACGATCTCGGCCCAGGCAGTTTCATCCTGTCGAAGAAGGAGCTGGCTCCCTCCGATGCCCGCATTGCAAATGAACACCGATGGCGCAGGCACGTACCGGCAGGAAACATCCACCATCTCTTGTACTGTACGGGACTGGCGAATGTCGGCGGCATAGAGCGATCCGGCTGCACCGGCTGCCACCACTTGTCTGAGGGTTTCCTCCGCCGCTGCCTTATGGCGATGGTAATGGACCCCCACAGACCAGCCTGCTTCCGCAAAGGCCAGACTGATCGCGCGGCCGATCCCTCCGGACGCGCCGGTGACCAGCACTGCTTGTCTTGGGTTGATCTGGTTCATCTGGTCTATCTTGTCTCTCTGGTCTGTCTCGTTCCTTTGGGCTACCGGGTTGGCCTGGTGAGCACTCCGATCCGGCAACCAGACAGACGCGATAGGCCAGATGAACCCGATAGACCACGTCGGTGGATTATGGGTCGATTCTAGAGTGAAGGCAAGCATACAGACAGGACAGAGAGGAACGCCGATCTTCTTGCTGCGGTGAGGATTCCTATGGTACGGTCCACTATTGCTGAACCAGTGGAGAACCTCGCATATGCGGCTGTATACACGTGGATATCGAACGGCCCTCAGCGTGAGCACCATCTTGCTCCTTGTATGCGCGGCCTGGGCAGGGCCTCTTGCAGCGGAAGAGGCTGGCATCATTGCGCAGTCCTCCGACTACTTTCCCGATCAAATCGGCAATGCATGGCATTACCGGGGCCAGATCACAGAAGGCCCGCTCCAAACCATCGACCATAAGTTCTTCTCCAACGTCTCCACCGTCACCAGCACGAAGACCATCAAGGGCATGACCGTCACCGTGTTCCACGACACCAATCCCGGGAACCATGGCCCCTCGGATAGTTTCTACCGCCGCGACAGCGTCGGCATGATCTATCATGGGTCTGAGCCAGGCACGCCCTTGGAACGGCAGCTCGTGCCCTATCAGATCGTGCGGTTCCCCATGAAGGTCTCGACCTCGTTCGTGCAATTCAACCGCAAGGGACTGGACTTCGGCACAGACATGGACCGCGATGGCGCGAATGAAAAAGTCGATGTGCAGGGTGACTCCACGGTAGTGGGGCAGGAATCGGTGACCGTACCGGCCGGCACCTTTCACGAAGCCATGAAGATCGAGGCCCGTATGTTTATGCAGATTCACCTCTCCGGCACAGACCGGATTGCCCGTGGCACCGATGTCATGACCGCCTGGTTCGTGAAGGGCGTGGGGCTGGTCAAGTATATCGAACGGCAGGAACTCACACCGCTGGAAGACCGGGGCCTGGTCACGGATATCACCGAGGAACTGGAGTCCTACGAGATCAAGCCACCGAAGGCTTTACTTGGGCGGGGCGAATTCCCGGTGGAGGGTCTGCTCGCTGACGACCGGGGCCACCACGAATTGCATCAGACACTCGCCGCCTCCCGCCGTCGCTCCGACTCCTGACAACCCATGGCCACCAAAGGGCTGACGGCCGACTAACGCGCCAGTGTTTGGACGGCTCAAATACAGATTCCCTAGATCGAACCCCTGCTTCGTCAGTTCCAGATTCAACGGTCGCTTCCACGATGAAGGTACGGGCCATCTGCTGAACCTCGCTTCTGATCGCCTTGCCGCTGAGCCGAGCCCCCAAGCTGGTCGTGGGGAGAGCCTTAAGACCCCATCATCCAGATACTTGCGCGCCATGGCGACAACTGGCTCGTTCTCGGTGACCGAAGGCAGAACATCGATAAATCGAAACAGTTGTGTCTTGAAGACAGGATCTTACATAGCCCGATTCAAGGGCTGGTGCGATCACCAATGGCGCGTGAAAATTCTGGGAGTTTGATCAGCGGAGAGACGAGTCAGCTGTTCGCCGAGAGGCGAATACCCGGCTTACGGAGAGAAAAACTGGACGGCATCGGCACCTTGCGTCTATGAAATAAAGGAACGTGGCCAGTATCCATTGAGCCTGTTCGGTTGAAAAATTCGTATTTTTTCGGTATGCTAACCCAAAAGTTTTGTCTTCCCCATCGGATAGTCTGATAGCGTAAGAAATCCGCTCCCCAAGGAGAAGTCATGGTCAATACAACTACTGCAGTCCCCCCGACTGAAAATGTGTTCGTGCCCTTAAATTTTGCCTTGTTTTGCGCCATCGTCGCTGCCACCGTGGTCGGCATCCCGCTCTATGGCTATTACTACGGATTCAGCCGCTTCGACTGGATCCTCTCCTGTGTCATGTACATCGTCACGGGCATGGGTATCACTGTCGGCTACCACCGCTTGGTCTCCCACCAGAGCTTCGAATGTCCAAACTGGGTCAAGGGCTGTATCCTCATCGCCGGAGGCTGGGCCCTGCAAAACTCCGCCCTTAAGTGGGGCGGGGACCATATCCGCCATCACGCCAAGACCGACAAAGAAGAAGACCCTTACAACGTCACTAAGGGATTCTGGCATAGCCACTGCGGCTGGCTTTTTTACAATACGCCTCACCGCACGGAGAAGTACGAGATCCGCCTGCGCCGCGACCCGGTCGTGATGTGGCAGCATCGGTACTACTGGGCGATCGTCGTCACGGGACTCCTTCTGCCCTTTGTGCTGGGCCTCTGGCATGGCGGGTTGCAAGGCGGCATCGCAGCCTTCCTGCTGGGAGGGCTCTTCCGGATGTTCATGGTGTTGAACTCCACCTTCACGATCAATTCGCTCTGCCACATGATCGGCACCCAGCCGCATGGCACGCAGGATAGCAGCCGCGACAGCTGGCTCATCTCCTTCGTCAGCTTTGGCGAGGGCTATCATAATTTCCACCACACCTACGCGCGCGACTTCCGCAACGGACCAAAGTGGTACAACTTCGACCCCTCCAAGTGGATCATCTATACCCTCTGGCTCTTCGGGGTGGCCTATAATCTGCGGCGCAACGATCCGACCGTCGGGTAACTAGGTTCCCAAGCCGTCGGACGCGGCCACCGCAACCCATACCCCTATTGCGCGACCGCCGATAGCGCAATAGGCCTATTTTCTTTCACCATCTTCTTCGCTTATGATGGAATCGCTGGCCAGAGAGCCAGTCCATCCCGCGCACGTAGAGGAGACCGACTCCATGGCAGACGAACAACCAGCCGGACCCCAAACCGGCCACGGTAAAGACAATCTCATTCCCGGCGTTAAACATGTCATCGCCGTCAGCAGCGGCAAAGGCGGCGTCGGCAAATCCACGGTCTCCGTTAACCTGGCCGTGGCCCTGGCCCGCACCGGCGCCAAGGTCGGGCTCCTCGACGCGGATATCTACGGCCCCAACATTCCCATGATGATGGGAGTCACCAAAGCACCGGAACAAAAAGACGGCAAGATCGTGCCAGCCGAAAGTCACGGCGTGAAACTCATTTCCATGGGCTTCTTCGTCCCCGAAGACACTGCCATTGTCTGGCGCGGCCCGATGGTCCACACCGCCATTCAGCAGCTCTTTCGCGACGTGCTCTGGGGCGAGCTGGATTATCTCCTCATCGATCTACCTCCTGGCACAGGCGACGCACAGCTCACCCTCACGCAATTGGTTCCGCTCACCGGGGCGATCACCGTCACCACTCCTCAGGAAGTGGCCTTAGCCGATGTGCGCAAGGGCATGATGATGTTCCAGAAGGTGAACGTGCCGCTCCTCGGCATCGTCGAGAACATGAGTTATTTCCTCTGCGGCCATTGCGGCGAACGGACGGAGATCTTCTCGCACGGGGGAGGGGAGCGGGCTGCCGCTACAGTCGGCATTCCGTTTCTCGGCCGCATTCCGATCGATCCGGCCATTCGCGCCGGCGGTGACTCAGGCAATCCGATCGTTGAGGCAGACCCGACCTCGCCGCAATCGGCGGCCTTTCGGGAGATCGCACAGAAAATTGTCGCGGCAGTCACAGGCCCGGCAGCAGGCGTGCCGCCCATCGAAAGCCTCCTGAGCAAACTGAAAAATCCCTTTACGAAACCATAACGACAGCGGAAAGGACGGGCAGGCGATGGGAGACTTCGTGCGGGTGGCAGGCAGTGGTGAAGTTCAGCCGGGCCATGGAATGGTCGCAGAAGTGAACGGCAAGACCCTCGCGGTCTTTAATGTCGACGGAACCTTTCATGCCATCGACAACACCTGCGTCCATCGGGGTGGCCCGCTCGGCGAAGGGGATCTCGAAGGGTCCATCGTGACCTGCCCCTGGCATGGCTGGAAGTTCGATGTCACCACCGGCACCTGCGTGGCCAACCCTATGGCCAAAGTCGAAGTCTACCAAGTCAAGGTCGAGGGCACCGACGTAAAGGTGCTCCTCTAAATGACAGCCTCCGCCAAAGAACAGCTCGACGTCGCCGCAGCCCTGGTGCGCCTCTATGTGTTTCTGGCTCAATACCTCGACCGCTGTTTCGACGAAGCCGCACGTAAGAGCTATCCTGACTCCGAGTTGCAAGGCCATCTTACCGAGACCAGGCGCCAGCTCATGGAGATCCTCGCCGTCAATCCGGTTGTGAAGAACAAGCTCTCGCAGGAATGTGACCGTATCCTGACCTTGGGCGCCACCTGCCTCAAAGGCGCGGCCGCTACTACCACGCTCGAGGCCATTCAAGCGGAACGGGCTATCCTCAAGAATAAGACCATTGTCTTAAGCGATCTCGTCGCGGTCTTCCGCGCATTAGACTAAACACGATGGATCAGCCCGGCCTGGACAAACATCAACTGGCCGGGCTCGATGCCAGAGAGAGGGGCTTCAGCAGGCCCGTTTCGTTCGTCCAAATCGAGGAGGGCTATCGCGCCGTTCTCCGGTATGAAACCATCCTGATCGAGACTGCGCCTCACGCCACACAGGATGAAGCCCTGCGCCGGCTCGTCGAGACCTTGCAGGCGAAGGGCTATCGGCAGCTTCGTACCGAGGTCAGCTTTCGCAACGGCGTCTATCTGGGCTCCCAAGAACTCTGGATCGAATATCCGGACCAGGCAATTGAACCGGAACCGCCAGGACTCATGACAAAACTCTTAAGCTGGTTTCGTCTAAGCAGGACCGAGGAATAGTCACAGCCCATGAGCTTCATCCCACTCGACCAGCTTCGAGCGTCAGCCCAAGCGGTCAGCCATCCGCCGTCAGCCGTCAGCGCGTCGCGACGACTTCCTCCCTGGTTCAAGGTGGACGCCAAGACCGGTCCGGACTATCTCGAGGTCAAACAGACGATGGACCGGCTCCAGCTCCATACCATCTGCGAAGAAGCGCGCTGCCCGAACCGGTGGGAATGCTGGAACGCCCGCACCGCCACGTTTCTCATCCTGGGCGACATCTGTACCAGACGTTGCCATTACTGTTCCGTCGAGACGGGGAGGCCTCACGCCATCGACCATGGCGAGCCGAAGCGAGTCGCAGAAGCGGTCCAGGCCTTGGGTTTGAGACATGCCGTCATCACCTCGGTGAACCGTGACGAATTGGCAGACGGCGGCGCCGCCACCTTTGCCGACACGATCCGCCAGACCAGACAGCTCAGCCCTGACTGCACGATTGAAGTTTTGATTCCCGACTTCGAAGGCAATGCCGCAGCCCTCGCGACGGTCTGTGCCGAGAAGCCCGAAATTCTCAATCACAACATCGAAACCGTCAAACGGCTGTTTCCCTTCCTCAGGCCCCAGGGAAAGTATCAACGATCCCTGGAAGTCCTGGCCCAGGCCAAGCAACTGGGGATGACGACCAAATCAGGATTGATTCTGGGAATGGGCGAAACTCTGGACGAAGCCCGCGACGTCATGCGCGACCTCCGCTCCATCGGCTGCGATATCATGACCATTGGCCAATATCTCCAGCCCACGAGAGAACACCTCCCGGTGGCCCACTACTACGATCCCGGCGACTTTGCGATCTTGAAAGAGGAGGGGAGAACCCTCGGCTTCACCCACGTCGAATCAGGCCCGCTCGTCCGCAGCTCTTACCACGCAGAGCAGCAGGTTCCCTAAGACTGGTCGCTCTGGTCTGTCTAGTTCATCTCGTCTGTCTAGTTTCTCTGATTTATGAATAATAAGGAAACGCTAGCCATGTCGACGCCCGCACAATCGAATGCCGTACTTGTCGCGATCCGCACCCCTCGTGTCACCGTGGACGAGCTGGCGAGTTCCCTGCAAGAGCTCACCCGTCTGGTGAACACCCTCGGGCACCATGTCGTGGGCCATGTGACGCAAAAGCGTAGTTCTGATAAATATGCGGTGGTTCTGGGTGAGGGCAAACTTGCGGAATTGGCAGAGTGGACCGGTGGAACCGGGAAAGTCACGGTGGCGTTTGAACGACCGCTGCACAAAGCGGCGTCGAAGCGCGAGGCGGCGGCCTCGGACGTGCCGGAGGAATTAAACGACGACGAATTGGATGACACCGGCGAGGCCGCATCCGGCCCCCGCGAACAGGCGCAGATCGTCATCGTGGACTGTGATCTGTCGCCGTCCCAGTTGAAGAATCTTGAAAGTGCCGCCGGCGTACCGGTGCTCGATCGTACAGGAGTCATCATTGAGATTTTCAGTCGACATGCGCGCACCAGAGCGGCCCGGCTCCAGGTGGAGATCGCGCGGCTCAATTATCTGGCGCCGCGTTTGCGGGAAACCGGCGGCGCCAGCGAGCGGCAAGGCGGGGGGGTTGGAGCCAAAGGGTCAGGAGAGACGAGTCTTGAGCTCGATAAGCGCAGAGTCCGCGATCGCCTGAAGGAACTCCGGGCGGAATTGGCGGCGATCGGGGACGAGTATCAGACGCGCCGCGCGAGACGAGAACATGAATTGACGGTCGCTCTCGTCGGGTACACCAATGCCGGCAAATCCTCGCTGATGCGCGCGATGACGGGCATCGATGTGCTCGTAGCCGACAAGCTGTTCGCCACACTCGATACCACGATCCGGCCCCTGTATCCTGACACGCGTCCCAAAGTGCTCCTGTCCGATACGGTCGGATTTATCAAGAAACTCCCACATGACCTGGTGGCGTCGTTTAAGTCGACGCTGGATGAGGCGGCCAGCGCTTCGCTGTTGCTGTTTGTCGTCGATGCCTCAGATCCGTCCTTTCGGTCCCAGCTCGACGTCACGCGGACGGTACTAGCCGAAGTTGGCGCCACGGATATTCCCAGCCTCGTGGTGTTGAATAAGCAAGATCGGCTCGGACCGGACGAGCGCGCGGCCCTGAAGGCGGAATGTCCCGACGCCTTTTTTCTGTCCACGCGAAGCAAAGACGATCTGCAGGCGCTCCGTGAGCGTATTATGCGGCACTTTGAGAGCGAGATGGTCGACGAGGAATTACATATTCCGTTTACGGCTCAAGGGGTCGTGGCAGAGATCCGCACCAAGATGCGGATCTTATCCGAAGCCTATGATGCCGAGGGTCTCACAATGCGGGTACGATCGACCCCTGAGGACCTGGCCAATATCAAAAAGAAGCTTGCGCGCTGAGCTGCAGCACAGGGAAGGGGAGGCGTGCTTTCGTCTGAGTGGTCTGTCTGGTTCGTCAGGTCTGTCTTGCCGCCAGGATCGACGCTCACCAGACACACCAGATAGACCAAACAGACGAGCCCACGTGTGTTGCGCGAGCATAGGACTCTATCGGTTCGTGACGAAGTGGGTAGTGGGAGGAAAAGACTTTTTGGGGCACCAATTTTTCGGGCTGTTGCTCAAAATCATCAAATGGCCATTGGCGCTCTGGGTCGCGGCGCTTTCCCCCGCTTTTGCGATTGAGTGTTGGGAATCGCTCGCCACGGCGATGGCGGCGTCTGAACGGCTGGCGTATTTTTTTCTGGGGCTCGTTGCCTATGGAGGCCTCTGGTGGGCCCTCTTTCGCAAGGCATCGCTGACATGGCTCAGTACGTTTGAGCATGAATTCACGCATTGTCTCTTTGCCTGGGCCACCTGTAATCGCGTGACCGGTTTCAACGCGACGCTTCGAGGTGGGGGCCATATGACCTACCGAGGCACCCCGAACTGGCTCATCTCGGTTGCCCCCTACTTTTTCCCCACGGTCACGATTGGTTTGCTCGCAGGCCTCTACGTGAGCGATCTCGCCCTAAGAGACTGGATGCTCGGTGCCCTCGGTGCGTCCGTCGCATATCATGCCACCTCAACGTGGGCGGAAATCCATCCAGGGCAAACTGACTTCCACGATGCAGGCAGGATCTTTTGCCTCTTGTTCTTGCCGGGCGCTAACCTGCTCATCTACTCGATCGTGCTGAACACGGTGGCAACCGGGCAACTCACCATCTTTGCAAGTCTCTACCATGTACTCGAGTCGGATTGGACCCTGCTCCATTGGGCGATGCGCTAACGGGGCAATAGGGACAGGATGGCAAGGGGATTTACTTCCGCGAAGGAGGAGAGTAAAGGGTGAGAGGTTCCACAACTGACGTGGTCCACGATTGTTCCATGAGTTTACATAATATTTCTTATCAGACGTAAGAGATTTTCCATTTATGTCCTTTGAACTGCTAACCCGCATCCGCCATGAGCTGGTGATAACCGGTGGCGCCATTTATGAAACCTTGCTGGCCATCGCTGAGCGGGTCAATCGCAAGGTGCAGGTGCTGCGCCTCCATAGTCAGGCAGCCCAGCTGTTGCGCCAGATCGAGCAGATCCACAGTGAGCTCGGCAGCCAGATTGCGTCGCTCGCCTCCGGACGAATTCCGTTCAGTTCCACGTCACTTGTTCGACCCAATCAGTTGGAACAGCTCATCAGCCAGGCTGGGCAACGCATTCAGCAGCTCAAGGCTCTACTGGCCACCGTGGACGGCCAGATCCGCGAACTCCGGCTGGAAACAATCCACCATGAGCTCCTGACGCTGCAGCAGGATTTGAGCCTTCGCGCCGCGGCCCTTGAGCGGTTCCCGGTCATCCAAGGCTCATCCGTCATCGGAAAAACTCTAACTCAGATGGGGCTGCCTCCATCTGTCGGTCTGGTGACCGTCATTCGCGGCCCCTTTCTTCTGCCCCCGCAAGAGGCCCTTGCGCTCCGCCCCGGCGATGTGGCAGTGATGATCGGGCCGCAGGCAGACCTTGCGCTGGTGGCTTCATGGTTCAGTCAGGTGCGGCACGCCAAGCCAGCCTAAGCGCAAGACGAGCCCCCTCTCCTTGCTGTACAATTTTTACAGGAGGAACTTGGATCATGCGCACGTGGCACATCATAAGCAGCCCTCAAAAGTCGTCAAAACGCTTCCATTTCACGCGCCAGCTCCTCGTGGTCAGCCGCACTAGCGCGCCGGATAAATCCCGCAAATCTCTGCCATAGCAGTCACCTTGACCCCTTCAAAAACGCTATGTTAGAGTTAGTTCTCCTGGAATATCTCTCACTTGAAATTATGCGTATCATTGCCGGATCCCACCGAGGCCGACGCCTAAGTGGACTAGAAGGGACGGCTCTCCGCCCCACATCAGATAAGGTTCGTGAAGCCCTCTTTTCGATTCTAGGGCCTCAGGTGATTGGAAGTCGCTTTCTGGATTTGTATGCCGGCACAGGAGCCGTCGGAATTGAAGCCTTAAGCCGTGGCGCCGCAACCGTCACCTTTGTTGAGTCAGACCCCAAGGCCGTCAAGCTGTTACAGAAAAATCTACAGGCCTGTCAGCTGCTCGACCAGGCCAAGGTCTACGTGGGAGAAACCGCCACATTTCTTGCGCAGCAAGACTGGTGGGATGGCCCCTATGACATCTTCTTTGCGGATCCGCCCTATGCCGCGCTGGATGAGCTGGAAGTCCTGATCCATGCCTGGAGGCCGGGGCTGCTGTCGGAGGAAGCGACCGTGATCATTGAACAGGACTCGCGCACGACATTGCCCGACTCGATCGACTACGCGACCTTGGCGAGACGATACGTCTATGGCGACACTTCGCTCTATCGGTATCGCCTATCCACATCAGACATGGCAGAGTCACCCGCATGATCAAAATTGGTATCTATCCAGGAACCTTCGATCCCATTACCCACGGGCACACGGACATCATCACCCGAAGTTTGAAGGTGTTTGATAAAGTGGTGGTCGCCGTCGCGCCGAATCCTGGCAAACATCCCCTCTTCACGCTGACTGAACGGCTGGAGATGATCCGGGTCGTGACGCAGGAAATCCAAGGGGTGGAAGTGACCCACTTCGACGGCCTGCTAGTGGACTATGTTCAGCGCTACGGGGCTCATGCGATCATTCGCGGCTTACGGGCCATCTCAGACTTCGAGCATGAATTTCAGATGGCCCTCATCAATCGCAAAATCGCCAAGCAGGTCGAAACGGTTTTCCTCATGCCCAGTGAGGAATATTCCTATTTATCGTCCACCATTATTAAAGACGTGGCCACCCATGGCGGGGCGCTCACGGAATTCCTGCACCCAGAGGTCGCTCGCCAGCTGCAGAAACGCATCAGGAGTTTGAAAACATGAAGCTTGCTGCACGCGCAGGGAGGATCGCCCCCTCCCCGACTTTAGCCATGGCCGCCACAGCAAAAGCCATGGCAGCCCGCGGAATCGACGTCGCCGATTTTTCGTCCGGGGAGCCTGACTTCGACACGCCGGAGCCTGTGAAGGCCGCGGCGGAAGCCGCGATTCGGGGCGGATTCACCAAATATACGCCCTCGTCCGGCATCGATGAGCTCCGCCAGGCGATTATCGACAAATTGCATACAGAGCAGGGACTGCGCTACGAGAAGTCTCAAGTGCTGGTTTCCTGTGGTGCTAAACATTCCCTCTACAATCTGGCCGAAGCGCTCCTCGAAGCAGGCGACGAACTCATCATTCCCGTGCCCTATTGGGTTTCCTATGCGGACCAGACTCTGCTCAACGACGCCACTCCGGTATTTCTGCAGACCCGCGAAGAGGATGGCTATGCCATCGATACCAGGGAGTTGGCGCGGTTGGTGACTTCGCGCACCAAAGCGATCATCGTCAATAGCCCCTGCAACCCGACCGGGGCGACCTACAGCCGGGCCACGCTCGAACAGTTGGCCGAACTGGCTGTCAGCCGTGATCTGCTGCTGATTTCCGATGAAATCTACGAGAAGGTCCTCTACGACGGCGCGACCCACACAAGCATCGCGTCACTGGGACCGGAAGTGGCAGCCCGGACCGTCGTGATCAATGGAGTCTCGAAAGCCTATGCCATGACCGGCTGGCGGATCGGTTACGCGGCGGGACCGAAAGACCTCTTGACCGCCATGGCCAATATTCAAAGCCAGAGCACGTCTAACCCCTGCTCCATTTCCCAAAAGGCTGCCGTGGTGGCCCTGCGTGAGGGGGATGCCTTTACGAAAAAGATGGTCACCGAGTTCGATCGGCGGCGGCGCGTGATCGTCGAGCGGCTTAACGCCATGCCCGGCGTTCGCTGCAGCATGCCTAGTGGCGCATTTTATGCGTTTCCCAATGTGAGCGAATTGCTCGGGCGGAAAGGCCCCAGCGGCACCATCTTCACCCCGAGCGATCTGGCGAACTATCTTTTGAAGGAATTTCAGGTCGCCGTCGTTCCCGGCGAGCCGTTCGGGAGCAACCAGCATATTCGGCTGTCCTATGCGACCAGCATGGAGACGATCATCCGTGGCATGGATCGCCTCGCCGCCGCGTTCAAACAGCTCACCTAAATGGGCTCCCTCATCATGAGGCGCCCCGCAGCGTGACGCGAGTAGTTTTGTTGTTTTAGCAGGAGGAAACGAATCGTGCCAATCTACGAATACCTATGTGACGGCTGCGCAGACCGGTTTGAAGTCAAGCAAAGCATGAAGGACGATGCCCTCACCGCCTGTCCGAAATGCGGGAAGCATGTCCAGCGGCTGATTTCGTCGCCCGCCATCATGTTCAAGGGCAGCGGATGGTACGTGACCGACTACTCCGACAAAATGAAACCGTCCGCAGCCAGTGAGCCACCGGCGACCAAGACCGGAGAGAAAAAAGAGGCCGCGCCCAGCACGGCTGAACAGACGACGTCTGCCGCTCCTGCGACTCCCGTTTCTCCCCCCGCGTCCGCGCCGGCCGCTGCCCCATCGAGCCCGGCCCCTGGGGCCTCCAGCACCACAACAACCGCACCCTCGTCTTCCGCTGCCAAGTAGGCAGCGGAGCGAGATGCGCTAGCGCGTCGCCTTCATTGCGGATTTCTTCTTGGCTGGAGCCTTCGGCGCAACCTTAGCCGCTCGCTTGGGCGCGCCAGACTTCGGCATGGTGACATTCGCCGACTTCGCCAGCCGCTCTTGCGCCGCCGCCAGATTGTTCTGCAAACTGCCGATCATGGCCGACTTATCGCGGTTCGCCTTTGTGAGATCATCCACCTGTGCCTGCAGATCGTCCCGCACTTTTGAAAACGACGCCACTTGATTCTCAAACTGGGCTTTCTCTGCGGTCACCGTCTGCAGCTCGGCGCTAAGTTGTTCGACTTGCGCCTGGAGTGCCGGGGGCCAATAATCGCATCCGGACAGACTGACCGCGGACAAGGTGATTGCCCCCGCTGCCAGAAGGTTTCGCACCATCATGATTCGAATCATCAAAACTCTCCTTTCAATATAAACATACACTGACTTCACCGACTCTCTGCCTCAAGCTGCAGGCCATGACGGGCCAACTGTGCCGCAATCGCGCCTCGCTCAATGGCTCCCTCACGCACAATTCTGATCGGGCCACGAACATCGACAACCGTAGAGGGCCGCCCGCCAGGCGTCGGTCCCGCATCCACTATCAGATCGACCTCTTCACCAAGGTTTGCCTGAACGTCTTCGGCCCTGCAAGGCGGCTGGCGGCCTTCCCGATTCGCACTGGTGCCGGTCACAGGCCCGAGCTCCCGTAAAAGAGCTACCAGAGGCTGGCAGCCACTCAGGCGAATTCCCACCGAACCGGTCCCTGCCGTCACGGCATCAGAGAGCGTCAGGGCTGCGGGAAAGACAATCGTCAGAGGCCCAGGCCAGAACGCATCCATCAAGATGGTGGCGGCCGGAGCAATCGTCTGAACCAAGGGGGCCACTTGCGATCGATCTCCAATCAGGAGAAGAATCGGTTTCCCTTCGGAGCGGCCTTTTACCTGCCATAGCCTGGCCAGCGCCGATTCGTCAAATGGGGCTGCCGCCAGCCCGTAGAAACTTTCTGTTGGCAAGACGCACAGACCGCCCGTCCCGAGCACGCGACGCACCTGCTCGGCAAGCACTGAAACGGTGGCAGCGACGTAGCGCTCGATCCTTGCCCTGGTAGGAATCATCAGTCTCATTCTGCGTTATGTGTGACGTGCGAACGCCCGATGCGCAATATCATTCCGGTAATGCGCGCCGTCAAAGGCAATCGACCGGGTCACGCGATAGGCTTCCGCCTGCGCGGCAGCCAGGGTCTTCCCTAATCCCGTAATGCCCAGCACCCGTCCACCTGCCGTCACCACCTCGGCGCCGGTTCGCGCTGTGCCTGCATGGAAGACCACCGTCGTCGCATCGGGCGCGGACGGCAATCCGTGAATCGCGCGGCCTGTTGAATAGGCGCCGGGATAGCCTGCCGACGTCATCACGACACAGACCGCCGTTTGATCATGCCACTCGACGCTCAGCTGATCAAGCCGATGTTCGACCACCGCCTCGATCACCTCCAGCAAATCGGTCTTGAGCAATGGGAGGGCGACTTGCGTTTCCGGGTCTCCCATCCTGGCATTGAATTCCAAGACGTAGGGTATCCCCTTCACCACCATCAACCCTGCATACAAGACGCCCTGAAAAGGGTAACCCATGCGAGACAGGGCCTCGACGGCTGGATAGAGCACCTGCTTCGTGACCTGTTCGCACAATGCCGCAGTGCCAAGCGGAGCAGGGCAATAGGCGCCCATACCTCCCGTGTTGGGACCCGTATCCGCATCGCCGACCCGTTTATGGTCCTGCGCCGGCAGCATCGGCACCACGGTCCGGCCATCCGTGAAGGCCATGATCGTCAATTCTTCGCCGTCAAGAAACTGTTCGATCAACACGCGCTGGCCAGCCTGACCAAATACGGCATGTTCCATCGAATCGCGGACAGCCTGTTTCGCCTCCTCGCGGGTCGCTGCCACCACCACGCCCTTCCCCTGCGCCAATCCATCAGCCTTCACCACCACGGGCAGTTCATGCTGATCCAGATAAGCCAAAGCCGGAGCGAGTTGATCGAAACTCTGCGACTTCGCCGTAAGAATCTTAGCGCTGGCCATGATCTCCTTGGAGAAGATCTTGCTGGCTTCGATGCGGGCGGCGCCCTTGGTCGGGCCGAATATTTTCAGTTTGGCTTTACGGAACTCATCGACGATACCCAAGGCCAGTGGCGCTTCCGGTCCCACAACCGCCAGATCGATCTGCTCAGACTGTACAAACGCTTTCAGCCCGGCGATATCGTCGGCTTTGACCGGCACGCAGATCGCAAGCGACTCGATTCCCGCATTGCCAGGCGCGCAGTAGAGCGTGGGCTTGCGAGGACTTTGCGCGAGCTTCCACACCATCGCGTGTTCTCGCCCTCCGCTCCCGATGACAAGAATCTTCATGCCTAAGCCTTTAGCGACCAGTGAGAGTGATGCGTGATAGGCTGTCGGTGAAGAAAAAAACGCGAACTCGCTGCAAAGACCTTCTCGACATCTAGGTTCAACTGATCACACATCATTGTTGACGCAGCACCATTCATCAATGGCGGAAATGTCGCATCGCCGTCATAATCATCGCCAGTCCCTGCTCGTCTGCGGCTTTGATAATTTCGGCATCGCGAATCGAACCGCCCGGCTGAATGACCGCCGTAATTCCAGCTTGGGCCGCCGCATCCAGTCCGTCCCGGAAGGGGAAGAACGCATCCGAGGCCATCACGCAGCCCTTGACCGGCATCTGGGCCTTCATCACCGCCAGCTTCACCGAATCGACTCGGCTCATCTGGCCTGCACCGATTCCGACCGTCTGCCCCGGCTTCGCATAGATGATCGCGTTCGACTTCACATGCTTGCACACCTTCCAGGCAAATGCGCAGGCCGCATATTCTTCCTCCGTCGGTTTGCGCTGCGTCGGAACTTGCAACGTTTTCAGATCGGCCAGCCTGCCGAGGTCTCGGTCCTGCACGATCAAGCCACCGACCAGTTTCTTGAGGTCGAGCCCCTCCTGCTGTACCTTCATGAGCGGGCCGACATCTAGCAATCGCAGATCTTTCTTCCGCTTCAATTCCGCAAGCGCATCCTCGGTAAACCCCGGCGCCACGACCACTTCCACAAACGTGGAGGTGATTTCCTTCGCGGCAGCCAGATCTACGGAGCGATTGAAGGCAATTACGCCGCCGAAGGCCGAGACAGGATCGGTCTCCCGGGCCTTCACATAGGCTTCGACCGGCGTCCCGCCCAGCGCCACGCCGCAGGGATTGTTGTGTTTGATGATGGCGACAGCGATTTCGTCGTACTCTTTCGCCAGCTCCAACGCCGAATTGGCATCGAGAAAATTGTTGTACGACATCGCCTTGCCATGCAGAATTTTTCCGCGGGAGACCGAGGGCTCAGTCGAATCCAATTCCCGGTAGAACGCCCCTTGCTGATGCGGGTTCTCCCCGTAACGGAGAATCTCCGCCCGCTCGAACTGCAGCGACAAAATCTTCGGAAACTTCGTTTCGCCTTGCACTTTTCTTTCGAGATACCCGGCAATCATACTGTCGTAGCGCGCCGTATGTTGAAACACCTTCATTGCCAGCTCGCGCCGCAACTCATGCGATACAGTACCGGCCTTCACCGCATCGAGCACACGCTGGTAATCGGTGGAGTCCACCACGACCAGAACATCTTCGTGATTTTTTGCGGCAGAACGCAGCATCGAGGGGCCGCCAATATCGATATTTTCGATGGCCTCTTCAAAGGGGCAGTTAGGCTTCGCGATCGTCGCCTCGAAGGGATAGAGGTTGACCACCACCACGTCGATCGGGCCGATGCCATGTTGCTCCATCTGCGCGACATGAGCCGGCACCGAACGCCGTCCCAGTAAGCCTCCGTGGATCTTGGGATGCAGAGTTTTAACTCGGCCATCGAGGATTTCCGGCGAGCTAGTATAAGCCGCCACGTCGGTCACCTTCACGCCAGCCTCGCGCAATGCTTTGGCGGTTCCCCCGGTCGACAGGATCTCGGCGCCGAGCGCCTCAAGCCCTTTAGCCATCTCCACCACACCGGTCTTATTTGA
>Ga0208960_1000161_pt1 | contig 36950 bp, 36 predicted proteins | sample GreLakmeON33MSRF_FD_187703 | JGI IMG/M metagenome (GOLD analysis project Ga0208960, IMG submission 187703) | Freshwater lentic microbial communities from great Laurentian Lakes, MI, USA - Great Lakes metaG ON33MSRF (SPAdes) | ecosystem: Environmental > Aquatic > Freshwater > Lake | place: Great... | reverse complement strand
CGGCAGGAAACGCCCTGCCTGCAGGCCAGCGGCGACTTCCTCCTGACTAAAGACTCCGAGCTGATTGGGCGGGCGCGCGACGTGGATTTGCATGACCCATGCTTAGACGGCGACCCAGGATACGGCAAGCCTATGGACGGTCGTGAAACCACCCTCAGCCGTTACCACCAAACAGGGCAGTCGTTCAGCGTGCTGAACTGAGCCCGAGTGTAGCTGCCATACAGGCAAAGCCACAACAGAAGAGGATCAGGACGAACAGGAGGTGTGCACCGAACGAGACCCAAGCGCTCCGCTGAATGGCCGCCCCATGGAGACGATGGTAAAAGATGAGGTAAGGAATGCCGAGCAGGCAGCCGAGACCGAACAAGAGGATGACATTAAACCCGAGCAGACTCAAGGGCATGATAATCATAGAGGCGATAGAGGACGCCATCAACATGGCACCGATGGCGCGACCGCAATCGACTTTCTGGCGCATGATCCATAACCCCACCCAGATGATTACACCGAATAAAGCCACCATCAGCGGGCCGATAGCGATGCTGCCGAACACCGACCCAACTTTTACGAACTGCGTGATGGGCAAATCGGCGTCGGCGATGTTCTTACGCAAAGCTTCCAGTAATGGTTCGAACGCTGGCTCTTTGAATTTTTCTAAGAAATTCACCATTTGGGCGGTGGGATCTTCAAACACAAAGGCTTGGAGTAAACGGACTGGTAGAACCACTAACTGCGCGATGTAGGCAAAGATTAGCCAATCACCGAACTCCATCCGAGCGTTGGCAAAGGTCTCACGCGGGCTGAAGACCGCGGCCTTCACGGTGGCAAAGAAACTCCCAGCGCTCTTGCCCTGCTCCCAGGGCACCTGCGAGGGCGCGACCACCGCTTCGGCGGGCGACGCCGGTACCGCAGCGACTACACTGCTAAACTCTGCCCACTGGCTCAAGGGCGTCCAAGCGGACATCCCGTCGCGCCAAGCTTGGTCGGTCGGCAGGAAGCGTCCCGACTGCAGGCCAGCGGCGACTTCCTCCTGGCTAAAGACTCCGAGCTGATTGGGCGGGCGCGCGACGTGGATTTGCATAAGATTATTTCTGGCAAGGCGAGAGAGCCCTGCAAGCCCGCAACTAACTTAGCGGAAGAAATTACGGCTGACAGACCAGGCTGAGGCGATGAGGCCCGAGCAGCAGCCGACGGTAGCCACCAAGCCCACCGCGAGAAACCCACGCCAAGCGGGCTCTTGGTGGGCGAACCCCAGCGCCAAGAGGGCTAGGATAAAACCCCAGACCGGGACGGCACAGGCGGTCACCGGAAGAGCCAAGACCAAGCACATCGAACCAAAGACGTAAGCTAAGGTACGGAAGGTCCGGCGCCAACCAGCTTGGCCGCCACCGAACAGCCGCAGTAACCCATGTACGCTGAAAGCGGTGACGAATGTACCCACGAAGGCCGCCAGCGGATAGAGGGCTAAGGCCCGAAAGAAATAGGTGAGGTTGAAAATCGCGGGGGCCGCTGTTTCCGGCATGCCAAACTTCCCAAGCAACGCTGGACGTAAGCTCAACAGCACACTCCACAACGGAAACCCAACCAGCACCGCGAGGACGCTGGCCCATAACAGCCACTGGATGGGGGCGCGTAAACTGTCCGACGAAACCGCGGCGGTGAACGTGGCTTGCGGGCGAAAGAGGACCGCCTTGAGCGTCGCCCACAGGGCGGCGAACTGCGGACGGGAATTCCAGCGCGTGACTTGTGCTTCCCACGGTAGCGCGGGCGGCGGTGGCTCCAGCGAAGCCACGGCGCTCACGCCACTGGCGAACTCCGGCCGCTGCCGTAGCGCCACCCAACCCGCTTCCCCTTCCTGCCAGGAAAGGGTGTCGGGCGACAAGCGCCCCGTGGCCAAACCAACGAGGACTGCCTGGGAATCCAACGTGCCTAGACTCTGGCCGCGGTCGGCGAGGTGGTAGGACTGGGAGGACATGGGGCGGGGAAAGTGGCGAGGGGGGCGGGACTCGAACCCGCGACCGGCGGCTTAGAAGGCTGCTGCTCTGAATCCAGCTGAGCTACCCCCTCGTAAAGACGAACCTAGGCGGCCGCCGACGAAGGAGCAAGCCGCCAAAGAACTAGCAGATCAAATCTCTGAACTGGCTGAAATCGGCCGAGAGCCCGCTCGGCATCCCCTTGTTGATCACCGAAACGGCGTCATGGGAATGCAGGGACTCGAGGTGTGAGCAGGCGATGACGAAGTCGCGCACGCGCGCGTCGCGGTCGAATTGCTCAAAGACGAGGCGGGCCGCATCTTCGACAAATTTAGAGTAAGCACCATTAAGCTCGGCAAAAGCCTGCTCATCTTCGCGCTTCACCATGACCTGGGTCTCGGTGTGCAGGCTGGCGAGGCAGAGGTCCTTCATGTCTTCCACGAAGAGGGCTTTACCCGGGGAGACCTCGGCGATGACGCGGGCCTTGGAGCGCTGGGAGTGGGGGATCCCGTAGGTGTCGCGCTCTTCGCGGGCATGCTCCGTCAACTCGGCGGAGCAAGGGCAGGCGGACGAATAGACGAAGTCGAAATGGACGAAGCGACGCAGGTGGTCGAGGTCGTCGATGGTACATTCCAGCGTAGCCTTATAATACTGCCAGCCCTCGAGGCCGGATCGCAGGGACTTCTGAACGATCGGGTAGCGGAACTCGACGAGGATGCGGGCGCGGCTGCACTCGAGGTCTTTCTTGTAGCGGACCAGCACCTCTTCGAGCAGTTCATGCGACAGGACGCGGTCCTTAAACTCGTAGAACGTGCGCATGATGCGCGACATGTTAATACCCTTACGATCGGCCGAGAGAGAGACCGACCCCGTAACCGTGCATTCGAGGGGCAACGGCTTACCGTCGCGGGAGATGACCAGCATCGGCAGACGGAAACCCGAGATACCCACATGCTGAATCGGCACGTTAGCGCCTTGAATCAAAGACGCGTCCTTATTCTGCATGTCGGGCAACGTCGCCCGATAGGCATCGTCCACCTTAAAGTTCCGGTCGTAGCGGCGCGATAAATCGCGGCTGCGGGCGGGCGGGTCGGAGCGTCGGCTCATGTGGAGGAGGGTGGCGGGAAAGCCCGCCTTAGCAAACGGACTGAAAAATTAACCCCTGCGCTGGAGCCACCTGCCGGATTTGAACCGGCGACATTCTCATTACGAATGAGATGCTCTACCAGCTGAGCTAAGGTGGCGTCGCAGAGGACTGTTCAACATGGGGAGGCCGAACCGAAAATCAAGCCTTGGCGTGACCGGAATGCCCTCGCCTCTCCGGAAAAACAGGGCAAATTGCCCCTGCAACCTATGCGTGCCGCCCTTATCGCCCGCCAATTCGACGTCCAAGGAAGGCTCGTCACGGTCGAGCCCTACGGCTCAGGCAACGTCAACGACACCTATTTGGCCATCTTCCGGACGACTTTTTCGGAGCAGCGCTTCATCGTACAACGCGTCCGCAAGGCCGTCTTTCCTGACCCCGAGGCGATCATGCAAAACATGCGCGTCCTCACCGATCACTGCCACGCCAAACTGGAGGCCGAATCCGACGGGGCGGACCGCATCTGGCAGCTCCCGAAAATCATCCAGACCAAGGGCGGCGAAGATTGGGTCACCGACGCCAACGGCGATATCTGGCGAGCCATCTCGCAAATCGCCAGCGCCACGGCCTTCGAGAAAGTGCAAAATCCAGAGCACGCCTTTGAAGCGGGTTATGTCTTGGGCCACTTCCATCGCATGGTCAGCGACCTGCCCTGCGATCAACTTCGGTACGCCCTGCCCGGCTTCCACGTGACGCCTGGCTACCTGGCCAAACTCGATGCGGCCGTGGCCACGCCGGAAGGCCAGGAACGCGTTCAGACTTCACCGGAAGCCAAACGCGCGCTACGCTTTGTCGAGGAACGCCGCGGTCGCTGTAGCGTGCTGGAAAACGCTTTAAAATCAGGGGAATTACAGCTCCGCACCACGCACGGCGACCCCAAGGTCGGCAACATCATGATCGATACGGCGACGGGTCGCGGCACGTGCATCGTGGACCTCGATACCGTGCAGCCAGGCCTCGTCCATTACGACATTGGCGATGCGACGCGCTCGGCCTGTAATCCTGCCGGCGAAGACGCACCGGACCTCGCGAGTGTCATCTTCGACCTCGACCTTTTTACTGCGATCTACCGCGGCTATCGCTCGCATGCCAAGGACTTCCTAAGCCCGGCGGAGCTTAAATTCCTGTACGACTGCATTCACCTCATCCCCCTCGAACTCGGGATTCGCTTCTTGGCGGACCATGTCGCGGGCGATGTGTATTTCAAGGTCCGCTACCCTGGCCATAACTTACGGCGCGCGCTCGTGCAGTTCAAGTTAGCTGAAAGTATTGAGGCACGCGAAGGTTCGATCCGTAAGGTCATCGGCGAAAGCTAACGATGCCGATACCTCCCCCCGAGTCTTCGTGGATGCTCTGGCTGGCCGGCGTGGTGCTGGCCCTGCTCATGGCTCGCGGGGCTTGGCGGGGGTACAAGCGCGGACCACTCCGGCAATTGGCTGGACCCATCGCCCTTACGGCGGGCCTCGCTTTAGGTTGGGCCTTTGGGCCGGAGCTCGGGCACTCATTACTCCACGGCACTTCCTTCCCATGGCTCATGCGCGGTGCCGCCGGCGTCCTCGGCATCACCTGCTTGGCAGGCCTACTAGTCTACGGTCTGGCTTGGAGGATGGGGAAGCGCCCCGAAGCCACGGATGAAGCCGAAAGCCCCGTCCTCGGGTCGATGGTCGGCTGCTGGACAGGCCTACTCTATTTTAGCCTCTTGGTTTTAGCGTTAGCCACCGTCGCCTCGCTCCAAGAGCTCATCGGTGGGCCCCAAGCAGCTCAAACCCACCTGTGTATTCAGGCCCGGAATCAAATCGCCGAAACCCCACTGACCCATTGGCTGAAGGACTGGACCCCCCTGCCCGACCGGCAGAAACGCCTGATCATCCAGACCCGAATGTTGATGGGCGATCCCGAGGCCCGTAAGCGCCTGATGGCCATGCCGGAAATGCGGGGCCTAGCCGCCCACCCATCCTTTTACCAAGCCTGGGAGGATAAGAAAGTTCGTGAGTTGTTGAATAACAAAGACTTAAGCGGCTTTATCGACCACCCTAAGGTTCGGGCGGTCTTAGCGGACGAGGAGTTTCAAAAGCAGGCCGATTCCTTAGATTTACCTGCTATTTTCGACCGGGCTTTAGCTATTCACAAGTAATTCACAGCGGGGTTTTTTTGTGGCAGAGGGTGCCTAATTCCTTAGGTTTGAACTTCTCTCCCCAAAACTATGAAGCCGTTTCCCTTCCTCATTGCCGCTTTGGCGCTCACTTTGAACGCTCAGGACGCCAAGCCCGGTGCTGACCTGAAGCCGACGCTCGAAGTCGGTAAGGCTGCCGCTGCTGCTGCTGCCGAGGCCCCTAAGGCCGACCAGAAGTTCTTCGCCCAAGTTTGGACCGCGACCTCCCCGCAGGAGTTCGTCAACTTCCAGCAACGCATCCGTATCCTCTCCCAGCAGGTCGAGGAGTTCAAGCGCTCCCAGCTCTTCCTGGAAAACGCCCTGACCACCCCGGAACGCGAAGCCCGCAGCCACGAGATCGCCGCCAAGCAGGCTAAACTCCAGGCCGATAACGAAGCTATGGGTAAGCTCTACGGCGGCTTCAGCATCCTCCGCCCTTACCAGCTCGTCCCTACGAAGATTCTCTTCCTGACCCCTCTCTCCAACGACGAGTTCACCAAGGTTTCCGCCGCGAAGGATTTCAAGCCTGAGTCCGTCCTCTCCGTCGAAGACAAGAAGTTCCTCGTCCGCGACACCATCGCTGGTGCCGTCGAAGTCGAAACCTTCTCCGTCCTCCTCAAGCAGATCGCCGAGACGAAGACCCAGCTCCAGCAGCTCGTCGACCTCCAGCCTAAGCTGAAGACCGACGAAGATAAGAAGAAGGCCGAAGAAGCCGTCAAGGCCACCCAAGAGCGCGTCAACAAGCTCTCCGAGGAATTCAAGAAGTCCCGCGGCTTCGACTACCCTTCCGAAAACGGTACCATCCCGGCTGAAGCCAAGCTCTTCGTCCAGATCACCGAAGCCGAAAAGGCTCAGCTGGAAAAGGCTAACCCCCCGAAGACCGAAGAAAAAGCCAAGTAATTCCCCCTCTGCCTTTACCCCTACCCCAAAACTAATCACACCATGACCACCGCTACCGAAACCCCGGCGCCTCGCGTCGACAACAACCTGCTCCAGCACGACAATAAGGTCTTCCTTAAGTTCGTGACGATCAGCAGCCCCGACACGCTGGCTCGTTTCAACAACGACCTCAACGTGATGACGGCTCAGGCTCGTCGCATCCTCGAGCTCAACCAGCGCATCCAGACCTCCCTCACCACCGGTGAGAAGGACGCCATCGCCAAGCTCCGTGATGGTGAACTGGCCGACTTCAACCAGAAGGACGACATCTTCGCTAAGGTGTACGGCTTCAAGGTCGACTCCGTCGCCATCCGCCCGCACTTCATCCAGAACACGGCCATCCAGCTCATGACCCCCGTCTCCGACGAGCAGGTCGCCGAGCTCCGCAAGAACCCTGAGTTCAAGGAAGCCGACATCCAGGCCCGCGGTAACGCCAAGATGGTCGTCCTCTCCAAGGTGACCGGTGACCACATTCCGGTGCTCAACAACAGCATCGAAGTGATTCAGGTCCAGCAGAACACCATCCTCCAACTCCGCGCCGCCGAACAGGCTGCCACCGATGAAGCCGCTAAGGCCCGCATCAAGGAAGAGCTCGCTAAGGCAACCGACGTCCTCACCAAGAACGCTGAGTTCATGGGCAAGACCTACGGCGTGGTGACCAATAACCTCGTCTTCGACGTGCTGGAAGCCCACTTCTGGGTCGCCCTGACCCCGGACGAGCTCAAGGCCTACGTCGCTCAGAACCACGGCACCGCTGCCCAGGCCCTCGCCGAAGCAACCGACGCCCCGAAGCTCGACGTCAAGAAGGACAAGAAGAGCTCGTAAGAGTTCTTCCCGTCTAAACACGAAGCCCGCCGAAAGGCGGGCTTTTTTGTGCCTAGAAGAGTTCCCCCTGCTCGGGACCGGGCGCCGGCTTGGCGGGGGCCGTAGGCGGCCGTATCGTGGGCTCGGAGGGCTTCTCCTGCCCCGCGGTTAAGCCGTGCTTGGCCTGATAGCGTCGTAAGGTCGAATGCATCTCCATGGCCTCCAGAAAGGCCGCTACGCCGCTGACGTCTTCCGTGGAGACATCGCCGGGCTCAAAGGCGAAGTCGGTCTTAAAACGCACGAGAGAGAGGTTGGAGCGGATACGGTCAGCGTCGGCTTGAATCTGCTCACGGAAGCGCGCCGGCTCGATGGTCGCCACCGCCCCCAGCACCCCTTCCAAGCCACCGTATTGCTGTAACCACTTCACCGCCGTCTTCGGGCCCACGCCTTTGAGGCCAGGGATATTGTCCGAGGTATCTCCGACCAGCGCGAGGTAGTCGGCGATCAAGGTCGGCGGCACGCCGAACTTCGCTTCCACGCCGGCCGCATCGAGGCGGCGCCAGCCGAGCGCAGGATTGGCGGTGGGCGGCGGCGCGAGCTGCAGCACCTGAGCACCAACGCATTGCCCGAAATCCTTATCGGCGCTCACGATGATGCATTCATCTCCCGCGGCGGCCAAACGCTGAACGGCTGTGGCGATTAGGTCGTCGGCTTCGACGCCGCGTTCCTGGATCACCGCAAAACCCAAGAGCGCCGTGAGCTTCTTGATTTCGGGCAACTGTAGGATGATGTCTGGCGGCGTGTCGTCACGCTGCCCTTTATAATCCGGGAGGACCGCCAAGTGACGATCCGAGCCCCCGAGGTCGAAGAAGACGACGCAGCGGTCCGGCTTCTCGGCGTCGCGCAGGTCCTGCAGGGACTTAATCCAGCCGTGTAAGGCACCCGTCGGGAATTGATCAGACTGCCGGCGGAGGTTTGAGCGCTCCATCGCGAAATGGCTCCGGAAGACTAGATTGAAACCATCGACAAGGAGCCAGCGCATGGGAGCGAGTGTCTCCGACTCGCCGATTGCTTCCAGAAAAAAGCAGGCCCGCCAAGAGGCGGGCCTGCGAAGGGCGAACTTCAGTTCAGCTTACTGGCCAGCCGGAGCAGCCGGAGGGGCTTCGCGCGGCGAGGAGTTCGTCGGGGTCGCTTCGACCGGCTCGCGGTAGACAGCACCACCTGGGGAGAGAACGACTGGGTTCTGGAAGACCGAACCAGCGCGCATGCCAGGGTAGCTGCTACGGAGGGTCGCACCACCTGGGGAGACGAGGTTCGCCGTCACGAAGACCGTGAGGTTCTTCTTGGTTGTGGACTTACCGCTGGAGCGGAAGGCCGCACCGATGAGCGGGATGTCACCGAGGACCGGGACCTTGTCGCTGACGGTCTTCACTTCTTCGCGGGTCAAACCACCGATGACAACCGTAGCACCATCGAAGACGGTGACGTCGGTCGAGACTTCACGGGTGGTGAAGATCGGCTGGAAGAAGCCCGAAGGAATGGTGACAGTCGTGGAGCCGGAGATTGCGACGGAGGTGCCGCCGTATTCAACGAAGCCTTCGAATTCGGTCACCTTTGGCTTGAGGTTAAGAGCAATCGAGTCGTCGGCGCCGACAGTCGGGGTGACTTCAAGGGTCACGCCGACTTCCTGGACGGTGAAGTCCTGAGGCGTACCGGCCGTGATGGTCACACCCGCGGAACCGCCGCCCTGCTGGCCACCGCCCTGCGAACCCACGTTCGACTGGGTATCACCATAGGACTGCGGGTAGCGAAGGAGCTGAGCGATCTTGATGATGGCGGTCTTACCGTCGAGGACGGTGAGGCTCGGGGCGGACATCAGGTCGGAACCGCTGTTCTGCTCGACGGCCTTAAGGAAGATCGAGAGGTCGTAGGAACCAATCGTGCCGATTAAGCCGTTGTAGGCACCAGCAGCACCGCTCCAACCAGCAGCCCCACCGAAGTTCGGCTCGCGGCCACCGAAGTTACCCGTAGGAAAGCTCGGCGGGTTGTTTGCGATGGGGGTCGTGGTGGGAGGCTGGGTGATTGTGACGGGGTTCCCGTTAACAATCGTGGTGCCGGTAATGCCAGCCACCGAGATGGTGCCAGGGCTAGCGACGGTGGCGGAGCCGAAGACGTCATTGACCGAACGGAGGTTCGTCTGCGCGCGGATGGTCTGGACGCCGCCGACGGTCTGGGACAGGCGCAGGTTGGTCGTGAGCTCATTCAGGGAAGACTCAGAGACTTCGATGAACTTAGACTCAATGTGGACCTGCTTGATGTCGGAGTAACGACGGAGGATATTGCGAATGCGCTCCAGGTTCTTGCGATTCTGGGTCACGATTAGGGTCGTACCGTCGTAGTTGAGGACCGCACCAGTTACTTCGAACGACACACCGGAGCGGGTCAGGAAGTTCTTAATGCCATCGTTACGAGGGTTGGCGTCGGTCGCACCCGCACCAGCGGTGGCGCCACCGAATGGGCTGGGGGTGCCGCCCGTGGAAGCGGACGGGGCGCCAGTACCGATACCGGTCATCTTGGTTTCAGCCGCAGAGCTCAGCGGGAAGAACTCGGTTTCGAGGTCGTTCGAACCGGAGTCCGGACGGATTTCGATGATACCCGCGTTGATCGTGTAAGTGAAGTTGACCTGCTTGGTGATGAGGTCGATGGCCTTCTCGAGGGTGACGTTACGGAGCGTCATGTTGACGGACGGATTCTTGCGATCCGGGTCGATGACAAACATGTTCACGCCCTTGTTTTCCTTGTCGTAAGACTGAGAGACAATCGTCAGCTGAGCGATGGCGCGGTCGAACGGCAGGTCGCGGATATTGATTTCCGGAACGGTGATCGCGCGGAGCTTATCCAGCACCGGGTCAGAGGTAGCGATACCGCCGACAGGGCCGACTTCACGGTTATAGACTTCCGGTAGCTTCCAGCTTTCGTCGAGCAGTTCGAGGAGCTTACCCTTGGAGACGCCGCGGTTCCACTGGCCAGAGTTCTGAGCGAGGAGCTGACGGATACGAACCTGGAAGGCCTTGGATTCGGAATTGTTCGGCTGGTACTGGAGGATTTCGCGGTAGGCGTCGAGGGCGCCGGCGTAGTCGCCGTAGAGGTAGCGGGCGCGGCCCTTCACGAGCAGCTCCTGAACCTTGTCGTCCTTGGCCCGGAGGCCTGGGGAGATTTCATCGACGCTGCGGTAAGCCGGGTCGGACTTCTTCGCAGCGAACTCCGCACGGAGGCGGCGGGAGCTGGAGTCGTCAGCACCGTTGAGGCGCTCGAACTCGCGGACGAAGGCGTCGGCCTTATTCATCTCGCGGGCATCCATCGCGAGGAAGGCGCGGCGAGAGATGATCGAGGACTTCACCGTCTTGATACGGTCGCTGACCGGCTTGGTCGCAATGTTGCGGGGCAGGTTGGCGGAAGCCTTGTCGAGCAGGGTGGTGGCATCGTCGAGCTCGCCCTTACGGACGGAGCTTTCGGCTTCGTTAATGAGGGCCGAAGCAGCATCGATGGCGGCGGCGTTAATCTTGGCGAGGCGGACGACTTCAGCACGCGCCAGTTGATCAGCACCTTGGTCGCCCGATTCGCGACGGCTGATGATGTCCTGTTTCGTGAGAGCGATTTCATCGCGCCAGTTCTGGGCGGCGGTATTGTTCGGGAGGGCACCGTTGGCACCATCGAGAACCTTGAGCGCAGTCGCGTAGTCGCCTTGTTCGGCGGTCTGCTTGGCGACGGCGATAGCCTGAGCTACTTCGCGATAAAGGTTTTCGTGACTCGAAGCGACCTCGTCGAGCAAGGTGGCTGGCTTAGCTGGAACCACCGGAGCAGGCTGCGAAGCCTTGACCTTGGCGGCTTCGGCCTCGGCCTTGGCCTTGTCAGCGGCGGCGAGGGCAGCCTTGACGGTAGCGATGCCTTCCTTGGCCGCTTCATCGTCCGCAGAAATCTTTTGGATCTGCTCAAACTTTTCGAGCGCGACCTGGAGGTCACCCTTCTCGCGAGCAGCCAACGCCTCGGAGAGGAGCTGGGTCTTTTGCGTCACCGGATCTACGTCTTGGGCGACGAGAGAGCCGACAGCGACGGCGGCAGCGAGGGTGGCCCAAGTGAGCCGGTTGCGTTTATGATTTTTCATCGGGTCAGCGGAGGTAAAAGGTTATTTAGGAGCTTTATCTTTGTTAGGGGAAGCAGGCTTGACCTCGGCGGGGATGGCCAAGGTCTCGGTGAAGGATTTACGCCCCTTCTTAGGGTCGGGGATAAAGGTCTTCTCAACGGTCACGGTCTTGTTAATCAAGTCAATGTCTTTGATGACGAAATCGGCACCTTTATAGGTGAATTTATCGCCCTTGCGGTGGCGGGCCCAGGTCGTGGTGGGGCTATCGGTCGCCGCCAAGAGGATGTTAATCGAATCCTTGAACTCGATGGGCTTGATATCGTCAATTTCGACCAGCCGGCCGGCGGTCTTGTCGTCCAGCGTCAGGACATTGCGGGTGAAGCCATCGGCCATCTTTTCGACCTTAAAGGCGACCGGGGTCACGGGGACCTTCGGGTCGAGGCGCTGCTTCAGCTTGCAGCGCTCGTAGTAAGTCTTGGTTTCGATATTCTGAATCAGGAACTCGCGGTCCGCTTCCAGGCCGGAGCGCGGAGCCATGGTGGTGCTCAGGACGTAAGGGTAGGTCGGGTGGCCAACCTTGACTAAGGCGACCCCAAACGGGGGCAGCGGAATAACTTTGCGGCCGAGCGGGACGTATTCGGACTGAGCGGGGTCCCAGGCGATGTCGATGGTCGTGAAGAGGTCGTAATCCCAACCATCGTCGTTTTCCTCTGGGGCGAGCCAATCATTGGCGCCGTCGGCCAGAGACGCGCGCGGAGTGTTCGGGTAATCGCCGCCCTTCGGCGCTAAGGTGAGTTCCTCAATGGCTACTTGCCGGGCCTCTTCCGCAGGGAGCAGGGGCTTGACGAGTTCGGGCGACCAGCCTTGGCCGAGCAGGCCCCAGGCGGTGATACCGGCAATCAACAAAAGCGTTGAGCCGATAAAGAGGAAGAAGTCCTTACGGGAATTCATGGAAAGGGTCTCGGGTTATTTCTTGGGTTCACCCTCAACGGCGGGCTTATCTTCGACCACAGTGAGGTAATCGATTTGGATAGAGAATTGCGCGGGGGCTTGGCGGATGACGACCTTACGCTCTTCCTTAGGCGCCGGGGCGGCCGCTTTAGAATTACTGGCCGCGGCGGCATCGGCGGTGAAGAAGCCCGGGAGGCTAGTGACGGGCACCGCGGCCGTCGGCGCCGAAGCAGAAACGACGGTGGAAGTAGCCCCAAGCAACTTCAGCGTGTCCGCGGACGGCGTGCTGACTTCGACCGCCGTAACGGCAAACGGGCGGCCACTGTTGCGGACCTTATTGACGAAGGTGCGGAGCGTGGCAGTCGTGCCGACGAAGCGCACCCGGAAGGAGAGCGTGTCGACGAGGCCAGGCTGACGGAAGGTGCGGGTCGGGGCGAACTCATCCGATTCATTGCGGATGGTTTCGGGTTGAGCGAAAGTGCCGGCACCCGGCTTGCCTTCCGCAATCTTCTCGAAGGTCTCGACAGCTTCGCGATCGATGGACTCGAGGACAATGGGGGCCGGGGCGCCAGCGATTACCGGCCGGGAATCCGCCAGCGTCTTGTAAAGGAAGTCGACGATCTGGCGCTGCTGGTCGACGCGCACGATGTCACGCTTCGGGGAGGTGCCAGGATTACGGATGTAGCGACGGAAACCAAATTCGCACTTTTCGTTCGGCAGCATGCGGATATCACGGTCAGCGGCAAACTTGGTCCACTCATCCACGGACTGCTTAATCTCCGAGGCCAACGCGGTATTGGACATATCCTTACCATTGATGCGGGCCTCGGCGGCTCCTGCGATGAGGGCCTTGAGCTGATCTTTTTGGGCATTCAGATCGACCAAATCCTTGGTCGCGGCATCCACGTTGGCTGGGGTCAAGGAGACGCTGTCGGAGGCGGCGGGTAGCATATGCCCATTCAACAGGGTGCGGCTCTTCTTCTGCTGCTGATTGAGATTAGCTGCGGTCGCGTTCTTATCCGTATACTTCCAATAACTAGCACCGATTCCGGCAACGAAAACGACACCGACCGCGATGAGCGAGCTATAGAAGAGTTTGTTCTGCTTAAAGTTTTCCATGACTTAGAGGGCTTTATCCTTTTGGATGATCAGCGTGAAGGTGAGTTTGGGGACGTTGGCTTCCTTATAGTCTGGCTTGATTTCGTCGGAAGGGATGTCCGCGATGAACGCCGACTTCTTCAGGCTAGCCATTAAGGCGTTCTGCCGCTCGATGAGTTCGCGGGCGTTGAAGGTCTTACCGGGGGCAACCTTGTCGAGCAGGATGCGGGCCGTGACGGTGACCTTAGTCACGGGAGGCGAAGGGGGCTTCGGGGCCTCCCCTTCGACGGCGGGAGCAACCACGCCAGCGATATGAACCACGCGAATTTCTTCGACCCAAGTATTCTTGCTCTGGGCCACGCGAGACTGGAGGTCGGTTAAAAAGGCCGGCCAATTCGAGCGGTTGGTGACCACGGACTCCAGCAATTGATTGGTGATCAGAACGGCTTGAGCGTCGGTGTGCGTTTTGACAATCGTGGCTTGGCGCCCGGTGAGCTCGGCGGCCCGCGTATTCAGCAGATTAATCTGAGCAGTATTATAGTCGGTGGCGTCGGCCAAAGCTAAGAAGACCGGCCAAGGCGCCAGCGCCGCGAGGAGGGCGGCCACCAAGAGCTTAGGCTTACGGGCATCAAAGGCGATTTGGGCAGCGATATCCCGCGGGATGAGATTCACGCCAGCGCTCTGCGGGAGCAGCAAAGAAGCGGCTTCCCCGATGACTTCGGAAATCTGGTGGACGTGCTGGCGAAGGTAGTCGGGGTTGAGCTCGGGACCAGGCGTCAGGGCCGAAGAGGGATCGAACTGCTCGACCGGGAGACGGAGGGACTCCGTGAGTTGCTCGGCGAGGCCTGGGACCAAAGAACCGCGGCCCGTCAAGAGGATGCGGGTCGGCTGCCGACCGGCGGCACCGCGGCGAACATTAATGAGGCGGCGATTGATGTCTTGCGAGAGGCGGCGAATGAAACCCTGCGAATTAACCTGTAACAACGCGACCTGCGGGTCCGATTCCGCGAGGTGCACGACGCCGGAGTAGTATCCCACCTTGACCGCTTCCGCCGTCGCAAAGGGCTGGCCCGTGTTATCGGAGACGCCCTGCGTCAAGAGGTTACCACCAATGTTGGCCGACTGAATATTGGCGCCGGCGGGGCCGACGAAACTCAGCGAGGTCGAACGGGCGCCCACGTTAATGATGAGGACTTCCTCGTTGGCCAAACCGCCGTGCAGGAGCGCCGCGCGGCTATCCAGCAGCGGGGCGGCTTGGATCGCGTAGGGCCGCAGACCGGTAGCGGAAACCAGGTTAGCGATGCGCGTCGCCACTTCTGTGCGTAGCGCAAAAAGGAGGACTTCCGCTTCGACGCCGTCAGAGGACATCACCTGGCTATCCCAGATGACTTCGTTCAAGGGGTAAGGGATCGCGTTCTGAGCCTCGAAGGCGACGATCTGAGCCTGACGTTCGCGCTCGACCTGCGGCACCTTGAGCGACTTCTGCAGCAGCAAGAAACTCGGAGCGATAATCGTAGCCTGACCAGAAATCTTGTGGGCGTTGACGAGGCCAGCCAAGGCGGACACAGCGGCGGTTAACCAATCATCGTCGCCGAGACCAGGGGCCAAGTCTTCGGCAAAAAACTGGTCCATGAACAGGCGTCCCGCTTCCTCACGGAAGGAGGAAACCGAGACGTGGGACGCGGCGAGGTTGACGATTAAGGCCTTCTTCTGGCTCATACGTGCAGGGGGTGTGATTAGTTGGATTCCGCGCCGACCTTAGCGGGTTGGCACATCCTCGCGGATGAACTCAGGCGAGGGCGGAACGACAGGGGTGTCGGCGTAAAGGACAAGGTACTGCGGGCGGAGGACGCCCGGAGTGGTGATGACGCCACGGTCGGCAGCATCCTTGGCGGGGTCAAACTTGGCTTTGGACTGTAGGTCCTTATGCAGGGCCCACTTCTGGTCGGCCAAAACGAGGCCGCGGGCGTCAAAGAGCGGCTCTTCGTTACCGGCGACTTCCAGCTGAATGTAATAGTAATCGGGTTCCTTCTTGAGGGTGTCGCGCTTGACGACGTCGCCGGGGAGGTAGAACAAGACCGAGCGGGGCTGGTTGACTTCGATCGTCAGAACGGTCGCGGTCGAACGGTAGTAGTTCCAGTCCTCGGGTTTTATAGAAGCGGTCTTATAAATTTGGGTGACGGTGACCTTGACCTTATCGACCCACTTCTTGTTGAGCAGCTTGGAGGCTTCCGCACCGGCCGCAGGCTTGGCCTCGGGTACGGTGTTAGCCTGAATTTCGACCTGCATTCGGTTCCAAGGGTTTACCTGACCGCCCAGTTTGGTCTGCTGAAAAGTGACGCTACGGACAAAAACAGCGCTCTTACCAGCGACGGCCCCCGGAGCCGGCGCAGCCTGGCCAAAGGAGTCAGAAGTCAGGCAGACCATCGCCAACAGGAAGGCGTAAACGGCTTTGAAACGGGGCATGGGGAACAATGTCGTAAGGACGGCAGAGATAGTGGCAAACGCAAAAGCCCGAGCGCTGGAACATTTGATTAATGCAAAACTCTTGCAATTAATAGTGGGGCCATTACCTCCAGTCGATCGTGTCCACATTGAGCCGATTTTTACTCCTCCTACTCTGCCTCTCCCTCCCGCTTGCCGGGTGGACCAAAACCGAGGTGCAGGTGGTCAGCAGCTTCACGATTCCAAATGAATGGGTCGGCCGAGTAACTGCCCATAAAATCACCAATTTACCCCTCATTCCGAGTGGCGGCGAGCTCCATGGGTACAGCATCAGCGCCGCCGATTCGCGCACGCTTACCAAGGCCAAACTCGTCATCGGCATTAACCCCGAACTCGAGCCCTGGCTGGCCAACTGGGCCCAAGCCAATCGACGCGAGAAAGACCTCCTCTGGCTCTACCCTGCCCCCCTGCCCTCCGGCAGCCATCTCTGGACCGTCCCCGCGGAAGTAAAGCGGATGATTACTCGCCTAAAAATGGGGCTAGACTCCGCCGGGATTGAAACATCTGAAGATGCTTTAGGACAGATACTTAGGGAAATTGAATCCACCGAAAAGGATCTCCGGGATGTCTTCGCACGCCTCCAGCCCCATGAGCGGCAATTCGTCACCCAGCACCCCGGCCTAGAAAGCTTCGCCGAGGCCTTTGGGCTCAATGTCGCCGGCAGCATCCTCGCCTGCTCTTCCGCCGAGTCCGCCGACCCGTCCGCCAAGCATTACTCCGACCTGCTCAAAGCCATCCGCACTCAAAAGGTCCGCGTCATCCTCAGCGATGAGGGGCAAAATCCCGCCGCCGCCCAGCAACTCGCCAAGGACGCCGGGATTAAAGCCCCCACCGCGTTGAGTTTTGAATACCTGCAGAAGCCCGGGACCCCCGGAGATACTTGGGCTACCATGATGCGGCTGAATGCTCGGAAATTGGCCGAAGCCCTCCAGCAACCGTGAGTCCCCAACCTTGGTGGAGCCAACTGGGGGATGCGTGCTTCGGGTTGATTCCCCGCGTCCCTTACGCCCGCCCCGACCGCTCCGATTGCCAAGGGATCGCCGTCGTGGCTCAGGGTCTCTCTGCCGCCGCCCGCACCGATGGCCCGACGGCCTTCACCGACGCCGCCTTCAGTATTCCGTGCGGCTGCCGCACGGCGCTCATCGGACCTAACGGCTCGGGCAAGTCCACCCTCCTCCGCGTCCTCGCCGGCTTACTCCCCGCCACCAGCGGCACGGTCCAAGTTCTCGGAGCAAAGCCCCAGCTGGGCCGCGCCCGCGTGGCCTACCTCGCGCAACGTCCTCGGTTGACCGACCCCTTTCCGCTGACACTTCGGCGACTGGTCCAAATGGGCACCTACGCTCACCACGGTTGGTTCGAAGAATGCCGCCATGGCGACGAAGCGGTCGACCACGCGCTCCACCTCCTGCAACTCACTGACCTCGCCGATCGGTCTGTACACACGCTCTCCGGGGGGCAGCTGCAGCGAGCCCTCCTCGCCCGCGCCACCGTGCAGGGTGCCGAATTATTGTTACTCGACGAACCCTACGCCGCCCTCGACCAAGCCAGCCGTGACATCGTCGAAGGCTTCCTCTTCGCGCCCAACGCTAACCTCACCATCGTGATGGCGACGCACGACCCGGCGGACTCGCAACGCTTCGACCGTATCCTCGAACTCCGCCACGGCGCCTTACGCACCGTCCACGCCTGCGCCGGTCACCCGCACCGCCATGCTTGAGTTCTTCCTCGAACCGCTGCGCGAACCGTTCTTCCAACGCGCACTCCTCGCCGTCTTTTTGAGCGGGCTGACCTGCGCCTGCCTCGGCGCCTACGTGGTGCTCCGCCGTATGGCCTTCCTCAGCACCGCCCTCACCCACTCCATTCTCCCAGGCGTGGTCGGCGCCATCCTACTGGGGCTCTCTCCGTATGTCGGCGCGCTCGCCGCCGCCTTACTGACGGCCGGTGGCATCGCCTGGCTATCGGCGCGTCGCGGCACGAGCGAAGACAGCGCCATCGGCGTGATGCTGTCCGTCATGTTTGCCGCAGGGATCGCGCTCATGTCGGCCGCGCAGGCTTGGCGCGATTTTACCGGCCTGCTCTTCGGTAGCGTGGTCTCCGTGGGCGCCACCGACCTACTCATCATCGCGCTAACTTCGGCGGGAATTCTCTTTACCCTCCGGGTGTTGCATAAAGAACTCGAACTCGCCTCTTTCGACGAAGAATACGCCGAGCTCATCGGCGCGCGACCCGCCTGGCTCCGTGCCGTTTTGCTGATCCTCGTCGCCCTCGGTGCCGTCGCCTGCGTGCGGCTCGTCGGCGCCTTACTGACGACGGCGCTCTTCGTCATTCCTTCCGCGACGGGCGTCCTCCTCGGACGCACATTACCGCAGGTCATGGGCTGGGGTATCGCGTGCGCGCTCTTCGGCGGCATCAGCGGTCTATACCTGTCTTACCACTTCGCCGGCGTGCCCTCGGGCGCTGGCATCGTGCTGTGCTGTGCACTGCCTTACCTCGTTGCCCGCCTCCGCACACCGCGGCGCTGATCCTTAGATTCGCGGCGGACGTTCCGACAGCGGCGGGCCCAAGACTTCCTGCGCGATGATGGCCCGACGCAAAGCGGCGGGCGAAGCAAACTCCTTACGAATGGCGTGATGACCGTAGCGAATTAACGGCCGGGTGATGATCGGCACGCGCGCGACGACCGGCGGAGCGGACGGGGCGACGAAGGCCTCTTCCTCCGCTGTCGTGGGAGATTTCAGCGAACGCTTCCGCAAGCGCCGCGGGGGCGTTGTGGGCAACGGCGGTGGCGTAGGCGGGGCTTCGCCCGCAGCCGCGAAGAGCCGGGCGACCACGAAGATCGCAATCCCTCCGAGAATGTACGGCGTGAGCGACACGGGGGCTTAGACCTGCGGCGCGGAGGGCGGCTGGTCGCCACCGATACCCTTGCGCATGGCGGTATCCGCCTTGAGGTTTTCGATGCGCTGGTAATCCATATAACCCATGCGACCGGACCGCAACGCATCCGCCAAAGCCTGCGGTACCAGGGCTTCCGCTTCGACCACGCGGGCCCGCATTTCTTCCACGCGGGCGCGCATTTCCTGCTCCAAGGCCACTGCGGCAGCGCGGCGGATTTCCGCCTGCGCCTGCGCCATATTCTTATTAGCGTTAGCCTGTGCCTCCTGAAGCATCGCACCGATATTGTCGCCGACGTCCACGTCCGCGATATCGATCGACATGATTTCGTAAGCGGTGTTCGCATCGAGGCCACGCTCCAGCACGGTCTTTGAAATACGGTCCGGATTCTCGAGGACGAACTTGTAGCTCTCGGAAGAGCCGATGGTCGTCACGATGCCCTCGCCGACGCGCGCAATGATGGTTTCCTCTTGGGCACCACCGACGAAACGATCGAGGTTGGTGCGAACGGTCACGCGCGCCTTCACCTTCACCTGGATACCATCCTTGGCGACGGCGTCGATTGTCGTGCGGCCGCTGGCGGGATTCGGCACGTCGATGACCTTGGGGCTGACGGAAGTGAGCACGGCCTCGAGGACGGACTTGTTCGTGCCGCGGGTGGCAATGTCGATGGCGCAAGCGCGGTTCCAATCGAGGTGGAGGCCGGCCTTCTGCGCGGCGATGAGGGCCTGGACGGTCTGTACGATATTACCGCCCGCCAAGAAGTGGGCGTCGATTTTTTCGACGTCGACGGTCAGGCCGGCCTTGGTCGCAGCGATCTTAGCGTCGACGATGACGGTGTACGGCACGGCCCGCAGACGCATGCCGACGAGGTCGAAGAGGCCGACCTCGGCCCCCGCCAAACGCGCGCGCACCCAAACGGCGAGGAACGAGAGTAGGAAGAGGACCAGAATAAGCAGGGCGCCGGCGGCGACCCACGTGACAAGGGTAAGAATATCGGGAGGCATGGTGAGGGTAAAATTTAGCGGATACGGCGGACAGTGACGCGGCCCGCGCCGGCTTCGACAATGGTCACGGCAACGCCGCGCTCCGCAAAGCCGTCGAGGGTGATGGCTTCAAGCAAGCGGCCTTCCACCTCGATGGTGCCTGAAGGCGCCAACACCGTGGTGGCTACAGCGGTCTTGCCGACATAAGGGGCGAGCGCGGCGGGCGAGGGAACGGCCGACCCATCGTTGCTACTCGCGTTAGTCATGGAGCGACCGACGCCCGTCTGCGGTAGCAACCGACGGAAAGCGACGAATTCCAAGATAAAGATCACCACGAAAACGGCGGCAAAGAGTAGACCCACGCCCCCGCCGGCCTCCGCCGATAAGTAGATACCCGTGAAGGATACGACCGCACCGATGAATCCGAGGACGATGGTGGGGAGGAAGAACTCCGCAGCGATGAGGAGTAAGCCCCCGAGGAGTAAACTGATGGGGAGGACCAGGGAAACTTCCCCATGGGCTGTCAGAATCGCTAGCATGCCGACAAATTAGGCTGGGCGGGGAGCTTATCCATACTTTTTTGCGGCGGTATTCTATAAAACAGGGGTGGAATTACCGCCCCTCCTTAGCATAACCTGCTTCATGAGCAAAAAAGCCCCCTCCCCCCGTCGCACCCATATCAAGGAGGCCCACACCGTCATGCAGGAAGCCTTGCTGCACGTGGGGGACTCGCCGGCGGCGGCCGGCGGTAAGAATGCCCAAGTCGCGGCGCATAAGCGGGTCGCCAGCGCCGTCGGGGTTTCGGCGTCGATGCTCTACAAGTGGCGCGAGCCCGCCGAGCGCGGTAGTGGCCACACCAATCCGCTCGAACGCGTGGCCAAGTTGGTCGCCGCCACCGGCGACGATCGAATCGTTGATTGGTTAGCCCAACAGGCCGGTGGGCATTTCGTGCGCGATGAAGCGGGGACGGCCAGCCCGTTGTTGGCTCGCGACGCCAACGCCTTGGTCAAGGAGTTCAGCGTCATCATCACCGAAGTCGTCAGCGCCGCCGAAGACGGCCGCGTCCTGCCTGATGAATCGCAAGCCCTCCGGGTAAAGTGGAATGCGCTGCAGAAACGGACCGAAGCCTTTGTCCGTGCTTGCGAAAAGGGTGCTTACGGGACCTCCGCCTAACGATTGCACTTCACCTCGGTGCCGAGACGGCTATCGAAGAGCCCATGCCCGCCTATCCCATCCGACGCTACGGCGACCCTATCCTTCGGGCCAAGGGTGAGCCCGTGCGCGAATTCGGGACGGCCCTCTGGGATCTAGGCGATGCCATGCTCGCATCGATGCGCGCCGCCAAGGGTATCGGGCTGGCCGCGCCGCAAGTCGGGCTCTCGCTGCAGCTTTTTGTCGTCAACGTGCACGACGAAGACTTCAAGCCCACCTTGGACGGCAAGGTCGTGGACCCGGAGGAAATCATGCCGATGCTGTTCGCCAATGCGAAGGTGACCGTACCCGCGGGTGAAGGCGAAATCTACACCGAGGGTTGCTTGTCCTTTCCCAGTATCACTGGCGACGTCGAGCGTGTGGAAAAGGCCATCGTGCAGTTCCGCGACGCCGACGGCGCGCCGCACACCTTGGAATGCGAAGGCCTGCTCGCCCGCTGTGTGCAACACGAACACGACCATTGCCAAGGCGTCCTCTTCATCGACCGCATGACGCGCGCACACCAGCTCCTGACCGCCACCAAGGTGAAGAAACTACTGCGGGCGACGACGGCTGAACTCAAGGCCGCCAAGAAGCCCAAAGGCTGAAGCGCCTTACTTACCTGCTGGCTTAGCGGGCTCCTCGAGCTTCAGCACGAGTTGGCCGACGTCGGTCTTCTCGGCCCCAGGAGAGGCACTGGAGACCTTGAAAGACTTCACGAGATTACTGCCACCATCCGTCGTGATGTTCCAAGAGGCCTTAGCGCCATCGAGCGAGGGAGTATCGCCACCGAGCACTTCCACTAAGGACTGGCTGGCGCCGACGCCGAGGTTGCCGACCCGCACACAGAGGTGACGCATGAGGGCCGCGCCCAGTGGGGAGCAGGTGCCATCGTAGGAGAGCACCCAGTCGCCCGAACCAGCGAGACGCGGGATGAAGCTCTTCTCGTCCTTCAACGAAAGCGAAGCGCTGTAGACCTTCGGGAAAGCCTCCGCCGGGCCCGTCGTTGTGAGGTAGACCTCCGAAGCGATGACGCGCATCGTGAAGGCGTCGGCCATACGGACAAAAAGTAGCGAGGCTGAGTTATCGGCGGTCAGCGGGTAGACCTCCGCCCAAATGACGGCGGCCTGGCGGGGTGTCGCGGGCAATTTCCATTCGGACGAAAGCGTGGCGGGGCCATCGCCCGAGGGGCAAGCGTAGCCGTAGCCTGCCACCGGCACCGGCGACAGGGCCTTCGGGTCAGCCTTATTCCAGGCAGCCCGCAACTGATCGGTCAAGGCGGTGGTGCGCAGCGGCTTATTACCTTCAACGACCGTGATTGCGCCCACGAGATGCTGCTGCTTGAAGCCCTGGTCGCGGGCGATTTTCTGCAAACGCACCGCGGAAAGCGTCAGCGAATAATTCCATAACGTCTGCGGGAGATCGTTGTTCAGGTTCACGGTCTTCGTGACCTCGAGGTAGCGGGTACCAGCGAGATTCCGGAGGCGAGTCAGCGAGGGCTGGGCTTGATTCAGTTGATTCCGGCCTTCGTCGATAATCTTCTGAGCGCGGGCTTTGGCCTGTTCGGCGGTCTCCGCAAAGGCGCCTTTGGATTCTAGCCGCGGGGCACCCATGATGCTCATGCCCTGCTGGACACGGGCTTGGCCGAGTTCGATTTGGCGCACGGCACGTCCCCACTCCGCCCGTTCGACGGTGTTGAGGTAGCGCGGCACCTCTGGGTCCGGGATCATGGGGATGGACGGAGGAGGAGCCGTTTCACCGGCGGCGAAGACGACTAGGCTGGCAAACAGGGCTAACATGGGGTGGGTTAGGATTCGTCGAACTTACGGGCAAACAAAGCATCCATTTCGTCGAGGAGCGGGGATGCATCTTTACCCCTCACTGAGAATCTTAAGACCGAACCCTGTCCCGCCGCCAGCATCATTAGGCCCATGATGCTTTTTCCGTTCACGACTTCGTCGTCCTTGGAAACGGTGATTTCGACGTCCGGGTAGCGGTTGGCGAGGCGGACAATCTGGGCCGCCGGGCGGGTATGGATACCCATGCGGTTTTGGACGGTGAATTCGCGCACCAGGGCCTCGGAGGTTTCGGACATAGAAAGGGGTCTTTTCGCCGTTTTAGACGATTAAAGAGAAAAGGGAGGGGGTACCCCCCTCGGTCAAGGCAAATCCCCCGACCGGAGGGTTCGCTTGACCTTCCCCGCTAGACCCCTCCAATCGTCCCAAACGAACTACCGTGGCCAAGCCCGCTGTCCTCACCCATCCGGAATCCCTGAAGAAGCCTGCCGGTCCTTCAGAATTCGCTAAACACCCCGTCAACGCGGCCCTCTCCAAGGCCGAGAAGGTGGCGCTCTACACCAAAATGGCACGCATCCGCCATTTCGAGCAACGCTGCATTCGCACCTACCAACAGGGTAAAATTGGGGGGTTTCTACACTTGTATGTCGGCCAAGAGGCCGTCGCCGCTGGCACGATCTCCCTCCTCGGTAAGCACGACCATATCATCACGGGCTACCGGGACCATGGTCACGGCCTCATGGTGGGGATGAGCATGAACGAGTGCATGGCCGAGCTGACCGGCAAGGTCACGGGCTGCTCCCAAGGTAAGGGCGGCTCGATGCACTACTTCGCCCCCGACAAGAACTACTGGGGTGGCCACGGCATCGTCGGCGGCCAAGCCCCGCTCGGCACCGGCCTCGCCTACGCCGTTAAGTACAAGGGGCTGAAGGGCTGCTGCCTCGCCTATATGGGTGACGGCGCGGTCAACCAAGGCGCGGTCCATGAAGCCTACAATTTGGCGGCCCTCTGGGACCTGCCCATGATCTTCGTCATCGAGAACAATGGTTACTCGATGGGGACCTCCCAAGAACGCTCCACCGCCCACCCGGGTTGCTTGGCCAAGCGAGCGGAAGGTTACGGGATGGCCTGGGATGTCATCAACGGCCACGATGTGTATGAAGTCCGTGCCAAGACCGATGCGGCTGTTAAGCGCGCCCATGAGGAATCTAAGCCGACGGTGCTCGAGATCTTTACCTACCGTTACTTCGGCCACTCCATGGCCGACCCCGACAAGACGTACCGCGATAAGGAGGAGATCAAGGGCTACCGTGAAAATAAGGACCCCGTCCTGCTCTTCGAAAATGAATTGCTCCACGAAGGCGTACTAACGCCCGCCACCCGCGATGCCATCAACGAGGCCGCCATGGCTGAGGCGGATGTGGCCGCGGTCTTCGCCGAGGAATCGCCCGACCCCACGGTCGCTGACATCACCAAGCACATCTACTGGGAAGAGGACAACCGCGGGCCCAACTCGACCAGCCGCGGTACGATCATCTTCGAATAACCCCTTACCCGACCTTTTTCATGGCTGTCATTACCTACCGCGAGGCGCTCCGCGCCGCGATGCGCGAAGAGCTCCAGCGCGACGAGAACGTCGTCGTCATGGGCGAAGAAGTCGCGCAGTTCAACGGCGCCTATAAGGTGACCGAAGGGCTCCTCAAGGAGTTCGGCCCCAAGCGTGTCGTGGATACCCCAATTTCCGAAGCGGGCTTCATCGGACTCGGCATCGGCGCCTCCATGCTCGGCATCCGCCCAGTGATGGAACTGATGTTCTGGTCTTTCTCCTACGTGGCGTTTGACCAAATCGTGAACAACGCGGGCAACATCCGCTACATGTCCGGCGGCCTGATCAATTGCCCGATTGTTATCCGTGGCCCAGGTAACGGCGGCACTAACGTCGGCGCCACCCACTCCCATACGCCCGAAGCTATTTTGGCTTCCCACCCTGGCATCAAGGTCGTCTGCCCAGCCACGCCTTACGACGCCAAGGGCCTCATGAAGGCCGCCATCCGCGATAACGACCCAGTGTACGTGATGGAGAACACCATCCTTTATAACGATAAGGGCGAGGTGCCCGAAGAGGATTACATCGTCCCGCTCGGCGTCGCTGACGTGAAGCGGGTCGGTACCGACCTCACCATCGTGGCCCACGGCCGCGCGGTCATCACTTCCCTCAAGGCCGCCGAAATCCTCGAGAAGGAACACGGCGTCAGCGTCGAGGTCGTCGACCTCCGCTCCATCCGCCCGCTCGACGAGGAGACCATCCTCGCTTCGGTCCGCAAGACGCACCGCGCTTTGCTCGTCGAAGAGAATAAGCCTTTCTGCGGCGTCGACGCCCAGGTGGCCTACATCATTCAAGCCAAGGCCTTCGATGACCTCGATGCGCCCATCGGCCGCGTGTCTTCCATCGATGCCCCGCAGATCTACTGTAAGCGCATGGAGGACGAGCAGCTCCCCCACGCGGCGCGCGTCGTCGCGGCCGCCCTCAAGGTCCTCGCCTAATCCCCCACCCTTTTAACTACGATGGCTGAAATTATCGATATGCCCAAGTTGTCCGACACGATGTCGGTCGGTACCTTGGTGAAATGGAATATTAAAGAAGGCCAGAAGGTCGCCTTCGGTGACATCCTCGCAGAAGTCGAAACGGATAAAGCGACGATGGAGCTTTCCTGCACGGTGCCTGGCACGGTGCTGAAAATCTACGCCCCGGCGGGCTCCCAGCTCCCGGTCGGCGACCCGATCTGCGCCATCGGCAAGGCCGGTGAAGCCGCGCCCGACCCCAAGGGCAAACCAGTCGCCCCGAAGGCTTCCGCCAAGGCCCCCATCCCTGAAACCACGGGAATCCCGTGCGTGCCCGCCGCACCGGCCGCCAACGCCGCGCCCGCGCCGCAATCCGACGCGAGCCGCACCAGCGCCTCGCCCTACGCTCGGCGCATGGCCGAGAAGGCCGCCCTCAACGTCGCTGCCCTCACCGGCACCGGCCCGGGTGGTCGCGTGGTCGCCCGCGACGTCGCCGCCGCCGCTTCCGCTCCCGTGTCCGCCGCACCGAGTGGCCCCATCAACGTCGCCGTGGCTCCGCCCGCCGACGGTAAGGGCATCCAGCCCGACGCGGATATCCCCGTCGGCGGCATGCGCGCGACCATCGCTCGCCGTCTCTTAGAATCCAAGAACACGGTACCACATTTCTACCTCGAGGTCGAAGTCGACGCCGCTCCGCTCATGGGCCTACGCGAAACGCTGAACAAGCGCCTCGCGGAACAAGGCGGCGAAACCGCCCTCAAGCTTTCGGTTAATGACTTCATCCTGAAGGCTTCCGCCGAAGCGCTCCGCCGCGTGCCCACCGTGAACGCTTCTTGGGCCGGCACGAGCATCCGCCAGCACTCTGCGGTGCACCTGTCCTTCGGCGTGGCCCTCGAGGACGGCCTCGTGACCCCCGTCATCCGTGACGCCCATGCGAAGTCGCTCCGCGATATCGCCACCGACGCCAAGGCACTCATCGGTAAGGCCCGCTCCAAGAAACTGTCTCCCGCCGAGATGTCTGGCTCGACCTTCACCGTGACCAACCTCGGCATGTACGGCGTGACGGGCTTCTTCGGCATCATCAATGTGCCAAACGCTGCAATCCTCTCCGTGGGTGCGACCATCAAGAAGCCAGTGATCGACGCCAACGACCGCATCGTGATGGGTCACCGCATGGTGATTGGCCTCTCGGGCGACCACCGCGTGGTCGACGGCGCCAACGGCGCTCAGTTCCTGCAGGCGCTCAAGCAGATCCTGGAAGAGCCCACGCTCATCCTAATCTAACCGCTCCGGAGCCGACCAAGGCCCGGCCTCACCAGGGGCCGGGTTTTTTGTTGTCAGGTAAATGTCCGTACCGACGACAGGCCGCCATCGAGCCGCAAGACTTGTCCCGTCATGAAACGCGCGTGATCACCAAGGAGGTGCTCAACGAGCGCGGCGGTCTCATCCGCCGAACCGACCCGCTGCAAGGGGTGACGCTTACCAGCGGCCTCTTTCTTGAGGTCAGAATTTAACAAGGGGCCTGCGAGCGGGGTGTCGGTCAACGACGGCGCCACCGCGTTCACGCGGATGAGCGGCGCCCACTCCGCGGCGAGGCTACGAGTGAGGCCTTCGAGGGCGCCCTTCGCGGAAGCGATGCTCGCATGCATGGGCATGCCTTGGGCCACGGCGACCGTCGAGAAGAGGACGACGGAGGCGCTGCCCGAAGCCTTGAGCGCCGGCAACGCCGACTGCAGCGCGGCGATGGCACCGAGAACGTTGACGCGGTAGTCGCGCAAGAAGTCTTCCTCGGTGAGGCGGTGAAAGGGCTTCAAGGCGATGGTGCCGGGGCAGTAGACGAGCCCGTCGAGTTTCTCGGGCCAAACGAGCGGCGTGGGCGCGAGCGCGTCGAAGGGCTGCACGGAGACGCCGAGTTCGGCGAGCGAGCCGGCGTTGCGCGCGGCGGCGTGCACTTGGTGACCAGCCGCCAAGAGGCGCTGCACGGTGGCGAGGCCGATACCGCTGTTGCCGCCGATGATCGCAATGGTCTTAGACATGCGGGCAAGTTCCGCGCCCGCAGGCTAAGGTCAAACCGCCCAACGCTTTTCTCGGACAACAAAAAGGCCGGAGGCGAACCTCCGGCCTGATCAACCCAGCCACGCAGGCTTACTTGGCGGCGGGCGTGCCCGCGGGCTTAGGCGCCGGGGTGGCGGGCTTACGGCCCTTGGGGTCCTGATTCGCGGCGAGCTGCTCCTCCGTGAACTTAGTCACGACCCCCGCCGTGGGCACCTCAGCCTTCGCTGTCCAAGCAATGGCGTTGAGCACGAGGGTGCGCTGGCTGTCGTTGGCCCAACCTTTATGGAAATGTCCGCCCGTGAAACCGAAGCCGCGACCGCCGTCCTTCCGCTCAACCGCCCAAGCGACGACCGCCGGCTTCTTCTCCTCGAGCACCATCTTACGGACGTCTGGGTTGCCGCTATGCGCACCCATCCCGCGCTTCATGGTGCTCTCTGGAGCAAGCGCCGCGAGGATGGGGGTCACGCCTTCCATGCCGTCACGGAAACGCATATTGAAATACCACTCATCCGTCGTCGCAAAGGGCTTCACGCCGCGGCTCACCGGATGGTTCGGTAAGGTCTTGAAGTCCGCTAACCAGTGCGGGTTGACCGACCAATGCTGTTCGAAGTAACCGCCGAGCCAGTCTTTGAAGTCCTTCGCACCTTTGCCGGTCGAAGAACGGCCGGGCGGGGCAACCGCCACGGGCTGGCCATCCGCGCTGAGCCAGCCGGCCTTTTCATAGGCAGGCTCGACGGCGTAGTGGAGGCAAACGAAGCCGCAACCCGCCGCCATCTTCTTCGCGAGCTGATCGAGGTGCGGGAGCGCGGGATGCCCGCCGCCACCGTCAGAGTAAATGACAATCGTGTCCGCCTTGGCGACGACGTCATCAGACGGCCACTTGCCGCCGAGGCTGACGGTGACGGTGACGCGGTCAGCGGCACCTTGCTGGAGGCCAGCCGCTAAGAGCTGGATGCCCGCGTTATGTTCATGCTCGCCGGGGCCGTGGCTAGGACGGCCAGCAATCATGAGCACGTTCTTCTTTTCTTCGGCATGCACGCCGGCGAGGCTGCCACAAAGGGCGAGCACGCTGAGGAGGAGGGTTTTGTTCATCGGTATGTTTAGTAAAAAGAAAGGCCGCAGAGATATACATCCTGCGGCCTTAGGGTAAGCGCTGGGTGAAGGTTACTTGGTTTCCTTCAGGACGAGGTCCTTGAACTGGACCACCATCGCCGGGCCGGCATGGAGCTGGAGCGCGAGGATGCCCTTCTTGGCGCCGAGCGCGGTTTCATCGGTGACGTCGATGGTCTGGACGCCGTTGATGAAGTGCTGCAGGTGGCCGCCCTTAGCGACGATGCGATAGTCGTTCCAGTCATCAGCCTTGATCTTAGCCTGGATCTCGGCGGATTTACCGACCCCTTTCTCAGCGACTTCGATCTTAGGCTTGTTCGGAGTAGCGCCTTCCTTGATTACAACCTTCTGGCCACGCTGGGCCAAGATACCGCGACCTCTTTCTTCGTAGAGGATACCCGAGTGGGTCTTGCCCGCTTCGAAGTCGGCCTGGTAGCCGGCCACCACAAAAGCTTTCTCGTCGGTGAGCTTGGAGCGGTACTGGACGCCGGAATTACCGCCGATGATCTTGTACTTAAAGGTGAGCTCGAAGTCAGCGACCTCGTCCTGGTAGACGAGGAAGGTGTTGCCCTTGGTGGGCTTCTCCTTGGTCGTGCGGCCGGTGATGCAACCGTCTTCGACGGACCAGAAGTCGAGGCCCTTCCAGCCGGTCAGGTCCTTGCCGTTGAAGAGGTTCTTGTCCTCGGCGAAAGCCGTCGAGGCGAGCGCGAGGAGCGCGAGGAGGGAGGTGCGGAGTTTCATCTTTATGGAATTATTTGGTGCGGCCAAAGAGGCGGTGCATATTCTTCAGGCCCTTCACCGGGATATCATCGCGGTTCGGCTCCATGGCGCGCCAGATGGCGGCGGCCCGGGCGATCACCTTGACGTCGGTAGTGAAGGACTCGATGACGACGTCGTTCTTGTAGCCGATCTTCTTGAGCGCAGCCACGATGGGCTTCCAATCAAGGGAGTCGCCACCGGGGGTGCCCCGGTCGGTGCCGCAGGCATGGAAGTGGCCGAGGTGCTTACCAGCCTTGAGGATGGCGGCGCCTTGATTCTTCTCTTCGATGTTCATGTGGAACGTGTCGAGGTGGAGTTTCACGGCCGGGGAGTTGACGGCCTTCACGAGACGCAGGCCCTGGTCGCAGGTATTCAGGAAGTCGGTCTCGAAGCGATTGAGGGGCTCGACGCAGAGGAGGACGCCCTTCTTCTCGGCGTGCTTGGCGAGCTGCTTGAGGTTCTTAACGACGAGCTTGAAGTGTAGCGCCTTGGTCTTGTCGTCATGCGAGCCGATGAGGCCGACAACGGAGTAGAGCGGGCCGATGATGCGCGGGCAGCCCATGGCGGCGGCTTGGTCAACGAGGGCGGTTAGGTACTGCTGGGCGGTCTTCTGGTCAGCGGCGCTGCCACGGAAGTCGCGGCCCGGGCCCATGGCGGCACAGACGGAGCCGATGGCGATGCCAGCATTAGCGGCGGCGGCCTTGAGGAAAGCCGGGTCGACGTGCGCCGGATCCTCGATGGCGATTTCGACCGTATCGAAGCCCCACTTCTTGAGCTTCTTAAACATAGAAACGCTCTCGTTGGTGAACGGCGAGGCGTAGAGGAAGGTGTTAAGGCCGAAACGCATGATGGGATAGGGGGGTGGGGAGATGGGCGAGTTTGCCGCGGGGCTGGGCACGGTCAAGGCTGGGCCTCGATAAGAAAGGTTTTAAGGGACGAGCTCCCCGACAACCAAGAGGCCGCCGGGGAAGAAGTGGCGGTCTTCAAACCGCTCCGGCTTGTCCATCTTCTCTTTTCGCTGGGCTAAGATGGCGGCCTTATCAAAGGCGTCTGGCAGGAGCTCGAGGCGGACCGTGTGGACGGCATCGGTTAGTTTGGTGCCGACCGTAAAGGTGCTGAGGCGGGCGTACGTGCAGTAGGCATCAAAGCGGGTCACGACCTTGGGCGTGCCACCGTCGAGGGTGACGGCGACTTTGCCGCCGGCCGGACCAACGACGTCGTAGACGGCACAGTGCGTGCCCTTGAACTTAAACTCGATGGCTTGGCCGGGCTGCGTCAGACGGACGAGTGCGGGTAGGCGGTTCGTATAGGATTTAGCCATCGCATCCTTGGCGGGGTCGAGCGGGGCGACACCAGCGGGAAGTTTGGCGGCCGCAATGGAAGTCAGCGAAGCCCGCTCAAAATTATCTGTGACGAGCGGTGCTGGGAGTTCATGTTTCATCAGCTTACCAGATGCTTGGCTGATACCTGGTAAGGAACGCACGATCGCTTCGAGGTACATCTTGTGGCCGGTCTCGACGTGCGGGTGCACGCTGTCAGGGGCGAAGACGACTTTATCACCGAGCGCGGCTTTTTCTTCCGGTGTCTTCGGGAGCGGTGACTTCCAGAGCACCTTGCCCTCCTTACTGAGGCGGGAGACTTCCAGGCCGAAGTGAATCGTCGGGATGCCGTAGTGATCGGCGACCTTCTCCATGGCGGAGGCGGAGCGCGGGAACTTGCCAGCAGCGATACCAGGGGCCATGCCCTCGACCAACGTGTAGACGAAGCAGATATCGCAATTCGGATTAGTCCGCCAGGTCTGGCGCACGATGCCTTCCATGCAGCGGATGATTTGTTCAGGCGACGCACCGCCATCATTCACGGCGAATTCAACGAAGAGGAGGTCGGGCTGCTTGGAGAGGACGTCCTGCTGAACGCGAAACACGCCGAGGTCAGAGCCCGTGCCACCAATGGCCGCGTTGATCTCGGTGAACTTCGCGTTCGGGTAGGCCTGCTTGAAATGGGCGAGCGACTTCACGCGCCAACCGGGCTGGGCGGTGATGGAGCCACCGAGGTAGCCCACCTTAATCTCGGGCAAAGCCCCCGAGCCGAAACGCCCTTGGGCTTTAGCCAAGAAGTTTGGCAGGCCCGCACGAGGGCGGCACTCTTGGGTAGCGACCAAAGGGAACTCGGGCTCGGCCGCTTGGACAAAGCCGACGCACAGTAAGATGGCGCAAAACAGGGATCGCATGGGGTAAGAGGTAAGTGGCCAGCAGAGCGTTTTTGTTCCCGCCGAGATGCAGCCAAGGGCTACGCTAAGATGCCAGCGACTCCGAGGCTCTCCACGGAACCCATCGCGGTGCCGACGGGCCAGCATGGCGGCCCTCGCGACAAAACGCTTCCGTCCTGCCGACAGCTCGGCAATAGTTAAGGCCATGGATAACCTCACGCATGCAGCCCTCGGCCTCTCCGCTGGGCTGCTCGTGGCGCGCCGGGGTGGCTCGCTACCAGCTGCCGCCGTCGCGGCCCTGCTCGCCGCGGAAGCCCCGGACCTCGATGTCTTTATCCGCAATGGGGATGACCCGCTCGTCTCGTTCCGCTGGCACCGCCACTTCACGCACAGCTTTTTCTTCATGCCCATCTGCGCACTCGCGAGTGCTTGGCTCACCTCTTGGCTTTTCCGTTGGCGGCAGAAAGGCGAAGAACCTTGGCAAGGGCTCTTTCTCCCCGCCCTAGCCGGCGTGCTCACGCACCTCCTTTGCGACGGCTGCACCAGTTATGGCACGATGTTACTCTGGCCATTCAATGAGGTACGCTATGCCTGGGATTGCCTCCCAATCATCGACCTCTTCGCGACGTTACCACTCCTGACCTTGGTCATCCTCGCCTACCGCCGTCAATCGCGTCGGCTGGCCGCTTACGGGCTAATCTGGTTCACGGGCTACGCGTTCATCGGCGTCTGGCAACACCACCGCGCGGAGGCCAGCCTGCGTGCTTGGCTGAGCACGCGCGGGATTGAACCTACACGCCTGACCGTTAAACCCACGGTCTCCAACCTCCTTGTCTGGCGCGGCGTCTGGCAGCACAAAGACCACTGGCAGGTGGGCGCCGTCCGTGTGCCACCTTGGGGGCCGGCGATGATCGCACCCGGCGACGAGCGCCTCGTGTGGAAGGAAACCATGCCTGGAAATCCACCCACGGACTCCAAGGCTGGCAAGGATTTCGCGGACTTCTCCAAGTTCACCCAAGGCTGGAACTCCTACGCTGCTTTTGAAGCGGGCGTCGGCATCGGCGATATTCGCTTTGGCATGCTGCCTACGAGCGGTCGACCGTTATGGTCGGTCTACTTCGGACGCGACACCAAGCATGGCTCGAACAATTCCACCGTGGAAATTTTGATGGACCGCAAGCTAGAGGACGGTGACTGGGGTCGCTTCGGGGGCTTGCTTGATGGCTCTGACCCGCGTTACGTTCCGGCCCGCTGATTGCTTTATGCGCGCCCTTCTCCTTGCCTAGCGCGGGCCTACTTAACGATCTCGACCTTGTTCGGAGGCGTCACGACTTTTTCCGGAAGTCCCGGGAAGAGCTGTCGAAGCACCTCGGGTTGCTTGCGCAGCCCAGCAGCGTCAATGAACTTCCAGTCGGCCTTCCCGACCGAACGTACCGCAATGAAGAAACTCTCGACGCGGATGCGGATATCTCCCGCCCGAGCGACTTGCACGAACGGCACAAAACAGATTTCTTCCTGGCCCGCGACGTGGAGCTCGGCGGGCACGCCAAAGGTCGCCTTCTCGATTACGTTCGAACCAGCCAAAGACTTTAACGCGAGCCGCGTGGCCGCTTCGAAGGGCTCCTTGCCGCCAAATAACGTGAATACAGCCGGGTGGGTCAGTTGCAGGAACTTATCGGCATCGCCCTTGGCGGCAGCGTCTCGATAGGCGGTCGCCTGCACCACCACCACCTGGGCATCTTTGTCGGGCAACGATGCCGCGTTCGCCACCCACGTCGCAGATGCCAGGATGAGGGTGAGCGCTTTCATTTTAATTCGAAGCGGTAGGTCGCCGTGGCGTCCGAAGGAATGAAACCTTCCCCGACACGGGCGGGCGTGAACTGCGACGCTTGGGCCGCCTGGAGGGCCGCGGCATCTAAGGAGTCACTTCCGGAGCTCGCGGTGATTTGTGCGGTGAGGACTTCGCCTGAGGCCGAAAGGTGCAAGCGAACCGTGACGCGACCTTCCACGCCGGCACGACGGGCGCGCTCGGGATAGGCCGGCTCCGTCCGTACGCGGAACTGCGGCGGCACAAAGATGGGAGCGGGCACTTCGATCGGCGCTACGGCACCGGGGCCGGACGAGGCTAACGCCGAAACAGGTAAGGCCAGGGCAACATTACTTTCGATGACCACAGGCACGGCCGAGTGGGTGACCGCCGTTGCCTCCGTCAAGACCGCGCGCGAGCCTCCGCCCAAGGCCAACCCTTGCTTTACTTCTCCCGACAGGCCTAAGGGCTCGGCATCGAGTCGGACTAAAATTAAACCGCCGGCGGGAGCTTCTGCTCCGCTCGAGTGCCACGACCCACTCGCGGCCACCCCGGCCAATGCCGCTACATGGACGCACCCTACGGCGGCCCAGATTAGGCGATGACGGCGCGATTCGCTCACGGGGCAGAGTCGCTGGGCGTCCGCGGACAGTCAAGACGCAGGCGTGTCATTTCCCAGCGGGCGGCGGCACCAGACTCTTTAAGCGCCAAGTCCCATAGGGCTTCCGAGCCGTCGGACCGGCCATCCGCTCCAAGGACACCAAAGCGGCTTTGCGGAAATGGATACCCTCCGCCCCATCGCGCAAGCCCAACAGCAACCCAACTAATGACGCCAAATGTGGGTTATGTCCGACTAAGAGACGTGCGCTGCGGGAGCGGGCAAGTTGCACTGCCGTCACCCGGGCATCGGCCTCTGGCTCCAAGCCGGCCAATACCTGCAACGGCTGGCGCACCTTCGCGGCTGACTTAACTAGCTGAGCTGTCTCCACCGAGCGCAGCAACGGGCTATGCTCGATGGCACGGACCAACGACCAGACCTCCAGACCTAGTTGGCGACCGACGCGGGCGGATTGCCGCCGACCCTTGGGCGAGAGCAGCCGGACCTCATCAGGTTCGCCAGGTACCGCATCGGCATGTCGCAAGAGGAAGACGATCATCGTGTGGCGACGCTAGCGTCTCTAAAATATTATGCAATTGGTCTTGCCGAGAAACCGGACTCGCCGACGAATGCTGGCGTGCGCCGGCTGATTCTCGCCACCCTTTTCCTTGGACTATTGCCGAGGACGAGCGTCGCCGCGGTTTCTGAGGTCGGTGCCACCTATAACGGTACGATTTGCGTGGATGCTGCCACGGGCGCGGTCCTCTCCGAAAGTAAGGCTGACTGGCCTGGCCACCCCGCCAGCGTCACCAAGCTGATGACGATGCTCCTCGTCCTCGAGGACATCCAGGCCGGCAAGACGTCGCTCTACGCCCCGATCACTATCACGAAGGCAGCGGTCGGCACTGGCGGATCGATGGTCTGGCTCGCCGCGGGCGAGACCTTCACCGCTGAGGCCCTGCTCTATGCCCTCATGCTGCAGTCGGCGAACGATGCCGCCGTCGCGCTCGCGATTAACCGAGCCGGCAGTGTACCCGCTTTCGTGATCCGCATGAATACGCGGGCCGCTGAACTCGGGATGACGCGGACCCGCTTTATCACTCCCAACGGGCTCACCTATGGGAAAGGACCGCACGACACCACGACCGCCCGCGACCTCGCCAAGTTGAGCGTCGTGCTCTGCAAGATGCCGGCCGCGCTAAAGTTTACCTCCGCCAAGACTTACACCTTCCGACCGGGGCCTAAGTCCGTGAACTTGGTGAACCACAACCGCCTCTTGAGCTCCTTCAAAGGATGCGACGGGCTCAAGACGGGCTGGACCGTGGCGGCCGACGCCTCGATGATTACGACCGCGCGCGAAGGCGAAGCTCGGGTCATCGCCGTCGTCCTAGGTTGCGATAGCCCTCAAGGGGCGAAGGCCGCCCAGCGCGTCCGGGATCAGATGGCGGACCGTCTCATGGCCCAAGGCCTGGCTCGCCTCGCCTTATTGGAGGTAGAAAAAGCCAAGCTCCATGCCCTCCCCGCCCGGACTACCCCCGTGGCGGCCGCCCCCAAGATAGCCCCCAAGGGCCCGAAACCAGCCGAAGAACCAGGCTTTTTCGACTGGCTAGGCGGTTTACTTAGCTTTTAACCCCCGGGTTCAGGGGGGTGGAAGAAAGTAGTGAACATTTGTTCATTTTACTTGCAAGGGCCTCCTAAGCGGGCAGTTTGGCGTTCTCACCCACCTCACGCCCATGTCCATCTCCAAGACCGACGCCACAGCCAAAGAAAAAGCGGCCACGCAGTCCTCCGAGCGCAAGACGCTCGACCTCGCCCTCTCCGCCATCAACAAGCAATACGGGGACGGCACGCTCATGCGCATGGGCGACGCCACCAAGATGACGGTCTCCACCGTCTCGACCGGCTCCGTCGCCATCGACCTCGCCCTGGGCGTCGGCGGCCTCCCCCGCGGTCGTATCGTCGAGATCTTCGGCCCAGAGTCCTCTGGTAAGACGACCCTCTGTCTCTCCATCATCGCCGAAATTCAGCGCCAAGGCGGTAATGCGGTCTTCGTGGACGTCGAGCACGCCCTCGACCCCCGCTACTCCAAGATTGTCGGCGTCGACCTAGACAATCTCCTGGTCTCCCAGCCCGAATCGGGCGAAGACGCCCTCAACATCGCCGAAACCCTCATCCGCTCCGGCGCCATCGATGTCATCGTCATCGACTCCGTCGCCGCCCTCGTCTCTAAGCAGGAGCTCGAAGGCCAGATGGGCGACTCCACCATGGGCGTCCAAGCCCGTATGATGAGCCAGGCCATGCGCCGCCTCACGGCAGCCATCAGCCGCACTAACTGCGTGGTGATCTTCACCAACCAAATCCGCGAAAAGATCGGTGTGATGTTCGGTAGCCCGGAAACCACCCCTGGCGGCCGCGCCCTCAAGTTCTTCTCTTCCGTTCGCATCGACATCCGCCGTATCGGCCAGATCAAGGAGCCTTCCGGCAAGGTGATCGGTAACCGTACCAAGGTGAAGGTCGTGAAGAACAAGGTCGCCCCTCCGTTCACCGAGTGCGAGTTCGACATCATGTACACCGAAGGCATCTCCCGCACGGGCTCGGTTCTCGACATGGGTATCGAACACAAGATCCTCGAAAAGAAGGGTGCTTGGATTGCTTATAACGGCCAGCTCATCGGCCAAGGTCGCGAAGCGGCCAAGGACTACCTCATGAAGAACCCGAAGGTGCTCGAAGAGCTCCAGAAGATCATCCTCGAGAAGGTCCAAGTCGTCGGTGGCATGACGCTCGGCGCCGGTACCGGCGAAGGCGTCACCGCTGAATAAAGATTCGTTGTTGGCTGTCATAGCCCGGGCCGCACGCAAGTGCGGCCCGTTTAGTTTACGGATAATGCAGCCGAGCGGATAAACCCCAGAGGCTAACCGAGTATTCACCCAATGGGATGAGCCTCACGGTCGTGTGCTTGCAGGCCGACCGCTCCGTCCGGTGAATGGATGCCTTATGGAATCCCCTCGACTCAACACCTTCGTCACGTGGCAGCGCAGCGTCCAGCTCGCCGCCGAAATCCTCAAGCTCGCGCAAACCGCCCAAGGCGGGGCCCAGCGTTGCCTCGAAGCCATCGCCGAGGAAGCCATCCAGCGCGCGGCCTCCCTCGGAGACAGCTACTTGAACATGGAACCCGGGTTTGAGCTCTGGAGCCTCAACGATGGTCGGGCACTCGCACTCTACACCCGGCTCAAAGCCGCTGAAATCTCCGGACTCCTCCCCGAACGCGAAGCCCG
>Ga0208960_1000160_pt1 | contig 37117 bp, 32 predicted proteins | sample GreLakmeON33MSRF_FD_187703 | JGI IMG/M metagenome (GOLD analysis project Ga0208960, IMG submission 187703) | Freshwater lentic microbial communities from great Laurentian Lakes, MI, USA - Great Lakes metaG ON33MSRF (SPAdes) | ecosystem: Environmental > Aquatic > Freshwater > Lake | place: Great... | reverse complement strand
CTGAGCGCTTGTAGGGCAGCCGGGCGGAGCGGGCAACCTGTGAGATTCCTGAGAAGCCCGCGCCTGCGGCCCGAAACGCTATGAGTGATAATGCGATTTCTCCATCAACGGCCCACCCCGGGCCGAGATGGGAGCAACATCATGAAAGCAAGCAAAGTAGTAACTGCAGTACTCGGAACGGTAATGGCCCTCGGACTTATGGTCGGAACTGCTTCGGCGAGCGATACCAAGACTAAGACCTACCCTCAAAGCGATGGAACCACCACCACCGCTACGGTTGTCACAACTCAAGGCCGAGGGGCAGACGCCGGAAAAGAAATTAAAACAGTAACGGTAACCAACAGTGGATCGAGTGAGTCAACCACCATTGTTCACAAAACCGATGCGGGCGTCACCGGCGAAAATTGTCCACCGCGCACGCTCTGTTAGAACATCTAAACTCACAGTTATCACGCACGCGTTGCCCGGGCTTAAGGCTCGGGCAACGTGCGTTTGTGCTTAGGGTTTTAAACTTCGGCGTTCGTGATCCACAACTCCCGCTCATCGCCCATAGGGTCGAGCAATAGCGGGCGCTCAACATCAAATTGCTGAGTGGCGCGACGATCAAGATCATAAACATCCCAGCCGGGGTTTCCGGTGCGGGCAAACGCAATCCACGCCGCGTGCATGGCGTCGGCTATGTCTTGGCGCTCGGGGCCGTCTCCGGTTATGACGCTTAAACCTGGACGGTCAAGGGCGTCCCACATAAAGGGCAACTCAAGGGCATGGCAACTACGCAGCGCTCCGTCAAAAGCAGGAGTGGGCCAAGTAAAGAGGTACATAAACACTGGGTGGTTATTTTTTGCCTCCGCCTCGGCTAAACGAATAGCTGGTATCCGAAACACTCGGTCGGTGGCAATAGCGGTGTATAGCTCACTCGTTGACGCGTCGGGCCGGTTGGCTTGATAAGTCGCTAGTGCGTCTTCAGTTTTATCGCCGAACACCGAACGCATAAGGGCTATTACCTCATCAAAGTCTATTTCTCCTACGCCGAGGTCAAACACGTGAAACAGCGTCATCTCGTCGGCAGTAGTTCCCACCATTACCGGTACATCTCCGGTTTTTCCCGCAGCAATTGCCGCTAAGGGCGATTCGGTCAGTACGGTTCCGTCGACCACCGGCATAAAAGGCATCTTGGCTCGCCCGTAGCGAGCAAGAACGTCCTTTTGTGATTCAAGAATGGCGTCTACTGGAGCGGCCTCAAGTTCGGCCACCGTGGTGATGCCGGCCCCTTCCAACACTCGGCGAGCAGTTTCAGTGGCTTCTTCGCGACTGGAAGTAAAACTGGCCGAACCCGATTGCACAATGGCTCGATGAAATAACCCTTGCGCTTTTGGCGTCCCGAGCAGTGTCCCCACGCTCATTGCGCCGGCAGATTCACCAAAGATAGTTACTTGGTTGGGGTCGCCACCGAAGTTGGCAATGTTGTCGCGCACCCATTCGAGGGCGGCAATTTGGTCAAGCAGGCCCGCGTTGCCCGATCCGGCGAATTCTTCGCCGAAGATGTCTTCAAGGCACAAAAATCCGAACGCCCCGAGGCGATAATTAATAGTTACCACCACTACATCGCCGTGCTGGGCGAAGCGGGTTCCGTCGTAAATCGGACTTGACCCGGCACCGTTGACAAAAGCGCCGCCGTGGATCCACACCATTACTGGGCGGTTAGCGTCGTCAAGACCAGGGGAGTAAATATTTAGTGTGAGACAAGTCGCTTCATCAAACTCGAGCGGGGGGGCGCCAAGCGATTGTTCGAGGGGTGATTCGAGTTGCGGAGCTACGGGGCTGGGCTTAGTGGCAGGACGAACGTGTTCAAAGGTTGCCACTGGCTTTGGGGCCCGAAACCGGTTTGGACCCACGGGCGGAGCGGCAAAAGGAATACCAAAGAATTGATAGATATCTTCGCGTAACAAACCACTCACTTTTCCTGCGGTGGTATCAACGATTGGTTCAACTGAGTCAGATTCGCCCACGAGATGCTCCTGTTCTTTGCCCTTCCCGTCTTGAAGGGTGGATACCAGTAACGATAGTGGCATTACTCCGATTGGCGCAGATGACCCACTAGTCCTGAGGCCCTAAGGGCGGGGGTTTCAATAGCCATGCGTAGCGCGGCCTCCGAAGCGACCACACTCACGTGGGCCCGAGCCCGAGTGATGCCGGTGTAGAGCAACTCTCTCGCCAGCACCCGAGCGGGGGGCTCGGGCAGGCAAACCACCACTCGGTCGAACTCCGATCCTTGAGTTTTATGGATCGTGCTGGCCCACCAAGTGGTGTGTTCGCCGAGTTGGGAAGAGCTGAATCGGCGCAGTTCCTCGTCTTGAGCAAAAATAACTTTTAGTTCGTCTAGACCCTGAGCCGAGTTGGACTGGCTGACCACCAAACCCGTGTCGCCGTTGAATAGGTTATTGAGATAATCGTTATGAGTAATCATTATCGGCCGACCGGCGTACCACGGCCGATCGGCACCACAATCCAAAATTGTGTTCAGTAATTCATTTTGGATTTTATCAGTCCAGTAATGCACGCCAAACTTTCCGTAGCGAGTGGCACACACCACGTTGTGCTCAATACTTTTCTCTAGCGCTTCTTCAGCGTTACCGTCGCGAGCAGCGTTTACTACTTGGGTGGCCGCGGCGATAGTTTCTTGCTCTACTCGAGCCGTATCCTCAGGGTTGCTCGGGTCTATCCAGACAACATCGTCGTGCCCGGCCCGCAAGCAACCGAGAACGGCTTCGGTTTCACCGGCGTCAACCAGTTGCGACAATTCGGCAATGCCCGATTCGGCGCTAAAGCGGTGATTACGTTTTAGAGTTACCGTGCAATCGGCCAAAGCGGCATTGACAGCTCCCGAGTCAGGGTCGGGAGTGGTGGCGGTAACGATGTCGCCTAACACCGCCCCCGCTTCAACGCTGGCAAGTTGTGATGGGTCGCCGACTAGTACCACCGAAGCGTTGGGCGAGAGGGCAGTAAAGAGTTGAGTCATGAGCGCGAGTTGCACCATCGAGGCCTCGTCAACCACCACTAAATCGAAAGGCAGTGGGTTGTCAGCGTTAAAGCGGGCGGGGTGTTGCGGAGTGATGTTGAGCAACCGATGCAAAGTGGTGGCCTTGATTTCTCCGTCGGAGAGGGCTTCGGTCATGCGGGCGGCGGCTTTGCCCGTCGGGGCCGCCAGGGCAATCGCTCGCGGGCGACCGCCATCGAGTATTCGGCTGGCGGCTAACAAACGATTGATAGTGAAAGTTTTCCCCGTACCCGGCCCACCGGCAATAACGGTTAAGCGACCAGTAAGCGCGCGCCGTACTGCTTCGCGCTGATAGTCGATTTCTCCGGTGGGCTTTCCGTAGATCTCATCAAGAGTTTTTTCAATCTCGGATTCGTCAACATTAATTTTTTCTGACCCGCTACGATCTAATAGAAAATCTGCCAGTTTTAATTCATAGTCGTAATAGCGATCAAGATAAAGACGAACACCATCAAAGACCAGCGGCACTAGTGCTTCTCCAGGGGCAACTACTACCGTCTCGCTCGGCTCTACTACCCGTACTGCGGGGCTGGCGGTTAACACCGCTCGCCATTTTTCTGGCGTCGGCCACGAAAGGGCTTTGGCGGTATCGGACAAGTCGATGTCGGCGTAGGCGTCGTCGACGAGAACGCACACGTGACCTTCGCGTACGGCGCGCATCGCCAGCGCCGCGCCGAGAAGAATTTCGGGCTCGAGCCCAGTAATGAGTCGAGCAAGGCTACCGGCCGCGTGAATATCGATGGGCTCGAATACCCCCGCTTCTACAAACGGCTTTAGATATTGAGCCGAACTAGGTACAGCAATGTCTGTGGTCATTGCCCACCGCCTACGGCGCTTAAGTGCCCGGCCAATAAATTGCTAGCCGCCACCACTAACGCCGACGGTATTTTCCACGAGAACACACCGTTGGGTTGGCCATTTTCTTTTGGCGTTTCGGGACCTTCCATGCCCCGAACGAATAAATACGCCGCTCCCCCTAAGTTGACCTCGGGGTCGTAGTTTGCGAGGCGACCGTTGAGGTAGCGGTGCAACGCGACTGAATACAAAAGCGCCTGCAGCGGGTAGTGGTGCTTCGCCATTTCTAGGGCTAATAAATCAGGGTGATAATCCTGCGCCGTCATGGGCTGGCCGGGCTTGTTGAGGCCATTGGTTTTGTAGTCACTAATAACGAAGCGTTCGGGGCCACCGTCGGTGGACACCCTAAAAACCGCATCGATCGAACCGGTGAGGTGGCCCTCAAGTAAGACGTTAAATATCCCTGCCGCGAGTTTTTCCGCCCACGGTCTCAGCGGGTCGCCGGGGGCAAGATGGTCAAGACATAATCCCCCCAAGTCGCGGTCGGTAGCAATAGATTTACCGTCACCGAGGCGCAATTCAAAGTTAAGTTCGGCCAGGTAGTCCTTGCGGGCTATTTCTTTGAGAGTGCGATTATCCAGTAGTGGTCCTAGTGGGCTTTCTAGTGATTTGATTAGTCCGGCAGTTAGCTTGTCGATAGTTTCACTTGGTTCTTTATCACCCCAGCGGGTTTCAATGCGGGCCCGCAACTCTTCTTTTACGTTGGGGGCACAAAAATCGAGATCGTCGAGTACTTGGTGGACCAAAGTCCCAAACTCAGCCCCTTTAGGTAGCGACCCCAGCGGGAGTTGTCCGGCTTCCGGCTCGTCGGCTTCGGGCTGCACTACCGGTTCGTCCGCCGCGCCCCTGTCGCCTAAAGATTCGTCGGTGGCTGCAGGGGTACTGAAAGCTCCGTGCGGGTCGCGATTACTGATCTTGCTAAACGACCACCGCTCTTTAGTGATTTTCAGGTCCCGCCCAAAAGGAGCTACGACTAAGTCTGAGGCGGCGGGAGTTGTCAGTGGGTCAACCCACAAGTCGGCCGGTGGAGTTACCAACCCAGGGGTTGTTACCGCTAACGCTCCAGCCGAAGCGGTGACTTGCGGAGCGAAAGCGGCCGTGATCTCGTCGTCGTTGTCGGGCAGTTTTTCGGCGCCGGCCATCAGCAACGCCGCCAGCGGCGACCTTTTTGCTCCCTCCGTGGGTGACCACCAGATAATGCATAAATGCTGGGCTCGAGTTAGCGCGACGTAGGCCAATCTCGACTGTTCACCTCTAGTTTCGTCCATCGCTCGGCTCCGCCGTTTTTCAGAAGATTTCTTATCCGGCCACTCGCATTCATTCGCGATATCGAAAGTGCGCTCTTGAACATCGGCATCTACGTAGATGCATTCTTCTTTTTTGGCCAGGCTTGGCCTTCCTCGCCACAGAGTCGGCACCAGTACGACCGGAAACTCCAATCCTTTAGCCCCATGAATCGTCATGACCTGAACCGCTTCGTCTTCGGACTCAACTCGGCGAGCAAAAATATCGGGGTCACTCGGGTCATCTTTATTTTCGTCTACTAACTCCGAAAGCGTATGACTTAATTGCGCCGTGCTTAAGCCTTGGCGCGATGGTTCGGCTTGCAGCAATTCGCCGACGTGTTCTAAGTCGGTTAAATCTCGGTATCCTGATTCTCGACCCAATACCCGCTCGGCGATTTTACTGTCGCGCCAAATTTGTGCACAAAACTCAGTTACGCCGTGGCTGATCAGCGTTGTTTCCCACTGGTTAAGAAGTTTTTGCACTTCGGCGAGTTCTTCGTCGGTTGCCACCGCTAGTTTCTCGGCGCTCCAACCAAAAAACCAAGTGCGGGCCGCGGCTCGAGCCCGAGTGGGGTCGGTGGGGTCGAGTAGAGCCGCTAACAACTCTTGCCACTGCTGGCACGCATCCGAATCCAAAACGTTGGCCCCTCGCGCCACTACCGCCGGTATTCCGTTAGCGATGAGTTCACTTTGTATCGCCACGGCATCTTTGTTGCGGTGCACCAAAACAGCAATATCTGCAGGCCGTAAAGCCCGATAACCATCGTCCACTCGGTTGGGTATTTCACTCGTTGCGAGCAACACGCGCGTTTGGCTAACTAGGTCTTTGTTAATTGCTGCCGCCGCCGCGCCGGCTTGTACTCCTAGACTTGTGCGCTCGATGCCTTCCCACGCCATAATCCTCACTTCAACCGACGCTCGTTCGGGCGCAGAAGTGGTATTGCGAATACGGGGGGCTTCGTTATTGGGAGCAGCCTTTACCGGAATATAAGTGATTCGCTCATCACCAAATTTTGAGTTCTGCAATAGTGCGTTGAGGCCACGAATCACCGCCCCGTCGGAGCGCCAGTTGACTTCAAGTTCACGATGGACGGTGCCAAGAGTATTTACCGCAGCAAGGTAAGTATGGATGTCCGCGCCCCTAAACCCATAGATCGCCTGCTTGGGATCGCCCACCATTACCAGTGAAGTTTTGGGCGCAGCATCAGAAAAAATACCGGCAAAAATTGCCCATTGAACAGGGTCGGTGTCTTGAAATTCGTCAATCAGTGCTACTTGGTAACGAGATTGAAGGGTAGTGGCAGTTAACGGGTCGCTCTTTACGGCATCTCGCAATTGGGTGAGTAAATCATCGAACGACATCGTACCGGTATCTCGGCGCCGACGGACAGTTTCGGCAATGACTTGGTCTAGTATCTTGCGCCACTGGCGAGCTTTTATCGTCGCTTCGGTGTCGTCGGGCAGATCTTCGGCTTCCGGTAATAAATCTATTCCGTGGTTACCCAAAACTTTTTTGGCCATCGCAGATAATTTCTTCTCGTCGGGGAGTTGGTCGAGTGGGATTTTGTCTGCTACCACCGCAGAAACTAAACAATCCGCTATAACTTGATTAAGCAAAGTGTCAGTATCAGTGATCAATTCGGCGTCCATGTTTCCGTTTGCTTCAATGCCGAGTTGAGTAAGAGTTTGCGAAACAAACCCGTGAATAGTAGTGACTGTGGCGGTGTCAAAGTTTTCGATGGCTTTCAGTATTCGCTGGTGTCTCGACTCCCGGTCAGCACTAGCCAATAAAACCAAAACTTCGTCACTGGCCGCACTCGCGGCAGACGGATTGCTCTCAGCTAAAACGGCTTCGGCCTCCACTAAGCGTTTGCGCACTCGGTCCCGCAGGTCCGCGGCCGCCGCTCGAGTAAAAGTAACGATGAGCATCTGGTCGATGGTTAAGCCCTCTTCGGCTATGTAGCGCAGGGCGAGGTTGGCTAGAGCGTAAGTTTTCCCGGTGCCCGCGCTGGCTTCAATGGCGTAACGCCCGTAGGGAATAGCCGCGGTGGCGAGATGAGTTTCGGCCGCGCTCACGGGGTCACCTCGGTTGGCGTTGAGGCCGAGCAAAATTCGTCTACTGCCCCCCAGAGATATTTGGCGTAGCGCCGAGCCCGACTCGTATCTTTCCCTTCCGGATCACCGGGGCGAGCCGGGATTTTTAGTAATTCAGAAAATTCTTTATCACCGAATACTTCCTCATAAATAGGTTCATCACCTTCAACATGAGAAAAGTCATCGCGCCACTCTTTATCTTTTGGCGTTTCTCCTTTTGCCAGTTTTTGCGATAGCCCAAAGAGAGGTAGTGGCTCACACGTTCCCCGCCGAAAGCAGTCGACTATTACCGCCAAACTTTTTTCTGCCGCCGCCTTTTTACTATCGGGGTCACTTTGAGTAGCAACTAGCTCTAGTAAATCTGGCGGTGGTTCGGGGCTGTTTTTCTTAGGGTTAGGGTTTTTTGTCCCGCGCCGCAAATTGATTGCTCTCCAGTCGGTATTGGGGTCAGTGGCGGTTAGTAACATCAAATCAAGCGCGGTGTTGAGGTATTGAGGCGGCTTAACTCGCGAAAACTCAATCGCCAACGATCCCGAGTTGGCCCCACTATGAATCGAACCCACTATTCGTGTTTGGTCGGGTAGAACTAAATCAATGGCAATGCGCTCAGTGCTGGTGGGATCGATACTTGCTTGCTCGATTACCTCCATAAATTCTTCAACTTCTCGGGCTAATGCATCTAGCGCCGTTGTTCCGTAAGGGCCGGGCGGAACCGTCCCTTTAGCCAATTCGACTTTGCGCCCTACGCGGTCGTCGACACCGGCACTGCGAGCAGTCAAGAGCCGTTTTCCGACTTTCCATTTTTCGAGGGCGTTAATTGTGGTCGCAAATTCATCACTCGCGACCTCGTCTTCTTTGCGCAGTCGCACTTGAAGCCCTTGAGTAAAAAACCACTCCACGGGACTTTTTAAAAATTTCTTTAAATCACTCAGCAAAATAATTTTTGCTTCGGCCGCAAGGGGCGTTATGGGCACAGCCAAATATTCATCAGAATGATTTCCACCCCCTGAGCCCGAGGAGGTTTTTGCGAAGGTCGCCCGCGCGTTGGCTCCGGCGCAGGCCGCGGCGTCAAAACCCCACGAAGTGGTTAGACCCAGTTCACCGGCGGTGAAGTTACGGGCATCGGTCTTTTGGCGCGGGTGAACAGTGATGATGTGCTCCCAGGCGTCGTCGTCTTGCCCAAATTTTTGGTTATCCACCAAAGTGGCATTTATGGTGTCGCGCAATTCGGCTAACACCACCGCATCGGGGGTTTTTTGGTTAGTGCGGACGTCGCTACCACTGTGAGTAATAATCACGCGGTCGCGCGCGCTCAGGATTACTTCGAGCAAACTTTGTCGGCCGTCGGCACGAGCATCGCGATCGCCAATGCGAGCCGCCCGAGTGGCGAGATCATCACCCGTGGTTGCCGGTGAAGCCAGTGCACCTTCGTCGAGCCCCAGTACCGCTACTACTCGAAACGGAACTCCGCGTAGCGGAGTAAGGGTAGAAAATGTTATTGCGCCTCGAAAAAAATCCGGTCGGCTGGCTACGCCTTTGAGCAAGTCGGCCAGCAACCGTCTGATGTCGTTGAGTTCGAGCAAAGTGGTGCTCGGTTGGGCGTCTACTCCGACAACTGCGGCGGCCGATATTTCCGTGATTTCTTTAAGCAACCAATCCAAATCGAGTTGTTCTTTATCTACTGGGTCCCGAAAGAAGTCGTTGGCCGCCTTAGCGAGCAGATCACACCACTGAGCTGCGGTTTGGCTTTTATCGGCCTCGGCGGCGAGCCGGTGGAGCATCTCCAAAGCGTCCGCCACTCGGCCCACTATTTCGGGGGCGTCGCTGCTTGACTCGTAGGGGGCCACGCCACCCGGTCCTAATTCGAGATTGGAATTGCGGACCATAACCCCGAGCAAAAGTTGGTCTAAACCAGATTGCCAAGTATTAGTGGTTATCGTTTCGGGTATTCCCCAACGCTGTCGTTGCGTAGCGTCGATGCCCCAAAGGACATTGGTATCTTTCACCCACGTATCAAGACGGGAAAAGTCTCGATCAGTTAATTTAAATCGGTCGCGCACGGGACCAAGGCGCAAAAATTCAGTCACCTCTGAAGCACCAAAGCGACCACCAATTAAATCAATCAACGCCGACAGACAATCGAGAACGGGGTAGACCTCACGCTGCGAGCGGTCGGCTATCTGGGCGAAAAGGCGGGGCCCAAAGTTTTCATTATTCGGCGCACTCTCACCCCGCGAAGAAAATATTGCCTCAATCAGAGGGGCGTATTGGCTCAGGGTCGGGCAGGCCACCAAGATCTCGTCTTGAGTCAGCGTGGGGTCGTCGGCTAGCGCGTGAACTAGCGCATCGTGGAGTACCTCGACTTGGCGAGTTAGACCGTGGCAAGAGTGGATTTCAAACGATCGGTCGCTTGGGAGTAACGAAAAGTTTGATTGCGGAGCGGTATTGGTCCGAAGGTCACCTTGCAACTGGTGGAGTAGATCCTCAGGCTGCGTTGGGGGAGTAGTTGTTAGTGACTGCACTTCAGGAATCCCGGCGTAGTTGCTAAGCAGCACGGCTCGCTCTCGGGCTGGTTGCCCCCATGAACGCAGTAGTGGATGGGCTAGCTCTTCCAGCGCGACCTCTTGGTTGCGCGGGATGGGTAACGGTGAAGAAGAATGTTTTTGGATAGCTTTTAGTGCTCCCACTGATGGCTCAAGCAAATAAATATTTACTTCGCGGTGTTGACCTAATGCGCTAATCAATTCTAAAAATTGTTCGCCCCCCGGCATCCCCGTAATCCCAAATAGCGAAACTCGGGGTGGAAGATCAACTTCTAAGGTATTAGTTCGCAAATCGGCGAGCAGTTGAGGCATTCGTTCGGGTGAACTGGGTGAGCCGACGATTTCTCGGGTTACCCGCCATAGCTCGGGCTGCCAGACCATGGCCGCGTCCAGTGGGGAACCGTTGCCGTCAACATTGCGCCCTTCAACCCAGGCTCTAATCATCTCCGGTCGGTGGTTTGAGTAACTGTCGAATAAGTCGGCGACATAACGAGCACGGCCGTAGCGAGAAGCTCCTTCGGTCAGTTCGCTTAGTGTCGTCGCCGTTGACCACTTCGAACTTTCGTCCAGCGCGGCTAACACCGCCCAAGTGAGTCGATCAACTGACCACGGGTCACCACTCTCTTCAGTGAAGGGAGCATTAGCGGCCAGAACGGATTGGCCTAGCGTTGCGGGGTAAGCAAACTCGATATTGGCAACTACGCCATCATTAGCGCCCGGCTCACTCGCTCCTAAAGTGCGGGCGAGTTCAAGTTGGAGCCAGCGCTTTATTCCCGCAGCCGGCACCGCAATCCACTCTTGGATAAACGCATCGGCCGGAGCATCGGCTAGGCGTTGGCCGAGGTCTTCGGCTAGTGGAGGCAGGCTTTCCGCGGCCCGTAAATTAAGCATTAGGAACTTGAGATTAGTGGTCGGGTGTGACATTCACACCGGCCCCAACTGAGGCGGTTGTTCGTTATTACCCCGAGATATCGTTCACTTTCCAGCCTTGTGAACACGAACGCTTCCGCTCATCTTGGCCTCCACACGCTTCGAGTAAAAACTCCGTGGCGCTCCAAATATAAATAGCGTCTTGACCAAAGCGAACACCCATCTCGTTTACGAATTGGGGTGAAACATCCAAGATGAGTAAGCCAGTTTCTTGGTTGTCTCGACTGGGGCGGCCACCTTGGGCCAAGAAAAATTTATGGCCTAAGGCCGCAACTGCCGCTTCGAGCTCTCGGTGGCGAGCATCGTTGACTTCTTTAGCAATCGGTGGGCCACTGGGGTTGTGGGCGGTAACAAAACCCGCGGGTTGGGAAAAGGGGAACACCCCTGTGGTCTGACCACTCGGATCGGGCTCGATGTAGTGACGAACCCCCGAACGAGGCGAATAACTAAAGCCGGCCGATTGGTAGTCGGCCCAGTCTTTAGGCTCAATATTGTTCATGGCTAGCGAGGAGTAGTGGCCGATAAGGTTTTATCTCGTCACTGATTTTTTTGATCATCCGATACTCTAGGCGTAAGGTTAAACCAGTATGCGAATCGTTTGTTGGAATGTCCGCAAATCTTTGCATAAAAAAGTTGATCTGTTGACTGACTTGCATCCCGATATTGCGATCCTTTCTGAAGTGGCTTCCCCCGAGGTTTTAGAAAGTAAAGGGCGTAATTCTCTAGCGGAACAGATGGAGTGGGCGGGAACAAATCCCGAGAGCGGCCTTGGTGTAGTCGGGTTCGGAGGCGCAAAAGTTAGTCCCGCCTCGGCGCAAAGAGACCGCCGGAGATATATATTTCCCCTTCAAGTATCAACGCACAACTCGGCGGTTCACTTTAATCTTCTTGCTTCGTGGCCCCGTAGGGATCGAGGGAATCCCAAGCCGAGCGAGATGGTCCCTCCCCTCAGTGACGACTGCTACCTATTGAGCTCAGCCCTCAAGACGTATGACCAGTGGTTACGGAGTGCGCCGACAGTGGTGGCCGGTGATTTCAATAACAACGTAAACTTTAAAAAAGTTCCTAAAAGTAGCCCTCGAAATCATCAGCTTTCGTTGACCATGCTGGATGATATCGGTTTAGTCAGTGCGTACCACGAGTTCAAACAAGAAGAGCAAGGATCTGAAACCAAAAACACTTTTTTTCAGCACTTTCAAACTATTAAACAGTCGCACATCGACTACTGCTTTATTCCTAAAGCCTGGATCCCGGCATTGACAAATGTTGAAGTTGGCTCATTTGCAGACTGGGTTGGAAATAGAATTAGTGATCACGTCCCACTAATCGTAGACCTAGACGAAGCGATACTTGCGTCCGTAGTGACTAAATAAAAATATTAACTAATAGTTGAGTTATTTTTTACCACCAAAGTTCAAATCTTTACGTTTAGACTTGGGCCCAACAACCCGAAGTAGCGCACGCGCTCGACTCATTCCCACGTAGGCGATCTTCGGGTCCACAGGTTTAGATTCTTCGGGCAATACCAACACCACCACTTCAGCATCAAGCCCTTTGAACCGCCGGACCGTCTCAATTTTAAAATCGCGCTGGCTCAACGGGCCATTTTTCAGTTCGTCCCGCAAAGCGGTGTTTCCGGTCAATACGACAATTTGGCTGGGGTCAAGTTTTTCTTCAATAAGAAGATTTAGCGCGCATTCAATCGCGAGGTTAATAATCTCATCGTTAGTTTCCGCCTCAACCCACTCCGGCTTTAGTTCACTTGCCGGCCCTTTGCTAGTCGTTTCTTCACCCCAGATGCTCCGGACTTTTTCCGCTATGGGTTCTGAGCAACGCCAATTTTCTGTCAGGGGGTAAGGTTTTTGCTCGGGCCAGGGAGACTCCCAGTCTTGCCCTTCAAACTTTTGCTTTCGATCAAGAAACAAAAAAAATGGATCCTCTCCTAGATCGCCCAAGCAATGTTCAAGGGTTTTAATCCAGTCAACGGTGAAATCTTGCGCTTCGTCGATAATCAAAGCGTCGTAAGTTTTTTCGTTCTTGTATATGGCATCAGGCAAACTTTCGGGGAGATCAATTTGCCAAAATCGGGATTTCTCTTCCTCGGTTTTCGTATCTATTTGGTCGATCTCATTAACAATTTCCAATCCGGATTCTCGGGCCATTTCTTGGCAAAATTCGTGAAAACTTCCTGCCCGAATATTGTCGTCGTCAGAAAATGTTTCTTTGAGGTGCTTCCCCAGAAGTTCATTAAAACAAAGTAGGAGAACTTTCTTACCCTCTTGCAACTTTCGTCGCGCGCATTCTATTGCTAAGATTGTCTTTCCGGAGCCCGCCGGCCCTTCAATAATGGCTCGGGTTTGGTTGCTCAGCAAGGATAAAATTTCAAATTGCGACTCAGACAAATCAAGGATTTCTTGGTTCGTATCGTCTACTACTTGCTTCAAGCTCCGCTTGGATATTTTGTAACTAGTAAGTTTTTTTATAATTTTTTTTATTTGTTCAGGAGTAAAGTCAGCTTTTAGATCAAACTGCTTAATAATTTTTTTTACACAAGACTCGATGTCGCTTAACTGCTCACGGTCAATAATGATTTCGCGCGGCGCTTCTGGACCCCTTGATTCTTCTTCCGTAAAGCTCGGAAATACAACTCCGTGTCCGAAAGGCACCTTACCGAGCTCGGGGGCTTCTTTGGATAGGAATGTATTTAGTTCGCGTGCTCCCGTGCTGGCTTGTTCGAATGGACTTTTTCCCTTGCGCCATTCTCCCTTGTGATTTTTAAATGCCCACCCTTCCGGACCATTTGTTACTTCAGCGTCGCCCTTGGCTTCGAGAGCAATGATCCCAACCTTTGGGTGAATAAGAAGAAAATCAACTTCGCCTTCTCGGCGCTTTTGTCCAGATTGCGCCACATAATTCAAACTGTGTATGACGGCCCACGGTTCGGGCAACCCGACTCTCAGCGCGTTCCATACGACTTTTTCGGATTCTGGTGCGTCGACACTGATTTTATTAACCATCCGGGCCATGAGTGGAAAGATTAGGGGATTCGCGCTTTGCTCATAGATCCCCTTATGGCCTCTGACCTTTTCATGGGGTTTGTACTAGATCGTCGTGGATCGTGTTTCCGAGGGCAACGTCTAAAAAGGGAATGTTCCCGTAGCGGTCCATCTGATTTGCCATTACTCGCGCTTCCGTGATCACGGCCAGAAGGAGATCTTTGAGTACCTCATCTCCATCCACTTGAGCTTGATAGCGGAGTGCGGCGTTAGCCATACGGCCAACGAATTCGTACTTGTTGCCGGCATTTAGATAACCCGGAAACACATCCCAGTAGATCGTGAAGAAAAGCCAACTTATTTCTAGTGCATCTGGGCTTACTACCCAGCGGGGCTCAGGGTAAAAACTTTCCCACGGCTTTTCTAACGGCTCAAGCATGACTACTACGTCAGCACCGCCCCAAAGCTCATGGGTGCCGATATTCCCAGCCTCTACCTCAGCAGTTAATTTATCGAGTCGAACGAATACTTCTTCCATAGGGATTCCTTTCAGTGCTGTTGACGGGTATGCATGTATCTCGCACTATCAGCACGACATTTTTCGCACGGCTCGAAGTCCGTTAATCAATGAATGCACTAGGCGGATCTTTTCTTGGCGATCAGATTTTTCTTGGCGAAACCGATCGAGGATTTCTATTTGCACTGCACTGCAGCCTAGATTTTGTGCCCACATAGTCATGGTCCCGGTTCCTTGCGCTCGCCAAGTAGTTATGTCACCACCAAAATCGACCACCAAGCCCTGTTCAATAAAAGCGTCGCGTAATAATTCGCCCACCGCTCGACTGTTACCTAGATCTTTACCTAGGCCAATAACGATGTCTTGACCGTGCTCGCTCCATTGGCCACCCTTCTTACGCCGAACACTCATTCCGTGCAGGTCAACCAGTACACCGCCATTGGCGGGCAAAGAGAGGTTCGCCAAATCAGTCTTGATGGGGTGGTCGGGATCTGAGTTGGCGTCGTTAGCCAGCTCACCGTCGTGGACAATCGCCGTGGTCAGGCCAAGAACGTAACCGAGAGCTGAACACAGCCCACCGGTACCTTCATCTTCTTCTTTAATTTCGCCTCGGCGTTTATGCTTGACGCCGTGAACCGCACTAAGAACTAGCCCAGTTTCTTCGCCAATTACGATTTCCGGGGCGTCTCTAAATTTTCCACTGTATTGGGCAGCCGCGAAATCTTCTTCGCGGTCTTCCCAAGTCCCTAAAACGGCCCGATCGGTAGCACTGATTGTCATACCATTTCTCCTAAAAATTCAGACGGGTAGTAGTCTAAAAAATACAAACAACCGCCCATTGCTTCATTCCTCACAGTTTCTTTGGTTACGGCATTTTCGTAAGTGTCAAGGAAGTCGCTGATCGTGTCGTAAGTATTTTTTAACGCTTGCATTCCTTGATCTGGTTCGCTTTCGGCGAAGTAGAGATTTCTAAGCAAAATCTCGCGGACGATAAGACCCATGGCCAATACTTCGTGGCGGGATCGGTCAAGCCAAATTCCACAGTCAAGGAGCATTTCTTTAATGGAGTCGACATGGTATTGTTTTGCCTGATCTAGGCTCGCAACTTCACTTGCAAGTGAGTAATCCATATTTCCTCCTTTAGGCAGCTCGTCGCGCGCTGGCGGCGAGATAATTTAAGTAATAGTCAGGAAGACCAAACTCTTTAGCGCCAATAAGAATATTTTTGAGATAGTCAGCGTTTGGATAACCTGGGTCAGAGTCGGCGGCAAAGTAAGTTAACGCTTTGGTAATCTCGCTCATGGCGATTACGGCTACCTCGGCTTTGGTGTAAAAACCACCTATTACCCCTTCGTATTGGTCAAGGCTTTCCTCGTCGCTCGGTGCCAGCAACCAAAGCCCGCCCCAGACCACATGCTCGGGTTGGGCAATAACCGTGGCGTAATGCTGACGGTTGATCATAAATTGATAACCGTCAAGTCGGGCGCGCCCAACTCGGACCGCCTGGGGGCATCGATTTTGCATTTGGCTACAATTAAGGTTTGACCCGTAAGCAAAGTAATAACGAGATTCGTTCATTACGCCTCCTCTGACAATGAATCGATTAGGGGCTTCGACTTATCAAGTCGGCGGTGCCCCAGCAAGCACCTAAAACTTGCTGGGGTCGCCAAGCCTTTTTTGACGCGTCGAAACTTGTTCATTTTCTCCCTATCTTGATTTGGACATGACAACTAAAACTAAGTTTTTACATTTGAAATCCGGAAGCTGCTAATTAGAGCTCAACGGCTAATAACTCAATATTACCACACTTTTAAACTTCTGTCAAATTGAGATTGCTAGTTAAGTACAAAATTTATTTAACAGTGTCGTAGGGCTCAAGGAACATCACACTGTCATTGTGACTGCAGCCTGGGACATTGACTGCTGGGTCCTAAACCTTTAGGTTTCATTAAATGAAAAAGCTTCCTACCCAAGATGAGTTTGAGCAGTACATCGACCCCGAGCACGGTATTTGGGATCCACAGGGCGAAATCATTAAGACAAGGAACCGTACTCACGCGGTGGCGATTCTTGCGGGGGCTTATATAAATTCTTTCCACCATCGAATTGCTCAAATTATGGCGGCAAAATCCATATCGGGCCGTGACCCGCTTCGCCGCACCGACGATACGCTTAACCTTCTTGACCGAATCGAGTTTGGCGATTCTCCCACTGCTCTAAAGGCCGCTAATTCGCTTTGGGCAATCCACACCCATCTCACCAGCACCATGGAAGACGGCAGCCCGGTTTCGGCCACTGAGCCAAACCTGCTTAGTGCGTCGTTGGTCGGTGGGTTCCGCACCACCGCTTCCCAGCAGGCTCTCATGCATTCTCACCGTTCTCACAAGGACGTGCTTAAATCACGCGACCAAATATTCGCTAGTTACTGGGTTGAATACGAGCGCCAAGCCGCCGCAGTGGGAATCCCCGCGGGCTATCTACCGAGCGACCCTGGTGCCGCTATTGATTGGTGGGCCGAAGAGTTGCGCGCCAATATGGTCATTGATGCAAATCAGAACAGCGTCGAAGGGTTCGTAAAGAATTATACCGCCACCGCAGTTGGCCAGACGGATATTTCCAATCGCATACAAAATCTATTTCAGCAGCACCTCGAGGCGCGGGTAACTACCGAGATGGTAAAAGCAGTGGCTTATTATGCCGCCCCCGACCCAATTCCAGAATTTATTTATCCTAAAGGTGTCCCCGTACATGTACGCGCCGAGTTATTGGCCGCACCGCTGGCCGATCGATTTCTTCCCGACTGGTTCTTTGGGAATGTTCCCCACGAGTGCCCAGAGGCGGCTCGGGTTATGGCCCGCGTTGTTAGTGAAGAGCACGACCGCCTTAGCGATGGTCAGTGAGTATTTAAGCGAGAAGTTTTGCTTTTGCCGCAGCAAACTCTTCGTCGGTTAAAACTCCGTCGGAGTGAAGTGAAGCGAGCTTGGTTAGTTCGTCAGTTACGTCACCATCGCTAGCAGCAGCCGGAGCCGGAGCAGCAGCTGGAGCACTCTGAGCGTTTTGCTCAGCTTGTTTGCGGTCTCGACGGTTTACTACCACACCGGCTACTACTGCGGTTCGGGCGGCTCGTCTAAATAGTCGGGGCATGATTGTCCTTTTCGTGGTTAGCGAGTAAATGATTCCACTGCCACCGTAACAAATTTCCCTACTGGGGGCTTGTCGGCCACCAAAATGCTTATCGGGGCACTAGCGTATAAGGAGTGGTTACTACCAAATTTCTTCGCTATTTTGTCGCTTCCGGCGTTATCGTCGCCAGCGCGATCATTCCGGCGTTTCCTGCTCACGCCTCGGCTTACCCTGGGGCCAATGGACGCATCGTTTATTCGTCTAATCAAACCGGCAACTATGAATTATTTACCGCCTCGGCCACTGGCGCCAATGTGCGCCAGATCACTCGCACAACCACCGGAGCGGAAGGTCAAGCGGTGTGGTCGCCTAACGGAAAGAAAATTGCCTTTACTTCTAACCGCGACGGCAACGATGAGATCTATGTAGCTAACGCCAATGGCACCAAGGCCGTCAACATCACTAACAGCCCCGACGCCGACGCTCAGCCCAACTGGTCGCCCGACGGAAAGCGGTTGGTGTTCGTATCGTTTCGTAACGGCGGCCTGCAGTTATGGACGATGAACGCTGACGGAACTAAAGCCGCCAATCTTTTTGCGGGCGGGGTACAGCCGTCCTTCTCACCTGATGGCACCAAGATCGCTTTTACTAATAGCGATCCGGGTGCAACGGCGAGTACTGATCTGTATGTGATTAGCGCTGACGGCACCGGGTTGACCAACATAAGCAACGATGCCGGTACTAATAGTTCTTACGCGTCCTTCTCGCCTGATGGAACGGCTATTGCTTTTGTTAGCGATCGCAGTGGTCGCGACCAGATCTGGACAATGTCGGTTGATGGCGATCGACCCACCATGATTACGGCCACGACTGGACAAAACATTGAGCCCGCGTGGTCACCTGACGCCACCCGGATTGTGTTTCGATCCACTCGCTCGGGCGAATCTTTGCTTTACACCGTAAAACCCAGCGGTAAAGGGGTGGTCAAGGTGAGCCGGGGCTCGGCCGCTCGGGGCGAGTTACCCAACTGGCAGCCTTTGCCTCGCCGTTAACTCAGCACTTTTAGACCGTTTTCTCGGCCCCACCCTTATATTTTCGGTGTCCCACGCCGGTTCCATATTGGAGCCAATAAGGCTATGTTCCGTAGATACCGCGGCGATTAGGCGGCGGCGCACTGGGGGAGACATGGGTAAAAACTCCACTCGAGCACGGGCTCGTGCCGCGCGCGACGGCCGCACTGGACATCACCCCAAAGGGTGGGAGAGTGATTATGAGACTCGCAAATTTAAGTCTCGCTCGGGGGCTAAGCGAACCCGCGATGCACGCGAGATAAAACATTTAGCGCGTAACCAAATCGTCCGCGGTGCGGTGGTGTGGTCGTGGGTTCCTTACGTAGAAGATTCGAACTCGGGTAAATCGCGCCCGGCCGTAGTTGTCTCGGTTAATTTTGCCGAGCGCACGGTAGTGGCTATTCCGGTAGCCACCGCGCGCGCAAGCAGCGTGTGGTGGGGACGACGGTCGCTCAATTGGGAAGAGTTGGGCTTTAGCCGGCCCGTCGCCGCTATGCGCCGTCGCGTCGTATTGCCGTGGGAATCGTTAACCATGCGTTATTCGGTAATGCCCGAAGATGATGTGAACGCACTCGAACAGTGGGCCAAGGACGCAAAACTAGTAGTAGCCCCAGTAGCCGAGAGCGTAGAGAAGTAATGGATTCAATAACGAACGGTTTGGTCTTTATTATCGGCGCAATCGCGCTTGTATTTTGTATCGCTATCATCTTTTAACTCGTCTGGTATAACTTTTACTTATGGCTCGCAACTTGATGGTGCAACTCCCGATCGGGCTAACTCGAGCATTTTCTGCTTCCCATCGAGTTTGGTACCGGCTAAGTAAGGGGCGATTGGGCGGCTCGTTTCGCGGCGCCCCCGCAGTGCTGCTCACCACTACGGGGCGGATCACCCACAAAGAGCGCACTTGGCCCCTTATTGCTTTGCGCTTAGGTGACGATTACGCCCTTGCTGCTTCTAACGGGGGCCACGACAAAAACCCCGCCTGGTTTAATAATCTGGTGGCCAACCCCACCGTCACGATCCAAGACGGCGGACGCACCATTACTGGTTGTGCTCGGGTCACTAACGGGGTTGAGCGAGCCGATTTGTACGCTCAATTTGTTGAACTTTATTCGGGCTATAACGACTACACCCAAGCAACAAAACGAGAAATACCGGTAGTAATAGTAAGCCCAGCATAATTTTTAATCGGTGATGTATTAGGTTGTCCTAATGACTTTTATTACGAAATTCCTCCCGGCAGTGTTCGCGGTCTCTTTACTCGGCGTCGGCTCTTTAGGGCCAAATGCCAATGCTGCTAGTAAAGATCCAGTCATTATTGGAGTGGAAGCACCCATAACCGGCGACCAAGCCTCAAACGGCCAAGACATATTTCGTGGCGTTAAGTTGGCAGTTAAGCAAGCCAACGCTAAAGGGGGGGTGCTCAACCGCAAGATTAAATTGGTAAAGCTTGACGACAAAGCATCACCCGATCTCGCTTCGGCCATGGTGAAAAAGGCGCAGGCAAAAAAAGTTGTCGCCGTAGTTGGTCCCTATAACTCTGGAGTAGGGATCATTAACTTGCCGCAATACGTTGCCGCCGGCATAGTTCCTCTCTCGATGGCGTCCGACGACGACACCATTGGTTATGGCTCCACGGTGCAACCCATGGTCGAACAAATTGCTCCGGTTGAGATTGCTTACATCAAATCAACAATGGCTAAGAGCGTGGCGATGCTGGTCGATCCTTCGGACTACACCCAAGGTATTGCCGACAGCGTAAAAACTGGGCTTGAAAGCGCGGGAATAACCGTTACTCAGACTCCGGTCTCGGAAGATGTTAACGATTACTCCGCCGAAATAACGCGAGCACTTAGTACTAACCCTGACCTTCTTTATTCAAGCACTTACTTCCCCGAGGGGTCATTAATTGCCAAGTCGCTTGAATCGTCGAATCCTGATTCACCTAAATGTTTGATGGGATTAGCCAACGTTGACCCAGCCTTTGTAACCACTGCGGGAATCAAAGCATCGCAGCGTTGTCTATTTGATGGCGTACCCGAAGCCCCTCGCTTTCCTGGCGCGTCGGCCAAGGCCTACACCAAGGCTTACAAAAAAGCATTTGGTATTAATCCTGGGGTATGGGGAATCTTTAGTTACGACTCCGCCAATGTTTTATTTGCGGCCATTCAAAGCACTGGGGGTACCGAGTACGAATCAGTATTTGATGCGGTTCGTAAAACAGCAAACTTCGCTGGCGCTACCGGCTCAATCACGATTGCTCCGGCTACTGGAGTGCGTAACGATGTTCCACTGTTTATTATGACGGTAAACAACAAGGGCAAATACGTAGTCCAACCCTAAATCGGCCGGTAAGACTATTGAGTCTCGGTTCCTAAGTATTTAGCCAAAACTTCACTGCGAGCTTCGCTCGCTGCTCCTTGCCATGACACCATTCCGCGTTGGAGAACAATCACTTCTTCGGCAAAGCCCAGTGCTCGCTCAACGTATTGCTCTACGAGAATCACGGTGACCCCCTCGGCTCGCGCTCGAACAAGGGTGTCGAAGACCAAATCGACCATTTGCGGTGCGAGGCCAAGAGACATTTCGTCGGCTATTAGCACTTCGGGTGGGGCGGCTAACACTCGAGCCAAACTCAGCATTTGCTGCTCGCCTCCCGAAAGGGTTCCGGCTGCTTGGCGACGGCGTTCAGCCAAGATTGGAAATAACTCGAAGGCTCGTTCGAGCGCGGCGTTGCGTTCAGAGCGGGGTACTGCTCGGCGAAGACGGAGCCGCAAATTTTCGTGCACGCTCAAGTGGGCAAAGAGGGCCCGCTCTTCGGGTACCCAGGCGACCCCTAGACGCGAAGTCTTATTAGCCCCAAACTTAGTGATGTCGCGACCGTCAAGAGATATCGATCCTGCCTTAGGGCTAACGCCTCCGCCGATGGCCGCCGCGAGCGAACTTTTCCCCGCTCCGTTGCGACCCAAAATCGCTAACGATCCACCACGCTTTACAGAAAAACTCACTCCAAAAAGCGCCCCCGCTTCTCCGTAGGCAACTTCTAAATCTTTAACGGCGAGCATTGGCTCAGTAGTGGTGGGCGAGGTCAAAGTCATAATTAGTTTGGCTCGGTTATGACGCCTAAGTAAGCCTCTTGTACTTCTCGGCTCGCCCTTATGTCTTCGGGGGTTCCTTGGGCAATTATCTGACCAAAATCAAGCACGGTGATTGTGTCGGCCAAACTCAAAACTAAATCGACGTCGTGTTCAACTAAAACAAACGCAACGTTGTGTTCAGCTCTAATTGATTGAAGGGTCGCGGCGAGACGCTCGGTCTCGTCACTTCCAAGCCCTGAGGTGGGCTCATCGAGCAAGACGACTCGAGGTGAACCAGCCAACGCTCGCCCCACTTCCACTAGACGTCCGGTTCCGAGAGGAAGCAATACCGCGGGTCGGTTGGCTACATCACGCAAAGTAAGCAAACGAAGGAGTTCATCGACGACCGCATCTTCGCCGGGTGACGGCCGATTTCCTAACCCCACCAGATCGCGGAAAAATGAACGGTCCCGCCGTTGGCGTACGCGATAAGCAAGAACTAGGTGTTCGCGCACCGTTAGTTCGCCGAATAGTTCGAGTCGCTGAAAAGTCCGGGATACCCCTAGCTTGGCTCGGCGTTGTGGGGTTGAACGAGTAACGACAACTCCGTCGATAGCGACTTTTCCACTATTGGGTCGGATTAACCCCGATAGCACGCCAAACATGGTCGTTTTGCCTGCGCCGTTAGGTCCTACTAGACCAACAAAGCTCCCTTCGTCGACCGCAAGTGAAACTCTGTCAAGCGCGACCACGCCACCAAAGTGGACAGTTATAGATTCGGCGCTAAGTAGAGGATTTCTCATGTTCCAACCTGAGATTGAGTATTAAGCAGACGCGCTTCGGTGCGTATTCTCCGTAGGCGAAAACGATTAATCGTGTCGGCCACCAGTCCTTGCGGTTCGCGGGCTAGACCAATCGCTCCGAGACCAAAGAGCATGGTGGGGACATCAACCCAACTTTCAGAAACCTCAATATCTAATAGCCAACGAACGATAAAGATTCCACCAATTAACAACATAACTCCCGAGATCGCTCCAATAGGAGTGCGAATACTCTTAGTAATAATCAAACGCACTATTAGACCTGCCACTATCATCACGGCAATTAACACCAGTATCAAACTTAATTGCTGAGGAATTACGGCAAAAATAATCCCAGCAAGGAGAGCGCCTACAACCGAACGCACACCCCACGTTACGACGATTGCAATCCATACCACTCCAACTAACAAATTGAAAGTAGTAGTAGTCGCTCTCCCTATTGTCATTGCTAGTAAGCCACCACCAAGACCGGCAATAAATGAACTCGCGGCAAACAGGATCAATTTGGTTCGTACAACACCAATACCTGTAGTAGCCGAGGCTGTTTCACTTGAACGCAGGGCGGCAAAAACCATTCCCGATGTAGCTCGCCTTAGGGTCGCAATAAGTAAGGCTGATAAGAGAAATACCGCGACCAGCAGTAAGTAGAAATTAGTGCGGTCATTGAAGTCGATTCCTAGAAACACTGGTCGGGCAAGTGCCACTCCCGCCCCAAAGTTTTCAAAGTCACTGCGAGCAAAAACTAGATTTTCTACCAAAAGAGCAAAGGCCAGGGTTGCTAACGCTAGATAAATATCTCCTAACCGCAAACTGATCAATGCGACCACGAGACCGATTGGCACGGCTATAGCGGCACCAGCCAAAAGCGCTACACCGACCGGAACACCCGATTCAGCCGCCAGTCGAGCCGCACTAAATGCTCCTATTCCCGCCAAGGTGATTTGGCAAAGCGAAAGCATCCCACCTTCGCCAATTACTAGCGTGAAAGTCAAGTAGAGGATAGCGAGCGCTATTCCTTGACTTACTACTCCTACCCAGAAATCGTCTAGCCATAGTGGGACCGATAACAAAATAATGCAAAGAGTTAGTGGGCCAATAGCCGCTCGCCAACCGCGCCAACGTTCGGGAACTGGGGCGCGTTCTTCGGCCGGCCCAGCGCGCAGATCTACTTCAAAACGCTCGCGCCGTAAACCTTGGTAAGCCAGCAAAGCAATAAGCATGGCTACAAAGGGGAGGCTGGGTCGAAATCCGCGTGCCAGCACGCCTTCGTCGGGAAGAAAATCTACCGAAATTCCTTGGATAAGCCCGATGGCCATAGCGCCGGCAAAAGTTAGGGGCAGACTAGTTAAGCGTCCAATCACTGCGGCGGCCAGCGAAACAACTAATAGAAACGTAAATTGAATTTCACTTAATCCCAAGATCGGCGTAAGCAGTACTCCTGCGAAACCGGCTAGAGCGGTACCCGCCATCCATGATCCAGCCGTAATGGCTGAAGTGTTTATCCCTGAAATGCGGGCGGTGCGAGGGGAGTCAACGGTGGCCCGCGTGGTGAGTCCTATGGGGGTGGCCCGTAGAACAATTGTGAGGGTGACCACAACAATGACCGCCGATATCAGCACTGCTGCTTGGTTTTCGTTCACATTGATACCCAGCACATTAAATATGTCGGGCGGAGACTTTACGAGACCTTGAGCGTCAAAGGTCTCAGTTTTAGAAAACGGGAACAAGATTTTAGTCAGTGCTGGTAGAGCAACCCACAGTCCAACGGTTGAAACAAAGCGAACTTCTGAGGGGGCGTGAGTTAGGCGGCGAAAAAGAATGGCCCACAAAAAAAGCCCCAGCGCCGGACACATAACTAAAATTGTTACTATCGCAGCGGCTGGTATGGACCACCCTTGTTGGTTATTAAGCCAGTAGTAAAAAACCGCAGCAAAGTACGCCAGCGCTCCGTGGGCAAAGTTCAGAACCCGCGACGACGTGTAAGTAAGGACTAGCCCTAAGGCCGATATGGCATAAATGCTTCCTATGACTAGTCCGGAAAGAATAAAAGCACTCAATGGCTTCTCCAAGTTAGCGAGCCTTAGGGCCCGGTCATTGCGACCGAGCCCCCTAGGTTCGCTGGTTGTTCTTAAGCGCCCTTGATGTCAGCGGGAGTTAGATTTTTAACTTTCCCGTTAGTGACGATTGCCTTTGTGCAAAATGGTTTTCCCTCAAACTGGGGAACAAAGGCACCATTTTCAACTTTTACGTAGAATGCACAGAGCAGCGGATTACCAAATACTTTGGCAAAGTCAACCGGCTCAAATGCCCCGTTAGCGTCGTACCCTTTTTCTTTGCGGAGATTCTTAATAAATGCCGCTCGGGTTGGGCATTCCACCCCTGCCGCCTTGATTCCTTCGATGAAAGTTTCCGCCGACAACCACCCAATGTAAGGAACTTGGCCAAGGTAGGGCTTGTCGGGCAGTTCTTGCTTCATCCACTTTTCGTAGTCAATAAATGCTGGTGGGTTTTCTTCGAAAGGCTTGAACTCGACGCTAAACACCACTCCTTCCATTCCTTCAATCCCTACGGCTCTCTTGTCGTAACCACCCGGGAAAATCACTACCTTGAGTGGGTAGTTGGCTTGGTTGAGGGCTTGGTTGAGGGCGGCGTTTTGTACAAGATCCATTCCGGTTACTACCGAATCGGCTCCTGACTCTTTAATTTTTTCTGCTACGGCCGTAAAGTCGCGATCGCTCGGAGTGAGAGCAGTGGTTTTATATACCACCTTTAGCCCCGCACTTTTCATGGATTTCTCGCTTTGGGCCACGAAGGTACTGCTAGAAGCAGAGCTTTGCCCGACTACCGCAACTTTCTTTCCGCCGTAGCTTTTTACTACATCGCCTAGTCGAGTTGCATAAACATTTTCTGGGTCAGTAGTTACACTATTGCGGAAACTAAACATATTTTTATAAGTTCCCCACGCCACATTCCCTACGTGCCAACCGGAAACAGGGATTTTTGCTTTATTTAGATACTCGCCACTGGCATCCGAGGCATTAGTGACTTCAATAATTCCGAACACTCCATCTTTTTCCACTAGTTGTTGTGCCGCCGAGATATTGCGAGCTGGGTCCGCGGCGTCGTCAGCCGGAATCAATGTGAGTTTACGATTCCCGAGTTCACCTTCGGCGTTAGCCTTAGCAAAGCGGGCCTGAATCCCATCACCTGCGGCCGCGAAAGATTGGGCTGAAGGACCTGAAGTGGGGTAGAGACCACCAACTTTTATTTCCGAAGCGCTTACCCCCGGATCGTTCTTGCACTCCTTAGCCGCCGGATTACTAGTAGCGGCGTTGACCGCAGTTTGTCCTAGCCCGATGGTGCTAACCGCTATCGCGATAGCTACGGCCACTTGGCGTGATAATCCTTGCCTCATCGTTCCCCCCTAGATTTCGCTTAAATGGTGAGCGAAGTATTCCCTATTTGGCGTTATTACGCAAAAGCACGGAGCGTCGATTTTTGGCAGACTCACGCAATGACCAGTATCGATCTCAGCGACCCCAAGGTATTTTCCCGAGGCATTCCTCACGCCGCTTTTACGGCTCTGCGCACCGAAGGACCCATCTCGCGCCAGTACGGGATTCACACTGGCCGCGAAGGTTATTGGTGCGTAACTCGTCACGCCGATGTGGTGGCCGCTAATCGCGATTTTGAGCACCTTTCTCCCGCCCCGCTCGGCACCATGATTTTTGATCGCAAAGAACTTCTTAACCCCAAGACACCCCGAATGCTGATCGAAATGGATCCACCCCAACACACGCGCTATCGCCGATTGGTTAATCGGGGCTTTACTCCGCGCATGATCGCCATGCTCGAGACACAAATGCGTGCCGTGGCCCGCACTGTTAGCGATAGAGCAAATCGTTTACTTGATGAGAACGGAGAGATAGATGTGGTGGCCGATATTGCCGCCGAACTGCCAATGCAAGTAATTGCCGCCATGCTCGGAATCCCCGAAGAAGATCACGACAAAATGTTTGCCTTAAGCCAGCGCATTATCGGTTTTGACGATCCTGAGAGTGATAACAACGGTCTCCCTGACGGTGAAGCAATGATGCAAATGTACGCCTACGCCAATACGCTCGGAGCAAAAAAGCGAGAGGCGATGAACGGTGGCGTACGCACTGACGATATAGTCACTGCTCTTCTCGACGCCGAAGTTGATGATGAACAATTAAGTGAACTTGAGTTTGATTTGTTCTTTTTACTTCTCGTCGTCGCGGGCAACGAAACCACTCGTACGGCTATTGCTCAAGGGATTTCTTATCTTTTCTCTAACCCCGATCAATGGCAACGCCTGCTTGATGACCGCTCTCTGGTCACTACTGCCGTCGATGAGATTTTACGAGTAGCAACTCCAATTATGTATTTTCGCCGTACCGTTATTGCTGACACTGAGATTGGCGGAGTTGCGGTAGCCAAGGGTGATCGAGTGGTGTTGTGGTATGCGTCGGCCAACTTTGATGAGGCGGCGTTTGTCGACCCCCAAAGTTTTGACGTCGGCCGTACTCCTAACGATCACGTGACTTTCGGTGGGGGCGGTCCGCACTTTTGCCTCGGCGCTAACTTGGCTCGACTAGAGATTCGGGTGATGCTCGAAGAACTACTCGACCAAATGCCCACTCTTGGTCCCGCCGGCCCCGCGGTGAGAGGTAGTTCAAATTTCACTAACGGGCTGCGGCAACTCCCGGCTCGCCGTACATGACGCTAACGCCCGAGTTTGAAGGAGTCGTTGGCTCGTCGTGGCGCGAGTCGACTCCGTGGTGGCCGCCCGACCCAGTCGTGCCCACCGACGCCCCCAACGTTGTAATCGTGGTGCTCGACGATGTGGGCTACGCGCAACTTGGCTGTTATGGGTCTGACATTTCTACTCCCAACATTGATGCGGTCGCCGCGGGTGGGGTGCAACTAGCAAACTTTCATACCACCGGACTTTGTTCGCCTACTCGGGCATGCGTTTTAACTGGTCGCAACCATCACACCAACGCTATGGGCCGCATCGCCGACCTAGCTTTGGGTTATCCCGGTTACTACGGCGACATTCCGCGTGAGAACGGTTTCTTGCCTGAAATCTTGGCCGAACACGGCTACGCCTCTATTGCGGTTGGTAAGTGGCACTTAACTCCCGAAGATGAAACTCACGCCGCCGCTTCGCGTGCTTCGTGGCCGTGCGGGCGCGGGTTTCAGCGCTGGTACGGATTTCACGGGGGTGAAGTACACCAGTTCGTCCCCACGATTTGGCAAGACAACACCGCGGTAGATCCGCCCCGTCGCCCCGAAGAGGGCTATCACTTGAGTGAAGATTTGGCCGACCGCGCGATTCGTTACTTGGGTGAAATCCGAACCGCCGAGCCCGACAAGCCGTTCTTCGCTTACTTCGCCACCGGTGCGTGTCATTCACCCCACCACGCACCGCCGGAGTGGATCGATCGCTATAAGGGCCAATTTGATGAGGGTTGGGATGTTTGGCGAGATAAAACCTTTGCCCGCCAAAAGGCTATGGGTCTGGTCGCGCCTAACACTCAATTGACTCCGCGGCCATCGTGGGTGCCTGAGTTTTCTCGCCTCAAGGCCGAAGATCAAGCCGTAGCGGCACGGTTTATGGAATGTTTTGCCGGTTACCTTTCTCACGCCGACGCCCAAATCGGCCGAGTACTTGATTTCATTGATCAACTAGGTGAAGCCGACAACACCATAGTTTTGGTCATGTCAGATAACGGAGCAAGCGCTGAAGGGGGAATGAAAGGTTCTATTAACGACGCTCGCATTCATAATGGCGAGCCCGCAGGGCGCCGCGAATTACGGGCCCGCATAAACGAAATTGGTACCGAGAGCGCGCATAATAATTATCCCTGGGGTTGGACCATGGCCGGCAACACCCCATTGCGTCGGTGGAAGCGTGAAGTACACGAAGGCGGGGTAGCCGACCCGTGCGTTATTAAGTGGCCGCGCGCGATCAGCGCCCGAGGCGAAATCCGTCACCAGTTCACTCACGCTATTGATGTGTTGCCCACCATCCTTGAATCAATCGGTATTGTGGCCCCAGAGAAAATTCGTGAAGTAGAGCAGTCACCGATCGAAGGAACGAGTTTTTCTTATTTATTTAATGACGCTAATGCTCCGGGGCAGCACACCACGCAGTATTTCGAAATGTTTGGTAGTCGGGCGATTCATCACGATGGTTGGAAGGCCGTTACCTTTAAACCGCTTGCCCACATGTACGACGACGGTCTAGACCCCGAGGCTCCGTTCGCCGATGACGTCTGGGAGCTTTACCATGTCGCCGAAGATTTTTCTGAAGTTAATAACTTGGCTGCGGCTGAGCCAGAACGATTAGCGGCCATGGTCGAGTTGTGGTGGCGTGAAGCTCGTCAGCACCAAGTGCTGCCCCTTGATAATCGCCCTATGGCGGCATTACTAAACCCCCGCCGGCCCTTTTCCGACCGTCGACGAGCGGTGTTTTGGCCAGGCGGTGAAGTGTTACCCGAGCAAGTGGGCATAAGTGTTTATCGTCGCAATCACACCATTACTGCACCAATTTCAGTTGGTGACAGCCTGCCCCCCGAAGGCGTACTCCTGGCCCTCGGTACGGTGCTGGGCGGATGGTCTCTGCATCTTCTTGATGGACGAGTTCGTTACGTCAGTAATTTTCTCGGCAGCAATGTAACTGTTATCGAAAGCGATGAGATTGTTACTCCCGGCGAACATACGGTGGGGTTTTCTTTTAGCACCCAAGGTGAAGGAGGAATCGCCACTCTTTGGCTCGACGGCAAAGTAGTCGGCGAAGGTTCGATTGAGCGGGTAACACTGTTTCGCCATTCAATTTCTGGCGCGGGCTACACCTGTGGTTGGGAGCAAGGCCCCGCGATTGGTCCTGGTTATCAGGCGCCGTTTCGCTGCACCGCGCAGATTCAAAAAGTAATCGTCGAAGTTGACGGACCAATTGTGCACGACCCTAAAGCCGAGTTTGAAGCAATTATGGCGGAGCAATAACTCCGCTTTAACTCAAACTCGGTCGAGTTCCAACATCTTGATTGCGTTACCCCGCAGAACTTTATAAGCAACCGCATCGTCAAGATCAGCCACCATCTTTTCCGCGTACTCCCGTGAATAGGGCCACGTGGTGTCGGTGTGGGGGTAGTCGGTCTCGAAACAAATATTGTCTTCACCTACTAAGTCAAGGTTTTTCAAGCCCACTCGGTCAGCGGTGAAGCAACCGAAAATGCGCCCGTAGTAATAACTCGACGGCGGGTTAGGAATACGCTCTTTAGAGTGCTGCCACGAGTCGTGCTGATCCCAAACGGTGTCGGCTCGCTCTAGCGCGTAAGGAATCCAACCAATTTGGCCTTCGGAGTAAGCGAGTTTGAGTTTGGGGAACTCAATGAGCTTGCCCGAGAACAAGTAGTCGGCCATTGACGCCATGGAGTTGTTAAACGCCAACGTACCCCCGACACCGGCGGGGGAGTCGGGTGAAGCAATGGGGTCAGTCGAAGACGACCCGATGTGCATAGCCAGAGTTACTCCGGTGTCATTGCAGGCAGCAAAAACTGGATCCCAGTGCCCAGTGTGAATGCTGGGTAGTCCCAAGCGAGTAGGCAACTCAGAGAAACAAAATGCTCGCACGCCCCGCTCGGCGTTACGACGAATCTCGGCCGCGGCTAACTCGACATCCCACAATGGCATTAAGCACAACGGGATGTTGACCCCTTCGGACGGCTCACAAAACTCTTCGACCATCCAGTCGTTGTAAGCCTTAACGCACGCAAGGCCAAGATCTTTATCTTCCGCTTCATAAAAAGTTTGTCCGCAAAACCGTGGAAAAGTTGGAAAGGGTAGGGATCCGTCAACCCAGTTGCGCTCAAACTCAACCATACGCGCGTCGCGGTCATAACAACCTGGGCGCATCTCGTCATAGGTAAGTGCTTCCATCACCATTTTGGTGCGATCAAACTTTGTGATGTCACCATCGGGAGTGGCGTCAAGTGGGATAGCCACGAAACGCTTGTGAACATAAATAAGCCGATCTTCAAAAATCCACGCGTCGCCCCACATGCCTTCGGAGTCTTCGGTGTTCGTGTACTTCGCTCCCGGATTAAGACTGAAACTTCCCCAACGCTTGCGCTCAATGCGGGGTCCTTTTTCGCGATACTTTTCGGGCAACCAGGTTTGCCATACATGAGATGGCTCGACAACGTGGTCGTCGACGCTGATGATCTTGGGAATAGGCATAAGACCCCCGATTGAGTTGGCTGACGTTGGTGTCAGATACAAGATAGCCCCCCGACTGCCTTAAGGGAGAGTTCAAGCATCTCGTTGTCCCATAAGCCAGTAATGCTCAGGACCGCGCTCGGGCGGCCAAAATCGCCTAGACCTATCCCATGGTCTGGGCAAAAGGAGGGAATTTCTAAGTGGGATTTTTTTCCGACTTTCAAGCCCGCAGAGCTACTAAGCGAGCTGAGCGTACGGCGGCGCGAGTCGCGCGTGCCGCGCAAAAAGCGGAGGTCACTTACACCACCGCTTTAGCCGAGTGGCAAGAAGATTACGACGAAGCCGCCATGATGTTGGAGTGGGCTCGTCACGGAGCCACCGGATCTAAAGATGACGATTTTAATACCGGAATTGTTTTAAAAAAAGGTGAGGTACTGGTGGGAGTTTATGAAAAAGCAGCCCTCATCGAGCCCCGTCGCCAGCCGGGACATTACGCCGGTGGGTACCAAGGATTTTCGTTTCGTCTGGCTAAAGGTGTGCGCTACAACGTTGGTGGCTCACGCGGAACTTATGTTCAGGGCAACGAACTCCCAACCGCAGTTGATTTTGGTCGCTTGGTAATAACTAACCAAAGAGTGGTTTTCCAAGGCGCTAACAACGCGCGCGAGTGGGCTTTTTCCAAAATGCTGGGTATGACTCACAACGAAGTCAATCCAACCACCGTCATGGCCGTCTCAAACCGACAAAAAGTTTCGGGTATTGGTTACGACAAAGAGAACTGTGCGGGCTTGCGTTTTCGTCTCGAACTGGCTCGGGCACTATTTTTGGGCGACACCAGCAGTTTAGTGAACGAACTCCAAGGCGAACTAGAAGTTCTCAAAACTACCAAACCATTACCACCTACTCCTCCGCCATCAGCATTGCCGCCGGGCGAAGTGAGTTCCTAGTCTTTTATCGCGTGAGCTTTTAGTTCCGACAAACTAGCCCACTCCAAAGCCAACGCATGGGTTGCTTCAAGTACGACTGCGGGAGCTGCACCGGCGTCGTACGCTTCTTTCCAACGCGACGCGCACAAACACCATTGGTCGCCGTCTTTCAAGCCAGAAAAACCAGGTTGAGGGGTACTCAAGTCGTTTCCTTGGGCTTTACTAAAAGCCAAAAACTCGTCAGTCACTCGCGCACACACCACGTGTACACCCATGTCATCGGCGCCAGTATCGCAACATCCGTTGCGATAAAAGCCCGTAACTGGGTCGAGGCTGCATTCTTTAAGATCAGTTCCGAGCACATTTTTTGCCATACCTGATGTTGCCACGTTAGCGACTACCCGCGTGGGTATGTCTCTTGGGGCTGGATGGTGGGGCTAGTTTTATCTCGTGGCTACTAAAAAATCGCGCCAGCGGCGCAATAAAGTAGTTGGCGTAGTCGTAATTCTTGTTTTAGCAATCGGTGGAGGGTTGGTCTATCTCAGTAATTCTGATTCTAATAACCAGGCCGATAGAGCAAAAAACAAACCCAGTTCTTCGTCTACTACTGCCTCGTCAACTGTCCCCATAATTACGACAATTGTCCCCGCTACCCCCACGACTTTGCTGGCGGCATTGCCTTGTGGCGGTGCTGCGGGGGCAAAAGCTGCTTTCGATCAGACTGATCCTGCTCAAGGAGGATTTAGCGCTGAGGTGACAATGTCGCAGGTTGACAATCGCTGGGCTCTAGTTGTCAGCCGCCCAGTACCGGGTTCGCCTGCTAGTTCAAGCGCAGGCTTCACGCTTGCTTTATGTCAAGACGATAACTGGCGCGCCATGGATTTTGGTCCGTTAGAAGATTTACCTTTCTGCAGTGCGCCCCCCGCTGCGGTCAAGCAAGAACTCTGTCGCTAGGACATACCGAACGAGTTATTCAAACGACGGGGCCGCTCGCAGTGAGCGTTTTAACTCGGCAAAGCCGGGCACCGCAGCCATTGTTCGCACTGCGTCCCACAACTCAACGGCTTGGGCGCCGCGCGGAATAGTGGCAATGACTGGACCAAACAGAGAGTTTTCGGTGTCGGTTCCCGGAGCAAAAGTGAGAATAGGGGTTCCGACGTCTTTACCGGTACGAGTGAGCGCGGTTTCAGTCTCGGTGCGAATGAGTTCATCGTACGATTCGTCTTCACCCGCCGCAGCAAGTTTAGGGTCAAGCCCGCTAGCGGCAATTGCTTCGGAGATGAGCGAAGAGCGCAAAAGAGCCAAATCAAGACCAGGGTCGGCGGCTATTTTTTTACTCAGTCCGCCGGTATGGATGCGATTTCCTAACTCGGTATATAGGCTTGCGACCGCCTGATTGCCACCACTTTTTCGTGCTGCCGCGCAAATCCGCAACAGGCTAAACCCAAGGCCGTGCACAGTTGGGTAGTAAGTCGGGAAGTCGGTGTCGTAATCGCGATCTTCGTTGATGATCTTGAGTGAAATAAATCGCCACTCGATCTGGTAGTCGGTTTGCTCGGCCACTTCAGTCACCCAACGACTGGTAATCCAAGCCCAGGGGCAAACGGGGTCAAAAAAGAAATCTAGGTCAACCGCCACACCAGCCAACCTAGTGCTTATTTTTAGACTAAGACGCATTGTCGGCATCAATGGTTTGGTTGGTAATACTCTAAGGGTCGACGACCAAGGAGATGTCCATGAAAACAATGCGAAACAAACTCGCCAAACGCCGTTCGATTGGCTCGATACTTTTAGCCGGCTGGGCGCTACTGATGACTCTGATAGCGCTAACGAACCTTACCGATTTGTTGTATTCGTTTGGTTGGATTTCGTGGCCGTTTCGCTCGGGCAATGTTGATTATTTAACCAAAGTGACTTCAGCGTATGTGTCGGATAAAGCGCTTAGCCAGTGGCTATTAGGCGTGATCGTAGTTGGCCAATTCGTTATTGTCGCTATGTTGTGGCGCTCTGCTCGCAGTTGGAAACTAAATAAACCGAGTTCGGCTCGCAACGCTCGTGCGGCGCTAGGTCTATTGGCCGCTCAGTGGTTCGTATTCGCTATTAGCACTGAATTATTTGTTTCTTATAGGGTCCTTCCCGACACCAAAGATTTTATGCTTTGGCTAACCGCAACTCTAGCTACGCTTCTGGTAGTCGATCTTGTTAGCGACCCTGATTGAATAATCGATACTTTTAAGCTGCGCTAATTAAATCAAAGTTCATAATAAAAAACGCCACTCCAGCGGTAACGCCGAGGGTATGCCACACTTCGTGGTAACCAAACCATTTTGGCCAGCCCCGGGGTTTCTGCGTGAAAAAAAGTACTGCCCCCGCGGTGTAAATCAATCCTCCGATGCCACCCAATAAAAGAATCCCGGGGCGCGACCACAACGCAGGCAAGCAAAGAATGGCCAGCCATCCCATAGCGATGTAAAGAGTTCCTCCTAATTTAGGGAAGCGCTCAAGGGCGCTGATCTTTAAAAAGATCCCGACCAGCGCCACTGCCCAAACCGCCGCGAGCAAAAACCAACGGCCGACTCCGTTGAGAGCAAGTAGGCATACGGGGGTGTAGGTGCCCGCAATAAGAACAAAGATCATGGAGTGGTCGATACGCCGCATTACTTTTTGTGCTTGGGGACTATGAGCCAACAAGTGGTACGAGGAGCTAACTCCGTAGAGTAAAACTCCTGCTAGCCCGTAGATGATGGCGGCCACTAGGGCGGTTGGAGTGGAGGCCACCACCACTAGAGCGACCAGACCAATTACCGATGCAATCGCCGCGGCTAAATGGATCACCCCCCGCAGATGGGGACGAACTCGTCCGTGCACATCGAGGCGTTCCATCTTCAGAGTCTCGCAGACTCGAAGGAGTTTTTAACTACCAGCCCCAGGGGTAGTCGGAGTCCGGCCAGTAGACCACGCCAGCTTTGCGCAAGTCTTCTTGATCAGATCCGGAGTAACCGAGGTCTTCGAGTATTTGCCGCGAGTGTTCTCCTACCAGTGGCGGAGGTCCAAAAATACGCCCCGGAGTATCAGAGAAGTTAACGGTGGCTCCGAACTGGCGGATACGGCCCAAAATACTGTGTTCGTAGTCGGCTACTAATCCGAGGGCAACATTGTCAGAATCGAACAACAACGACTGTCCACCTAAAGTGTCAACCGCAATTTCGTTAGGCACGCCCGCGTCGTCAAGAATGCGCGACCAGTTAAGGGCCGTGCGGGTTAGAAAGGCCGCTTCGATAGTGGTGGTGTGGTTTTCTCGCTTTCCGGTGTTGATGGCATCGTTTTCTATTCCTACCGCGGCCCCTAACGCAGTCCATTCGGCTTCACTCACGGCGCAAACTTGGAGCCAACCTTCTTGAGTGGGATAGAGGCGATAGCCCGGTCCAAATCCATAACCGTTGGCATCGATGACGGGGCGCTCCGATGGGGTGCCGTCGGGGCGGATTAACACATCGGAGGCAAATACCGCACCGCCATCCATCAAACTGGTCCACAACTCTTGACCTTCACCCGTGCGCGCCCGGTGATAAAGCGCAGTCAGCACGCCGACCACACTCAACATGGCGTTAGCGGCATCACACATTCCGAAACGGTAATAAAGCGGGTCGTGGCCGTGAGGTACTCCGCCGGCCTCAAACTCGAGCCCGGCCGAAGCCTGATAAAGCGGATCAAGACCACCGAAGTGGCCGAGCGGGTCAGCCAACCCGTAGGCGTAGGTGTTGCAGTAAATGATGTCGGCGCGAGCTTGGCGGCACGCCTCGTAGTCAATACCGAGTCGGCTGGCGGTGCCACGCGTCATGTTGTGGTGTACTACGTCAGACGTACCCACTAACCGCATCGCGATTTCTAATCCGGCAGGGTCTTTTACGTTTAGGGCGAGATCACGTTTACCTCTCTGGCAACCAAGAAACGGTGTTCCCGCCATGCGCATGCCGTCGCCAGTAACGGGTTCAACTTTTATGACATCCATTCCAAAATCAGAAAGAATCATTGGCCCAAATGGACCCGCTAAGTACTGGCCGAAGTCGATTAGTCGTAAACCTTCTAGTGCGTGAATCTCAGGGGTTTTATTGTTGGTCATCGGCGCAGTGCGCGGCTCACTTCGCACTGGGGTAGTTGGGCGCAAACTAGGGGCACTCGCTTTAGCTCCACTTATCGTGGCAAGATCAGAGTCGGAGTAGCCGAGGCCACTCCAAATGTTTTGATTGTGTTCTCCAATTTCTGGTTGGCCCGACTTAATAGACCCCGGTGTTCCGAGAAGATGTATCGGTACACCAATCTGAGTGGTCGTGCCGACTCCTGGCTGTTCAACGGCGGCAACCATTTCATTGGCTTGTAATTGAGGGTGAGCAAATTGTTCGGCGGGGCTCACTACGGGCTCAACGGCAATATTGTTAGCGCGCAATTCATCAACTAAGGCCGATCGCTCCTTATTCTGGCAAGCGGCTCGTAAACGATCGGTCATCAAAAGCTGAATTTCTAGTGGCAGCAGCCCCTCAGTTTCATTGGCGGGCGGGGGAATAACACCCAGTATTTCGTCTAGGGGCTTCATCGGCGGGAGCCCACTCATAATCGAAACGTGAATGAACTCACGGTTGGCGCATTCAAAAATCATTCCTTGATGAACACCCGGGGGATAAGTTTTTGCCATCAAGCCAAGTAGAACCGCGTCGGCTCGCTCGATGTACTGCTGAATTTGGGTGGTGTAGAGCAAAGCGCCTTGCAACAAACTGGTGGCTACGTGCTGACCGCGACCAGTTTTTTCCCGAGCGATTAGTGCACTAGTTATTCCTCCCGAAAGTAAAAAGATTGCTCCCATGCTTGGCATGGGCATAGGTAAAAAAGTTGGTCCCGCTCGCCAACCAGGTTGCTCCCACTGTTGGCCTGCGGCCGCTTGGATTAAGGCGTCGTACGCGGGTCGATGCGCGTTGCGATGACCTGCGGGCCATCCCGGAACCGAGGCTAAAACTAAACGCGGATTAGTGGCGTTTAGAGTTTCCCAGCCAATTCCGAGACGCTCCATTACTCCGGGACGAAATGACTCCACTACTACATCGGCAGTCTCGACTAGTTTCAGAAAAGCGGAACGGCCGACATCAGACTGCAGGTCGCACGTTACTGATCGACGCGATCGAGTCCAGACGGCGTACCCCTCATAAGCGCGAAAGGGGTCTCCACCGGGGGGTTCGACCTTGATCACATCGGCGCCTTGCTCGGCGAGTAGCAGTACCCCGAGTGGGCCGGCACAGCCCGTGCTTAGATCGAGAATCTTTACTTGGTCAAGAGCTTGGTTCACAGAATCCTCCCTAGATCTCGCATCATTCCACGGCCTTGTCGTTCTTGTCAGATCTGCGGTTTACGATTACACCTAGGTTTGGTTAGACTGTTTCAGATGGCCCAGAAAAAAAAGTCAAGGAAGACGGTCGCCAAGCGCAAGCCAGTCAAAAAAAGCCCGGCAAGGAAGACGGTTGCTAAGCGCAAGCCAGTCAAAAAAAGCCCGGCAAGGAAGACGGTCGCTAAGCGCAAGCCAGT
>Ga0208960_1000159_pt1 | contig 37213 bp, 35 predicted proteins | sample GreLakmeON33MSRF_FD_187703 | JGI IMG/M metagenome (GOLD analysis project Ga0208960, IMG submission 187703) | Freshwater lentic microbial communities from great Laurentian Lakes, MI, USA - Great Lakes metaG ON33MSRF (SPAdes) | ecosystem: Environmental > Aquatic > Freshwater > Lake | place: Great... | reverse complement strand
TCTGGAAGGCGTCGGCCTGAGGGGCGAGGACGGCGGTCGCGAGCAGGGCGGCGGCGAGGGCTTGGGGGCTCATGGCGTTAATCCTTTACCCACGGGGGTTGCGAAGCAAGATTACAACGAATGCTGAGCTGTCAAAACCTCTCTGTTCAGGCGGGTCCCGATGGCCCGATGATTCTGGACCGCGCGACCGCTCGATTTTTACCCCGCGGCCTTAATGCCGTCATCGGTCCTTCGGGTTGCGGCAAGACCACCTTGATGAAGGCTATCCTCGGGATCTTGCCGACGACCGGTGAAGCCTTCTTGGCCGGCCAGCCGATCACCTGCTCCGAAGACTTGGTGGGGAAGGTCGGCTTCGCCCCTCAGTTCACGGCGGCACAACCTCAGCTTTCGGTCGCCGAATCTTTAGATTACGCGCTGCGCTTGGCCGTACCCAGCGAGGCGGAGCGCACCCGGCGTTTAGAGTTTGTTTTAAAAGTGACGGGGTTGGCTCCGCATCGGGCTAAGCGCGTGTCCTCCCTTTCGGGCGGACAACTTCGGCGTCTGACGTTGGGGCTCGAATTGACTCTCGATCCTCCCTGCATGGTTTGCGATGAAGTCACCTCGGGCTTGGATCCGCAATCGGAAGACCAAATCCTCGCCTTACTGCGTGAGCTTTCGGAAAAACACGAAAAAAGTTTCGTCTGCATCATTCATAATCTTGGAAAATTAAACCTCTTCGATTGGGTGACGGTCGTCTACCAAGGCGATGTCGTCTATCAGGGCGCTCCCGCCGACTTGCTGACTTATTTCGGGATTCCGGACGGGTTGCGTCTTTATGATGTGCTCAACGCCCAAGATTTGGCGACCTGGCGCGGGCGCTGGGAAATCTATCAAGCGGAGCATCCCGACAGCTATCACACGGCGTTGGTTAAGACCGGCGCACCCTTGGAAATGGCCCCTTTGGCCGAGCCGCAGGTTCCCGATGGTGTCTCGCAGTTCTTGACGTTGCTCGCGCGTCGCCTGAAACTTTTCTTCCGTGATACTGGTTACTTGGGCCTGACATTGGCCATTACGTTCGGCTTCCCGCTCTTGGTCATTATTTTCAACCTGGAAGGGATGTGGGAGGTCTTAAAAGTGCCGATGGATCGGAACATGGCATCCTTTGAAGCCGTCCAGCAGGCCGTGAATGTGCAGATCTCCAACGCGCAGGTGGCGGGTCTCGCCGCCGGCTTGGTGATGTTCCAAGTGATTTTGCTAACGCTCATGGGAGCGAATAACGGCGGACGCGAAATCTCAGCCGAGCGGGTACTTTACGAAAAGGAGCGCATGACAGGTCTTCGCCCCTGGGCTTATGCTTTTTCCAAGATCACCTTTGTTTCCATGGTGGCGATTTTCCAAGGCGTCTGGATGTGCGTATTCGTGAAGATGGTCTGCCGCTTCCCGGGGCCTTGGCTGGAGCAGTCGGCCATCTTGGCCGCCAGTTGCGTTTCGATGTCGATCATCTGTCTGGGCTTTTCGGCTATGATGACCTCGCCGGAAAAATCGTCCCTGCTTTCGATTTACCTGGTCGGCTTCCAGCTCCCGCTTTCGGGGGTTGTCCTGGCTTTGCCAGCAGCCCTGACCTGGGTCTGCCGCCCCTTCATCAATTCCTATTGGGGCTGGTCGGGCTATATGAAGTCGATGATGGGGCAGCCGCTTTATGATGCTTACACGGCAAGCATGCCGAATCAGACGGCCTATGTGGCCGACAATGCTCTTTCCCTGCTCGTCCTGCTGGTCCAAGGCCTGATAGGCATTTGCCTGATCGTCTTCGGCTGTCAGCAGAAGCGCTGGAATTAAAGGGTTGGAATCCGCTCGGCCTTAAGGGTAGGTGAATGACCCTACGAATGCTTCACCTTTACTTATAAGCAAAATCGCTGGAACTAATCCCAGAGTTACAATAACATAACCCCAAGTCCCTTTTTCATGTCCAAAATCAACCCCCTCTTTTTCGCCCTCGGTATCCCCGTGGTCGTGATTTTTATTTTGATGGCGATCGTGCTGCCGCGGATGGCCGGAGGCGGCAAGTTCGCAAGCTTATCGGCTTTCTCCGTCGACGCCTACCGTAAGGATTGGGCCACGCTCCAGGGTAACACCTACCGCTTAGATTGTCAGATCGAAGCCCAGCTCGCCTTCATCGAAGGCAAGGGCCGAGTGCTCGCCGTGAAACCGACGGATGCCAAAATGGGGGCGGGACGTATCCCGATTTTCATCCCGGCGGGTTCCAACGAATCTTTTGAAGTCGGCCAACGCTACAAATGCAAGGTGCGCGTGAGTCGCGATCTGCTCGTCGTGGAGGGCCTCGAGCGCTTCTAATTATTTTACCATGCGTCACTCTCTCTTTAGTCTCTTTGGTTGGTGTGCGTTAACCGTGCTTGGCTTCGCCCAAACGACGCAGCCCGGTGCCACGGTGGATAGCGGCGGCACGGCTGGCGATTACAAGAGCTCCACCGCCGAAGGTGGGGCGGATCGGGTCTTTAACGTGAACAGCGATTCCATGGACATGGACAACGGTACCATGCAATGGAAGGGGAAGACTTTTAATCTCGGCAGCTCGCGGGCGATGCGGGCGCGTTTTGAGCGCTACTTGGCTTCACCGACATCCTCGGGCGACGTGAAAAAGTACACCGAAATCATGACGCAGATTGAGAAGCTTCTGGCGCCGAATGCCATCAGTGAAGCTAATTATTACGCCAATCAGCAGCAGGCCTTTAACCTCCTGTTTCAAGCAGCTGAATATGAAGTCGACGGTAATAACAGCCTTACCATTGCTTCTCAGGTTAAGAAAATCTGGACGATGCGTTCCGAGTTGCGCCAAATTGAAGTCTCGAAAAATCAGCTGGAAACCCTTCGCAAATCGCAAGAAGGACTGATCATCAATCGGGCTGACATGATTGAGGAAGCGAATGACGCACGCTCGCAGGCTCCAGCCGGTAAGGGTAAGAGTCCGCTCGGCAAAAGTGCCGGGGGCACGACGGAACTGGGCTTTAAAGTAAAAGACGAAGCCCGGACCCAAGCCGAAATTATCGCCAAGAACGCCGAAATGATGGCGCTGGGCTTGAAGGCGCAGATCGAATTCCAATCACAGATGGTCGGCTTCTTGCTGGCCCGTCGCTACCGTCATTGTATCGTCGCCACGGCTTTTTATCGCGTATTATTTAAGGGCTCGAATCAAAGCATCAAGGTCGGCGCCAAGGAGGTTAAGGAATTCTTCCCCGTTTCCGATTTCGTTCCCACCTTGGAATCCATCGATACCTTGGCTCGTGAGGCGATGAATGACGTCACGACTGGCATGCGCACGGTGGATGACATGGTCAAGCAGGGTGAAATGTACGGCGCTTTTGAGCGTCTGCAGGAAACTTATTTCTTAGGTGAATTTGAGCCGATCGTCATGGCTTACGAGCAAAGCAAAAAGCGCGACATGCTCGAGCTTTGGCGAGATTTGCGCGAGCTGCAACGCTTGGGCGATGAGCGTGACCTCGGTAACGTTGAAGGGTATGTTAACAAGGTGCGCGGTCGCGCTCGTGACTTCCCCGGTACTTCGATCCTTTCCAAGGTGAACAACGCCATCAATGCGTCCAACATGTCGTTGCTCTCCGCGAAGCAGGCGGCCCTCACTGGCGATACGGCTAAGGCGGAATTCGCCCTCGAACGTGCGACCAAGATCTGGCCACAAAATCCGGCCGTGAAGGAATTCGCTAATCAAGTCGTGAGCCGCCAAGATAAGCTCTCCCAGATGGTGCCGGATTTCGATCGCATCGTTTCCGAGAGCAAGTGGCGCGAAATCTTCAACAAGAAGCTCGAGTTCGCCTTGGCGCTCGCCCAGGACAAAGAACGCTCCGAAAAACTTCGGCAAATCATCAACCGGGTCGGGGAGTTGGATGCCAACATCCAGAAAGCCTCCGTGCTTGCTTCCCAGAATAACCCTTACTTGGCTTGGGATGTGATCGTCGAAGCTAACCGGACCGAGAGCGACGACTTGGTCTTGGCGAAGACGCGTTCGGACATCGCTCCGCTCGTCGCCGACTATGCCAAGCTGATCGCTCAGGCTGAGAAATTGGAAAAAGAGGGCAGTGAGGCTGCGGCCTTGACCGCATGGCTTTCCGCTCAGGATCTGAATCCAGCCTCACCTGCTTGCGGTACCGCCGTTAAGCGCCTGGCCGTCCTGGTGGCGCAGAATGCCCCGGCGAAGGTCGTGGCCACCACGCCTGCTCCACCGTCTGCGCCCGCAGCGGATGAAGTCCCGGTGCCGCCTCGCCGCTAAGCTTTAGCGGTGGCTGACGGGGTTGTCTTCGAGCGGATCGATGACCGTGACGCGCAAGTCAGTCTTGTGCGCCCGGACTTCGTTCATGAGCGCATCGACAATCGTCGTGCGGTTGCATTCCTTGCTCAGGTGGCCGAGGTAGAGCTCGGTCGCTTGCCATTCACGCAGCCCTAAGAGCAGATCGCGGGCCGCGATATTTGAAAGGTGTCCGAAGTTACCACGGATACGTTGTTTGAGGTGCTGAGGGCGGCCTGAGGCGTCGAGAAGCTCGTCATCATAGTTGGCTTCAAGCACGAGGATATCGGCGAGGGCGACATGATGGCGGATAACCTCGGTGGCATGGCCCAGATCGGTCAACCAAGTCACCCGACGAGCGGGTGCTTTGTCGGCGGCGGGGCAATCGACGGCGAAGCCGACGGGATCAGCGGCATCGTGGGGGATGGGAATGGAAGTAATCTGGAGGCCGCGAAATTCAAACGTCGTACCCGTCTCGAAGATTTGCCAATCGGGGCGAACTTTGAGCGCACCCTGGATCCGGCGTGCCGTCTCGCGGTTGGCGAAGACTTTTAACGAAGGGTGCTGCCGAATCAGGGCCGCGAGGCCAATGCAATGGTCAGAATGCTCGTGGGTGATGAAGACCGCATCGATGGAGCGGGCAGCGAGGCTTAAGGTAGCTAAAGCTGCCTCGAGCCGAGGGCCTTGGAAGCCCGCATCCAGCATCAGCCGCACACCATTGGTTTCGATAACTGAACAGTTGCCCGAACTGCTCGTTCCAAGGATGTGAAAGGCGAAAGACATGCGAGGGAGGCCGATGCAACCCGCCCTTGGTCCGGCCTTCAAGCCACCATTCACCCTTTTCCGCTTGAGGCAGGTCGGGGTAGGAGGGAAAGTAGGCGCCACTCCCACCATGCCGTCCCTTCCTCGCGTTATCAGTATTATTATGGGTGGTGGTCGAGGCTCGCGCCTTTATCCCCTGACGAAGGATCGTTGTAAGCCGGCCGTGCCCCTGGCGAGCAACTATCGCTTGGTCGATATCCCGATTAGTAATTGTCTAAATTCTGGCTTTAACCAAATTTTCGTCCTCACGCAATTCAACACCGCTTCACTGCATAAGCATATCCAGCAGACTTATAAGTTCGACGGTTTCGGCCGCGGTTTCGTCGATATCTTGGCCGCTGAGCAGACGGGTGATAAGGAATCATGGTATCAAGGCACGGCGGACGCGGTGCGTCAGAATCTTCACCACTATAATTTAAAGGATGAAGACTTGGTACTGATTCTTTCGGGCGACCAATTGTACCGCCTCGATTTCGATGAATTGGCGCGTCAGCACCTGGAGAACAACGCGGATATCACTATCGCGGCCAAGGCCCTGCCGTCGGATCAAGTCTCGGCGCTGGGTGTTATGCGCGTGAATCCTGATTTGCGTATCGTTGAGTTCGTCGAAAAGCCGAACAACCCAGCCGTTATCTCCACGCTGGTGTTGGGTGGCGCCCCCCGCGCCCGTCTATCGGATAAGTCGAATCGTGACTACTGCCTGGCCTCCATGGGCATTTATATGTTCTCGGGCAAGGTGATGCGCGAGGCCCTAGCGGACCATTCCCAGACTGACTTCGGTAAGGAAGTGATTCCGGCCCTACTTGCGTCGAAGCGCATGATGGCCTATGTTTTTGACGGTTACTGGGAAGATATCGGCACCGTAGGTTCCTTCTGGGAGTGTAATCTGACGCTGACCGATCCGGTGCCCCCGTTCGATTTCTTTGACGGACAAAATCCAGTCTATACCCACGCTCGCTATTTGCCGCCGGCAAAGCTGAACGGTGCCCGGGCCCAACGGGTGCTGATGGCCGATGGTTCCATCGTCGATGACTCTGAGCTCAATCGTTGCGTGATTGGTATTCGTTCCGTCGTCCGCGCCGGTTCCCGGCTTGAGAATGTGGTCATGATGGGCGCCGACTTCTTCGAGCGTCCCGATGATTTGGCAAAGAATCACGGACTCGGGCGGCCGGACGTCGGCGTGGGTAAGCATTGTCTCATTCGTAATGCGATTATTGATAAGAATGCCCGGATTGGCGATGGCTGTCGCTTGGCGCCCACGGGTTTGCCTGAGAAGTGGGAGACCGATGCGCTCTTCGTGCGCGACGGCGTGATTGTCGTGAAGAAGGGGGCCGTGGTGCCTCCCGGCACGATCGTCGGCGAATGAAGACTTTCGGCCGTACCTATTGGTTTACATGGGCGTTCTTGGTCTTAGCGGCAGCGTTGACGGGCGTGGCCTCGTTGAAAGACGCTTTCTTCGGCGGTCTTATGGCGGCGATGTTCTCGACGGCTTTGACGCGGGTTTATGCCCGCTCGGGGGTGAGTTTTGCTCCGCTGATCGGCGCGGCTGCCGGTGCCATCTGGGTTCTGCTAATGTTGCTGAAGAGCAAGTGGTGGGGGTATGCCGAGGATTACGAGCAAGCCTCGTGGACGCTCGGCGTTGATATTTCAGCCCACGCCGCCGGTTTCGCGGGGGCAGGCCTGATGACCGCCTTACTTTCTAGGTTATCATTGGGTCGGGCGGCGTTGGCCGGCTTGGCGCTCGCGGCCGCCATGACGGCGATACCTTACGGGTTCATCGCCTGGGTGAATCATCGGGTCGCTGGCCCCGTGGAGGTCGTCTTATTGGTCTCGACGGAAGTGGGCTCCGATCAAGGTCCCTATCGGGCGCCGGGAGCCGTGGTGGCTCAATTAAGCCCCGAGGAAATCAAAGAATTGAAGCAGAACCTCTTAGTGGTTTCGGGACCGGGTGGAGATGAGATCATCGATGAACAAGGCCGTCGTTATTGGCCCTTATGGCGTCGTCGCTTGATTTACCCAGGTAACCCGGGAGGTCCGGTCCGCACTGCGATCATCCTCTTGCCGCCCGATGTGATTGGTCGTGAATCCTGGAGCTTTCCGTTAAGTTTATCACCTAGCGGACTACAGGTCGCAAATTTAGGCTCAGGACAGAAAGTGAGTACCACGAATAACTCCGTCAGTCAGGCGGTGACGCTCAAGATTGTCGCGGAAACAAAGAGCGAGGCATCGACTGTCACCGTGAGTGCAATCAGCCTCGAAGTTTCCCGTTCATCTCCGGTGGGAAGTTTTTATAGCCCCGTGGCGGCCCGAAGTTTTCCTGCGGCTTTTGTCCGGGCGCCGATGGTAGCGTCGCCGGCGATTAATAAAGACGTGATGCGTCGTCCGAGCTTCGATACCCCAACTGAAGCAGTCAAGTAGTCGAGCTGAGGAAGTCGCGATGCAGGCCGGCGTAGGCTCCGTTGAGGGCGAGGAGGGAATCGTGGGTGCCGCGTTCGACGATTTTACCGTGGTCGAGGACTAGCACTTGATCGGCCTTGCGGATGGTACTCAGGCGATGGGCGACGACGAAACTGGTGCGGCCTTGCATTAGGCGGGCGAGGGCGAGCTGGAGGCGTGATTCCGTTAGCGTATCCACGGCACTGGTCGCCTCGTCGAGCACGAGGATGCGGGGGTTGGCCAGGAGCGCCCGGGCAAAGGCGACGAGCTGTTGTTGGCCCAGCGAGAGACCTCGGCCTTTTTCGGAAACCTCGGTATGGATGCCCTTCGGCAGGTCTTCGATTAGATCGAGGCAGGCCAAGTCGCGGAAGGTTTGCCGTACTTCTTCGTCGGTGGCATCGGGTCGGGCGGCCTTGACGTTGTCGGCGATGGTGCCGGCAAAAAGAAAGTTCTGTTGAAAGACGAAACCGGTTTGCCGACGTAACGACGCTTGGCGGATGTCCGCGAGATCGATGCCATCAACGAGCACTTGACCGCTCATGGGTAGCTGGAATTTGGCCAGCAATCCCACGATGGTGGATTTACCGGAGCCAGTGTGTCCGACCAACGCGATGACCTGGCCGGGTTGGCTGATAAAGGAAATGCCATGAAGGACGGGCCGATCACGTTCGTAGGCGAAAGTAACCTCTCGGAATTCAACATGTCCATTGAGCGGGGGGCATTCGATGGCCTCCGATTTATCTGTCCAGGAAGGAGCGGTGTCGAGGAGGCGAAAATAACGTTCAGCCCCGGCCATGGCCAAGGTGGCTTCAGATAACTGAGTTCCAATGATGGTGATCGGGGCGAAGAAAAGTTCGGCAAGGAAGAAGAATGTCACCAAATCGCCCACGCCAGTGCCCGTTCCCGAAAGCGCCGCCCAGCCACCCACCCCCACGAGAGCCGCGAGGAAGGCTTGGGCGTTTAACTCCAATAACGGTAGGTAAAGCGCGCTGAGGCTGGCCGTCTTGACCACATGCCCGGCAAGGGTTTGCACCAGCCGGCTGAAGATGCCGGCATTGGTGTCTTCGCGAGCAAATCCTTGCGTAACGCGAATGCCTTGGACGGTTTCAGCCAAGGCGGAAGTGACCCGGGAAAAACTCTCTTGTTGCACCCGCGAGGCGTGCAGAATCTTGCCGCGAAAAAAGCCATGAACCAGCAAGAGGCACGGAACGAGCGCAAGGAGTACCAAAAAAAGCTGGGGGTTCACCCAGAGCATCAGGGCGGCGGCACACGTCATCTGGCCCAGAGAGACGACGGTGATGAAGAAGTTATTTTGAATCCCGTTCCGCATCGCTTCGATGTCAGAAATCATGCGGCTGATCAGGCTGCCATGGCGACGGGCATGGAAAAAGGCGAGCGGTTGGGTCAGCAGTTGCTGCATCAGTTTATCGCGGAGGTCGCGAAGGACGGCTTCGCCAATCTGATGCGCGAGTCGGATGCGCCAATACAGGGCGACTTCACCTAAGAGCACCGCGGCCGCAAAGATGATCAACCAGCGGAAAGTCTCGGCGGTATCGCCTGCCGTCACCGGGCCTTTAATGATATGGGCGACAATCCAGGCGAGCGTCGGCAGAGCGATGGCGCGGAAGGCACAGAGCCAAAGCAACGTATTGCGTTGGCGGCGGTGGGGTGCGGTAAACGAAAGCACGCGACCGATGGTCGACCAGCGTAAGGGAAGCCGATCGGGTTCTTCCTCGTCGGCACGGGTGCGTTTGACCGCGATCTCCAGGCGATCTTTACTCATGCGGTTTCTCCTTCCGATTGGATCAATATCGCCCGGCGATAGTGCCCGTCTTGCCCCATCAGCTCGGCGTGGGTGCCTGTCTGGATGAGGCGACCGTGGTCGAGGACCAGGATGAGGTCAGCCCGCCGAAGCGTGCTCAAGCGATGGGCGACGATAAAGGTGGTACGGCCTTCCATGGCGGACTCCATGGCCTCCATGATTTCCTTTTCGGTTTCGGGATCGATGGCCGAGGTCGGGTCATCCAACAGCAGGACCGTGGGTTCGAGTAGCAAGGCACGGGCGATTGCGAGGCGTTGGCGTTGGCCGCCCGAGAGATTCACGCCACCTTCGCCCAAGTGCGTTTCATAACCTTCCGGTAGGGCGATGATGAAAGCATGCGCTCCGGCGATTCGCGCCGCGCGTTCGATCCGTTCCTGACTGGCATCGGGATGGCCAAAGGCGATATTGGCGGCGATGGTATTCGAGAAAAGAAAGTTTTCCTGAAAAACCATGCCCACTTGGCGGCGTAATTCGGTGAGGGGTAGCGTGCGGACATCATGCCCGTCCAAACTTACGCCGCCGGAGCGTGGGTCATAGAAACGAGGAATCAGCGAAAGCAGCGCCGATTTTCCGGCTCCCGTGGCGCCCGCAATGGCGATGCGTTGTCCGGGTTGGGCGACGAAACTAATATCCCGCAGGACCGTGTTGTTGTCTTTGAATTCAAAAGTGACGTTTTCAAAGCAAATCTTGCCGAGAAAACGACCCGGAGAGCGGGCTCCTGGGGGCGAGGCGACGCCCGGGTCGGTATCAAGGATTTCAAAAATCCGCTTCGCTCCTGCCAATGAAACTTGGGCATTGTCCACCACCGCCGCCAGGGTCGTTACTTGAGAGGAAAATAACTGGAGGAGGCCGGCGAACGCCACCAGACCGGTTCCTAACGAGATTTCGCCTCGCGAAACCATCCAGCCGCCATAGCCGATGAGGATGGCCATCGAGAGGCGATTGAGGCCATCGATCGTGGGCCAAAAGAGGGCGACCTCGCCGAATACTTTCCTCTTTTGGGACCTGATGGCCTGGGTCCAGCCCTTGAACCGCTCCATGATGCGTGGCTCCAAGGAGAAGCCTTTGACGACTTGGATGCCTTGGACGTTTTCGGAAAACCCCAAGACCATGTGGTCCATTAGGTCACGATTTTCTTCATAAGCTGGCCTGACCTTGTTGGAAAACCTGATCGCAAACCAAGCTTGGAAGGGTAGGACCGTCAGGCAGGCCAGGGTGAGGCGCCAATCGGTTTGGAACATGTAAATCGAGCAGGCGATGAGCGTGACGACGATGATGGCCAGTTGGAGCAAGACGCCTTCGATAAAAATCCGCACCGCATGCGCGTCGGAGGTGACACGGTTGATGATCGAGCCGCTGGCGTTGGAGTCAAAGAACCGGAAACTGAGTTGCTGCAGTTTGGCGAAGACTTGGGCCCGAAGATTGAAGACGATGCGACCGTGCAAGAAGCGTACCGAGATGAGCCCGAAAATAAAAGCCAGGGTGGCACGGAGGAGGGCGGAGACAAGAATACCGCCGGCCAGCCACCAGACGACCGAAGCTGCGGCGGTGTCTTGCGGAATAAAGAAAGGTAGATGGGGTGCGGCGACGGCTGGGTCGGCGCAATGGCGCAAGTAATCGATGGCGATACCTGTCAAGGCGAAGACCCCCACCGTGAGGAAAACCAAGAGTAGCTGCAGGCTCAGTAACTGCAGGCAGTCGGCCCGGTAAGACCAAGCGATAGTGAGAAGCCGCCGCAGGGTTTGATCGCGACCTTCAACTGGGGGATGATCGGCGTCGGCGGACATGCGTCGACATTCGCCTCGCCATAGGGCGATGGCGAATGGCTCGTCAGCGTATCATCGTGCCTTCGTGGGACGATTTCTTGCGGAATTCGGCGCGGATGGCAGCGGTCAGCGGGCCGGGTTTGCCCGTACCAATCACGCGGGCGTCGACTTCGACCACGGGAATCACTTCGGCAGCGGTGCCGGTGAGGAAGACTTCATCCGCATTCCAGACGTCGTAGCGCGTGACATTCGTTTCAACTACCGGGATTTTGAGCGTCGCGGCGATTTCAAGCGCAACTTGGCGGGTGATCCCGACCAAGGCACCGGAGTGTGGGGCAGGCGTGATCAGCCGACCTTTGTGGATTAAGAAGACGTTATCACCGGTGCACTCGGCGACATAACCCTGCTCGTTGAGCATGAGGCATTCGTGGAAGCCGTGTTGCTGGGCTTCAATCTTCGCCAGAATGTTATTCAGGTAGTTAAGAGATTTGATGGCGGGCGGAAGTGCCGCTGGGCTAATCCGGCGCGTGGCGGCGGTGATGATGCGCATGCCCGTCGTATAGAACTCTTCAGGGTACAGCTTGATGGTATCCGCAATGCAGATGATTGAAGGCTTGGGGCAATTCTTAGGGGAAAGGCCCAAGTCGCCGACACCGCGAGACACCACGAGGCGGATGTACCCGTCCGTCAGGTTATTGCGGCGGCAGGATTCGCAGACGATGTCCGAGATCTCTTGGCGCGTCCATGGCATCTGGAGGCAGATGGCCTTGGCCGACATCTCGAGGCGCTCGAGGTGCTCTTCGAGTCGGAAGACGCAGCCTTGATAAAGGCGGATGCCCTCAAAGATGCCGTCGCCGTAAAGGAAGCCGTGGTCAAAGACCGAGACCTTGGCGTCAGCCTTAGGATAGAATTTTCCGTCGATGTAGACGTCCATGAGTGTGAAAAAGCCAACCTTGGCGGGTTACCTCAGGTTTTTCCAGCAGAAAGCCCTCCAATACCCAATCTGCCTGATATTAGGCCACCCTAAGGGTCAGGCGGAATTTCCCCGAGTCTTCGGGGGCGATTAAAGGTGCGACTTGCGTCGAGGTAGGGCCGCCGAGGATTTGGTCAAGCATGCGCGACAGCGAGGAGGACTGGGCGAGCAAAGCATCGCCCGGCTTCTCAGGCAAAAGGGTGAGCTGAGCGGAGCCGTCATCGGCTTGCCGAAGCTGGTAATGCGCAATGCCTTCTATATTCGAAAATACCTGATCGATTTGCCGAGTGGTGACGCTGTCGCCGGCAGAATTTATCAGCGCGTCGCGCACGCGGCCATGAATGTGGATGCCACCGTCAAACTGTTCGGCGTAATCGCCGATCTCATAACGGATAAGGGGGAGATAAGGATTGGAGAGGGTAGTCGCCAATAATTGGCCGACCCCGTCGCGGTTACGGTCAACGATTTCAAGTTGCGCGGTTTCAGCGCTCGTCGTCGTGGAGCCATCCGACTGCTCGATGAGGAGATGTCCCGTTTCGCTCGAGCCGTAGAGATTGATGAGGGGGACGCCAAAGACTCGTGCCATGATGCGACGGTGGACGAAACTGGTGTATTCGTAGCTCGTGAGAATGAAGCGCAAGGAAGGGAAACGCAGACCGTTTTTTTCGCAGTACAGGGCAAACCAGGCACCGTGGACCGGATCCACATCAAGAAAGGAAGGCGCCCACTGCAGGGTTTCTTCGGCCATCTGTCGCATCTTTGCTTCGGCGAGGGTAAAGGGGATGCGAGACTGATTCACGAAAAGCGTGGAGCCTTGAGTGCGTTGCTCAACGTTGAGCCAGCGTGCAAAACAACTGACGCCGCTGCAGCCGGGCGTGGTGAATACGGCCCGCTTGGCGGTAAGGCCTTCTTCTAAGACCGAAGCCACGAACGGATTTAAGCGAAGCGCCCGGAGTTCTTGTTCAGCCCACCAGGTTTTGCCGAAAACAACCTGCACGCTCGCCCCGGAAGTTCCGGAGGTGCTTTCTTCTTCGATGCTCCCGTCCAGCTGCAGGGCTTTCAGGTCGAGATCCGAACTTAAGAAGCCTGAGGGCGAGTTATCGCGGAGGTCTTTTTTAGAAAGTCGGGGAAAGTCGCTCAGCCGACGGTCGGGATCCGCCAAGGTTTCCTGCCAGACTGAGGCCTGGTAGAAGGGCGCGGTGGCCGCTTGCCTCCGAACACACCCGGGCAATTTAACTGGCGGGGCAAGATTGAGGGAAGTTAGGGCGGAAGTCGTTAACATGCGGATGGCTTTATCCTTAGCGAATTTAGGCTCGGAAGCAAAACCGTGGGGGGATTTTACGAAATTAATTTCTGCCAGGCGAACGGGGCTCTACGGCCTAAACGGAGGTTAATAACCATAAAATAGTTATTATGAGCGGGGCGGAGTTATGAGGGTTGAACGCTTTCCCGCGCCTGCCTATTTAGCCGCATGCGATTACCCCGTCGTTCGTTCCTGCAGAAAGCCGCTGTCGCGGCCGTCGGCTTCACGATCATTCCCCGCCATGTCCTTGGCCGGGGCTTCATTCCGCCGAGCGAGACCTTGAACCACGTCATCGTCGGTTGCGGCGGTATCTCCAAGATGCATTCCGAGCCGCGCATGACGGGCGCCCATCGCATTATCGCCGTTTGCGACGTGGATGCGGTACGTATGAAAGATAAATATGACCGCGTCGAGAAAGCGGGGGGCGGCACGCCAATCATGGCGAAAGATTTCCGCGAAGTGATTCACCTGCCCGATGCCGACGTGGTGCACGTTTGCACGCCGCCGCATTGGCACGGGGTGATCGCCGCCGCCGCCGCCCGGCGAGGTAAGGCGGTTTGGTCGGAGAAGCCTTTGACCCGTACAATCGGCGAAGGCCTCGCCTTAAGCCGGGTGGTCAAGCAGACGGGCGTACCTTTCCGCGTGAACACGTGGTTCCGCTTAAATCGCACGAATTACTACGGGATTGGTCCGGCTCGTGAAATCAAGCGCGTGGTGGCCAGCGGAGTATTGGGCGGACCCTTGACGGTGCGTCTGGCCCCGGTGGGCGGGATTGCTTGGAAGGTGAATCTTTGGGTGGGTAAGCCGAATCTCGCACCCGAAGCCGTCCCCGCGCATTTGGACTGGGACATGTACTGCGGCCCTTCGCAGCTGATTCCTTATCACCCACATCGCTGTCATGGTTCCTTCCGGGGTTATTGGAATTTCGACCAAGGCGGGTTGGGCGACATGGGTCAGCACTTCTTGGACCCCGTCCAATATTTCCTCGGGAAGGACAATGAATTCCCCGTTACCGTAGAAGCGGATGCACCCGCACAAGATCCGATGGCCTGTGGCGTCTGGAAGACCGTTACCCTGACTTATAAAGATGGAACACGCATCATTTTGGAATCTGAACTGGCCGAGCGTAATCCTGAAAACGCCTTCATCGAAGGGTCTAAAGGTAAGCTTTTCGCCAACTTGCGTTCCGATAAGCCCGAACTGATTCGCAAGGCGGCGGAATTTCCCCTGCCTGAATATCAAGAAGATGATTTCGACCTTTGCGCCCGCGAGAAACGTCCTTTCGGTTACGGCGTCAATGAAGCTTTCCATAGCTCAACCTTGGTCAATTTAGCCGGTTTGGCGGTGCGCCTCGGCCGTAAATTAACCTTCAAGCCTGACGGCTCGGGGTTCGTCAACGATGCTCAAGCCGACCGGTTACACTCCCCGGTTTTCCGTGGTAATTGGTCCATCTGATCCCCACGAATTTTTTATGAAAAACTTTTTTTCCGTTTATCTGGGTGCGGCCTTACTGCTCGTGGGTTGCGCCCATGCGCCCGAGGGCGCTGTCGCCGCCGACTCATTCAGCAATTTGAGCAAGCCAGCCGAACGCCTTCAAGCCCAGCAGACTATCATGGATTTTTCGCGGACTTTTGCGAACCCTTCCCCGGAGTCTAAAGTGTGGTTTGAGCGGCTTCGGGTCACGCGAACGGCGACCGAAGATCCTGAGGTGAAAGCGGCTTTGAGTCAGGCAATTTTACTTGATCCACAAGGTCCGACTAAATCGCTCATCGGCAAAGCCGAGGTCAGGTATTTTCCGTCTCCCGCTGGAACAACGCCCGCAACCAAACTCGCGGAAACCGAACGCCAACTTGATTTGAAAGTGCGGAGCAAGGAATGGGTGCTCACAACGGCGGAGTTAATCGAGCTCACTAAGTCAGAAGATTTTGCGACGGCCCAACGTGCCAACCGTTTATTGCGTCGCATCAGCCCAGTGTCGGCCGCGCCCATTCTCTGGCAACGTCTTGCCCAACTGACGCAACGTTCGCAGGTACAAGAGGTGGAAGATGAAATTTTACGTTTACCGGTGGGTGTGGTGAACAAAGGCGCGCCCAGTGCTCCGGCGGGTCCAGCGCCTGCCCAAAAGGCGGCTTGGTTACGTATCGTGGCGGTTCGTAAGACCATCAAGGTGAACACCGATGCCGTCCTGCCATTGTTGGCCGGGGCGGCAAATGAACTGACCGAAGCAGCCTGGGATGCGGTTCCATATTTGTTCAAAGCCACCGATCGCTCTAAGCTGGAAGAAGCGGCCAAAGGGCGCTCTGAACGCTTAGTGCCACGCATTAAGGCTGCATTAGGACAATTGAAGTAAGGTTTAACCTGTGCTCTTGTCGCTTGCCGAAAGGCGGCGGTGGGTTTGCTATGGTGTGATGACGATAGTCGCCAACAAAGAGAATTCACCCAACCTGATCCTTGCGGGGTTTATGGGGACGGGGAAGTCCGCCTTGGGTCGGCAGTTGGCCAAACGCTGGCGTCGGCAATTCCTTGATACCGATGTCTTGGTCGAAAAATTAGCCGGCCAAGCGGTGGCGGATATTTTTGCTCAACAAGGCGAAGACCATTTCCGGAGCCTCGAGCGTCAGGTAGTCGAAGGTCTCCTACCCGAATTCGGCACCGTGATTGCCTGCGGGGGTGGTCTGGTCGTCCAGCCAGGCATGGGCGAACTCGTCCGGTCCAAAGGTATCGTTGTCACACTCTTCGCTTCGGTGGACACGATTCTTCGTCGCACCTCAGGTAATTCACGGCGACCGTTGCTCAAAGGAGATGATCCCGAAGCCAAGATCCGCGAACTGATGAAAAAGCGTGAGCAGGCTTACATGAAAGCTGGCATCGCGGTTTACACCGATGGGCGATCACTGCAGCAGCTTTGCGTGATTGTGGAGCGCGTCTATGAACGTGAAGCGCGCGCGTTGATCAAGAGCCCGCCGAAAAAGGGTTAGTCCAAGCGTCGCCGGCGGGAACGAGGTCGCGCTCTTGGTGGACAATGCTAAGGAAATCGTCCCGGCTGATGTGGAAGGCGCCCAAACTGGCCAGATGGGGGGTGCTTAGTTGGCAATCAATCAACACATAGCCGCTGGTGCTTAACCTTTGGACCAGGTGGGCAAAGGCCACCTTTGAGGCATCGGTCCGGGTGTGGAACATCGATTCACCGTGGAAGAGGCGACCTATCGCGATTCCGTAAAGGCCTCCCACGAGTTCGCCTTCCCAGCGGACTTCGATGCTGTGGGCGATGCCTAAACGGCTGAGCTCGGTATAGGCTGCGATCATCGGCTCCGTAATCCAGGTGCTGGCTTGGCCGTCGCGTTGGACGGCGGCGCAACTGCGCATCACCGTTTCGAAGGCCTGGTCGCAGGTGACTTGCCAGCCTTTTTTCCGGAGGGTTTTACGGAGACTGTCCGTCAGGCGGAAATCCGCCGGAGTCATCACGAAGCGAGGGTCTGGGCACCACCATTCGAGGGTTTGACCCGAGAGACACCACGGGAAGATACCGGCACGGTAAGCAGCCAGCAGACGCGCCGGTTCCAATGAGCCCCCACGCGCCAAAGCCCCACGTCGGGGTGCTTTCGCTGGGTCGCCATTCGTCCACTCGGGCATCGTCCTTGAAGTCAAAGACGAGCCGGTCGGAGCGCAAGGTTACTTGGTGATGTTGTAAACCGACGGAATCGAAATGCCGAGTTCAGCGGCGATTTCCCGGACGGGAACGTCCTTCTTGCGCATCGTCAGGGCCTTAGAGCGCATCGTGTCCGAGATTTGAGCGCGAGCACGGTTAGGGCGAGACATCATCTTGACGAGGCGGCGGGCCAGCTCGTTCTTCGAAAGGGAGGCGACTTCACGCTCGATCAGGCTCTTACGTTCGGTGTGTTCGTCTTCCCAGCTTTGGACGGCGAGGTCGCGTGCTCGGGCGAGAGCGGCCCGGACGAAAGCGTCTTTGCTGGTGAAGGAGGTTGGGGCGAGGTCGATTTTCATTTTTTGTATATTTATTCAGGTTGGGCTAACGGTGTGTACTGATAAGTAGAGCCGATTTTGATCAAGATGTTCCTTAAATTCTATAATAAAACCGAAGATGTCAAATCTCGCAATGAGGAATTTGACTTATTATTTACAAATCACTTTTGCCTATTTAGGCGCTCCATTCGAGCATCCGGCGGAGCGGAGCTTCGGCCGCCAAGCGGATGCTTTCGGGCATCGTCACCTCCGGTTGGCCCTTAAGTAGGCAGTCGTGCACCTTCTGTAGCGTATTCATCTTCATAAACTTGCACTCATTACAGGCGCAGCGATCGGTCGGCGCGGCGACAAAAGTCTTGTTAGGCACTTCACGACGGAGGCGGTGAATCATCCCAGCCTCTGTCGTAACGATGATAGTGTCGCTGGCTTGGCTTCGGCACCAATCGACCATGAGTTCGGTGGAGCAGACCTTATCGGCTAAATCTCGAACGGCCTCGGTGCATTCGGGGTGAGCGACGATGGGCGCTTGGGGGTGCGCTGCCTTGGTCCGTAGGAGGGCAGCGGGGGTGAATTGGACGTGGGCGTAACAATTTCCAGGCCACAGTTGCATGGCACGGCCGGTTTTGGTGGCGACCCAGCGGCCGAGATTTTGGTCGGGGATAAAAAGAATGGGGCGATCAGCCGGCACGCGATTGACGATCTTACTGGCGTTGCCGCTCGTGCAAATGACATCGCTCAATGCTTTAACGGCGGCGCTGCAATTGATGTAAGCCACCACGTAAAGTTCAGGGTTGGCTGCTTTGGCGGCCGCAAGTTTTTCGGCGGGGCACGAGTCAGCCAAGGAACAGCCGGCGTCCATGTCGGGGAGCAAGACGCGCCGCGTGGGGTTCACAATTTTCGCCGTCTCCGCCATGAAGTGTACCCCACAGAACACGATGGTCGAGTTCTGGGCAGCAGCGGCTTTGTAAGCCAGACCGAGCGAATCACCCACGTAGTCGGCGACTCCCTGGATGTCTTCGCATTGGTAGTTATGGGCCAGAATGATAGCGTCTTTGGCTTTCTTGAGCGCGATTACTTTTTTCTGTAAGTCTGAAAGCGGAAGTCCTCCGGCGGGGAGGGGCGGGAAGACGGTGGCGATAGGGTAGCTCATCAGGGTCGGAGATTTTTGCGTTTTTGACAACGTTCACACAGGGCGGTGACTTGGAGTTTTTGGGAAATCGGACGCATGCCATGCTTGGCCGCCACGGCCTTGCCGTACCACTCCATGAACGGAGCGTCGACTTCGATGATGGTATCGCAACTCTCGCACACGAGTTGGGCGCGGAAATTTGTCGTCCCGATTTCGGCTAAGTAATATTTATGATCACGACCCACGTCGACTTCCCGGATGACGCTGCTGCCGATGAGCAATGGAATCGCGCGATAGATGGTCGCCCGCGAAACCGTTCGATCCAGTGATCGCGATTTTTTCAGTAAGTCTTCGGCGGTGTAGTGGCCGGCGATGCTTCGGGCGGCTTCAAATACGGCCATACGCTGGCGGGTGGCCCGCAGGCCTTTCGCCGCGATGAAGGCTTGGAAAGCTCCGGATTGCTCCGGGGCGTCTGGATGAACGGGCTTAGGCATGCCTGATTTGAGACACTTTTGATACTGAGAGCCCATTCGTCAATACGGGACGCGTCATTGACACCGGGGCAGGCCTGCCCTTCATTTACCCCTTTTCCGCTCAGGAAAGCCCTCTCACGATGTACCACAACACGGACGACCTTCGTATTCGCAGCCAGCTCCCCCTGCTGACGCCTGCCGCCGTGCTCCAGGAACTGCGCCCCTCGGAGCGTGCCACCGAGGTGGTTTCGAATGCCCGTCGGGATGCTTCTAAGATTATTTCCGGCCAAGACGACCGTCTGTTGGTGATTGTCGGCCCTTGTTCCGTTCATGATGTCAAAGCCGCGCATGAGTATGCCGGTCTGCTACTTAAGGAGGCTAAGAAGCATGCCAACGACCTTTTGGTCGTCATGCGCGTCTATTTCGAAAAGCCACGCACGACCGTGGGTTGGAAGGGGCTAATCAATGACCCACAAGTCGACGGTTCATTCCGGATTAATGACGGCCTGCGTATCGCTCGTCGTCTCCTCGCGGATATCGCGGATTCAGGCTTACCTTCGGCCACGGAGTTCCTTGATCCCATCACCCCGCAGTATGTCGCAGATTTGGTTTCCTACGGCGCCATCGGCGCTCGGACTACGGAAAGTCAGATTCACCGCGAGTTAGCCTCTGGCCTTTCGATGCCGGTCGGTTTCAAGAACGGGACCGATGGTTCCATCCAGGTTGCCGTCGATGCCTGCCTGTCGGCCCGCTCTTCGCATTGGTTCCCCTCGATCTCCAAAGAGGGCATCGTCGCCATTTTCCAGACTTCGGGTAACCCTGATGCTCATATCATCCTCCGCGGCGGTTCCCGGACGGGTCCCAATTACGGTGCAGAATTCGTCACCGACGCGACGGCTCGGATTCAAAAAGCTGGGCTGACCTCCCGCCTCGTAATCGATTGTTCGCACGGAAACAGCTCGAAGGAGCACCGTCGCCAGATGATCGTCGCCGCCGATATCGCCGCGCAAGTATCCCAAGGTTCGGCGATGATTGCCGGCGTGATGATCGAGAGCCATTTGGTGGAAGGCCGCCAAGATTGGCAGGGTGCGGAAGCATCCGCCTACGGTTGCAGCATCACCGATGCCTGTATTTCTTTTGCTGAGACCATCCCGGTCTTGGATGCCCTTGCACTGGCCGTGCGCCAGCGCCGAGCGCTCGTAAAAGCTTAATTAATCAACATGAACTCCGTACTTAAGCTCATCCTCGAAGGCGAATCCCTCGACACCGCTCAGATCGGCAAGATTTTGGGCATGGGTCCCGACGCGGTCGAACGCGAACTCGCTGACCTTCGTCGCCAAGGCATCCTCCTTGGCTGGCGTCCAATCATTAACCCGAGCTACGAAGCCGAACGCCGGGTGCGGGCCGTGATCGAAATTAAGATTCGTCCCGAAGGCTTGGGCGGTTTCGACGGCCTGGCCGAGCGCATCTCCGCTTTCGAGCAAGTGGAGAGCTGTTACCTGATGTCCGGCGGCTACGACCTCTTGGTCGTCGTGACGGCTGATAATCTTTATAAAGTCGCCGGCTTCGTCCACGAACGTCTCGCCCGGATCGATGGCGTGCAGGGGACTTCCACGCACTTCTTCCTGCGAGCTTACAAAAAAGACGGTTTCATTGTGAACGACGAAGGCCTCCGCCGCGATCAACCTTCCGTCAGCCCCTGAGCCTATAAATGTTATGGATGACTCCGGCCGATTCGTAGCCCGCCATGTGGCGACCCTCCCTAAGTCGGGCATCCGCGATTTCTTCGCGATTGTCTCGAAGATGAAGGATGCGGTCTCCCTGGGGATCGGTGAGCCCGATTTCGTCACCCCGTACCACATTCGCGAGGCGGCTATTTCTTGCCTGGAGAAGGGGCGTACTTCTTATACTGATAATCGCGGAACCCAGCAATTACGCGACGAGATCTCGCGTTATGTGGCCCAGTATTATGGTCCGGAATATAATCCAGAAAACGAGATCTTGGTGACCATCGGCGTTTCCGAAGCGCTCGATATCTTGCTCCGCGCCGTCCTCAATCCCGGCGACAAGGTTCTCTATCACGAGCCCTGCTACGTGAGTTATGCTCCCAGCGTGACACTCTGTCATGCCGTGCCGCTTCCGATCCGGACATTGTCCTCCGATCAGTTCGCACTCGATCCGGCTGCCTTGCGCGCCGCCTGGCAACCGGGTGCGAAGGTATTGGTCCTGAATTTCCCGACGAACCCGACGGGCGGGACGGCGGACCGCGCCAAGCTCCAGGAAATCGCCAAGTTCGCGATCGAAAAAGACCTTCTCGTCGTCTCCGACGAAATTTATTCCGAGCTCACTTTTGATGGTGACCACGTTTCCATCGCTTCCTTGCCCGGAATGCGGGAGCGCACGGTCTTCTTGCACGGTTTTTCAAAAGCCTTCGCGATGACGGGTTTCCGAATCGGTTATGCGTGCGGACCGGTCGCCGTCATCGATGGTATGCTCAAAGTCCACCAGTATGGCATCATGTGCGCTTCGATCATCAGCCAAGAGGCCGCCGTCGAAGCCCTGCGTAACGGGCGCGACTCGATGTTGCACATGCGCGATAAATATCGTGAACGTCGCGACTTTATCGTCCGCCGTTTTAATGAACTCGGGTTGCCCTGTCACCTGCCTCGCGGCGCTTTCTACGCCTTCCCGCAAGTCTCCGGCACCGGCCTGGATTCCATGACCTTTGCCTCGAAGCTGCTGGAGCAGCAAAAGGTGGCCGTCGTCCCCGGAACGGCCTTCGGTGCCGCTGGTGCGGGTTTCTGCCGCGCCTCATTCTCCACAAGTTATGAGCGGATTCATGAGGCTTGTGAGCGAATTGGTCGCTTCATGGATACCGTCCAAAAGCGCTGAGCATCCTTGCTTGCTTGTGGGGCAGGTAACCCCGACTCTCTCATTTTATGGAACGGAACACAGAAATTTCACGCGCGGTAGCCATCGTGGGCCGTCCCAATGTCGGTAAAAGCCGGCTGTTTAACCGTATCGTCGGACGGCGTATTTCGATCGTGCACGATCAGCCAGGAGTCACCCGCGATTTGATCACTTCCGACGTCTTCGACGGTCGCTACACTTTGATGGATACAGGTGGCATCGGTCTTTATCGGGCCGAACTTACGCCACGAGTCGTCGCCGATGCCGTTGAAGAGCAGGTCGATTTCGCTTTGGCCGCGGCGTCCATCGTACTGTTAGTGGTCGATGCTTCCGAAGGGTGTGTCGCGCTGGACTTAGAAATCTCGGCCAAACTTCGCCAGGCCGGTAAGAACGTTATCGTGGTCGCCAATAAGGCCGACACGGAAGATCGTGACGGTACGTTTTCCGAATTCTTCAGCTTAGGTTTCGGTGAGCCTTTACTGATTTCAGCGGAACATGGTCGGGGTATGCCGCAGTTGATGGCCTTGATCCTCAAGAAACTGGGCCCAGCCCCGGAGACTCCTCGTTCCGAGGGAGCCCGTCCCATCCGCCTCGCTTTGGCGGGCCGACCGAACGTCGGGAAGAGTTCTTTGGGTAATCGTCTTTTAGGTAGCTCGCGCCTGATCGTCAGCGAAGTTGCGGGCACGACGCGCGATCCGGTCCGGGCCGGTCTTTCCCGGACGAAAGCCGACGGCTCCAAGGCGACCTTCTCGCTCGTTGATACGGCCGGCCGTCGCACTGCAAATAAACGTGATACGTTGGATTTCTTTTCTCAAATCCGCGCCGACGAAATCTTGGCCGAAACCGATGTAGTTTTTCTGGTCTTGGACGCAGGGCAGGGTGTTACCCGCATCGATAAGCAGCTCGCTGGCGAATTGGCGCTGTTGGGCTGCGGCTTGGTGATTGTCGTCAATAAATGGGACTTAGCTAAAAAAGCCTTCCGCGATAAGAATATCGACGGTTTCGAAGATGAAGAGGAATTCCGCGCCAAGTTCCGTAATGCCGTTCGCCGCGAACTTTTCTTCTTGCCCGAGCCTCCGCTGTTGTTTGTTTCCGCGATGACGGGCCTGCGCCACGAAGACATGCTGGATGCCGCCGAAGGTGTCTTCATGCGCGCCGGAGCCACGATTCCGACGGCACGTATCAACCGCGTCATTCAAGATCTCATGATTAAGCGGCCGCCGCGCATGGTGTCAGGTCGTCGCTTCAAATGTTACTACGTCACGCAGGTGTCGAAGCGTCCGATTCGTTTCCGGCTCTTCTGTAATTCGGAAGAGCGTCTCGAAGATGCCTACCAACGCTTCTTGGTCAAAGGCGTCCACGAGAGTTTTGATTTAGCCGGCGTACCCGTCTTCCTGGACGTGGTCGGCAAGCCCAAGCAGACCGGCCGCCAGTTCTTTGCGCCGCCGACTTCGAAGACGGATGATCTACCCTCGAGCCGTAAGGTCGTGGCCAAGCCGGTGCAAAAAGTCGCTTTGCCTGCCAACGGTCCACGCACCGGTAAGACCCGAGGTAAGATCGGGATGAAGTCGGTGAGCGGTAAGCGGGTACAGGGTAATAAGAAAGCTTACACGCGCTGGGATAAGCCACGTTCTCTCAAGGGCCGTGCCGCCCGCCAAGCTCGCAAGTAATCCTCTTTCCATCATGCCTCTGCCGTTGGCGCCATCTCGTCGGGTGATCTTACTGGGCTCTGATGAGATTGCTTTGGCGGCATTCACGGCTGTCCGGTCTTTACCTGACGTAGAAATCGTCGGGGTGTATTCCCAGCCGGATCGTCCCTCCGGCCGAGGCCAAGAGGTGAAGTCCAACCCGGTGGCCTCTTGGGCTCGCGTTGAGGGTTTGGCTTTGTTTCAGCCCGAGAAACTTACGCCCGAGCACGCGCAAGAACTTGGTCGGATGCGAATCGATCTCGGAGTGGTGATGGCTTACGGACAGATTCTCAAAGACGATTTTTTGGCGGCGACTCATCTCGGTTTTGTCAATTTTCACGGCTCCATTCTCCCTGCCTTACGGGGGGCAACTCCAGTGGAAGGGGCTTTGGCTTCGGGTTTTCAAGTTACAGGGATTTCTCTACAACAAGTCGTGCGACGGTTGGATGCGGGCCCCTTGCATGCCTCCGCGGAATTAAAAATCGCGGAAGGGGAAGGGCGGACTGCTTTGCGGGCTCGTTTGGGTCTGTTAGCAGGAGAACTTGCCCAAAGTGCTTTACCCAGAATCTTATCCGGGGAATCTCGCCCCGTTGCGCAGGATGAATCTAAGGTCAGTTACACCCGTCGACTGACTCGTGAAGATGCGGCCCTCGATTTCAATGCGTCGGCTTCGGAATTAGTAGCCCGCATCCATGCTTTGGAGGGATGGCCGGGCTCAGCTTTTATCCATGCCGGCCTGACGATCAAAGTCGGGGCGGCGTCCGCTGGGGAATCGGACGCGGTATCCTCCCCTGGAACGATTCTCACGGCAGACCGCGATGGCGTGACCGTGGCCTGCCGTCGGGGCGTCCTCTGCATGACCAAGTTGCAGCGCCCCACGGCCAAGATGCTTCCGCCGGGCGAGTTTCTGGCCGGCTACCCTTTGCGTATCGGTGAAGTTTTGCCCTCGGCGCTTATGCCGGCTTTGGTTGGCCCCATCCCTTTTTCCCGTCCGCCTAAGGCGTAATCGCTTGATTTGATGCCCTGGCTTGGGTGTCATTGTCTGATGCGTGCTTTTGTTCTCTGGCTTCTCCTAGCGATAGGAGTTTGGGCTCAGCCTAAGGATATTAGTTTTCAAAAAATCACCGGAGGGGCATTCGCTGGTTTCAATGATGACGAAAAAGCCGAAAAAGCCTGGGAGGCTTCAGCTAAGTTCATGAAGCCGACCGCTGAACCGGGTCTTTGGGATCTCGATCAGTTACGCGTCCAGTCATTCCGCGCAGGGAAAGTCCAAGCCACTTTCACGAGTCCCTATGGTTCGATGAATCCGACTCATCGCGCCGCGCAGGGTACGTCGCCGATCACGGCTCAATCTCCGGCGTTTAATTTGAAGGGCGATGGCTGGAGCTGGCGCTCCACCAATCAGGGCGATAGTTTTGCGGTGCTGGCTAACGTCGACGCCGAGCTCGATCTGGCCAAGCCGATCATGCGCCGTTGGCGAATCCACGCCCAGCGGCTCGATGCTACTCCCGCGGCCACGGGGACGCTACTCATCTTCCAAGGTAACATCGTGATGGACCGTTTCGGTGAGCGCATCACCTGTGAACGTGTAGAATGTCTTTTGGATGACGGCCCGAAGGGCGACGGGTTATGCCGCACTATCACGGCGATCGGTAAGGTCGTGCGCTCCGCCGAGAAGCAGACTTTGCGCGGAGATTTAGCCTTATTTGACCTGAAGTCAGACACTTTGGAAATGAACGGGCAGGTCGAACTCGATGAGCCTGGCCTCAAGGCATCGGCGGAACGTCTGCAACATGCGACCAAATTAGGCGTGACCAAACTATGGGCCGCCGATGGTAAGACGGTACAATTACACACCGAAAGAAAACCGGGTGAGAAAGCTGACATCTCCGGTAATCGCGTGACATTAACGCGCGATGATAAGCGCGGCCTTTCGAGCGTCGAAGTCCAAGATAACGCACGTTACGTTTCGGCGCAGGAACAGATTTTAGCCCGGCGTATCTTGGCCTCGGAAACCCGGGCGGGTGCGAGCGATATCCTGGCCACGGGTGGGGTTAAAGGGCAACTTGACGGGGTAATCTTTGAAGCAGGTAAGGCCCAATGGGATCGGACCAAACGCTTACTGGTTCTCGAAGAATTACCGCGCCTGACTGACCCTAATGGCATTGAAACCGCGGGGTTTTCGATCCGGATGGATTTACCGCATAATCGTATGGAGGTGCGCTCGGCTCCGGGTATTCGCGCCGCAATACGCATGCCCGCGGGTGAAGAAGGCGGTTCACCGGGTTTAGCCGAAGCGAATCAGGTGGTGGTCACCCAGGAAGACGGTGCCATGCAGATCGAACTTCTTGGCTCGGTTCATTATGTGGCGGCTGGAGTCACGACCGACTCAGATCAACTTGTGGGCTTTGCGCTCCCGCGGGCGAAAGGTCAAAAGGAGTTTGCCTTGAATCGTGCCATCCTGACCGGACATGTGCGTTATGCCCAGTCGGGCTTGCGCTGTGCCGCCGATCGCATCGACCTCAGTCCGGCCGTGCAAGTCGAAGAAATTCTTAAAAAGGACATCCTTACGGGTAATCCTCGTCTCTTGACCCTTTCGGGCGGCAAGGATCTGACGCGGCCGCGTTTATTCGTTACTTTTAGTGACGGCAAGAGCGCAGAATTCATCGCGGATGCGCAGGAAATCCTCACGACCCCGGCTTTGACGAAATTCTTTTTACGCGGCGCCGTGGGCATGGTGTCCGGCGACACCGAGGCGGCTTGCGACCTGCTGGAAGGTATTGCTTCACCAGAAAAGTCGGGTCGCCAAGTGGCGCGCCAGATGATTGGGCGGGGTAATGTCAACGTCACCGCCGGAGGTTCCTTGGCGAAGGGTAATACGTTAGAAATCTTACCCGAAAAGGAAGAAGCCCGACTATTTGGCAACGCGCGGATCCGGGATAAGTCCGGCAACGAAGGTATTCCCGCCAAAGAAATTCGCTATGATATGAAAAATAAAGCCTGGCATATGGGGTCGGCCGCAGACGAAGAGGCTCCCGGCCAAGTCGTCCGCCCCAAGATATTCTTAGGGCGGGAGTTCACCCTGCCCGAGGTCAAAAGCCTCGACAACGGACGCTGAGAAGCGTCCACTCCCTATTATGGCCGTCACCAGCGAAAAGGGCGTAGTCCGCGTCGAATCGCTTGCTAAGCATTACGGTGCGAAAGTAGCCGTCTTTGACGTCAGCTTATCTTTAAAGGCCGGAGAGATCGTAGGTTTATTGGGCCCTAATGGCGCGGGCAAGACCACGACCTTCTACATGGTCGTCGGCTTGGTCCCCGCAACCAGCGGACGCGTTTTTTTAGATGGTCGTAATGTCACCGCCATGCCGATGTGGCAGCGCGCCAAAAGTGGCCTCGGTTACCTTCCGCAAGAAGCTTCTATTTTTCGTAAATTGACGGTGTGGGAAAACGTCATGGCGGTCGTGGAGACGCTTAACCTGAATGAACAGGAACGTCGGGCCCGGACCCTTCAGCAGCTGACCGACCTGGGTTTGGAAGGTCTGGCGAAGCAACCAGCCTACACCTTATCCGGCGGTGAGCGCCGTCGTCTGGAAATTGCGCGCGCCTTGGCTACCGGACCGCGTTTTCTCCTCATGGATGAGCCTTTTAGCGGAGTGGATCCGATTTCGGTGGCGGAAGTTCAATCGATTATTCGACGGTTAAAACAACGCGGAATCGGGGTTCTCATCACCGATCATAATGTCCGGGAGACTTTATCCATCGTCGATCGGGCCTATTTGATTCACCAAGGGCGCGTACTTGTCTCTGGCACCCCTGCCGAAATCGTGAATAATCCGGAGAGTCGCCGCCATTACCTGGGCGAAGGTTTCAAACTTTAAATATAATGTCCGTCCCTTCGCCTGATACTCGTCCCGAATCGGTCTCCGTCCGCGAGTTCTTCGATTCTTTCCGGGATATGCTCCAGATGGAGTTACTCGCCGGCGAAGAGGGCTTGGATAACATGATCTCCGAGAAATCGTTGAATCGTCCGGCCTTGGCCGTGACCGGTTATTTTAAGGAGTTCGCCCATAAGCGCCTGCAACTCTTCGGAGCCGGAGAAATGGCTTATTTGAGCGACCAGACTTCGGCCCTGCGCGAAAAATTACTGGCGGATGTCTTTGCCAAGAAAATCCCCGCCGTCGTTGTTTCCCGTGGTTTGCCCGTCGACGACATTCTGATCACCCTGGCGAATCGTCACCGCGTCCCGATCATCCGGACGCAGCTGAAGTCGAAAGATTTCTCCGCCGAAGCGACTGTCTTGCTCGAGGAAAAGTTTGCCCCCCGGACGAATATGCACGCAACCTTGGTCGATATCCGGGGCGTCGGCGTGCTGTTGCGCGGTGCTTCCGGTGTCGGCAAGAGCGAGTGTGCCTTGGCTTTGATCGAACGCGGACACTCCTTGGTGGCCGACGATTTCGTCATCATTAATTTGATCGGTGATCGCGAACTACAGGGAACCTCTAAAGAACTCAACCGCGGCTACATGGAGTGCCGTGGCATCGGTATCATCAATATCGCTTCGCTATTCGGCATCCGCTCGGTCCGTCGGGAAAAGCGGGTCGATTTGGTCGTGACTTTCGTGCTCTGGCAGCCGGGCATGGATGAGGAACGCTCGGGTCTGGAGGTCGAAACTTTCGAAATTCTCGGGCGTAAGGTGCCCCATATGACCATCCCCGTCAGACCTGGGCGTGATATGGCCCGCTTGGTCGAAGTGGCCGCCATGGTGCAGGCTTTGCGCGTGATGGGTCACGATTCAGCCAAGGAATTTAGCGACCGGCTCATTCAACACATGAGCAAGGACAAGCCAGCTAAGGGATAGGGTTTACTTTCGGTTTCCGTCCCAGCGACAGTCCGCCATCACGCGAAGGCAGACTTCGCGGAGATCGAAAAGCGTCGCCTCGATTTCATCGCTGGCCTCTTTGGCGGTCTCGCGTGCGGCCGCTGGAATCCCCGCGGTCAGGCCGATGGAATAATTGATTGCCGATAGGGCACGCTTCATGTGGACCAGCGCCAAGGGTAGGTCGCCGGTATCGGTCGCATTGATGGCCATCACGACCTGATGCTGGGCGTCCCAAAATGAAAGCATCACGTCCGCGGCAAGCTCGGCCGGAATGTCGGCGCTAGCGTCACGGCACACCGTCCGGAATGAAATGGACAATTGCATGCCTAAGGCGCGACCGACGATATAGACGGGGTGTTGGTGGATGCAGTAGGGCAGGTCGGCTTCCTCGTTTTCGTCGTCGGTGATTTCCTCTGCAGGTTCGCTGGGGGCCCAATCGGCGTTTTCCCAGCCCATCCGGCGGGCGCTGGCATCAAGGCGGTCAGGCTGGCCTTTGACTTCTTTGTAATAAGAAAGAAACCGACCCACCTCGAGGTCGTTACGTTGGAGGTAGCCTGCCCAATCAGCCTCGCCCCAAGAGGCGTTGCCTGATCCATCGAAGTCGCCATGGGGCTGGTCGCCATCGTGCATGAAGACTACTATTAGGGAAAATTACTTAGATGCAAACCCCTTGTGGGTGAAATTGCCCTTGTCCCCGCCCCTAAGACCGTGGCTAATTCTCCCATGGCCCTGGAATTGAATACTCTAACTGCGGCGATGGCGGCCGGCCGCGGTCTGACGTCCGCCGAAGCGGCCCAGGCCGCCTCGGTGTTGGTCGACGCAGGCGTGTCGGCTGAAACGAAGGAAATATTTTTATTAACGATGGCACGCAAGGGGGAGACCGCTGAAGAGGTCGCAGGTTTTGCTCAGACCTACCGTGATTTGGCTCGGAAAATCGAATGGAGCACTTGGCCGTCTCGCGGCATCGACATCGTGGGCACGGGGGGCGACCGTTCGGGCAGCTTCAACATTTCCTCAGCCAGCGCCCTCATCGTCGCGGCGGCGGGTGTCCCGGTCCTAAAGCATGGCAACCGCTCGATTACTTCGAAGTCAGGTAGCGCGGATTTCTTGGCCGGCTTGGGGGTGCAATTAGAGGCGACTGATGCGCAGTTATTGCACGCCTTGGAAGTGGCGAATTTCTGTTACCTTTATGCTCCGGCTTTTCACCCGGCCTTTAAATCCATCTTGGCCGTCCGTAAGAAAATCGCGGAGCAGGGGACGAAAACGATTTTTAATATCTTAGGACCGCTGATCAATCCCGCTCGCCCGGCTTTCATGGTGGTCGGGGTCTACGATGAGCGCTGGGTCGAGCCTCTCGCCTTGGCCTTACACGAACTCGGCGTGCGTCGCGGCTTGGTGACGCATACGCGGGCGGGCGGAGGGATGGATGAGGTCACGACCGCGGGTGAAGTCCGCGTGCGCGGTTGCGGCGAGCTTTCGGGTGTCGATGCCGTCTGGTTGCCCGGAGATTTCGGATTCGCGCAATGCAGCGTCGCTGACCTGCGCGGCGGATCTCCGGAAGAGAACGTCGCGATGTTCAGCGATCTTTTAGTCGGCGGAGTTTCGGATGGCCTGATGGACACCTTGGCGCTGAGCGCGGGTACAGCTCTTTGGGTGGCGGGTAAATCCGCGGATCCGGCGGCGGGTGCGAAAATCGCCCGAGATATCATTCTCGGCGGGGCGTTGCGCGAGCAAGTGCGACGACTCCGCGAAGCGTACCGGGTGGCTTGATTAGCGAAGGTTTAAGACCAAGGCGACGGTGCGCGCGGTGGCGCCCCGATTGCTTTGATGCCAGGCCAAGCCGTGCCGGCCCATCGCCATCGCCCGCGCAGGTTCGCGGACAAGTTTCTCGAGGGCGGAGAATAAGTCGGCGGCCTGTTCGAGGCGTTTCGCTGCGCCAGCCCTTTCGAGGCCTTGGCAGATATCCCGGAAATTAGTCATGCGGGGGCCGTAGAGTAAGGCCACGCCAGCCGCGGCGCATTCCACCGGGGTCTGGCCGCCTTCGTGAGGCGGCAGGCTCTTGCCGCAGAAAGCGATATCCGCGGCGCGTGTGAGTCGGCGAAGCTCACCGGTGGTGTCCGCGAGGTGGACGATGGTGCCCGCCGGGGCTGGCGCTTGGGTCGAACGCTGATGCCAGGCTAAACCCGAAGCCGCAATTTCTACGCAGACATCCTTGCGTCTTTCGGAGTGGCGGGGGACGAGGAGTAGACGGACGTCGGCATACGTCCGTAATTGGCGCACGCAATCGAGTAATAGTTGTTCTTCTCCGGCCCACGTCGATGAGCCGAGCAAGATAATCGTTTTAGGATCTTGGCCGAAGCCGAGAGATTCGCGAAGTTGTTGGCGTTCCTCGTTTGAAGGCGGAGCCTCACTGGCAACGTCAAATTTAATATTACCCGTGAGGTGCGGCTCGACACCCAGTTCGCGAAAGCGCCTCGCATCTTCTTCGCTACTGGCACAGATCATTTGGAAGCGTCGCAGTAACGAAGTGGAAATCCGGCGGAAGCGTTGATGACGGGCAAAAGATTTATCTGAAATCCGACCGTTAATCAGCATGGCCGGAATGCCGCGGGCGTTGGCTTGCGCCAAGTGTTCGGGCCAAAGTTCGCCTTCGACCAGAATGACTTGGTCGGGCTGGATACGTCGCCAAGCCAAGGCGCTGCAGGGCCAAAGGTCCGTCGGGAAGATGCCAATGGCCTTGGCGACGTCGGCGTAGCGACTTTGGGCGAGGGCATAGCCCGTACTGGTCGTCGTGGTCAAAATGACCTCGGTTGTGCCCGAATCTTTGAGCTGGCGAAGAAAGGGGCCGATGGCCTCGATCTCACCGACCGAAACGGCTTGAACCCAAATCCGACGTTTTCCTGTCACTTTAGGCCCTATTTTTGGGAAAAAGCCCAGCCGTTGACTAAATCCATGACGGTAGCCGCCCCGGCGAAGCATACGCCATAGGTAGTAAGGTAAGGCCAGGAGAAGCAGGGGTGGAAAGAGTATCCGATAGGCCCAAGACATGGTGATAAGCTGAACGTGCGGAGGGGAGTGGGGTCTGTCAGTTCCAAAGCAGGCCATTTTTGCTAATTTTCCCACTTGCACCGGTCGGCAAGGGGTGTTTGAACTCACTTTCCACCGTTTGGAGCGACCGCCGATTGCTTCGAACATAAAACCAAAAAACAGTAAAACACCTAGATCCAATGTCCCCTCCTTCGGCAGGAATCGGGATACGGAGCCAAAAACCATGAACATCACAGTCAAAGACCTCCTCGATGCCGGCGTCCACTTCGGGCACCAAACACGTCGCTGGAATCCACGTTCCCGTCCCTACATTTTCGACCACCGTAATGGTGTTTCGATTATCGACCTCGAGAAGACGCACGCCTGCCTCGCGGCCGCCGTTGCCTTCGTCGAAGAAGTCGCTGCCAAGGGCAAGGAAGTCCTTTTCGTCGCAACCAAGCCGCAGGCTCAGGAAGTCGTACGCCAGGCCGCTAAGTCGACCGGCATGCCATTCGCGGTTAACCGCTGGCTCGGTGGTACCCTTACCAATTTCGCGACAATCAAGAAGTCGCTCGAAAGCTACCGCACTTACCTCCGCATGGAGCAAGACGGTTCTCTCGCCAAGATGCACAAGAAAGAAGGCGCCGCCGTTCGTCGCGAGATGTCCCGGATGCAGCGTAACTTCGAAGGTCTCCTCGAGTACCGCGACCTCCCAGCGGCGATGATCGTCATCGACACCAAGCTGGAAGAAATCGCCGTCAACGAGGCAAATCGTCTCGGCATTCCCGTTATCGGTCTTTGCGACAGCAACTCGGACCCGACCCTCCTGCAATTTCCGGTTCCGGGTAATGACGACGCTGCGAAGTCCATCCGCCTGGTGGTGGAAGTGCTTACTCAGGCCGTCCAGAATGGCGTCTCGCGCCGTAAAGTTGAGCGTGATCCTCGCAAGACTGTCACCCCTGTGTCCCGTCAAGACTCCACCCAATCGATGCAGCCCGAAGTTAATATCTCGGACGAATTGATGAAGGCTTCCGAGACCTCTGATGCGGCGGAAGTGGCGGCAGCTCCGGCCAAAATCGCTCGTCCTCGCAAAAATACCAAGTAATTTATGTCCACCATTACCGCGCAAACGGTCAATGATCTGCGTCAGCGGACTGGCGCTGGCCTGATGGATTGTAAGAAGGCCCTCGTTGAAGCCAATGGCGACACCGAGAAGGCTGTCGAAATCCTCCGCATCAAAGGCGTCGCCACCCGTAATAAGAAAGCTGACCGCAAGGCCAGCGAGGGCGTGCTTGCCGTGCAAGTCGAAGCCGATGGTCGTCGCGTCACTCTCCTGGAGTTGAATTGTGAAACCGACTTCGTGGCAAAGAACGAAGCTTTCCTCGCGCTCGCCAAGGACTTAGTAAACCAAGCCGCACTTAAGGGCGTCGATGGTTTGCTCGAGCAGTCTTACCATGGCGATGCGAGTCGTAAGGTGAACGACTTCTTAAACGATCAGGTGACCAAGATTGGGGAAAATCTTAAAGTCTCCCGGGCGCTTAAGTTCGAAGCTTCGGGCGTCGGTCGCGTTTCTGCTTATGTGCATACCGGTGCCAAAATCGCCGTCTTGCTCGAACTCGGTCTCAAATCTCAAGCTGCGGCCGCCCACGCGGATGTCGCTGATTTGGCCCGACAGATGGCGATGCAAGTCGTGGCAAATAACGCCCGGTTTGTCCGTCGCGAAGACGTTTCTGACGATGTCGTCGCCAAGGAGAAGGAAATCGCTGCTGAATTTACCAAATCGGAAGCCGATAAGGCAATCGAAGAGGCCAAGCGCGTGGTCGAAGATTATAACGGTCAGCTCGTCGAGCAAAAGGCCGCCCATAATGCCGAAGCCATCGCCGAACTGGAAAAGCGTATCGCCGTCGCCGAAAAGCAGGTTATCGCTGCCGAAGGCCGGAAGAAGGGGCAGCTTTCCAATATGGAAAAAATCGTCTCCGGTCGCGTCGACAAGTTCTTTGCCGAAGCCTGTTTGCTCGAGCAGCCTTATTTCCGTGACCCGGATAAGAAGGTCATTCAACTCCTCGCCGAAGCTAAGGCCAAGGTGGGTGAAGAAGTTTCCATCGTCCGTTTCGTCCGCTTCCAGGTGGGTGAGACTGCGGCGGAATAATTCGCCCTAAGCCATCCTTTCAAGGGCCGACTTTCGTAAGGAAGTCGGCCCTTTGCTTTACTCTCCTTCGCGAATGTCGTAAGTTGGCGTATGGAGTTCCGTTCCGATATTTTCTGGCGCGCCGCCAAAGGCTGTTGTCCGGATTGTGGTGCGAAAATTAGGTCGGGGGAAAGTCCACCGAACAAATGGGGTCGGTTTGCGAACATTCCGGACCGTTGCCCGGCTTGCGAAATGGTGTTGCGGCGCCGCGACGGATTTTTCCTCGGAGCTATTGTCTGGAATTATACCTTAACGGCCTTCGGAGTTCTGCCGGTCTTGCTCATCGCCGTGCGTCTCGGTTGGTGTAGCGAAGTCTGGGCAATCCGCGGGGCAATCCTCACCGCGCTTACGGTCCCTTTTTTTATCCACGCCTTATCTTGGCGCTTATGGATCGGGACTTACTACGCGTTTTTACCCGAGCAGTTGCCTTCGAGCGGACGGCGGACCGACGACTGATTCAGCGATCCCGGCTTGCCATCCGCGTAATCAGTTCGGCAAGGAAAGTGGAGTCGCCGCGCGTGGCTTGAAGATGTCGGATCGCCTCTTCTGTCAGGGTTGAGATCCTTTGTCGGGTCGCCTCGATGCCATGGAGGCTCGCATAAGTTAATTTCCCGTTTTGCGAATCAGCACCTACGGGTTTCCCGAGCCGACTGGCATCGGCGGAAAGATCGAGCAGGTCGTCGACAAGTTGAAAGGCGATGCCAGCCGAGCGGCCTGCTTGGCTGAAGTGTTCGACCTCAGCCTTATTGGCTCCGCCGATGATTGCGCCCATGGCCAATGAGGAACTGAGCATCGCGGCGGTCTTGCCGAGCAGGATGAACTCCAGTCGCTCGTCAGTGGCGCCTGCGGCCAGGCCGCCCATGTCTTCGGTTTGGCCGCCGACGAGCAGGGTGGAGCCGGCGGTTTTAGATAATTCCGCGACGAGCGAGCAAGCGAGGGCGGGCTGGTCGGCGTAAGCTTTGCTGATTACTTCGAAGGCTAACGGGAGGAGGGCGTCGCCGGCGAGCAGCGCGATGGCTTCATCGAAAGCCTTATGGCAGGAGGGGCGTCCGCGCCGCAGGTCAGAATTATCCATGCAGGGTAAGTCATCATGGATCAGGGAATAAGTGTGGATACATTCCAGTGCGACGGCGGCGGCATCAGCTTTGGCTTGGGGCGCAAAGGCTTGGGCGGCGGCCAAGCACAGAACCGGGCGCAAACGTTTGCCGCCTGCCTCGAGTGAGTAACGCATTGCGGCATGGAGGCGGGCAGGGCGCGTATCGGCCGAGGGCGTCAGCTGCTGCAAGGCATTTTCGGCCTGCTGGACTAGGGCTTCGTGCCGAGACTGGAACAGCGCGGCATCCATGGCTTACGCCTCGTCGTCAGGGGCTTGGCCGAGTTTGAAGAAAGTGGCCGTGCGACCCACGCTGCCGATTACTTCGCTTTCGGTCAATCCGGCCAACTCTTTGGCCTGGGCTTCCATTACCTCGCGCTCAGCGGTAAAACGCACTTTGACGAGATCGGCATTGCGGAAGGATTCCTCGAGTAAATTCGCGATACCTGCGTTGACGCCAGCTTTGCCAACGAAAACCTTAGGGTCGAGGGTCTGGGCTAAACTGCGCAGTTTACCACGTTCTGCGCCTGTCAGGCGGGGTTTTTCGTCATTGCCTTGGTCCATGTGCCTATTTGCGTTTCGGAGGGCGTAGGAGTCAACGGGCTAATCTGCTGGGCTGGCGGCCTGCCTTGCGACCCGGCGCTTTTGGGATAGAATGGCCAAGCCATGTCAGCGTCGCCTTCATCGCAAGTTTTGCCCGCGCTTGAGCCCCACGCGGCCCTCCAACCCTTGGACTCCATCGTGGTCCATATTCACTGTGCGGCTGACCATACGCACAGTCTGAGGGTATGGAGGAGCACGTTCCTGCTCGATTGCCATTCCGCCCTGACCAGCGAGATGATTCGGTGGGAGAATATTTCCCTATATCCGCATTGGACTGTTCTGCCGCCGGGCAGGCCTTTTAAGTTCACGCTTTATTTTAACGGTCTCCCTAAGTCGGTCACTTCCTTCGACCTTTCAGAGATCATCCCGGAGCCGAATGGGTTTTATTTCCCTAACATCCGTCGCAATGCCCAGGATGTTTACGCCTTGGATTACCCTGGCTGATTTAGGGCTGATTTTGAGCATATCGTGGGGGGTTTAGGGGGTAATTCCTGCTTGCTAAGCCCCTAGGCGCCTGTCACTTCATAAGCCATCTTCGTTAGGGGGAGGGGCGGAGCCCTTCTCACGCTGGTCGGTAAGTGAAAGCTTACTTCAGACGGAGGATCCAGCTAAACGGCTGGCCCTCGGGAATTTTTCCCAAGTCGACCTCTCAAACACCCAAACTAACCCAAAAACAGTCATGTCGATCGACAAATCGGATATCATCAAGAAACACCAGCAGGACGCCAAGGATACGGGCTCGCCTGAAGTTCAGGTCGCTCTCGTCAGCGCCCGCATCAACCACCTCACGGATCACCTCCGGATGCACCGCAAGGACTTCCACTCGCGCCGTGGTCTCATCATGCTCACGAACCGTCGTCGTAAGCTGCTCAATTATCTTAAGTCGAGCGATTTGGACCGTTACAACGCTTTGCTCATCAAGCTTAACCTCCGTAAGTGAACCGCGCCTCCGGGCGTATTGCTTCACCGCACGTCCCAGCCACTCGCTGGGACGTCGTTTTTTCACCCAAACAAACAAAAACCCGCCGGGCAATTCCGCCTGGCACAACGCGTAACCCGCAAAAAACAAAATGAAACAAAAACACTCCGTGACCATCGAAGAACTCGGTATCACAATCAACACGGGCTCCATCGCCCGCCTCGCCAACGGCGCGGTCACCATCAGCAAGGGCGAGACCACGCTCTTCGTGTCGGCCACCGCCGCCGAAGACCTGCGCTCCCCCGACCAGGACTTCTTCCCCCTGACTGTCGACTACCGCGAAAAGTTCGCGGCGGCCGGCCGTTTCCCGGGCGGTTATTTCCGTCGCGAAGGCAAGCCTTCCGACAAGGAAATCCTGACCTCGCGCCTCTGCGACCGTCCCCTTCGCCCGCTCTTCCCTGAAGGCTTCCTCAATGAAGTTCAGGTGATCGGCCTCCTCCTCTCGGCTGACCAGATCAACGACTCCGACGTGCTCATGGTAAACGGCGCTTCCGCCGCTCTCCTTTGCTCCGACATCCCGTGGAACGGACCAATCGCTGGCATCCGCCTCGGTCGCGTCGCCGGCCAGTTCGTCGTCAACCCGACCCACGAACAGCAGTATGAGTCCGACCTGGATCTCATTTACGTCGGTAACGAAAACGACATGATGATGATCGAAGGTTCGGCCGACCAGCTGCCTGAAGCCGACTTCATCGCTGCCCTCGAATACGCCCAGAAGGCCATCCAGCCGATCATCGCCGCGCAGCGCAAGCTCGCCGCGATGTACTCCAAGACCAAGCGCGTCTTCCCGCTCGTTGTCTGCGAACCGAAGGCTCTCGCCATCTGCGAACGCGTGGCCGCC
>Ga0208960_1000158_pt1 | contig 37266 bp, 41 predicted proteins | sample GreLakmeON33MSRF_FD_187703 | JGI IMG/M metagenome (GOLD analysis project Ga0208960, IMG submission 187703) | Freshwater lentic microbial communities from great Laurentian Lakes, MI, USA - Great Lakes metaG ON33MSRF (SPAdes) | ecosystem: Environmental > Aquatic > Freshwater > Lake | place: Great... | reverse complement strand
GAGAAGGGCAAGGGGCCCGGCTCGCATCTGCTTTCGGGTTCGGTCATGCGCCCGGGGCCGTTCAAGTCGCTCTTCCCGGATGCCGCGCCCGGCGAAACCCCCGGAATTTTCGAGGAGGTCACCAAAGAAGCGGTGTACTTCCTGCGCAAGGACGGCAAGACCAGAATCCCCACGCCGCCCGATCTGAACAACCACGGCAACTGGGTGGTGTCTATCTCCCAGCTCTCGCGCTTCATGGCCGAGAACGCCGAGGAGTACGGCGCGTACATGCTGCCTGAGACCGACGCCCAACAGTTGCTGGTGGAGAACGGCCGCGTGGTGGGAATCAAGACCGGCGACAAGGGTCGCGGGCGCGATGGCGAAGAGCTCTCCACATTTGAGCCGGGCGTCGAGGTGCGCGCCAAGGTCACCGTTATCTGTGAGGGCACCCAGGGGCATCTCGCAGGCGTGCTGCGCGATCACTTCCAGCTCGATCAGGACACCACGCAGACGTACGAGATCGGCGTCAAAGAGGTGTGGGAGGTCGAGAAGCCACTCGATCGCGTCGTCCACACGATCGGATGGCCGCTCAAGCTCGGGTCGAAGTTCCGTGAGTACGGCGGTTCATGGATGTATCCGATGGGCGGCAACATGGTGTCCATCGGAATGGTGGTCAGCCTTGATGCCGCCGATGCCAACATGTCTGCGCATGACCTGCTGCAGCAGGCGAAGACCAATCCACTGTTCAAGGATGTGCTGGCCGGCGGCCGCCGCGTTGCGTGGGGTGCCAAGACCATCCCCTCGGGCGGCATCTACGGGCTTCCGAGCCGCTTTCACGTGCCGGGAGCCGTGCTGTGCGGCGACTCCGCCGGGTTCGTCAACCTGGCAGCGCTCAAGGGCGTCAGCTACGCGATGCAGTCGGGAATTATCGCCGCCGAGGTCATCGCGACTGCCATCAAGGCCGGTACGGCTGAGAAGATCACGGGCCTCTGGGGCTACGACGAGGCCATCAAGAACTCCGAGGTGTGGAAGGACCTGTGGCGGATCCGCAACTTCCGGCCATCGTTCCAGAAGGGGTTTGTCTACGGCGCCATCGCCAATGGCCTCTCAATGCTCACCGGGGGCAGGCTGCCGAAGAAGGTCAGCCTCACGGCCGACCGCGACGAGCCCGTGTTTATCGGGCCGGATCGCAACTACCCGAAGCCTGATGGCGTGTACATCTTCGACAAGTTGTCGTCGGTTTTCCTCAGTGGAAACAAGACCCGCGATGATCAGCCCAACCACATTCGGGTGCGCACCAATGTCCCTCGCGAATTGGCGGTGGCGTGGGAGAACATGTGCCCGGCCAAGGTGTACGAGGTGGTCCCCGACAGTGAGAAGGACGGCTTCGTAGACGTTCGGGTGAACAACCCCAACTGCGTGCAGTGCGGTGCCATTACCGCCAAGGGTGGCCAGCTGACGCCGCCCGAGGGCGGAAGCGGCCCGGAGTACACGCTCACCTAGCAATCTTACGCCCGGCGCAGCCTTTCGAGGATGCGCCGGGCGATGCAGATGGTGGTCAGGCGGGACGCGCCTCTTTGGCGTGGCGGGCGGCGTTTGCCACATAGCGCGCCGCCTGGGCAGCGAGCCCCGCGCGCTCCTCATCGGTGAGCTCCCGGCGCACCTTGGCGGGTACGCCGACCACGAGCACCCCCGACGGGATCTCCATCCCTTCGGGGACGAGTGCATGCGCGCCGATAATGCTCTGGGAGCCGATGCGGGCGCCGTTCAGCACCGTCGCCCCGATGCCGATAAGGCATTCATCGCCCACGGTGCAGCCGTGCACTGTCGCGCGGTGGCCAATGGTCACGCGATCGCCCACTGTGCAGGGCATACCCGGGTCGGCATGCAGCACGGCGCCATCCTGCACATTGGTATCGCAACCCACCGAGATCTGCTCAACGTCACCACGGATGACGGCGGTGGGCCATACCGATGCACGGTCGCCAAGGTGCACCCGGCCAATCACGACGGCGGTGTCATGAATGAACACGTCGGCCCCGATATCGGGAGTGTCCCTGCCAAGTCCCTGAATCACGCGTCAAACCTCCCGACTTGTGCCAATGGGGCAGGAAATGCCCCCTCGTGGGCGTACGTTGCGATGGTAGGGTTGCCGCGTAGGCAATTGCACCCAAATCGCCGAGGAGCGATCAATGCGTCGAGGGATCACCGTTGCTGCTGCTGTCATTTCATCCGCTGCGCTAATCGGCATCGGTGCGGGTTGTGGGGGCACGGATTCGTCCGCCGCCAGCACCCCTGCTGACGCGACCACCATCGCCAACTACGCTCCTCAGACCGACTCCGAAGGCAAGACGATCCCGGCTCCCGACGCGGCGCCAACAGCGGATTCTGGCCAGGCGGCCCCGAGCGCTCCCGAGGCCGGTACGAGCGACGCGTCGTCCGGCGACGTCGCTGCCGGCAAGACCGTTTTCGAGGCCAACTGTCAGGGTTGCCACCCCGCCGGCGGCACGCAGGCTGGCGTCGGCCCCCAGCTGTCCAACTCGAAGTTGGACGCCGCGCAGATCAAGATGCAGGTAATGAATGGCAAGGGCGCGATGCCCGGCGGACTCGCAACCGGTGCGGATCTCGACAATGTTGTGGCCTACGTCGTCAGTATCGAGCAGTAGCCGGGCATGTAATGGGACTTGAGGTCGCCACCGGGGACCGGGACGATCTCGTTGTGATCACCCTTCGGGGCGAACTCGACATTTACACCGTTCCGGCGTTCCGGCGTGAGATCGGCGAGGTTGATCCGGCTGCGGCGCGGATCGTTCTCGATCTCAACGAGGTAACTCTCCTTGACTCGTCCGGGCTCGGTGCCATCGTGGCCCTTCGCGCCCGGGCGGCCGAGGGGTCGGGGGGCGTGGCCATCGCCTGCGAGCGCCAACAGGTGCTGCGGGTATTTGACGTCACGGGACTTCGGTCCGCGTTCCCCATCGGCAGCGATGTCGACGCAGCAATCAGAGCGCTGGACGAAACGACACTGGAGACCTGACGCGTGCTTGACCTCCGACTCATCCGCCGTGACCCCGACACCGTGCGAGCCGCACTTGCGCGCCGCGGCGATGCTGGGCGCCTCGACGAGGTGCTGGCGCTCGATGAGACGTGCCGAGGGGTACGGATGTCTGTTGAAGAGATGCGCGCCGAATCCACGCGTATCGCCAAGGGAATTGGTCAGGCGAAGAAGGCCGGCACGGCCGTTGACCCCGCCGAGGAGGCCGAGGCGAGACGCCTGCGTGACGAGACCACGGCCCAAGAGGAAGTACTGCGGACGGCGGAAGCCGACCGTGATGCCCTTTTGCTGCAGCTGCCGAACCTCGCCGAGGCAGAGGCCCCCGACGGCGGTGAGGACGACGCACTCGAACTGCGCAGGGTGGGGGAGATCCCATCGTTCCCGGATGGGGTTCTCGACCACGTGACCATCGCTGAGGGCCTGGGCGGCCTGGATCTGGAGCGGGCGGCACGCACCTCCGGCTCGCGGTTTGCGTATCTCATGGGGCCGCTTGTGCGCCTGCAGATGTCGCTGGTCACCTACGCGGTGGACCTGCTCGAGGGAGAGGGCTTCATCCCGGTCATTCCACCTGTGCTGGTGCGCGAGGAGGCACTTCTCGGCACCGGGTTCTTCCCGACTGACCGGTCGGCGATCTACGAGACGGCCTCGGACGACCTGTTTCTCGTGGGCACATCCGAAGTGCCGCTGGCAGCCCTGCATCAGGACGAGATCCTCGATGAGGCCGATCTTCCCCTGCGGTACGCGGGTATCTCCACGTGCTTCCGGCGTGAGGCCGGGGCTGCCGGGCGCGATACGCGGGGCATCTTCCGCGTGCACCAGTTCGACAAGGTGGAGATGTTCACGTTCACCACACCCGAGCAGTCGGCTGCCGAGCACCAGCGCATACTCGCCATCGAGGAGCGCATCCTCAGCGACCTGCACATCCCGTACCGGGTGGTGGATGTCGCCGTGGGCGATCTGGGTGCATCGGCTGCGCGCAAGTTCGACTGCGAGGCCTGGATGCCGGGTCAGGACCGGTATCGCGAGGTCACTTCGTGCTCCAACTGCACCGATTACCAGGCGCGACGCCTTCGCTGCCGTACCAAGCGCGGCAAGGAAACCCTGCCCGTACACACCCTCAACGGCACCGCAGTGGCGGTGGGCCGCACGCTCATCGCGCTGCTCGAGAACCACCAGCGGCCCGACGGCAGCGTGGGAATCCCCGAGGTTCTTCAGGCGTTCGGCGCGCCCCCTGAGTTGAAGCCGCGCTGATGACGGCGCCCGCTCCACGGGTGGTCATCATCGGCCATGTGGAGTGGGTCACCCATGCGCAGGGTCACCTGCCCGATCGAGGGCGCATCGCAGATCTGCATGACCCGTGGTGTGAGCCGGCTGGTGGGGGAGGGGTGGCCGCCGTGGCCGCTGCACGCCTGGGCGCACACGTCACCCTGGTCACCGCATTCGGCGATGACCCCACCGGGTCGGAGAGCCGACGGATACTCGAGGACCGTGGCGTGTCAGCGGTCGCATCCCGGGCGACCGGTCCGCAGACGCCGGTCCTCACGATCATTGAGCCCGGCGGGGAGCGCACCATCATGGTGGTGGGACCGAGAATGCAGGCCCGGGCTACAGACCTCGGCGAAACCGATCTCTTCGCCGTGGCGGATGCGGTCTATTACACGGGGGAGGACCCCGCACTGCTGCGGCTCGCCAGACAGGCCCGGCACTTGGTGGTGAGCGGGCGTCGGCTCGCAGACGTGACGGCAGCGGGGATCGTCGCCGACGTCATCGTCGCCAGCGCGAACGATCCCGAGGAGAGCCCCGCAGCCCTCCCGGGCGAGCTTGCTCCGGGCGCGGTCGTGATGACCAATGGCGCAGCGGGGGGCTCCATCAAATCGAATGGCGCCGCCGTTCGCCGATATGCGCCCACCGTGCAGGCCGCGCCCATCGTCGACTCGTACGGCTGCGGCGACTCTTTCGCCGCCGGGCTCACCGTTGGCCTCGCCCGCGGCCTCGCCATTGACGACGCCGTGGCGGTGGGCGCAGCCGCCGGTGGCCTGTGTGCCACGTGGCGGGGTGGGCTGGGGCCGCCCTGACCAAGAGAGATGCCGCGCGGTGGGACGGGAAACGAATGAGCGAACACCGCCACCGATCCCGCCCGGCACGCCGAGAACTGCGAACTCAGTCCAATGCTGCTTGAACTCGCTCGCATCCCCGACACCGGCCGCGCGATGGGGGGCTAGACGGGCGGCGACGGAGTTCCGATGGAGTCCGCCGCCGCCGAATAGATCAAGCGGGCGGCCAGGCCTCGCCGGGTCCGGGAGTTGACTGGCCGGCCATCACCATGCGTTGGCGGCCGGGATCCATGGCCTCGTACGGACGCACGACCGGGGCACGCCATCCCACGAATGAGATGCAGACCGCGTCCGGGTCGTCCGGATGCTGACGAAGCGCCTCGGACAGGGCGTGGGCGTCGCCCAGACCAATGCCCGACGAGATACCGGTCTCGGGCCCGAAGAAATGCGCCGAGTCACCAATCAGCACCAGGCCGGGCGCCCACCACTCGGGAGTTGTGAGCAATTCCGGCTCGCCGTAGCGCACCTGCTCGATGCTCTCGAGTGCCTCAACCCCCAGACGCGACTGTGGCAGCAGCCGGGTCCACATCTCCTTCACCGCATCGAGCCCCGGAGCGAGTGCTTCTTCTGCGCCGACCTTGGCGCAACTGCGCCAGCCGGCCGAACCCTGCGGCCAGGAGATCATTCCGATGTGCTGGCCGTCGCTCATGTAGGCCATCGAGAACGAGGTCTCCGACGGGGTGGTGCTCATCCAGGCCAGTGTTGCTTCGGGAAGCGCGTCGTACGTTGCGGCCATGCCGGCCATCTGGCGTACCCGGGAGTCCTTGCCATCGCAGGCGACCACCAGATCGCTCTCGATGGTGCGTTGCCCCTCGGGGCCCTCCACCACAACACCCACCACGCGACCCTCGTCGTTCTTGACCAGATCGACGACGGAGTGCTCGTACTCCACCGGAAGACCATCGGCAATCGCGCTGATGACCTTGCCCACCTCGACGCACACGGCGACGGCGGCTTGGCCATCCTGCGGCGCGATCTCGCGGCCCTCCGGCCACACGGCCTCGAGCACCCCGATCTCCTTCAGGGGTTCGTACCCCTGGAAGCCGAGCATGTAGCCGCGCGGGATATACGCCCCCGCGGGCATGCGCTCGATGATTGTCGGCTCAAACCCACGCGCTCGGAGGAGCTTTCCGAGCGTCAAGCCGACCATGCCCCCACCTGCGATCACGATCTTCATGCGCGGAATCCTAGACGGGCCGCGACCAACCGCGGGGGGGTACCACGGGTGGGAATTGCGTGCGGGATGTCTTCACCGCGTCGGAACCCCGCCCGGAATATGGGGTTCCGACCACGCGGAGCGGAGGGGGAGGGATTTGAACCCCCGGACCCGCGTAACGGATCAACGGTTTTCAAGACCGCCGCATTCGACCGCTCTGCCACCCCTCCGGGCGCAACTTTACCGGCTGGGACGAGAAGGCCAACACCGCCTACGGGCGTGTAGGGGTGGGCAGGGCGCCCACTGCCCACCCCGACACGCCGCCGCCGCCAACTTCGCAGGGCTTCACACTCACACGACGTGCCCTTGGGGTGACGTCGTGTGGAAGTTGAATTGGCGAGTCCGAGACGGTGGTGATGCCGCGTTCCGAGCGTGCAGCAGCAGCGTGCGCTGGTTCAGGGCGTGCGAGGGCAGTTCGCTCATCAGCACCGGGGATATGCCCGCCCCGAACGGCTACCATGCCGCTGCCCGGAGAGGTGGCCGAGCGGCTGAAGGCATCCGCCTGCTAAGCGGGTAACTGGGGAAACCTGGTTCGAGGGTTCGAATCCCTCCCTCTCCGCCTTCTGCGCACGCCGTTCCCCACAGGAGCGGCGTGCGCTGTGTCCGGTCCCCCCGACGACGTGCAGTATCATTGCCCCATCGGACCGGCGTCATGCTGTGGCGCGGGGTCCGAAATCACTTCGTGAACACACGGACCCGCACCCACATCCACCGCACCCCCGACGCCCACTGTGTGTGTGCTGGCGTCGAGGCCGGCGAGGATCCACCCCCTCCGGATAGACGCGCCTGGTGACCACCGGGCTTGAACTCGTGCTGCTGGCTGTCCTCATTGCATGGACGGCGTTCTTCGTGGCTGCCGAATACGCGTTTGTCGCATCGCGGCCCACACGCATGCGCGAGTTGGCGGGCGAGGGAAACAAGCGTGCCCAGCGGGTGCTGGCCGTCCAGCAGAACCCGACGATGTTTATCTCGTCAATTCAGGTGGCCATCACGTTCAGTGCGCTGGCCACAGGTGCGGTTGGCGAGCCCGCCGTGCGGAGATTGGTGCAAGACGCCCTGTCGCCGCTGGGTTCGGTGCTGAGCACCAGCATCGTCACGCTCATCAGCATCGTGCTCGGTTTCCTCGTCATCATCTCAGTCACGGTGGTGCTGGGGGAAATCGTGCCCAAGGCGCTGGCGCTGGCGCGCACCGAGCGCATCGCAATGGCTGTGGTTGGCCCCGTGCAGGCATTCACCGCTGTGGTTCGCCCTTTCGTGTGGCTCTTGGAGCGCCTGTCCGCGCTCACGCTGCGCCTGTTCGGCATGCGCACCGACATTCGCCTGGGGCGTGGCCACACGGAGCAGGAACTGAAGATGATCCTTGCGGCGTCGCACGAGGAGGGCGTGCTCGAGGCCGACGAGACCGAGATGCTGTCCCGCGTGTTCGACTTCGCCGACACTGAGGCGCGCCAGGTGATGGTGCCGCGGCCGGACGTCGTGGGGCTACCGCTCACCGCAACGGTGTCGGAGGCTGCAGGTATCGCTGAATCCCACCCGTACACGCGGTATCCGGTGTTTGGTGACGACATCGACGACGTTCACGGAGTGGTGCACATCCGCCAGTTGTTCGAGGCCACCCGGGCCGGCTCACACGACGCCTGGATACGCGATCTCGTGCGGCCCGTGCAGAAGGTTCCCGAGACAAAAAACCTCGACGATCTGCTTCTCGACTTCCGACGTACCCAGAGCCATCTGGCGATCGTTGTTGACGAGTACGGGTCGACCGCCGGCGTGGTGACGCTTGAGGACCTCGTGGAAGAGATCATGGGGGAGATCGACGACGAATTCGATGTTCCGTCTGACGATGTTGTGGTGGGCCCGGGGGGGCGCATCACGGTTGTCGGCTCGTACGCGATTGAGGATTTTAACGAGCGCTTCGGTACCGCGTTTGACGATGAGGACGTCAACAGCATCGGCGGAGTCGTATTCCATGCGCTCGGACGCGTGCCGGAGGAGGGCGACTCCACGAGCGTGCCGGGCATGAACTTCACGGTGCTTGAGATGGATGGATCGCGCATCGTGCGGGTGCTCGCGACGCCCACGCCCGACCTGCTCGGCGAGGTAACCGCGTAGCGACCTACAGCGGCGGCGGGGAGTCGGGGGTACGCCGATCCTCTGGTACCGTGCCCACCGCAGCAGCGCGCGCCAGTAGCTCAGTCGGATAGAGCGCCGGTCTACGAAACCGGAGGTCGCAGGTTCGAATCCTGCCTGGCGCATCTGGGCCCGTTTCAGTGGGGTCCGTGGAAGTGCTGGCTCCGGAACCGGGGTCGATAGGTGCGCTGAGCCAAGGCTCTACACTCGTGCGGTGCGCCTCCCGATCGCAGCCGGAACACTTCTCGCCGCCGCCATGGCGTCCTCCGCGCTTGCCAGTACTCCCGACATTCCGTGGACGCTGATTGCGAGCCGACCGCACGACAGCGGGGCTTTCACGGAGGGGCTGGTGGCGCACGGGCGAGTGCTGCTTGAGAGCACCGGGCTTGAAGGGCGCTCATCGGTGCGCCGGGTTGACCCGGCGACTGGGCGGGTGCTTCGCATCACGCACAACCCGGCGCGGACATTTGGGGAGGGCCTCACCGTGCTGAATGGTTTGGCCTGGCAACTGACGTGGCACAATCGGGTCATCAATGTCTTCTCGCCGGCGAACCTGCGGCGGAAGGTCACGAGGCCCTATCCATTTGAAGGATGGGGCCTGACGACTGACGGCAAATCCCTCATCGCCAGTGACGGTTCGCCCACAGTGAGGTGGCTCAGCCCAGGCAGCCTCACGGTTCAGCGCACTATCTCGGTGCACGACGACGGTACGCCCGTTGGACGCCTGAACGAGCTCGAGATGATTGACGGAGTGCTGTGGTCCAATGTGTGGCCCACCAGCCGCATCGCGCTCATCGACCCGGCCGACGGACATGTGCGGGCGTGGATCGATCTCTCGTCGCTCACCCCGGGCATCTCGAATTCCGAAGCCGTGCTGTGTGGCATTGCCATCGATCCGATCACACGCCTGCCGGTGGTCACCCGAAAGTTGTGGCCGCGCATGTACGTGATCAGGCTCGACGCCCCGATTCCCGCCTGAACGGGAACCGGGGCGGAACCGGGTGCTACTTGGCCGAGATGGCCACCAGCGGGATCTTGCGGCTGGTCTTGGTGGCGTACTCGTCGTAGTCGGGCCAGATCGCGGTCATGATCTTCCAGACGCGATCGCGGTCCTTGTCGGCGACCGTGCGTGCGGTGCCTGCCGCGATCTCCTCTCCCATTTGGATGACGACCTCAGGGTCGGCCACCAGATTGAGGTACCAGTCGGGGTGCGTGGGTGCACCGGCGTATGACGCCATCACCACGTAGTCGTCGCCGTCGCGGCCGTAGATCAATGCGGTGCGGCGGGCAGTGCCTGACTTGTTGCCGCGGGTCGTGAGCAGCAGCGTGGGCACGCCCGGCTGCCAGTGATGCCCCTCTTTGCCACCCGACTCAACATAAAGCTTCACGTGCTCGGCGATCCAGGAATCACCAGTCGGGTCAATCGGGGTCTCATCAATCAGTGCCATGTGTTGTCTCCTTGGGTGCGCGTCAACCGGCGATGCGCCAATAGCGTGGCTGGAAGGGGGCGGGGTCGTCGATCGAATCGTCACGGGCGGGGTCGAGGTGGACATGCCCTTCAACTTCAAGCCTGAGCAGGGCGCGCACAAAGTGCTCGGGTGAACCGGCCGCCTGGGCGCCCACGCGTTCGTAGAGAAACGCCTCGCGCACCGGTTCCCCGGATGCCCTCAGGTGTTTGGTAATCACCGCGTGCAGGGCCTGATCTGGAGCCAACTCGACTGCCTCCATAGTTCTCGTTCCCGTCGCGACTCTACGCCACGAACTTGGTCGGACACCGGAGTGCGTCGGGTATCGGGCAACATTGCCGCATGGGCTCCACCTCACTTCTCGTTATTCACTCTGACGATCTGGGAATGGCGTATGCCGACCATCCCGCAGATCGACGACGGCATCAGTTGGCGGTTGCGCTCGCCCGTTCGGTTGGAATCTTTGATGCGCCCGGTGTCGAGGCGATCAGCGCGCCCGGCCCGATGGACGACGAGCAACTCGGCACGATGTTCGCCCCGGCGTTCGTACGCGCCATGCGCACCTACAGCCGCACTCCGCAGCTGGCGGCGTCACCTGAGGCGCGTCAGTGGGGCCTGACGGGCGATATCCATCCGTATCCACTCATGCACCACGATTCGGCGCGTACGGCGCAGGTGGCGTGGGACGCCGGTAGGGCAGTGGGGGAGGAGCGCGCCCTCCGTGCCATCAGCCCGGCGGGCGGTACGCATCATGGCCTCGCCAACAAGGCCGGCGGGTTCGGCCTCTACAACGACACGGCCGTCGCCATTCATGCGCTCAAGAGGTGTGGGCTCGAGCGCGTCGCCTACGTGGATCTCGATACCCATCACGGTGACGGGACGCAGGGGATGTTCTGGAACGACCCCCAGGTGCTCACGGTATCGGTGCACGAGAGCGGCAAGTTCCTTTTCCCGGGCACAGGCTTCGCATTCGAGGTGGGGGGGCCCGACGCCATCGGGTCGGCGGTCAATGTCGCCATGCCACCTGATTCGGGAGACGATGCCTACCGGCGGGTAATGGCTGAGGTGGTGGTTCCCGCGGTGCGGGCATTCCGGCCCGATGCCATCGTCACGCAGAACGGCGTTGACCATCACCATGCCGATCCGCTTTCGCACCTGCTCACCACCATGCCGCTCTACCCGGAGCTGTGGCGTCAGTTGCGCGAGGTGGCCGATGAGTGCTGCGACGGCCGCTGGGTGGCACTCGCCGGTGGGGGGTACGACCCATGCAACGCACCGCCGCGCGCGTGGGCCATGTTGATGGCCGAGATGGCAGGCGCACCTCTCCCGGCACAGATGCCGGACGACTGGCTGGCCACCGCGATCCGGGCCGAATGCGATGCGCCTGCCTCCGGGTGGCTCGAGGACCACCCGCCCGCCGCGAACGCGGAACGCGACGCCCGTGTGGCACGCGAGGTGGGTGAGGCCATCAGCACCACGCTTCTCGCGTCACCCCTCTTGCGCGGCTGATTACAAGGAGAACGCCGTGCGCGGGCGAAACCGGCACCGTGGTTCCTAAACCCAACCTGTCGAAACTCGTGCTCCCCGCAGATCTCCGGAACCCCGGATACGACCTCTTTATTGTCGTTGCCACGGTGCTCTCGCTCATCAACTGGATCATCTTGGTGATGCCCAGGCTCCCGGGGCCAGACGTCAAGGGGCTCGTCATCATGATGACCCCCTTGCTCACGGTCATCCTGCTGAGCGATTTTGCGATGCGCCTTCACTCGTCGCGGCCCGAGCGGATGCGGTACCTCAACCATCGCGGAGGGTGGTTCGATTTCCTGGGAAGCCTTCCGTACGGGGGAATCCTCAGACTCTTTCGACTCATCCGTGTCACGGCGGCATTTCGGCACTTCGGTACGCGCAACGTTGCGCGCTGGTTCATTGCGAACCGTGCACGCGGAACGCTGTTTCTCGTCTTCTCGCTCATCCTCATCATCCTCGAGGTAGGCGGCATTCTCGTGCTGCACTTCGAGGCGGGTGCGCCAGGCGCGAACATCGAGAGCGGCGGGCAGGCACTCTGGTGGGGGGTGGTCACCATCTCAACCGTGGGCTACGGCGAACTGTACCCGGTCACCATGGGTGGTCAGATCACTGCCACTGTGATGATTTTCTCGGGCGTCGCTGTCATCGGCATCTACACCGCATGGGCCGCCTCGACCTTTACCGGGACAGGCGCCGGCACCACAAAGGGCGGGCCCACCTCGGAGATCACCGTGGCACCCGAACCGGCGGAGTATCCGCCCGGACCGATCCACGATGTCATCCACGATCTACGCGAGCGCCTTGATCACCTCGAGTCGCTGGTGAAGCGCAGGGACCCCTAGCCGGTGCGTCTGCGGTACTGGCGCGTTGCCAGCGGAATCATCACGGCGCTGATTCCACCCATCCAGACGACCGAGAGCCATACGAGGTTGCCGACCGGTTGCGCCAGGAAGAGCGCGCGGACGGCATTGACAACCACCGTGAATGGTTGGTTCACGGCGAAGCCCTGAAGCCACGACGGCATGCTGTCTGTCGGCACGAAGGCAGAGCTTGCGAATGTGAGCGGGAAGAGCCAGATAAATCCCGCCGACTGCACGGCTTCGACCGTCTTCATCGAGAGGGCAATGACTACGCCAATCCACGAGAAGGCGAACGAGGTGAGAAACAAGAGGCCGAAGGCCACAATGATCGCCCCCAACGATCCCGATGGGCGAAAGCCCACCAGTAGGCCGACGCCCATCATCACTGCCACCACGGCGGCGTTGCGCACGAGGTCCGACACCGTGCGGCCCACCAGCACGGCAGAGCGGGCCATGGGCAGCGAGCGAAATCGGTCGATGATGCCGCGGCGAAGGTCCTCTGCGAGGCCAATGCCGCTTGCCACTGCGCCAAACGCCACAGTCTGCGCGAAGATGCCGGGCATGAGGTAGTTGACGTAACTCTCGCCGGGTGTCTGGATCGCCCCGCCAAACACGTACCGGAACAACACCACGAACATGACCGGTTGAATAAGGGCGAAGACGAGCACCTCGGGAATGCGTGGCAACTGGATGAGCTGCCGCCAAACCACCACGCCGGAGTCTTTCAGCGCGCGCGCGGGAGAGGTCATTCAGCCTCCTCGGCATCGCTGCTCTCGGCGACGTGTCCGGTGAGCGAGAGGAACACCTCATCAAGCGTGGGGCGGCGCAGACCAAGGTCATCGGTTGCGATGCCAGCCTCGGCAATGGCCGCTGACACCCGCGCGAGCGCAGCGGCGCCATCGGACACTCCGGCGATCACCCGGCTGCGCTCAACGTCCACGATGGGCTCCTCCGACGTCGCCGCGGCAAGAATCTGTGTGGCCGCAGGGAGATCGGCGGGGCGCACGACGGCTACCTCAACGCTCTCGTCGCCCACTCGTGCCTTTAGTTCGGCTGGTGACCCGTCGGCGATTACCCGGCCGTGATCGATCACGGCGATCCGCTGAGCGAGCCGGTCGGCCTCTTCCAGGTACTGAGTGGTAAGGAGCACCGTGGTGCCGTCGGTCACGAGGCGCTGAATGATTGTCCACAGCGACAGGCGGCCTCGCGGGTCGAGCCCCGTCGTGGGCTCGTCGAGAAACAAAATGCGCGGGCGGGCCATCAGGCTGGATGCGAGGTCGAGCCGGCGGCGCATGCCCCCCGAGTACGTCTTTGAGATGCGGTGGGCGGCATCGGCCAGATCGAACTCGGCGAGCAGTTCCCCTGCCCGCATGCGCGCATCGCCCTTCGACATGCCTGACAGACGGCCGAACATCACCAGGTTCTCGTGGCCGGTCAGGTACTCGTCAACGGCCGCATATTGGCCTGCGAGACCGATGCGTTCACGCACCTTGGCCGGGTGACGGACCACGTCGATGCCATCCACGGTTGCGCTGCCTTCGTCTGGCTGCAGCAATGTGGCCAGGATGCGAACTGTCGTGCTTTTACCGGACCCATTGGGCCCGAGAAGGCCGAAAACGATGCCACGGGGGATCTCGAGGTCGATTTTCTCAAGAGCAAGCGTCTTGCCGAACTGTTTACTGACGCCCTCAACACGGATTGCGATGTCACTCATCGCGCGCCAACCTACCAGCGGGCTCCTCGACCGCACTCCGAACGGTTTTCCGGCTGTGGCGCCTAAATTGTGCGCGTGCACGACGACCAGCCACTTCTGGATCTCCACCCGACCATGCTCGAGGATGCCCGAGTGGTGGTTTCACTGGCGCTCTGGTGCGCCTCGAGTCGGCTTGCCCGCACATCGGCGCTCGAAGACGCCATGGGCCTCGCCTGCATTGGCGATGCCGCAGAAGAGTTGGGAGCACCGGGCGAGCCTGGTGTGCGGTGGCCGGCTTCGCAGTCGCATGGTGCCATCCAGGAGGCCGCGCGCCGCGTGATCAAAGCTGCCGCCCAGCACACCGATGACGTCCCCGAGCGGGCTCAGTGGTGGGACGAACAGTCTGCCCGGGCTGAGCGACTTCTCACTGCCCTGACAAAGCCACGGGGAATCTAGGCGGTCGGGCCACCGGCCAGCGCCTCGGGGCCCAGATGGGCACGGCCATGGGGCGCGGCCAGGTCTGGGCCATCCGACACCGGCACGATTCCAGCAGGGTTGATCGCGCCATGCGTCAGGTAGTAGTGGCGCTTGATTTCGTCCATGAAGATCGTGTCCATTACCCCGGGGATCTGAGCGACATCACGAACGAACCCACACAGCGTCGGGGAGTCGGCGATCAGTCGGTCGTTGCACTTGAAGTGCGTGTGGTACACGGGATCGAACCGCACCAACGTGGTGAATAGGCGTATGTCGGCCTCGGTGAATCGGTTACCAGCAAGCCACCGCGAGCGTTTCAGAATCGTCTCAACCTCAGTGAGGCCGCGCGACACATCCGACGCAGCGTCGTCGTACGCGGCCTGGGTCGTCGCGAACCCGGCCCGGTACACGCCGTTGTTGATGAGGGGATAGACCACGGCGTTCACTGCGTCGATCTGGGGCTGGATGTCGGCAGGCCGGAGCACTGGGGAGCCGGATGCGAGAGGGCCGAACCCCGAGTCGAAGATACGAAGGATGTCTTCCGACTCGTTATTGACGATGCAGCCTGCACGCGTATCCCACAGGGCCGGCACGGTTACCCGGCCGGACCACCCAGCATCGGTCGCCCGATACCCCTCGGACAGAAATGCCCACCCATTTACCGGGTCCGGCTCGTGTGTGAATGCCCAACCACGCTGGTCGCGTATGGGATCCACAGCGGTCATCCCCACGATGCCACCGAGTCCCTTGAGCGTGCGAGCGATGATTACGCGATGCGCCCACGGGCACGCGTGCGACACGTAGAGGTGATATCTACCCGCCTCCGGCGGGTGGGGCGTTCCGGCCGCAATATTGCCCCGGAACGCCGACGGCTGCCTGACAAAACGACCGGACCGGTCGGTTTCGGCCTCGAACTGGGCGCGTACGGTCAGCGGAAAGATCCGCTGAGAATCACGCCGCGAATGCGCCGCTTGGCTGTGTCTGCAACTTCTCGAGGAACCTGTGAGAGGGGCAGAAATCGGATCCGGTCACCGGTACGCGCTGACATGCCTTGCCCTTGCGGTTGGTGGCTCGGCACCGCAGCAGATCAGCACTGCCACGGTCTGCGATCTCCTGGTCGAGATACTCCAGAGCGGCGGCCATGTGGGCCTCGATGATGTCATACGCGAGAAGCTGGCGGCTGACGGGGAACAGCGAACGCACGTCGGCGAAGAGGCTCGCGGCAGGGCGGGCGAATCGTCGATAATCCCGTGCAAGGCGCTCCACAGTACGCTCGCATGCTGCGAGAAGCAGGCGCTGACCAAGCTCGGGGCGGAGCTGTCCCTCCATAAGAAGTGGCTGCAGATCACGGTAGATGGCGCGTGAGTACCGGTACATTTCTGCTCCCTCGAAGTGGATGAGCGTCCCGGTGGCGCTTGCAAGCGCTCCGGGGGAATGCCCTTCACTCAAGATTCAACGCCCCTGACAGGGTGCTGTCAAGGTCGTGTCAAGGTATTTGGACCTATGAAAACATCGCTCTCAGCGGGTGTTCGACCGATGAATGGCCAAAAGTTTACCCTGTGGTGCTAGGCGGACGTCTTCGGAGCGGCGGGAGGGGTCTCGGGAGCCTCAGAAGAATCGGGCGTCGAGGCGGCGGGGAGCGGCTCCGGGCCGCAGAGGCGGCAGTACCGACGACCGGTGACCCCGTCCACGCGAACCTGCGGGCAATGATCCGGATCGTCCCACAGGCAGGAAAGTGCGCTCATAACCATGGCGCGATTGTGGCAGAGCCGGGGGCATCATTGGGGGCCTCGCATGGAATGATGTGGGCATGGCACCGGATACAGGCAAAGTTCGCATTGACAAGTGGCTGTGGGCAGCGCGCTTCTACAAGACCCGTGGGCTCGCCACCGATGCCGTGGCAGGTGGACGGGTGCACGTGGGAGGCCAGCGCGTCAAGCCGGCCCGGGATGTGCGCATTGACGATGTGATCGAGGTCTCACGCTCCGGACACTCACCGCTCACTGTTGTGGTGCGTGACCTGGCAGACAAACGCGGATCGGCCACCGTGGCCCAGGGGCTGTACGTCGAGACACCCGAGAGCGTGGAACTGCGCGAGCGCGACCGGCTGATGCGCAAGATGGCCCCGCCGCCGCCTGGGGCGGGCCTCGGCGCACGACCCACGAAGCGGGACCGGCGGCGATTCGACGACGCCAGACGCGGCGGCTGACGAAGCTAGCGCCCGGCGCCGTGCAGAAAGCTGATGTCACGCCCGGGTGGATCGACCTCGGCGCGGCGGCGGGCGTCAAGGGCCACCGCCCATGGTTCTGGAAGCACAGGCCAGCGTTCGAGCACGGTCTTGTGGCGCAGAAACCACAGCACCTCAGGCCGGGCGCGATCCCGGACGGTATTGAACGGCTCGTCAGCCATACACACACTGTGCCGATGCGGAGGCCGTGGGTCCAGCGCGTGCTGTCATTACTTCAGCGGCGCCCTACTCCCGCCCCGGCGGAAATCATTGTTATGCACTTACGAGAATGAGCCCACACGACAGGGCCTGCGTGGCCCTGCCCCCCCCGCATCAGGACAGTTCTTGCACCGTCGTCACCACGCCGGCCGGCATGTCGGCTGCGAGAGATTCACGGTCGAGCATGAATCCACCGGCTTCTTCGAGCGCCGCGATGCGTGCCTCCATTGGCGGGTGCGTCCGGAACATGCCACCGAGGGATCCGAACACTCCCTTGCCCTTCACCAACGGCGACTCGATGTACAGATGCGCCGTGGCACGGGCCACGTGGCGCACCTGGCGGGTGTCGGTGTCGAGGATCCCCAGCGCGCGCGCCATTCCTTCCGGGTCGCCCGTGATCTCGGCAGCCGAGGCATCTGCCTGGTACTCGCGGCGCCGCGAGAGCGCCATCTGCATCATCACGGCGCCGATCGGCGCCAATATCAGCGCGACCACGGTTCCGATGAGCGCGAGCGGGTTCTGGTTATCACGACCCCCGCCGAACACCAGCACACGAAGAAGCACGTCGGAGAGGATGAGCAGCACTCCCACCAGCACGGCGGCGAGGGCCATGGTGCGGATGTCGCGGTTTCGCACGTGGGCGATCTCGTGCGCCATCACGGCACGCAGTTCGCGCTGGGGCATTATCTCGAGGAGCCCGGTTGTTGCCGCCACGTAGGAGTGTTTCGGATCCCGCCCCGATGCGAATGCGTTGGGCGCAGGGTCCTGAATCACGTACACGCGCGGGGTCACTGCGAGCCCGGCCCCCACTGCGGCCGCCTCAACCGCTTGCCATAGCTCCGGGTACTCCTCCCGCGTTACCGGGGTGGCACCCGCCAGAGTCGCAACCAGGCTGCCGGCCGCGAACCAGGTGACGATTCCGTACACCAACATTCCCGCGCCAATGAGGATGAGCACGGGCAAGTCAACGGCAAGTGACGCCGCCCCAAGCACAAGCGCAATGAGCACTGCGAAAAGAATGAACAGCAGGAGCGTGCGCCAGCGATTCGACCGGATTTGCTGCTGAAGGGTCACCTACTGGTCGAACGAGACCTGCGGTGCGGTGCGTGCGGCCTCATTCTCCTCTTCGAAGAACTCAGCGAGTGCGAAGTCGCCGACCTTCGCCACGAACACCGACGGCACCGTCGTCTGCGTGGCGTTGTAGCTACCGACGGTCGAGTTGTAGTACCTGCGCGATGCGGCCAGCATCTCTTCAACGTTGGCAAGTTCGGTCTGCAACTGCAGAAAGTTGTCTGAGGCCTTCAGGTCCGGGTAGTTCTCGGCCACCGCAAACAGGCCCCCGAGCGCGCTGGCCAGGGCGTTGTTCGCCATTCCGGTGGCAGCGGGGCCATTGGCCGACATGGCACCGGTGCGGGCCTCGGTAACGGCCTGAAACACACCGCGCTCGTGCGCGGCGTAGCCCTTCACGCTCTCAATGAGGTTCGGGATGAGGTCGTACCGGCGGCGCAACTGCACGTCGATGTTCGACCAGCCCTGCTGCACCTCAACGCGCAGGCGCACAAGGCGGTTGTAGAGAAATACCGCCCAGACGACGAGCACAACAACAACGGCGACGATAATTATGAGCGTGATCATGGCCGCATTATTGCAGGTCGGAATACTCAGGCGCCGGGGATCCGGTTACACCGGCACAGTCCGTGCGCGATCTGGGTCACCGCTCCGCGATGCCTCGTGAAGTGCCGCCGCAATTTCGGCAACCCGGGCGTTCGCGAGGTCGTATGTGCACACACCCTGCACCTCGCGCACGGTCCTGCTCTCCACCACAGTCGAGATCACGAGCGCCCCATCGGCGTCGGCCAACTCGTCAAGTGTGCGCGTACGGATTTGCAGATCAGTCACCTCTGCGAGCAGACGACGGGTGATCGAGTCGAGCACTCCGGCCGAGAGCGGCGGGGCACATACATCGTTTCCCTCAAACCACACGAGGCTCGCTACCGGGCACTCGAGCACGGCCTGCGAGTCGGCCTCCACAAACAGGGCGGTATTCGCCCCCGCGGCGGTTGCCAGGCGCGCAGCCTGCATGTTGGCCGCGTAACTCAGGGTCTTCGCGCCGATCAGGAGCGGCGTTACCCGATGGTCTACCGGGTGGAGGACCCAACCGTCAGGTGCCTCGGGAATAAGCGGCTCCTCACGGTGCACACGCAGCCCGCCCCTGCTCAGCATCGACCGCAGGGCTGAGTCGCCGTGGGTCGCCGCGTCGGAGATCTCGGTGATCTCGGCCCGCATCTGGGCACGGTCGAAGGGAATACTCACACCGGCCGCAGAGCGCTCCATCCGATCCAGATGCGCGTCGAGCGTGCGTGGCACGTGGTCGTACAGACGCATCCCCTCAAACACACCATCGCCTCGAACAAATCCATCGTCCAAGGGAATGACAGGGGTCTCGCCCTCCGGCAGGAGGACTCCATCGATCATAAGGCGTAGTGGGGTCATGCCGCGATTCTGCACGAATTGGCGCGGATTGAGAACCACCGCGGGCCCGGCGCTACGAAAGCGGCGTGCGCAACGGGTCTGTCGTCGCCTGAGGAAGGACGATTCCCAGCCGCAACCAGTCGCCCCGGGCTCCGCCACTGCGGAAGTCGTTCAGGCCCGCCATCCGTGACTCCTCGTCCGGATAGATCATCACCATCGCTGACGGGCGCCGTTCCAGCCCAGCGGCCTTGTCCGGTGGCAGGTCAAGTACGACACGCAGGTCGATCTCGATGGGCGAGGTAATGGTGGCCACGGCAACAAGCCCCTCCTCTCCCCTCTCGACGCTCGCGGTGCCCTTCGGGCGGTCCTCGGCGTCCCAGAGGGCAACGAGCTTGGCGTGCGCGTCGGGTGCGATCTGGCCATGTACCAGCGCCGGTGATTCGGGCCGGCGCATGAGGATGATGTCGGGGTTTCCGAGATGGAGGGTGATGGATTCGCTCATGGCCGGGCACCCTACCCCGTACCCGCGTCTATGGTGAGTACGAAGTGGCTATCTCACGCCCCGAATTGGAGGCGGCCCTGGGGCATCCGGTGCTCCTCGTGGTGCCGCCAGACGCCGACCATCCAGCCACCATCGCGGTGTCGGTGGTTGGTGAGCCGTCACGCGTGCGTGCCGCATGGGTACGTGACACCGGAGAGGTACTTGCACGCGTGGGATGCCCTCCCGGGGTCCCCAGTGCCGTTCGGCCAGCCATCGGGACAATCGTGGAGGTCGCAGAGAACGGCGTGTCGGATCGGGTCATTCTCGGCCGCGTGTCGAAGGGGATCACGGCCGCCCGGCTTCTGGTGGCCGACCCGGATCCGATCAGCATGGTTGTGGCCGCGAGCGGGCTGCTCGCGGCTCGAATCCCAACGGGCATCGCTGTGGTGGCGCTTGAGGCGCTGAGTTCCGAAGGTGAGCCGATCGGGCGTCTCGACCACACGGGGTTCACCGAGCTGCGGCTTGTGGCCGGACGACTCGAGGGGCGTCTGGGTTCGGGTCACGGCATGGCCGCGGGCTTCGGGGCCGGTGACACGGTGGCCGATCTTGCGACTGCAGAACTCGAGGCGGGGTACGCCGCGTGTTTGCCCACCTGGCTTCCCGACGGCTTCTCGCCCGCAACTGTGCGCGTGGAGCCCGAGGCCGCGTACCCCTTTGCTCCACCGTCAATCGCAATGTCATGGACCGGGGACGGGGACTCCCGTGTGCTCCTACGGCAGTGCCCTGGCCCACTGGCGGTCCCCGAACTCCCCGATGCCCGTGGACGGGCCGTGGATCTTGGGATTGCCGTCGGCGTCCTGCGCGGTCGCGGTCGGGGTATGTCATTCGTTGTGTGGGAGGCCGGGGACCGCGCCTTTGGTCTGCAGGTACGGGGTGTCGATGACCTTGACGCAGTTGCGGTGATGGTGGCCTCATCCGTGCCCGCGGCGCCTGCGCCGCCGATGGCATAGCCTCACGCCATGGCTGACGCGTACACCCACATCGCCTGCTGCCTCGATGGGTCGGCGGCTGGTGACGCCGCTCTCGCCGCGGCGATCCGAATGCGCTCGCTCGGGCCGGGCACGCTCACCCTGTTGCACGTGACAGAGCCGGGGCTCGCCTACGCCGGATTCTCAACCGATGCGGGGCTCGAGAATCTGGACACCGTGCGCACGTGGATGAAGAACATCCTCGCCCTGGCCCCTGGCGCCGCTGGCGTCCTCCTTGAGGGACACCCGGCAAGCTCCATCTCCGACTGGGCAAAGGACAATGGCGTGGACCTCCTGGTGGCAGTGCGCCATCGCGGCCGCGCTGAGCGGATTCTGCTTGGGAGCTTCGCCCAACACATGACCTACAACGCGCCCTGTGCCGTGCTTCTGGTGCATCCGCCTGCCCCCGCGGGGTAGGAGCCTCCCCCTGCGCGTCGAATCCGTCCCCGGACACCACGATCCGGAGGACACATGCCAGTCCACGCTCTCCCCGCCCCCGTGCGGGTACACATGCTCACTCCGCTGAGCTTCAACGACGCCCAGGAGATCGGCGACCGCATTAAGTCGGGCGCCTCGGTCTTCATGGATGTGCGGACCACCGATCGCGACCTCGAAGAGCGGCTGCGCGACTTCGTTGGTGGTCTGGCATCCGCGCTTGATGGATCGGTGACCGATGTCGCCCACGGCATCGTGCTTGTGGCGCCCCATGGTGTGAACGTCTCAGGCGCACCCGGATCGCAGTCGGACAGCTCGAATGACGACTACGCCGGCTACCGGGATAGCCGCGACGCCACACCGATCTTCGGGCGGCTCTCAGCCTGATCACCGACGCCCGGCCCCTGGTCGTCATCTACGACGGCAATTGCCGTTTCTGCCGTGCGTTTGCGCATGTGGCACGCCGGGCGGCACGCCCGCCCGGCGTGCGGCTCCTTCCATTCGGCCATCCAGCAGCAGAGGCCGTGCTCTCGTCGCTCCCCGATAACGACCGGTACTCATCGGTCCATGCCCTCCGGGGGCGCGAGCTTTACTCGGCGACCGATGCATTTCGAGTCATCCTGTCGCGCATGCGCGGCGGCAATGTCTTTATACGCACAGGCGCATACCGCATCTACCCCGTTGTGGTCCGGCATCGATCAACGATCGGACGCTTCGTGCCAGATATGAGCCAGCCACCGATCGACTGACCCGCGTCCGGGCACGGAGTTCGGTCAGTCGCCTGCGCGCGGGTCCTGCTCACGTAGCCTGCGTGCCCGTTCAGTGCGCGTGCCCGACACGATGACCACCGTTGCGAGTACTCCCCAGAAGAGGCCGTACCAGAGGCTCCGCTCAAGTGGCTGGTTAATCAACACCATGTGGATTGCGACGATCCCGACGAACGAGACGACGAACGCGGCGGCAACCTGAATGCCGATCGCAAGGTCTTCCCATCGGATCAGCAGTGCAGGGCGTCTGTTCACGCGACTCAGCATACCCGGCCCCGGTAACTTGACCGTATGAACGAGACCGCGTCATGGGCCACCGCATGCGAGTGGATGGGAACACTTGCCGACCTTCAGGGCGCGTCGGCGGTGCTCGAGTGGGATCGCGAGACGATCATGCCGTCCGGGGCCGCCGAGGCGCGAGGCGCTCAGTTGTCGACACTCGCGGGGCTGCACCACCGTGCTCTTCTCGACCCATCAGTGGGCGACGCCCTCGAACAGCTGCTGGAGTCGGGTGACCCGGTCCGTGCCGCATCAGCGCACGAGGCGCAGCGGGAGCGCTCCCGCGCCGAGCGGGTACCCGAGGCGCTGGTTCGCGAGCTCACGGAGGTGTCGTCGCGGTCGGTGGCGGTCTGGACCGACGCCCGGGAACGCGGCGATGTGGCGGCCTTCGTCGAGGGCATCAGGCCGCTGGTTGCCCTTACGCGCGAGCAGGCGACCTGCCTGGCACACGGAGGCGATCCGTATGACGCCCTCATCGACCTGTACGAGCCCGGGACCACCTACGCCGACCTGCAGCCAGTGCTTGATGACCTTGCCGCCCGCGTGGCCCCGCTTGTTGAACGGCTCGCAGGCGCAGGCGGGCCAGCGCTTCCCGAGCGCGAGTGGGATGGTGATCGCCAGATGGCCCTCGCCTCGGCTCTCGCCGACCAGATCGGTTTCGACCAATCCCGGGGCCTTGTCGGCCGCACAGCGCATCCGGTGACCATGGGCCTTGGGGCAGGTGACACGCGGCTCTCCACCCGCGTCGATGTCGCCGATCCGCTGTCGTCAATCATGGCCGTTATGCATGAGGGCGGCCATGCCCTGTACGATCAGGGTATCCCCGAGGCGTGGCGACGGACCCTCGCCGGCGATGCCCCGTCGCTCGGCGCGCACGAATCGCAGTCGCGCTTCTGGGAGAACCACATCGGGCGGTCGCGTGCGTTCTGGGAGGTCGTCGCACCGATGCTGTCGGAGCGGTTCCCCTCCTCGTCGGCGGGTCTCGAGCCAGATGACTACCTCCGGGCGCTCAACCGCGTCGAGCGCACCAGCCGCCGCGTGGAGAGCGACGAGGTCACGTACGACCTGCACATCGTGCTGCGTGCGCGCCTCGAGCGAGCAATGATCCTCGGCGACCTCGATGTCACAGACCTGCCCGGGGCCTTTGACGAAGGCCTTCACGACCTCGTGGGAATTTCCCCGGCTTCACCGGCGGAGGGCGCCATGCAGGACATCCACTGGGCGGCGGGCATTATCGGCTACTTCCCCACCTATACGCTCGGCAATCTGTACGCCGCGCAGCTGGCCGACGCCGCAGAGCGTTCTGTGGGACCGATTGACGAGACCATCCGCGCCCAGGGCATGGCGCCATTTCTCCACTTCCTGCGCGAGACGATTCACTGCCACGGGCGCACGATGAGCACCCCGGACCTTATGCGGCAGGCCGCCGGAAGCGATCTCTCAGCCGAGCCATTTATCCGGCATCTGGAACGGACCTACGCGCCGCAGTAACTACTCGCTTCAGACGTCCTCAGAGGCGTACTGCACCAGCGACATCACGTCGTAGGTCCCGAGCCGCGCACGGCCGGGCAGAAACGTGAGCTCCACCACAACTGCCAGCCCGGCTACCACCCCACCAAGATCCTCTACCAGCGCGCATTTGGCGGCGGCGGTTCCGCCGGTCGCAAGCAGGTCGTCGTGCACCAGCACCCGCTGTCCAGGCCGGATGGCGTCCCGATGGATCTCAAGCACGTCGGTGCCGTACTCCAGGTCGTATTCGCGCGAGACGGTCTCGTACGGAAGCTTTCCGGGCTTGCGGGCACAGGCGAACCCGGCATTGATCTCGCGGGCGATGGCACCACCCAGAATGAATCCGCGCGCCTCGGCACCCAGCACCACATCGATGTCGCGGGGCCTGGCCCAGTCTGCGATGGACGCCACGCAGGCGTTTAGCCCCGCCGGATCCTCAAACAGCGGCATCAGGTCGTAGAACAGGATGCCCGGCTTCGGGTGGTGCGGGATGCGTCGGATCGCATCGTCGATGTTGTAGGTCACGCACTCTCCTGAGGCGATGGGGACAGGGAGCTCACGACCCCCCGAAGTTCCTGGACGAGAATGAGATGTCGCACATGCGAGGCGAGGGCGGCCAATGACTCGAGCGACTCGAGGGCCTCCTGGCGTCGCTCTGGGTTTGATGACTTGAGCCCCGTTGCCAATACCTGCTCAAGGAGCCCCGCCTCGCGCTCCGCTGCCACCTTGAGCGTGCGCAGATGCCTCGGTTCGAGACCATAGGCACGCAGCTCGACGGCGGTTTTGATGATCTCCCGGTCGTTGTCGTCAAACCGGTCATCCCCGCTCACCAATCCGTATTGCTCCAGTGACCGCACGAGCTGACGATCGGCGCCTGTGGCAGCAAGCACGTCCTCAATCCCGGAGAAACCCCCGGGGTCGGGCGCCCCAAGATTCTCCCGCTTGATCCGGCGGGCCTGATTCGCCACGCCCACGGCACCGGTGCGCGTGGCATCCAGCTCTTCGCGGATGACCTTGAGCGGGAGGAACTCATCTCGCTGAAGGGTGAGGATCGTGCGTAGACGCTCGACATCGCGCGGGCCGTACAACCGGTATCCCCCATTCGTGCGCCGGGGCGTCACCAATTCCTGATCCTCGAGGTACCGCAGTTTGGAGATCGAGATGTCCGGGAACTCGGGCTTCAGCAGTTCGCACACCGCGCCGATCGTGCTGCCGGCGGCGAGAGTGTCGTCCTCGGCGCCGAGGAGCTCTGTCTGGACGCCGACGCCCTTCACGCCACGAATACCAGTCGGAACTTGCCGACCTGCACCTCGTCGCCGTCGGCAAGCAGTTCCTCGATATCAATGAGGCGCCGGTTCACGTACGTGCCATTGGTACTGCCGTTGTCGACCAGTACAAACCCCGCGGGACGCTCATCCACCTCGGCGTGAGCCCGGGATACGGTGATGTCGTCGAGGAAGATGTCGCACTCAGGCGATCTCCCGATGGTGGTGCGGGGTCCCATAAGGGGGAAGAACTCCCCGGTACGCCCACCCCGGAGCATGACGGCGAACGCAGGACCGAGACGGGGTACGGCGCTCGGCGGAGTGAGCCCCGAATCAGTGAGGGTCTCGATCGGGCCGGTTGCCTGCGTACCGGCCTGGATGTCGGGCATCGTCGCGCCACAGGCGCCGCAGAAGCGGTCGCCATCGGGACGGAACGCACCACACGCCGCGCAGGTCACGCCCGCACCGCTGAAGGCGAGGGCTTCGATGAAATGCGCGTAGGCGCGGTGAAGACGACGATCGACATTTCCGCTCCGGGTCGAGGGCGGACAATGGTAGTCCCGCTGGGCTGAACCCTCAAGTCGCGGTTGAGGCCTGCGCTACATGAGGGTTGAGGACCCCAGGCGGTGGATGGCAATGCGCACGTAGTTGGCGGCGGTGAGCACGGACACGGCGACCGCCACGGCAAAGACCCAGTTGATCCACTGGCCTTCAAATCCGAGGGCGACCGCCACGGTCACCATGTTGAGCCCGGAGCTCACCTTTCCGGCGAGATCGATGCGCATTCCCACTCCCGCACGGGCCAACAGCGCAAAGGCCACCATGGCCCCGATATCGCGCACGAGGATGATCGTTGGACCGGGCCAGTCGAAGCGGCCCATTGCCATCACACCGATCAAGCCCACCGCCATGAGGAGGCGGTCGGCCAACGGGTCGGCGATGCGCCCAAAGTTCGTCTGGGCATGCAGTGCGCGGGCCAGGAAGCCGTCCACGAGGTCGGAGAAGGCCAAAATTGCGAACAGAATTCCGGCCGCAAGATAGGTGGGGCCTTCGGCCTGCAGCACCATGACCAGAAGCACCGGCAGGCCCGCCAGGCGGGCGATGGTGATCGCATTTGGAAGCCAACGCAGCCGCCGACGCATCACGCTCACTTCTGCTCCGAAAAATCGGGGCGAGAGGATTTGAACCTCCGACCGCCCGGCCCCCAGCCGGGTGCGCTACCAGACTGCGCCACGCCCCGAAGCGAGGCCGACAATAGCATGGGGGTCGCTGGCCTCAGGCGCTCTGGAGGTCGTGCCAGAGCGTGCGTATTGCGTGGGCTGCACCGTCCAGGCCTACTTCGGTCTTCTGCTGCCCGGCGCGTAGTTGCACCTCAAGCGGGCCGTCCGGAAGTGTCCTCTTCCCCACCGTGATCCGAATTGGGCAGCCGAGGAGGTCGGCCTCAACAAACTTCTGGCCCGGCGACATCCCCGCGCGGTCGTCCAGCAGTACGTCGAGCCCGAGATCCGACAGTTCGGCCCAGAGGCCCACGGCATACTCGGACTGCTCGCTCTCTGCATCGCCGATCAGCACGATATGCACATCGAATGGGGCGATGCCGACTGGCCAGATGATGCCGCCGTCATCATGGCCCTGCTCGATGGCGGCCATTGCCACGCGCGCGGGCCCGATTCCATACGAGCCCATCACGATCACCTGCTCCTTGCCGTGCTCATCAAGGTAGGTGGCACCGAGGGGCTCGGAGTACTTGATGCCGAGCTTAAAGATGTTGCCGATCTCGATCACCGGTACCAGTTCGACGGGGCCGTCGCCGTTCACCGACTGCTCGCCGTCCAGCACGCTGCGGATATCGGCGGTCTCGGCCTTGAAGTCCCGGCCGAGCACCACGCCGCGAAGGTGAAAGCCGTCACGGTTCGCGCCGGTCACGTAATGGCCAACCTCAAGACTGGAGTCGGCGATGACGCGCACATCGTCGCGGACACCGATGGGGCCGAGGGATCCGGGATCCGCCCCAAACCACTCCCTGATCTCCTCGGGACGCGCGGCGCGATGGTTACCGATGAGATGCGCGATCTTCTTCTCGTGGACATGGTGCTCGCCGCGCACGATGGCCAGCACGGGGCCGTCGTCGCTCACCAGCACAACGCTCTTGGCGAGCCGGGCGGCGGGCAGCGACGTGAACGCTGCGAGCTCCTCGATGCTTCCGATACCGGGGGTCGCGAACTCCTCGGGTGCTGCTGGCGTATCGCCGAAGTCGGGGTCGGCGGCGATCGAGACCGCAAGTTCGACATTGGCCGCGTATGAGCCGGATGGGGTGCGCGCAACCACGTCTTCGCCAGCCGGGCTTGGCGCCATGTACTCGTGGGCGCCACTGCCGCCCATCATCCCGACGTCACTCTCCACCCTGTACCACGTGATGCCGCAGCGATCGAAGATGCGCGCGTAGGCCTCTGAGTGGGCGGCGTATGACCGCTCCAGCCCCTCGGCGTCGGCGTCAAACGAGTAGGAGTCCTTCATCGTGAACTCGCGAACACGCAGCATGCCGCTCTTGGGGCGGGGCTCATCGCGAAGCTTGGTCTGGATCTGGTACCACGACTGCGGCAGGTCACGGTACGAGCGCATCTCACGAGCCGCGTGCCAGGTGACGATCTCCTCGTGGGTCATGCCGAGCACCATCTTCCGGCCGCCGCGGTCCTCGAGCCGGAACTGCTCAGACAGTCCGTAGCGACCAGTGGTCTCCCAGATCTCGGCCGGGTGCAGCACGGGCATGAGGATCTCCTGCGCGCCGATGCGGTCCATCTCCTCGCGGATGATGGCCTCCACCTTCGCGACCACCCGCAGCCCGATAGGCGTCAGGGTGTAAAGACCCGCCGCGAGCTGGCGCACAAGCCCAGCGCGCACCGACAACTTGTGACTGACAGCCTCGGCATCGGCGGGATCGTCACGCACCGTGGGCCAGAAACGCCCCTCAAGCCGCCATGAGTTCCCGTGGGGGGCGGCAGGCATACGCCAGGTGTCGTCCGTGCTCAAGAGGCCCCTTTCGCGGGCTCGTAATGCTCATCCACATACCGCTCGACCATCGCGATGAAGTCGGCGGCAAGGTTGGGTCCTTCGAGGGTGGTCACCTTCTCGCCGTCAACGTACACCGGTGCGCGCGGCTCCTCGCCGGTCCCCGGAAGGCTGATGCCGATGTCGGCTGCACGACTCTCCCCCGGGCCGTTGACGATGCACCCCATCACCGCAACGTGAAGATTCTCCACGCCCGGACGGTCCACCCGCCACACATCCATCCGGGCGTCCAGGTGCCCCTGAATTGACTGGGCGAGCTCCTGAAACACGCTGGAGGTGGTGCGCCCGCAGCCGGGGCAGGCTGTGACGTCGGGACGAAAACTGCGAAGGCCGAGACTCTGCAGGATGTCGAGGCAGGCGCTCACCTCGAGCGTACGGTCGCCACCGGGCTCGGGAGTGAGGCTCGCCCGGATGGTGTCGCCGATGCCCGCCTCCAGCAACACCGACAGCGCGGCGGTGGTTGCGATGATGCCCTTCGATCCCATGCCGGCCTCGGTGAGCCCAAGATGCAGCGGGTAGTCCGACTGCGTGGCGAGTGCGCGGTACACGGCCACCATGTCGGGCAGACGACTCACCTTGCACGACACCACAATGCGGTCATGCGGCAGCCCGATCTCCTCGGCAGCCAGAGCGGAGTCGAGCGCGCTTCGCACCATGGCGTCGCGCAGCACATCGCCCCCTGCCATCGGCTCTGGCAAGGCGGCGTTTTGCTCCATCAAAGCGTCCATCAGCTCCGGGTCGAGGGAGCCGGCGTTGACCCCGATGCGAATGGGTTTGCCGTGCGCAATCGCAGCCTCGATCATGGTTGCGAAGTTGCGGTCGTGCCGCGCCCCCCTCCCCACGTTGCCGGGGTTGATCCGGAACTTCGCAAGCGCCTGTGCTGTCTCTGGAAACTCCTGGAGCAGCGTGTGTCCGTTGAAGTGGAAGTCGCCCACGATGGGCACCTCGACGCCATGGACGTCGCGAAGGCGCGCCACGATTTCCGGCACCTGTGCGGCCGCATCACGGTTGTTCACGGTAATGCGCACGATCTCCGATCCGGCGTGCGCCAGCTCGGCAATCTGCAGCGCCGTACCCGCGGCGTCTTTCGTATCGGTGTTCGTCATCGACTGCACAACCACCGGGGCGTCGCCACCAATGACGACGTCGCCCACATGGCACTGCACGCTTGCTCGACGTGGGCTACTCACGGGGCGGGAGTCTATCCCGCTACTTGAAGGTGAAGCCATCGCCCATAATTTTGCCGATGTCGTTCTGGAGGGCGAACACGAACACGACGAGGATGAGCGCCCAGCCAACCATGCCGGCCCGCTCGTACACCTTGGTGCTGATGGGAGCGCCCTTTATCTTCTCGAGCACCGCAAAGAGGATATGGCCGCCGTCGAGCGGGAAGATGGGCAAGAGATTAAAGATGGCCAGAACGAGGCTGATGACACCGATGAACCAGATGACATTGGTGAATCCGCTCGCGGCCACCTGGTTGTAGGCCGCCCCGATCGCGACCACTGAGCCCACCTGCTGGCGAGCCTCAGAGCTGCTGAAAAGGCTCCCGATGCCGCGCGCATTCGCGTCGATGAGTTCCCACACCTGTGATCCGGCACTGGTGACGCCGCCGAGTGGACCCGCGCTTACGCGTGGACCCGCGATCTCGCTGAGACCAACACCGATCCGACCAATGGTCTCGCCGCCCACCTCAGTGGGCGTCGGCACGACGCGTCGTGTGATCACTGTGGGCGAATCGCCATGTACGAATCGCACCACCACCGGCTGGCCGGGATTCGAGCGAACCGCGTTCAGCGCGTCAAGGGCAGTGCTCTCTCCGGTGGCGCTGATGCCGTTCACCGACACGATGCGGTCGCCCGCAACCATTCCAATGCTCGCGGCTGGCGCCCCGGGCTTCACATCCTGCACGCCGATTCCCCCGAACCCGGGCACACCAATCCAGAAGAACAGAACGAAGCACAGGAAGGCGACAACGAGATTCACCGCGGGGCCGGCGGCGATGACCACGATCTTCTTCCACGTCTTGGCCGCGTAGTACGCACGCGGAACCAGCTCCGGCGCTAACTCCTCGTCGCGGCTCATCCCCGAAATGCGCACGTACCCGCCGAGCGGGAGCCACCCGATGCCGTACTCGGTCTCGCCCCGCGTGAACTTGACCACGGGCCTCCCAAAGAAGATTGAGAAACGCTCGACGCGCATCCCGCACCACTTCGCGGCCACCATGTGTCCCGCTTCGTGCACGAGCACAAGAAACATGAGCACGAGGACGAACACGAAAATATTGACCCCGAGCATCAGCCCACCCCTGCGCCAGCCGCAACGACCCGGGCGCGCGCATCGGCGTTCAGTACGGCCTCAAGCGTGTCGGCCGGCTCTGCCGGGACTGCGTTCAGCGCAGCCTCCACCGCCTCTGGAATACCCATGAAGCCGAGGCGGCCGTCCAGGAACGCGGCCACCGCAACCTCGTTCGCGGCGTTCAGAATCGCCGGAGCCGTGCCGCCAATAGTCCCAGCCTCACGCGCCAGGCGCAGACACGGGAACGCAACCGGATCGGGCTCCTCGAACGTCAACGCCATTCCCGCCAGTGGCATCTGGGCGCGCGCCGGAGGGGCCGCCGGCCAGCGCAGCGCATGCCCGATGGGAACCCGCATGTCGGGCGGCCCCATATGGGCGATCAGGCTCCCGTCGTCCAGCCGCACCATCGCGTGGATGGTGGACTGCGGATGCACCACGACCTCGATCTGGTCATAGCTCAGGCCAAACAGATGGTGCGCCTCAATCACCTCAAGACCCTTGTTCATCATCGTCGCCGAGTCGATGGTGATCTTGGCGCCCATCGTCCATGTGGGATGCGCGAGGGCATCTGTGGGCATCACATCGCGGAGTTCGTCGGCAGTGCGACCCCTGAACGGCCCGCCGGATGCCGTGAGGATTGCCCGCTCGACACGCCCCGAATCGACGCCCTCCAGCAGCTGGAACAGGGCTGAGTGCTCGCTGTCCACTGGAACCAGCATTGCGCCGGTTCTCGCTCGTACGGCGGCGACGAGGTCACCACCGGCCACAAGGCTCTCCTTGTTGGCGAGCGCCACGGGAATGCCCCGCTCGAGGGCGGCCAGCGTGGGGGGCAGGCCCGCCGCCCCGACGAGGGCGTTCAACACGATGTCGGGCTCCGACGCCTCGATGAGCGCCGCGAAATCGCTGGACGCCGGAACTGAACCGCCGCCAACCGCCGCGGAGGTCGCGCTGACAGCCCGATCCGCTGCCTGGCGCAGCATCTCATCCACTCGGGAGCCGCACGCAAGACCCGAACACACCATGTCATCGGCACTGTCAATGACATCGAGTGCCTGCACCCCAATCGAACCGGTGCTTCCAAGAATGAGGATGCGCTTCACGCGTTCGAAGGTATCACCGGACACGGGTGATACCACCCGTACGAGGCCCCTGCGGACCTACGGAGCGAGAAGAGACTCTGCGGTCTCGCAGAAGGCCACCACGAGGTCCACAGACGCATCGAGATCGGCCGGATGGCAGGTCTCAACCACCTGGTGCACGTAGCGCGTGGGAATGGAGACGCACCCTGCCAGGGCCCCATCGCCCGACAGCTGGAGCTCGCGGGTGTCCGTACCCCCCCGCGACATGATCTCCATCTGGAACGGAATATCCCGTGCCTCGGCCACCTCGATCAAATGGTCCACCACCCGGCGGGGCACAATCACCCCCGAGTCGTACACCTTGATGGCGGTCCCCTCCCCCACCCTCGTGATGCGCTCGTGGGGCTTCGCACCCGGCCCATCGTTGGCCAGGGTGATGTCAATGGCCAGACCGATGTCGGGGCGCACCCGCGCTGCCGCCACACGCGCTCCGCGCAGGCCGACCTCCTCCTGCGTGGTGGCCACAGCAACCACCTCGCACTCATGGTCCCCAAGCCTCCGAATGGCCTCAAGCATCACGTAAAGCCCAGCCCGGTTGTCGAGGCTCTTGCACGTAATAAGGTCACCAAGGGGGGCAAGGGTGCGCTCGCGGGTGACGGCGTCGCCTTGGCGCACGATCTCGCGCACACGATCGGCCGGCAGACCGACATCAACGTAGAAGTCCTCGGCCTTGGGGAGTCGCTTGCGCTCCTCGTCGCTCATGATGTGAATGGGCTTGCTGCCCATCACGCCGAGCAGATCCTCACGGCCGTGGATGATTACCCGCTGCGCCACGAGGGTCTTTGGGTCGAATCCCCCAAGAGTGACGACGCGGATAAACCCCTCATCGTCAATATGGCTCACCAGGAATCCGAGCTCATCCATGTGTGCAGCAAGCATCACGCGCGGCCCACCAGCCCCTTTGCGCACACCCACAACGCTGCCCATCGGGTCAACGCTGATGTGGTCAACGTGCGGGGTCATCTCTGCGATAACCAGCTCGCGGATGCGGTCCTCGCGCCCGGGGGCTCCGGGGGTCTCGCACAGGCGGGTAAGAAGAGGAAGGTCCATAGCCCGATCCTACGTGGAGGCGATCAGAAGATCAGCCATACGGTCACGAGATACGTCCCCAGCGCGGCGAACAGCAACGAATCGAATCGGTCGAGCACGCCGCCGTGGCCCATCAGGATCCGGCCCGAATCCTTCACCCCGGCGTCACGCTTGATCATCGACTCAAACAGATCCCCGATGAATGCGGTGAGACAGATCACGACCCCCACCACGAGCGACTGCCACCCGTTGATCCAGTCCATGTACAGGCCTGCCACAAACACGCCGACGGTGCCGCCGACGAGGCCGGTGATGAATCCCTCCCACGTCTTATTGGGTGATGTCCGCGGCGCGATTGGCCGCGATCCCCAAAGCTTGCCGCCAAAATACGAGAACGTGTCGAACATCCACACGCCGACGAGAAGATTCACGATGACGCCGGCGCCATCGGGAAGACCGCGCATGAGCACCAGCACGCCAGCCGGGAATGCGATGTACAACGCACCGAAGAGCGTGGTGCCAACTCGCAGAGTGATCTCCTCGCGGTTGGACAGGCGAAGTGCCGCGAGCGCCGCGAACAGAAGCCCCAGGGCGAGCGCCAGGATGATGGCCCGCTCCGACGGCGTCACCCACAGCGCAAGCAACACCGCGGCAACCGCAGTGGCGTATCCCGCGGCCCGCAGGGGCATAAACGCGGCGCTGAGCGCGTAGAACTCGAAGAGGGCACCGATTGCGACCGCCAGCGCGAAGAGGGCGAAGACCGGACCCCCGAGCGCGACCGCCAGAAGAATGATCGCGATGCCCGGGATTGCCACGAGGAGGCGGCTGGTCATCGCTTGCCGAACCGCCGGTCGCGGGACGCGTAGTCGGCAAACGCGGCTGCGAGATCATCGCGCCCGAAATCCGGCCACATCTGGTCGGAGAACACCAACTCGGCGTACGCGGACTGCCACAGCAGAAAGTTCGAAAGCCGCTGCTCCCCACTGGTGCGAATGATGAGCTCCGGCTCCCGGAGGTCGGCGGCGTACATGTAGCTCCCGAAGTCCGAGTCCGGGGCGTCGGGGCCAGCCTCCGCCGCAAACCGGCGGGCAGCATCGATGATCTCGGCCCGGCCGCCATAGTTCATGGCGATAAAGAGGCGCATGCGGGTGTTCCCGGCGGTCACCGACTCAGCCCGTGCGATCTTCTCAAGCAGGGGCGCATCAAGGGCGGACAGGCGGCCGATAAAGCGGATCGACACCCCCTCCTCGTGCAGGTCCGGGACCTCCCGATCGATGAGATCCGAGAAGAGCCCCATGAGATCGTCAACCTCGTCGCTCGGGCGCGACCAGTTCTCGGTCGAGAACGAGAAGACGGTCAGATCCTGCACCCCAAGGTCTCCGGCAGCGCGAACCACCTCTCTCAGTGCCCTGGCGCCTGCGCGATGCCCCGCAGCGACCGGTAGCCCATGCTGCTGGGCCCACCGCCCGTTGCCGTCCATGATGATGCCCACGGATCGGGGAACGCGACCGATGGGAACCATGGGCCGGTCGTCGTGGCGCCGGCCAAGAGCAGTGCGGGCGGCCCGGAGCCGTGAGAGGAGCGTCACTCGGCCGTTCCTGCGGTCTGGAAGGTGACGGCGGGTGCCGTCAAACCTCCATGATCTCCGCTTCCTTGCGTGCAAGCATCTCGTCCACAGTCTTCACCTCTGCGTCTGTGAGCTTCTGCACGTCGTCCTGCGCCCTGCCGAGATCGTTCTTGGACACCTCGCCGTCCTTCTCGGCACGCTTCATCTCGTTCAAGACGTCGCGGCGCACGTTGCGAACGGCCACGCGAGATTCCTCGGCCATGCGGTGCGCCACCTTGACCAGCTCCTTGCGGCGTTCCTCAGTGAGCTGCGGCAGCGGCAGGCGGATTGTGGTCCCGTCGTTGCTCGGGTTCAGGCCGAGGTCGGACTCCATGATGGCTCGCTCAATGTCCGTCATCATCGTCTTGTCGAATGGCTGCACAGTGATGAGGCGTGCCTCAGGCGCGTGAATCTTGGCCAGCTGCGTGAGCGGCGTCATCGCGCCGTACGCGTTGACGTTGATCCGGTCAAGCAGCGCGGTACTCGCGCGTCCGGTCCGAAGGGCCGAAAACTCGTTGGACAAGTTCTTGGTCGCGCCCTCCATACGGCGCTTGGCGTCGTCGATGCGCTCCTTCATGTCACGCCTTCCCTCCGGCTGTCACCGGGCTGCTGACCACTGTGCCCACGTGCTCTCCGCTGAGGATTCGGGCGAGGTTGCCCTCCTCCTGCATGTTGAACACCAGGAGTGGCAGATCGTTGTCCATGCAGAGCGTGAGGGCGGTGGTGTCCATCACCTTGAGGCCACGCTCGATCGCCTCCATATGCGTGATGCTGGGGATGAGCGTTGCCGATGGATCCTCGCGCGGATCGGCGCTCATCACGCCCTCGACGTTGTTCTTGCCCATAAGAATGCAGGCGGCGCTGATCTCAAGCGCCCGGAGGGCGGCCGTGGTGTCGGTCGTGAAGAACGGATTCCCCGTACCGGCGGCGAAGATCACGACGCGCTTCTTCTCGAGATGCCGAATCGCCCGGCGCCGGATATAGGGCTCGGCGACCTCCTGCATGGCGATTGCCGACTGAATGCGGGTGGTGAGATCGAGCTTCTCGAGGGCATCCTGAATCGCCAGTGCATTCAGCATGGTGGCGATCATGCCCATGTAGTCGGCGGTGGCGCGGTCCATGCCACTGGCGGCGCCCATCACCCCACGAAAGATATTGCCAGCCCCCACCACGATGGCGACCTCTATCCCCCGGTCATGCACATCGCGCACCTCGCGGGCGACACCACTAATACGATCAGGGTCGATTCCATACCCCTGATCACCCATGAGGGCCTCGCCCGAGAGCTTGAGCAGCACGCGGGAAAAGGTCGCCGGGTCGAGGCGCCCCGGGCTGCCCGGGGCGCCATCGGTCTGGTCGCTACTCGCCAAGCTGGAAGATCTCGAACCGTCGGATCGTGATGTTCTCGCCGAGCTCCGATGAAGCCTCCGCGCGCAACTCCTCCATCGTGCGCTGGTTCTTCTCGGTGCCGTCCCGGAAGAATGGCTGCTGAAGCAGGCAGATCTCGCTCAGATGCTTGGCGAGCTTGCCCTCCACGATCTTCTCGCGGGCGCTCTCCGGCTTGTCTTTGGCCTGGTCGGCGAAGACCTCGCGCTCCTTGGCCTTGTACTCGTCGGCAACGTCGTCGGACGACACGTACAGCGGCTTCATGGCCGCCACGTTGAGCGCGACGTCGTGGGCGAACTGCTGGAAGCGGTCGGTGCGCGCAACGAAGTCGGTCTCGCAGTTGACCTCAACGAGCACCCCGAGACGGCCGCCTTGATGGATGTAACTGGCGACCGTGCCCTCATTCGCGTCGCGGCCGGCACGCTTCTGTGCGGCAGCGAGACCCTGCTTGCGAAGAAGCGTCATGGCCTGATCAAGATCTCCACCCGTTTCGGTGAGTGCCTTCTTACAGTCCATCATCCCCGCGCCGGTCTTCTCGCGGAGCTCCTTCACCAACGCAGCGGGAATCTGTGTGGTGCTCACGACGCGGACTCCTCTCCAGCTGCCTCCGGTGCCACGTCGGCAGCGGCGATGTCTGCGGCCAGTTCGATTGCGATCTCGTCGAGAATCACCTCGGCAGCGACATCTTCAACGATCTCTGCTGCTGCTTCGATCACGGCCTCGGCCTCGACGATTACCTCGACGGCCTCAGCCACGATGGCTGCCTCAACGGCGGGGTCGATGCTCTCCGCCTCGACAGCCGCCTCCACCACTGCCGCAGCGACCACAATGGCTGCCTCGGCCTCGACGACTGCCTCGACAGCACCCGCCACGATCGCAACCTCAACGAGGGCGTCGCTGGAGCCGACTTCGATGGCTGCCTCAACGACTGCCTCGGCCATGTCGATAACGGCCTCGGCCTCGGCGACTGCCTCGATGGCCTCGGTCATCACAACAGCCTCAACAAGCAGCTCGCCAGATGCCGCTGCCAGTGCCGCGGCATTGGCCTCCGCGCGTGCAGCTGCGCGAGTGGCACGAGCGGCGTCGGGGTCGCCGGCTGCGGCTGCGATTGTGGCGGCCGCGCGGGCCTCCTCGTATCCACCGGCGGGCTCCAGGCCCTTCCCCTCGCGGATCCCGTCAGCGAGCACCGACAGGATGAGCGAGCACGAGCGAATCGCGTCGTCGTTGCCGGGGATGATGTACGACGCCTCGTCGGGGTCGCAATTGGTGTCGACCAGGCCGACGACGGGAATGCCGAGGCGGTTGGCCTCGCGCACGCCGATCATCTCCTTGTTCAGGTCCAGAATCACCACAGCGTCAGGTCGGCGCTGCATGTCCGAGACGCCACCGAGATTGGCCTCAAGCTTCACGAGCTCGGCCTCTGCAGCAAGGCGCTCACGGGTAGGCAGCAGGGCCAGCTGGCCACCGGTTGCCTGTGCGCGAAGCTCGTGCAGCCGACGAATGCGCTGGCTGATGGTCGACCAGTTGGTAAGAAGACCGCCCA
>Ga0208960_1000157_pt1 | contig 37347 bp, 34 predicted proteins | sample GreLakmeON33MSRF_FD_187703 | JGI IMG/M metagenome (GOLD analysis project Ga0208960, IMG submission 187703) | Freshwater lentic microbial communities from great Laurentian Lakes, MI, USA - Great Lakes metaG ON33MSRF (SPAdes) | ecosystem: Environmental > Aquatic > Freshwater > Lake | place: Great... | reverse complement strand
AGTAAATAACTCTGATATCTACTATGCAAAACGAGCGTTAAATCGCAGGGCATCTGTTGCTTATAAACCTTTAAGTAAAAATGTCGAGGTTGAATCATTAATCACTGAAAAACTGGCAGAGATTAAATCTCCACCACTTGAGAAAATGATCCGCTTTGCATTGCTATATAGTGACAATGTTTTATCTCAACGCCTTGCGATGGTGGCAACTGGCCGAAATGGTTACCCCTTAACTAAAGATGGCCTAAGTGACATGATGAAAGAGAAAATATCATCAATCGGTGTTGATGTGACTGGAATGAATATTGTTGATGGTTCTGGCATTGGTGGTAGCAATCGAATATCGGCAGTCACTGTCTCACAGCTACTTTTGAAAGTTAAAAGTGAGCCAAAATTACGAGTTGTTTACAATTCACTTCCAGTAAGTGGTGAATCAGGAACATTAATCGGCAGATACCATTCAACCGCGCCGCAAGCAGTTGGGTTGGTAAAAGCAAAGACTGGATCGACTAGGCACACAGTTTCTTTAGCTGGTTTTGCTACATCAGGTGATAAAGATTATGTTTTTGTTGTTATTGCAGATGGTGTTGGTAGAACGAGAAGATTGCAAGATGCTGCAAGAAATGCGATCGATCGTATGCTTGGAACAATAACTAAACCACCTGTGATCGGGTTAACACCACCTGGAACAGAAAGTAATACCGCTACAACCACACCGTAATAATTGATTAGTTCTCAAGGGTAGAGTTAGTGCAAATGAAAAATTACATCTCACTGATGAAATTACGAGTAGTAGAGCTATTACTTGTTACAACTCTGCCAGCATTATTTTTAGCCAGTGATGGTGTACCAAATATTGGAGTTACTTTTTGGAGTTTATTTGGTGGGACATTGGCAGCAGGGGGCGCCAATGCATTTAATATGGTGATCGAAGCGAAATCTGATCAATTGATGAAGCGCACCTCCCAGCGTCCAATCGCAACTGGTGTGATATCAAGAAATGCCGGATTGGTATTTGCGGCCATAATTTCACTTTTATCTTTAATTATTTTTTATATATTTACTACCCCACTTGCAACCTTATTAACTGCGCTAGCAATCATCTTTTATGTATTTGGCTACACAATTGCGCTTAAAAAACATACCTCTCAAAATATTGTTTGGGGCGGTATTGCTGGTTGTATGCCAGTACTAATTGGTCAGGCAGCTGTTACTAACTCACTGACCCTAACTTCCTGGTTATTTTTTCTATTAATCTTTTTCTGGACGCCGCCACATTTTTGGGCATTGGCGGTTAGATATAAAGATGATTATGAAGCAGCCGGTATTCCAATGCTGCCGGTTGTGGCACCAATTAAATCTGTGATCAATCAGATGTGGTTTCACTCACTTGCAATGGTGGTGGTCTCTTTACTAGTTATATATAGCGCCAAATTACCAATCTGGCTCTCAGTAATTACATTATTACTAATAGTTGGCTGGAAGCGACAATTAATCAAGTTAACGAAGCAGCCGACTGAGGTTAATGCTGGGAAGTTATTCCAAGCATCTATCATTTTTCTCAGTATTTACTCATTTTTATTAGTACTTGGTGTATTGCTTAAGTAGTTTTCACACCTAAAGATGGGATAATTTTCCCATGTCCTCCCCACTAGCACTTGATGTTGCCGATTTGTCCAAAAAATATGGTGATCGTATGGCACTTTCACATGCAAATTTTGAAGTGCCAATGGGCAGCATCTGTGGATTTGTAGGACCAAATGGATCAGGAAAGACCACCACAATTCGAATGCTGTTGGGTTTAATTAAACCCACAACAGGTGGCGGTCATGTACTGGGTGAATCAATTACTGAACCAGAAAAATATTTGCCACGGGTTGGAGCAATGATTGAAGGGCCAGCTTTTTATCCAGCACTTACCGGTCTACAAAACTTAACTGTATTAGCTAAATTAGGCGGCTTTGATGTTGACTCAATCCAAAAGTTACTTGAGATAGTTGGGCTGGCAGATCGTGGAGATTCGAAGTATAAAACCTATTCATTAGGAATGAAGCAGAGATTGGGAATTGCAGCCTCACTGCTTCCCAATCCAAAGTTATTAGTACTCGATGAGCCAACTAATGGTTTAGATCCAGCCGGAATTCAAGAAATCAGAAATTTACTTCGCAAATTAGCAGATGCTGGCACCACAGTCTTCGTCTCATCTCACCTTCTTTCAGAGATTGAGATGATTTCTGATCACCTAGTGATGCTTAGATTAGGAAAGGTAATTTTCTCTGGTAAAACTTCAGAGTTGTTAGCAAAGCAATTACCAGTAATTGTGGCTAAACCATCAAATAAAGATGATTTAGACAAACTAGTCAAGATTGCTAAAGATAATGGTCATGACGCAAAGATAGTTGATCAGAATGTGCATGTAATTGGCGCAGCTGATTATTCAGCTCAATTTAACAAATCAGCTTTTGATGCCGGAATAATTTTAGAATCCCTCACTCCTATTCGCCCCTCACTTGAGGATACATTCTTTGAAATGACGGGTGATTGATATGTGGAATGTATTTAGAGCAGAGCTAACAAAATTACGCCGGCCATCACTATCACTTTCAACAATTGCAGCAGTTACTTTTGTGGTGGGGCTAGTTACCTCACTTTTGTTTTTATTAGTTGATTCACCGGAGGGAAACGGTGAGCGTGGGGTGAGAATCGGCAGAGAGGTCTTATCACTACCCGATGGCTTATCTATTGGTTTTAGTAACTCAGCAGGGTTATTGGGAATAGTGGCACTTTGTATCTTTGCTGCCCAAACCGCGCAGGAGTACACCTATGGCACCTTGCGCAATTTATTGGTACGCCAACCATCTCGAATGAAGATATTAATTGGCAAATTAGTAGCAATGAAATTATTTGCAATTGCAATGGTGACACTTGCTGCGATCTTATCCATCGCACTTTCCTATGTATTCGCTGGCGTTAAAGATGTGTCAACTATTGCTTGGTCAACTAGTGATGCACAGACAGCTGTGCTGCGCACCTTTATTAATGTTTTAATTGCAACTATCGGCTACGGCATCTTTGGCATGATCCTAGGTTTGCTTTTTAGATCTCCAATATCTGCAATATCTATTGGCGTGATCTGGAATTTAATTATCGAGGGCTTACTATCAGCTTTTATAACAAATATCGATAAGTACTTTCCTGGCCAACTCTTATCAATTGTTGCCCAGGGTGGCAATGATCGAATCTCCTATCAATACTCGCTGCTCACCTCCTACGCTTTCTTAGTCGCTGCATTTATAATTGTCGCAGTCCTATTTAAAAAGCGAGATGTGGCAAATTAATGAATAGAAAACTAGTAACTGCTTTGTTGCTGATTACTTTAATCCCGACCACAGCCTTGGCTGCCACACCAAAACCTACTCAGGCTCAAATTGATGCTGCAAAGAAAATTGAGGCGGAAAAGAAAGCAGCTGCTGATGCAGCGGCAAAAAAATTAAACTCAGCTAAAAAAACCTTGCAACAGTTAAGTGCTATTGCAACTGCAAAAAGAAAAGTTTATTTGGCCGCTCAAAATGAATTAAAAATTAAAACGAAAAAAGCTGAGATTGCAATGAAGCACCTACAATCAGCACAGGCATCGGTAAGCCAAGGCAAGCGAACTATTGGCAAGTTGGCAGCTAACGCCTATGTAATGGGTGGTGGATTTACTGATCTTGATTCATTACTTAGTGCAGATGGGCCACAGGATTTGGCGGATCGACTGAGCACCTTAGATGCGCTAGGTGAAAATAATTCAAATGCATTAGATAGATTTAAATCCGCAGAAGTTGTTGCATCCACTGCTCAAAAAGAGGCAGATGTTGCCAAGAAAGCACAAGCTGAAGCAACTATTAAAGTAGCAGCGGCAAAAAAAGCAGCTGACGAAGCAACAGCCATGCAACAAGTAGAGGTTGATAAATTACAAGTCGTTCAAGATAAGTTAGCAAAAGAGTTAGCGGTCGCGCAAAAAACTAGATTGACTCTGGAGCAACAACGCCAACTTGCGTTGTTAGAAGAGGCAAATGCCGGCCGGGCAGTATTAACACCAAATCAAGCAAAGATTTGGCCAGATACTGGTTTTACTGGCAGAAGTAGTACTCGGTCAACAGAGGCGATGCGACTGACCGCGGTTGAGTATGCAAAGAAACAGGTACTGGCTAAGAAAAATTATGTTTGGGGCGATGAAGGACCAAATACATTTGATTGTTCAGGCTTGGTCTATGCCGCTTATAAATCAGCGGGACTTGGTTGGCCAAACTGGGATCGCCTTAACTCATCACTTTATTGGGTAGCAACCAAACGAGTGCCAATAAGTGAGATGGTGCCAGGGGATCTAATTTTCTACTCCTACAAAGGTACAGTCAGCACAATTCACCACATGGGAATCTATGCTGGAGAAGGCATGATGTGGGAGGCTCACAACAAAGATAAAGATTTGATGTATTCCAGTATCTATAGCGTAAAAGGTTTAATGCCATACGGGGGTCGGGTCTAATCTTGTAGGTATGGAAACCACCAATACTGCAAATCTTTGGGAAGTACGAAAAGCGGTAAAACCATTTCTTGGCGATGGTGTACAGACAGTTCTGTTTGGTTGCTCTGGTGGCGCAGATTCAATGGCGTTGGGATTGGCGTTATTCCTAGAGCGCGCAAACATAAAAGTAATTCCAGTTGTGATTGATCACGGTTTACAGCCAGGCTCTGATCAAATTAGTGCACAGACTGTTTTAAATCTTAAAGAAATTGGCTACACCCAAATTGAATCAGCTAAGGCGCAAGTTGTGGTAACTGATGGAATTGAAGCCTCTGCACGTCGTGCTAGATATCAAATCTTTAATCAATTTATTGATTCATATCAACCCGAGCATTTCTTTTTAGCACACACATTAAATGATCAAGCTGAAACTGTTTTACTCGGCTTAGCACGAGGATCGGGTGCTAGATCCTTATCTGGTATGGCGGTTAGAAATAATATTTACACTAGGCCGCTGCTAAAGATTTCCAGGCAAGTTACTTTGGCTGCATGTAAAGAAGGTGGCATTAATATTTGGTCAGACCCACATAATGATGATCTAAGATTTAGTAGAATAAAAGTGCGCAAAAATGTATTGCCAAACCTGGAAGAAAATCTTGGACCAGGAGTAGTCCAAGCATTAGCAAGGAGTGCTGATTTACTTCGAGATGATGCTGATGCATTAGATAGTTTTGCCAATCAATTTATTACCCAAGTAGATCCGTTAAATCTAGAGGTCAAGGATTTAGAACGACTTCCAAGGGCGCTTCGTACTCGAATTCTGCGCCTTGCTATCTATCAGGCTGGTGCACCAGTTGGGACACTAACTGCAGAACATATCTTCACTGCTGAGGCGTTAATCTCCGATTGGCACGGCCAAAAAGAGTTATCGCTTCCTGGGAATGTGAAGCTTTTAAGGAATTCAGGCAGAATTACCCTCTCAACCACCAACTAAGGAGCATTGTGGATTTATCAGCTGATGGCAAAGAGATTGAAAAAATTATTGTCAGTCAGGAACAAATTCAAAGTAGGTTGAAAGAATTAGCTGCGCAAATTGTAAAAGATTATGAGGGCAAAGATTTAATTTTAGTTGGTGTACTAAAAGGTGCGATTATGGCGATGGCAGATCTGTCTCGTTACCTACAGCGACATGTAGATATGGATTGGATGGCAGTAACTTCATATGGAGCTGGAACCAAATCCAGCGGAGTGGTTAGAATTCTTAAAGATTTAGATAATGATATTTTAGGAAGAGAAGTTTTAATTGTTGAAGATATTTTAGATACGGGACTAACACTTTCCTGGCTAACCGAAAATCTACTTTCTAGAGGTGCCAAATCAGTTTCAGTTTTTACTGTTTTACGTAAGCCAGATGCAGCCACAGTTAAGGTCGAGGCGAAGTATGTGGGTTTTGATATTCCCAGCGAGTTTGTGGTTGGTTATGGCTTAGATTTCAATCAGAAGTACCGCAATTTGCCATTTATTGGAGTTCTTGCCAAACACCTTTATTCTTAAGCCCCTCAATTAAATGTTTTAAGAAAGTGAAGTAACTGGTGTCCAAAAAGAAAAAGTTTAATATTCCTAAGTTTAAGGGATTTAAAAACGCCAAGAAGCCGGTAAAGCCATCACCACAAACGGCCAAGCGTATTTTGCGCGGACCACTTTTTTGGATTATTGCTGCGCTGATCGCAGTGAGTATTTTTGGACAAATTTCAACCACTGGTGAAGAGTTTAAAAAAGTTGAGACTTCAGTAATATTAAATGAGATCTCATTAAATAATGTTAAATCGGCCTTAATTATTGACCGAGATCAAAAGGTAAGAGTTGTTCTAAAAAATGGTGAGTTTGTTGATGGCGCAGCAAAACTTGAAGCTTCATATGTTTCTGGCCAGGAGCCGTTGATTGTTGAGTTATTAACCAGCAATCCGCCTGCAAGTAATTGGGATATTGAAGTTCCAAGGCAGTCATTCTTTATATCTTTAATTCTAAGTATTTTGCCAATTCTGTTGATTATCTTCTTACTTTTGTTATTTATGGGTGGCGGCCAAGGAGGTCGAGTACTTTCCTTTGGCAGATCAAGAGCTAAATTACAAAATAAGGAAATGCCGACAAATACTTTTGCTGATGTGGCAGGAGCTGATGAAGCTGTTGCTGAATTAAAAGAGATAAAAGATTTTCTGGCAAGTCCAGATAAGTACAAAGCTATTGGTGCCAAAATTCCTAAGGGTGTTTTACTTTATGGCCCACCAGGAACTGGAAAAACTTTACTTGCCAGAGCGGTTGCGGGTGAAGCAAAGGTTCCGTTTTATTCAATTTCAGGCTCTGAGTTTGTCGAGATGTTTGTGGGAGTTGGTGCATCACGTGTTCGTGATTTATTTGCACAAGCAAAACAAAATGCACCTGCAATAGTTTTCGTTGATGAGATCGATGCAGTCGGTCGCCAGCGTGGCGCCGGATTAGGTGGCGGTAATGACGAGCGTGAGCAGACCCTTAACCAATTACTAGTTGAGATGGATGGCTTTGAAGCAAATGGTCAGGTTATTTTAATTGCTGCAACTAACAGACCTGATGTCTTAGATCCAGCGTTACTTCGCCCAGGTAGGTTTGATCGTCAAATTACAGTTGATCGTCCTGATTTAAAAGGTAGAGCTGCAATTTTGGCAGTCCATGCAAAAAATAAACCTATTGCAAAAGATGTAGATCTTCCTTCTTATGCAAAGCGCACTCCAGGATTTACTGGAGCAGATTTAGCAAATGTGTTAAATGAAGCCGCATTATTAGCTGCAAGGGAGGAGCGAAAAGCAATTCGGAACTCCGACATTGATGAAGCAATTGATCGAGTTATGGCAGGACCACAAAAGGTTTCCAGGTTAATGACAGAGGAGGAGCGAAGAATTACCGCCTACCATGAAGGTGGTCACGCACTTGTTGCACACGCACTGCCACATACTGATCCAGTACATAAGGTAACAATCATGCCAAGAGGCAGAGCACTCGGTTACACAATGGTTTTACCTGATGAAGATCGGTATGCAGTAACTAGAAATCAAATGCTTGATCAACTTGCTTACACAATGGGTGGGCGGGCAGCGGAGGAATTAATTTTTCATGATCCAACTACTGGTGCTTCAAATGATATTGAGAAGGCAACAAACTTAGCCAGAGCAATGGTTACTCAATATGGAATGACACAAAAACTTGGTGCAATAAAGTTAGGCATTTCAGATTCACAGCCATTTTTAGGTCGCGACTATGGTCATCAACGAGATTACTCTGAAAGTATTGCAGCGGTTGTGGACAGTGAAATCAGAGAGATGATTGAAAATGCCCATCAGGAGGCCTTTGATGTTTTGGTAGCAAATCGAGAAATTTTAGATAATTTAGTAGATGAGTTATTAGAGAAGGAAACACTTAATAAAGAGGAGATTGCTACAATATTTAAGAAGGTTAAGAAAGTTAAGCCAAGGCCGGCATGGACAGGCTCTGACTCTAGAATTCCTTCCAATCAACCACCAGTTGCATTAAAACCAGCAAAGATTAAGGTTGTGGAAGAAGACAAAGCGATTAAAAAGACGATCAATAAAAAGAACGACAAAGAGATTAGTAAAGATGTAAATGAGTGATATTAACTCCGTCTCAATGGGACCCCATGATGGTGGTGCCAAAAAGGAGTTTGATCAGGCACGGGCAGAAAAAGCAGTAACTGAGTTATTACATGCACTCGGTGAGGATCCAACTCGGGATGGTTTAAAAGATACGCCAAAACGGGTAGCAAAAGCACTAGCTGAAAACTTTGCCGGACTCTGGTTAAAGCCAGAGGATGTATTAACAACAACATTTGATATCGGCCATAAAGAGTTAGTAATTGTTAGGGAGATTGAAGTTTTCTCTCACTGCGAACATCATTTGACACCATTTCACGGTGTTGCCCATATCGGTTATATACCTGGTGAAAGTGGAAGAATTACTGGGATCTCAAAACTTGCTCGTGTAGTTGATTTATATGCCCGCAGACCCCAGGTGCAGGAAAGATTAACCTCACAGATTGCAGATGCGTTAGTTGAAATATTGCAACCAGGGGGTGTGATTGTGATTATTGATTGTGAACACCTATGTATGTCCATGCGTGGAGTTAGAAAATCTCAAGCTCGCACAACAACTAGCGCAGTTCGTGGCCAATTATTAAATCCAACAACTAGAGCTGAAGCTATTTCACTAATAAATCAAAGCAGATAATCGTGAGTCGTACCTTAGTGATGGGAATTTTAAATATCACTCCTGATTCATTTGCTGATGGTGGTAAATATTTATCAAAGACCGATGCAGTCACACAGGGGCGCAGATTGATTGCTGAAGGCGCAGACATTATTGATATTGGTGGTGAATCAACCAGACCAGGTGCTGAGCGAGTTAGTGAAGAGATGGAGCTCGAAAGAGTGATTCCAGTTGTAACTGAATTAGTTAAAGATGGCGCAGTAATTAGCGTTGACACTATGCGTGCTGAGGTTGCAAAGCAAGGAATCACAGCGGGTGCGACATATATTAATGATGTAAGTGGTGGCCTGGCGGATGAAAAAATGGCGAAACTAATTGCCAGTAATTCAAAAGTGCAATACATAGCGATGCATTGGCGTGGTCATTCAAAGGAGATGCAAAAACAAGCTGTGTATGAAAATGTGGTTACCGAGGTGAAAGATGAGCTAGATGATCGGGTTACTAGCTTATTAAAGGCAGGCGTATCACCAGAGCAAATAATTTTAGACCCAGGAATTGGTTTTGCTAAAGAGAGCGAGCACAATTGGCAAATATTAAAAAACATTGAAAGATTTCAGATGCTTGGATACCCGCTACTAGTAGGTGTATCGCGCAAAAGATTTTTAGGTGAACTGGTAAACGCAAATGAGCCGGATAAACGCGAGGCAGCAACAATTGCATTAACTGCTGAGTTGGCAAGAGTTAAGGTGTGGGCAGTTAGAACACATGCGGTCAAAGCACATCAAGATGCAATCTCAGTTATTGAAAGGCTTCGCAAATGAGTGATCTGATTAAAGTGATCGGAATCAGTGCCAAAGGTTTTCATGGTGTATTTGCAAGTGAGCGAAAGCTTGGCCAGAAGTTTGTAGTCGATGTAGAACTCACTTCATCACTTAAAAATCTTAATGATGATTTAAGTAAAACCGTTAACTACGCTGAAGTTGCTCAAATTGCACACGATCAAATTACTGGTAAACCAGTGAAATTAATTGAAACCCTGGCAGATAATATTGCCAAACAAATATTGAAAAAATTTAAGAAAGTAAAAACAGTTAAAGTGATAGTCCATAAACCCAAAGCGCCAATAGCCTTAAAATTTAAGGATGTAATAGTTGAGGTCGTAAGAAGTAGATGAAAGCAGTTATTTCACTAGGCTCAAATCTTGAAAACCGAAAACTTAACTTAGAAATAGCCATAACGCACATTGAGCAACTTTTAAATAATTTAGTGATATCACCCTTTATTCAAACCAAACCGGTCGGTGGACCGCCTCAGGATGATTTCCTAAATGCAGTGGTAATTGGTGAGTGTGAATTATCGGCTGAATCATTACTTACTAAATTGTTAGAGATTGAAGATCAAATGGGTCGGGTGCGACAGATTAAGTGGGGACCAAGGATTATTGATTTAGATCTCATTGTTTATGGTGATCAAGTAATTGACTCAGAGTTTCTAAAGCTGCCGCATCCTCTTGCACAATCAAGATCCTTTGTTTTATCACCTTGGCTAGTAATTGATCCAGATGGGGAAATACCAGGTGTGGGTGCAATAAAAACTCTTTTGGCATCTATCCCAAGCTCGAGTTAAACTCACCTTCTAGCCCGGTACCCGGAAAGGACTGGAGCCATGATTGAAGTCATTAAATCTGCTGATGATTTGGCGCGCCAAAATTGGGATGTGTTAGTGCCAACCATGGGCGCACTTCATGCTGGTCATGAATCTCTAATTAAACTGGCAAAAACAAGAGGTGATCAAGTAATTGTTAGCATATTTGTAAATCCACTTCAGTTTGAAAATAAAGAGGATTTACTTAATTATCCAAAAACAATTGACTCAGATTTAAAGATTGTAGCTGGCGCGGGTGCATCAGCAGTCTTTTTGCCCAGCGAATCAGAAATTTATTCAGCTGGATATAAAAAAATTGAAGCAGGCGGTGTTGGTGAAATATATGAGGGCAAATCTAGATCTGGTCACTTTGCTGGTGTGCTAACTGTTGTTAATCGTCTATTTGATTTAGTGAAACCAAAATATGCAATTTTTGGTGAGAAGGATTTCCAACAATTGTTTTTGATAAAACAAATGGCAAAAAAACTGGCAGTACCGGTTGAAATATTGAGTGCGCCAATCGTTAGGGATACCAATGGAGTTGCACTTTCATCGAGAAATTCAAAGTTAGGTGATAATGGGATAAAAACAGCTTCAGTAATTCACAGAGCGCTTTCACTGGGTAATGTTGAAAGGGCCAGACAAGTAATAAAATCTGAACCGGATTTTAAAGTAGATTATCTTGAGATGATTGATGAGAATACTTTTGATTTAGCCAAGGAAGACACTGAGAATAAGCGCTTAATTATTGCCGGTTGGATAAATCAGGTGCGATTGATCGACAATATGGCCATGGGAAGTAAATGATGAGGCTATTAACTGGCAAGCCAGGCTGGAGTACATCAGCTGATGTAATTGTGATTGGCTCAGGAGTTGCCGGACTTACTACTGCGCTGAATCTAAGAGCTTATGGTTTATCTGTTTTGTTAGTTACCAAAGCAAGAATTGATGAAGGCTCAACTAAGTGGGCCCAAGGTGGAATTGCAGCAGCACTTGGTCCAGGTGATACACCGGATCAACATAAGAAAGATACTTTGGCAGCTGGGGCTGGATTGTGTGACATAAAAGCTGTTGATGTTTTAGTTTCAGAAGGACCTGAAGCGGTAAGAAAATTAATTGCACAAGGTGCAGTCTTTGATAAATCAGAGACTGGAGAGATTGCATTAACCAGAGAGGGTGGACATCTTCGCAACCGCATACTTCACGCTGGTGGCGATGCTACGGGCGCCGAAGTTTCCAGGGCACTTCTTGCTGCAGTTAGAGGTGATACAGGTATTGAAATTATTGAGCACGCACTTGCAATTGATGCATTAAAGAGTGCGGCTGGAGACGTTTGTGGTGTGACACTGCATGTAATTGGCGCCGGAAGTCGAGATGGAGTTGGTCGAGCGTTAGCTAAAGCTGTAGTTGTCGCAACTGGTGGTTTAGGTCAGGTTTATTCACAAACTACAAATCCTGCAGTTTCAACTGGTGATGGTGTTGCACTGGCGCTACGGGCCGGTGCGAAGGTGGCAGATGTTGAGTTTGTACAGTTTCATCCCACAGTTTTATGGCGAGACTTAGCAAATAGAGGACAGCAACCTTTAATTAGTGAAGCAGTTCGAGGTGAAGGCGCCATTTTATTGAATCAAAAAAATGAGCAGTTTATGGTTGGCAAACATCCACAAGCTGATTTAGCACCAAGGGATGTAGTGGCGATTGAGATATTTAATCAGATGCAAATTAGTGGCCAACCTTATGTTTGGCTGGATGCAACTAAAATTTCAGATTTCACAAATCGATTTCCAACAATTTACGCATCATGCATAGCAAATGGAATTGATCCAACCAAAGAGAAAATTCCAGTAGCCCCTGCTTCCCACTACGCATCTGGTGGAGTATTAGTTGATTTAGATGGTCAGTCTTCAGTACCAGGGCTTTATATATGTGGTGAATCAGCATGTACTGGCGCACATGGTGCTAATCGACTTGCTTCAAACTCATTGTTGGAAGGATTAGTTTTTGGCGCTCGTATTGCAGCCAAATTGGCAAAAGAGTTACCAAAGCAAGGTGAGCCAGTAGAGGCAGGTAATTCTGTGCTACTAGATCCAAAGATCTTATTGCCACTACAGATATCGATGAGTGAAGGAGCGGGAGTTTTGCGCTCACAAACCTCTCTTAAGAAAACCATGCAAACTTTGCAAGAACTTTCTAAGTTAACAAGCACAGAGCCAAGAATCGAAGCATGGGAGGCTTCAAACCTTCACCTACTTGCCACTGCAATTGTTAAATCAGCATTAATGCGCACGGAATCTCGAGGATCCCACCGCCGTAGTGATTATCCAGAATCATCAGATCAGTGGCTAAGTAGGATTATCCAACAAGTTGATGGTGATGGTAATTGGAAAAGTGATACGGAGGTGATCAAGTGAATCAGCTGCGTGAGAATATAAAAACTTTAGGGCTATCACCAAATCACATCTTCCAACAGGTAAAAGATGCGATAGCTGAAGATCTTGCTGGTGGGCAGGATATAACCTCAGTTGCAACTATCTCTGAATCAGCGGTGGCAAATGCTGAATTTATTACTCGATCAGCTGGAGTTGTAAGTGGACTTCATGTAGCAGCTGCAGTACTTGAGTACTGCGGTATTAATCATTATGAAGTTTTAGTTGATGAGGGTGCAAAGGTTTCTGCTGGCAAGGTTTTAATTACAGCTCAAGGAAATACTAGAAAACTTTTATTGGCAGAGCGCAGTGCGTTAAATTTTCTTTCTCACCTGAGTGGAATTTCAACACTCACCAATCAGTGGGTAACGGCAGTTAGCGGCACAAAGTGCCAAATAAGAGATACTCGAAAAACCACACCAGGTCTTCGCCACTTAGAGAAATTTGCAGTGCGAATGGGTGGGGGCGTAAATCATCGACTTGGTTTATCACAAGCTGCGCTGATAAAAGATAATCATATTCTGGCCACTGGCAGCATCAGTAAAGCATTTAATGCTATTAAGAAAGAGTTTCCAGGCAAAGAGATTGAGATTGAGGTTGATTCAATTGAACAACTTAAAGAGGTAATTAATTTAAAACCAGAGTTGATTTTATTAGACAATATGAGTGTTGAACAATGTATCGAAGCGGTTTCAATAACTGTAGGTTTAGTGGCACTTGAAGCATCTGGTGGCATAACAATAAATAATGCAAAAGCATACGCTGCAACCGGGGTTAATTACTTAGCAATTGGCGCCCTGACTCACTCGGCGCCTACTTTAGATATTGGCCTAGATTTTAAGAGAGGAAAATAATGTTACTTACAATTGATGTTGGAAATACCAACACCGTCTTAGGAGTATTTAATAAAGACAAGCTTGAACAATCCTGGCGGGTTAAGACAGATCCTAGGGATACCGCAGATGAGCTTTGGCTTCAGTACTCAGCCCTAGTAGCAGGCTTTGATATTACTGGTGTGGCAATTTGTTCAACTGTGCCAGCAGTACTTCGCGAAATCAGAAAATTAATTGATGATCACTACAGTGATATTAAGAGTGTGATCATTGAACCAGGAGTAAAAACTGGTGTGCCACTGTTGGTAGATAATCCAAAAGAGATTGGTGCTGATCGAATTGTTAATTCATTGGCAGCTTTTACTTTGTATGGTTCAGATGGACCATCAATTGTTGTTGATTTTGGAACCTCTACTAACTTGGATGTAGTTTCACCCAAAGGTGAGTTCTTAGGGGGCGCACTCGCACCCGGAATTGAGATTTCAGTTGAAGCGTTAGCTGCCCGGGCTGCTCAACTGCGCAAAGTTGAGTTAGTAAAACCAAAGTCAGTAATAGGTAAGAACACCGTTGAAGCGTTGCAATCTGGAACTATATTTGGATTTGCCGGTCAGGTAGATGGCTTAGTAAATAGAATCATTGATGAGTTAGCTGATTTATATCCAGATTCAGGTGAGGTTTGTGTAATTGCAACCGGTGGGCTTGCGCCGTTAGTGCTTGGGATAAGTGAAACCATTGAATTTCATGAACCTGATCTAACATTAATCGGATTACGGTTGGTACATGAGCGTAATTAATTCATAACACCACCACTGCCCGCTAAGATTTAACACATCATGGCTAATGAGGATGACCTACCCGAGCAACTACGAATTCGGCGTGAAAAACGGGCTGCGATAATAAAACGCGGCGGTGAACCCTATCCAGTATCAGTGCCAAGAACTGCTTCACTACTAGAGATTCGAATGAAACATGAGAAGCTGCCGATTGATGTTTCAACTGGAGTTATCGAATCTGTAACAGGCCGTGTTATTTTCAAACGTGATACTGGCAAATTATGTTTTGCCAATTTACGTGAAGGGGATGGAACTGAGCTACAAGTAATGTTTTCACTAGACAAAATTGGTGAAGTGCAACTTGAAACCTGGAAATCTGAAATTGATTTGGGAGATATTGTTTCAGTGACCGGTGAGGTAATAACCTCAAAACGGGGTGAGTTATCAGTACTAGCTAATTCATTCGCACTCGCTGCAAAATCGCTTCGACCACTGCCAGTTGAGCACAAGCCACTTTCAGAGGAGAGTCGAGTTCGAATGCGCTACGTAGATTTAATCGTTAGGCCAGAGGCAAGAAGTAATGCCAGATTACGACCTGCAGTTATGCACTCACTTCGTGAAACTTTCACTACCCGCGGATTTTTAGAGGTTGAAACACCAATGCTGCAAGTGATGCATGGTGGCGCAGCAGCTAGGCCATTTAAAACTTTTAGCAACGCGTATGAGATGGATCTATTCTTAAGAATTGCACCAGAGTTATACCTAAAGCGATGTGTTGTTGGTGGCCTGGAAAAAGTATTTGAAATAAATAGAAATTTTCGTAACGAGGGCGCTGATTCATCCCACTCACCAGAGTTTGCCATGATTGAAACATATGAGGCATACGGTGACTGGAACACAATGGCAGAGCTAACTAGAAGTTTGGTACAGGATGCAGCCAAAGCTGTCTTTGGATCTCATAAAGTTAAACACCATGATGGACGAGAAATAGATCTTGGTGGAAAGTGGAAAGAGCTGTCTTTGTTTGAAGTTATTTCAGAAGCGGTTGGTGAAAAAGTAAATGGTCAGACACCTAAAGTTGATTTGACCAAAATCGCCACAAAAAATGGCATAAAAGTTGATCCAAAGTGGGTTACTGGCAAAATTGCCGAGGAGATATTTGAGCATGTGGCAAAAGATAAATTAATTGAGCCAACATTTGTAAAAGGATTTCCAATCGATACCTCACCATTAGTCAGAGCCCATCGTGATACTGCTGGCATTGCAGAAAAATGGGATCTTTATGTAGAAGGTTTTGAGTTAGCAACTGGGTACTCAGAGTTAATTGATCCAGTGATTCAACGTGAGCGGTTAACTGAACAAGCAAAACTTGGCGCATCAGGTGATTTAGAGGCAATGGGCTTGGATGAAGATTTTCTAAAAGCGATGGAGTATGCAATGCCACCTATGGGCGGCATGGGTATGGGTGTAGATAGATTGCTTATGGCATTAACTGGTCTTGGAATTAGGGAGACTATTTTGTTCCCATTAGTTAAACCAACTGCAGGTGATGAGTAATGTCAGTTCTGGTAAGGAGTGCTAAAACTTCTGACATTAAAAAGATTAGATTAATTGTTGATACATATGCATCAGAGCGCAAATTACTATCTAAAGAAACTGTTACTTTATATGAAAACGTGCAGGAGTTCACAGTGGCAGAGGTGAATGGTGAGGTAGTTGGCTGCGGAGCATTGCATGTGCTTTGGGAAGATTTAGCTGAAGTTAGAACTGTTGCAGTAATTAAAGAGTGGCAAGGTAAGAAAATAGGGCATGCAATCTTGGAACATATATTGGTAAAGGCAAAAGAGATTGGTGTGAAGAAAGTATTTTGTTTAACCTTTGAAACTAAGTTTTTTGGCTCTCATGGATTTACAGAAATACAAGGTGCGCCAGTGGAGCCAGAAATTTATGCGCAACTACTGCGATCTTATGATGAGGGTATTGCCGAATTTTTGGACCTGGAGAGTGTTAAGCCCAACACACTGGGAAATACCAGGATGCTTAAAGTTCTTTAAGTTTTTGGGCATAAATGCCCCAGTTATGGGGTTATAGAGCCATAACCCACCCTAGATATAGGTGAGTTATTCACAGCCTAATCAAAGTGCACAATGTCCCCCTTTGGTATTAGGCTATTTACATACGAAAGAAAGGTTTGAGCAATGTTTGAACGGTTTACTGATCGTGCCAGACGTGTTGTTGTGCTGGCGCAAGAAGAAGCACGCATGCTCAACCACAATTACATTGGTACTGAACATATTCTTTTAGGTTTGATTCATGAAGGTGAAGGCGTTGCTGCCAAAGGACTTGAGTCCCTTGGTATTTCATTAGAGGCGGTTCGTTCTCAAGTAGAAGAAATTATTGGTCAAGGACAACAAGCACCCTCTGGTCATATTCCTTTTACACCACGTGCTAAAAAAGTATTAGAGCTCTCACTTCGCGAAGCTTTGCAATTAGGTCACAACTACATTGGTACTGAACACATTCTTTTAGGTTTAATTCGTGAGGGTGAAGGAGTTGCTGCTCAGGTATTGGTAAAGCTTGGCGCAGATCTTTCTCGAGTTCGCCAACAAGTAATTCAATTACTTTCTGGCTACCAAGGCAAAGAGGCGGTCACCGCAGGTGGCCCAGCAGAAGGTCAACCATCAACATCTTTAGTTTTAGATCAGTTTGGTAGAAACCTGACTACCGCAGCTCGTGAAGGAAAATTAGATCCAGTAATTGGCAGAGAAAAAGAGATTGAACGGGTAATGCAAATTTTATCTCGTCGTACAAAAAATAACCCAGTTTTAATTGGTGAACCAGGTGTTGGTAAGACTGCAGTAGTTGAGGGATTGGCCCAAGCAATTGTTAAAGGTGATATCCCAGAGACACTTAAGGACAAACAGCTTTACTCACTAGATCTTGGCGCCTTAGTTGCGGGCTCTAGATACCGTGGTGATTTTGAAGAGCGCTTGAAGAAAGTGCTAAAAGAGATTCGCACCCGTGGCGATATTATTTTGTTTATCGATGAGATTCACACCTTAGTTGGCGCAGGGGCTGCAGAAGGTGCAATTGATGCAGCTTCAATATTAAAGCCAATGCTTGCTCGTGGTGAGTTACAGACAATTGGTGCAACAACTCTTGATGAGTACCGAAAACATTTAGAAAAAGATGCAGCCCTTGAGCGCCGCTTCCAGCCAATCCAGGTGGCAGAGCCAACTGTTGCGCACACAATTGAAATTTTAAAAGGACTGCGCGATCGTTATGAAAGCCACCATAAGGTTTCAATCTCAGATGGTGCGCTAGTTTCAGCTGCCACATTGGCAGATCGTTATGTTTCAGATCGTCACCTACCAGATAAAGCAATTGATTTAATTGATGAGGCAGGATCTCGCTTGCGCATTCGTCGGATGACTGTGCCACCTGAAATTCGTGAGTTTGATGACAAAATTGCTGCTGCACGTAAAGAAAAAGAGTCTGCTATTGATGGCCAAGATTTTGAAAAGGCTGCCTCCTTGCGAGATAAGGAAAAGAATTTAATCACTGAAAAAGCTGATCGAGAGAAGAATTGGAAAGCCGGTGATCTTGATGTGGTTGCAGAGGTTGATGAAGAGTTAATTGCTGAAGTTCTATCAACTGCAACTGGTATCCCAGTATTTAAATTAACTGAGGCAGAAACTGCTCGCTTGCTAAAAATGGAGGATGAGTTACATCGCCGTGTAATTGGTCAAGAACAGGCGATCAAAGCTTTGTCACAGGCAATCAGACGAACTCGCGCAGGCCTTAAGGATCCAAAGCGTCCAGGTGGATCATTTATATTTGCTGGCCCATCAGGTGTTGGTAAGACAGAACTTTCTAGAACTCTTGCACACTTCTTATTTGGTGATGCCAGTGCGTTAATTCAATTAGATATGTCTGAGTACTCTGAAAGACATACCGCATCTAGATTATTTGGTGCCCCTCCCGGCTATGTTGGTTATGACGAGGGCGGGCAATTAACTGAGAAGGTTCGTCGTCGTCCATTCTCAGTTGTGTTATTTGATGAGATTGAAAAAGCTCACCCAGATATCTTTAACTCACTTCTTCAAGTATTAGAAGATGGCCGCTTAACTGATGCGCAAGGGCGAGTGGTGGATTTCAAAAACACCATCATTATTATGACTACCAACTTAGGTACTAAAGATATTTCGAAATCACTCTCACTTGGCTTTGCCAATGTGGCAGATGCCCAAGGAAGTTATGAGCGGATGAAGGCAAAGGTTGGCGATGAGCTAAAGACTCATTTCCGCCCAGAGTTCTTAAACCGTATTGATGACATTGTGGTCTTCCACCAGTTAACTCAGGATCAGATCGTAAAGATTGTTGATTTGATGGTTGCGCATTTAGATGAGCGATTAAAGGCAAAGGATATGGGAATTGAATTAACCGCTGGCGCTAAGGCGTTATTGGCAAAACGTGGTTATGACCCAGTACTTGGTGCTCGTCCACTTCGTAGAACTATTCAACGTGAATTAGAGGATGCTCTCTCCGAGAAGATGTTATTTGGTGAATTAAAAGCTGGTGAAATTGTGTTGGTCGATGTATCAGATGACACAGATCAAGCAACCTTCACATTTAAAGGAACTGCTAAATCTGCATTGCCAGATTCTTTTGAAGATTTAACTGACCCAGCCTCTGCCTAATGTCCCTTAAGGGGAAAGTTGCTGTTGTCACAGGTGGCAACGGTGGTATCGGCTTAGGATTTGCTGCCGGTCTTGCACAAGCTGGTGCTGACATTGCCATCTGGGCTCGTAATATAGAAAAAAGTGAAGTAGCTGTTAAAAAACTAAAATCACTTGGTGTTAACGCAAAAGCTTTCAATGTTGATGTGGCAGATAAGAATCAAATTGATCAAGGAATGGTCGATACCGAAAAAGAGTTTGGCGGTGTTGATATTTTAGTTGCAAATGCTGGCATAAATATCCGTAAGGCCCCAGAAAAATATTTACCAAATGAGGTTAATCAGATAATTCAAGTCAATTTAACTGGAGTTTTTAATTGCTGCCAAGCGGTTTATCCATCAATGAAAAAACGCGGTGGTGGGAAAATAATTACTATTGGTTCACTAACTAGTGTTTTTGGCTTTGGTATTGCACCAATTTATGCGGCAACTAAAGGTGCGGTGGTGCAGCTGACTATGAGTTTAGCGAATGCTTGGGGCCGGGATAACATTCAAGTAAATAGTGTTCTACCTGGTTGGATTAAAACCGAATTAACTGAACAAACTCGATCACTCCCAGATTTTGTAAATAAAGTACTTGATAGAACTCCAGCCGGTAGATGGGGTGAGCCCGAAGATTTTGCTGGTATTGCTAGATTTTTAGGCAGTTCAGATAGTGATTTTGTAACTGGTGTAGCAATTCCGGTAGATGGTGGTTTTACCAGCACCTTGTTTTTAGTTGATCCACCAGCTAATTAATCTTCACCTTACTAATTGCTTGCTCAACTCTAGATGCCTCTAATATTTCAATTCCAGGAATCTTTAAATCACTACCAACTGGCACAATCACTCGTTTAAATCCAAGCCGAGCTGCTTCAGCCACTCTTTGAGTAACTCCGGTAACTTTTCTTATCTCACCAGCTAAGCCAACTTCTCCAATTGCAACTAAATCAGATGGAAGCGCTAACCCTTTAGCAGCAGATGCCACTGATAAGGCGACGGCTAAATCAGCTGCAGGTTCATTAATTTTCATTCCGCCAACAGTTGCCACATAAACATCTCGCCCAGTAATTTTAATTCCAGCTCGAAGATCTAGCACCGCAAGTGTCATTGCAGTTCTAGCATTATCTAAGCCGCTAGTGACTCGCCTAGCGTTTCCCCAATCTCTGCCATCTGAGTTAGGTGCACTTACTAATGATTGAATTTCAGCAAGTAGTGCTCGTCTGCCTTCTAGCACAACAGTCACGCAAGTTCCTGGCACAGGATCTGAATGCCGAGATGTGAACAGACCAGTTGGATCTGGCAAACCGATAATTCCAGAGTCATTTAAATCAAAGCAACCAACCTCATCGGAGGCGCCAAATCTATTTTTGATTGTTCGAATTAATCTAAGCCTAGAGTGGCGCTCACCTTCAAAATTAAGAACCACATCAACTAAATGTTCCAGTAATCTTGGGCCCGCAATTGATCCATCCTTCGTAACATGACCAACTAAAACTAAAGTAATCGATCGCTCTTTAGCGATTCGTATGAGAGCAGCAGCAATTTCTCGCACCTGAGTAATACCACCGGGTGCACCATCTACTGCTGAACTTGAGATGGTTTGAATTGAATCGATAACTAATAACTCAGGCTTTACAGAATCAATGTGTGCGATTACTGCGCCCAGATCTGATTCAGCAGCAAGCCATAAGTTTTTATCAATAGCATTTAATCGCTCTGCTCTTAGCCTTACCTGTGAGGCTGACTCCTCACCACTTATATACAGTGCAAGCATTCCTTGTTTGGCAGTTTCTGCTGCAACTGTTAGAAGTAATGTGGACTTACCAACTCCAGGCTCACCTGCAAGCAGAATCGCAGCTCCTGGTACTAACCCACCACCTAAAACTCGATCTAACTCACCGACCCCACTACTTCGAGCTTTTGCACTTGCTAAATCAACATCACCAATTGGTTTTGCCGTTGAGGTTGTAGCACCTGCCACTAATGAAAGTTTTTTTGGAGCTGCAATTTCTTCAACAGTTCCCCACGCTTGGCACTCACCACATCTGCCAACCCACTTGGTTGCACTCCAACCACACTCAACACATCGAAAAGGATCTTTTGCAGGTGCTTTGGCCATGGCGTAAATCTAATGGAAAGGGCTGACTATCCCCTCTCTTGCGCCGCCTTTGTTGCTGGATGAATAACAAACAGTGGTAACTCATGTCGCTTTTGTGCTTTGCGTGTGGCAGCAATTGCCGCCATTCGGCTGTCACAATGCTTTACTAACTGTGCATAACCTTTCTCGCCCATCAATGCGATTAATTCAACATTACTTGATTGATAAACCGGGATTTTTCCAACATGTGCCTCTGAGTTGCTAGTGCAGTACCAATCAAGGTCAGCGCCGCCTTCACCCCAAGCTAATCTTTCATACTCACCAATTACTACAACTGTAATTTCTCGCCCGCCCATTTCACGACTTTCCCACGAACGGCGCAATGGAAGCTGCCAACAAATATCTGGCTTGGTGATAGTCATATTTGTATTTTCTTTAACCGCTAAATGATGCAGTGCGCAACCGAAAGATCCACTATAACCAGGTGCTTCATATCCAACTTGATTTAAAAATATGCAACTTCCTTTTGTTTTTCTAGTTTTACGCTCTTTATCTAAGCCAATTTCAGAAATTTTCAACTTACCACCAGATTTTTTAGGCCTTGCTTGATCATAAAATTGCCAATCAGCTTTTGTTAACTTCTTTGCCGCCTTTAATACCCGCGCTTCATCCTCTTTGCTGGTGTAGTAAGCACCATCTGAACAACACCCAGCATTAGGTTTTTCCTTATCAATTCCACAGCAACCATTGCCATAAATACACTGCCAGTAAGAGGTGAGCCAGGTTAAATCACACTTAAATATTTCCTCTAAATTTTCTGGGTTCTCAAACTCAACCCAGTCTCGAGTGAAATTAGGTGTGACCTCATTCTTAGATAACTTATATTTCACTCTTTTTTTCGTAGCCATAAGGTGGAAGTTTAAGGGTTAAGTGAGGATTGTGACTAATTGGGTAGGCTTGAAGTATGAAGGCAGCTCTTACAAATAAATGCATTGGCTTTATTGGTGTTGGGGTAATGGGCTCTTCCATCATTAAGAGTCTGCTCGCTGCAACATTGCCCGCAAATCAAATATGCATAGCTGATAAGAGTGAGGAAAAGGCCAACCAGATCACCGCCACTTATAAAGTACAAAAACAGAGCATCTCGCAAATTGGGCAAAACTGTGAGGTTATATTTCTTGCTGTAAAACCGCAAGATCTAGGTGATGTCTTGGTGGAGTTAAGTAAAAGCTTAAAGAGTGAAACCTTATTGATCTCTATTGCTGCTGGAAAAACTACTAGATTTATTGAAGAAAAACTCAGCACGAATAATCCAGTAGTACGAGTAATGCCAAACACTCCAGCCCAGATTGGCAAGGGAGTTTCAGCAATCTCTGGTGGATCAAATGCACAACCAGCTCACCTTGAATTAACAAAAGAGTTATTTTCTGCCAGCGGAGTAGTTGTTGAACTCCCTGAGGAAAATCAAGATGCGGTAACCGCACTTAGTGGATCTGGCCCGGCGTACTTTTTTTACTTCATCGAATCAATGATTAAGTCAGGTGTGCAGTTAGGCCTAACAAATGAAATTGCTACACAACTTGCGATTGGAACGATTACTGGATCAGCTGCAATGTTGCAAGAAAGTGGCCTAGATGCAGCAACACTGAGGAAAAATGTGACTAGTCCTAATGGCACCACAGCTGCAGCTCTTGCAGTATTTGCTGACAAAGATTTAGAGAAAATTATTTCAGATGCCATGATGGCTGCAAAAAAACGTGCACAGGAGTTGGCTTGAAGAGATTTTTTATTGCAGTGGTAATAATTTTGAACTGTAGCTTTACTTCTGCAAATGCAGCAGTTATGAAAAGCACTAAACCTTTAATAGAGCTCACTTATTCAAAATCAGATCAAGTAAGTAGTGTGGCATTAACTCCGGTGAGTATTATTATTTCTGGTACAACAGAATCACCTAGCTCGGCCTGGATAAATGGAGCGCTGGCAGGTAGCAGTGATGGATTTATCGCAAGCTACTCATCTCTTGGTGCACCACTTTGGAATATTCGATTGGGTAACAGTGCAAATGAAATTGCTACATCTTTAGCTATTGATCTAGATGGCAGTATTTGGGTTGCTGGTGCAAGTTCAGCTTTATTAACACCTAACCCAACTACCCCACCAGTAAAGGCCTTAAATCCAGATAATGTAATTCTTGATCCCTCAGTACCAATATCGACACCATTAAATCGAATTAAAATTTGGCAGATTAGCAGCACTGGAAATCTACTTAATACATTTGAGTATGTGGGTGAAAATATTATTTACCCTAAAAAAATATTAGTAACAGAGACCAATCTGATTGTTTTAGGAAACATATATGACAAATCTTCGGTAGGAGCCTTTTATATTTCTGCCAGCAAAACTGGGTTGTTCACACCAATCATAAAATTTGGATCAAAATCCACTCAAATAAATTCTGCAATCAGCAATAAAGATGGCAGTATTACTGCAGTTGGATCAAGTGGTGAGCTATTATTAAAAGTTAAACCACTAAGCAAAGTAGATGCTGTAACTTTAAAGATCTCATCATCTGGAGTGTTGCAACAAGTTGCTCGGGCAACATTAAAATCCACAACTAGAAGTTGGGGAAGCATCGATGCTGGTTTGTTACAAGGGGGAAGAGTTAACTACTCAAATAAAACTGAGGCAGCGATCACAAAGTTCTCTGCATTAGGAAAACCAGTTTGGAATGTGCGCTACTTAGCTAAATCATCAGCTTTAGTTGCAAGTGGCAACACCTCTTGGGCAACATACACTTCAAGTGGTGTGATTAAAGGTGTGCCAGCATGGAAACCAAAATCTCCCACTCCTGTCTTAATCGAGTTTGGAAAAAAAGGTGAAGTAATCTCATCTCACACACTCACCTCACCAGCGGTTGCACTTGCTGTAAACAATGAAATTGGCACAGTTGTAATCACCGATTCGGGTGTGGCTTTTGGTTTAGTAGTAGTTAACCAGTAATCTTGGCTTATCGTTAATATCTATAAAGGAGTAAAATGGGTTCAGTAATAAAAAAGCGTCGCAAGCGGATGGCTAAGAAGAAGCACAAAAAACTTCTTAAGCGAACTAGAATTCAGCGCCGTAACGCTAAGTAAAAAATCTACTAAGGTTTTAAAAGAGTTAATTTTCCAGATACGCCAGCAACGGCGTATCTGACTTTATTTAATGTAATCCAACTACTTTGGGCCCCGGCTTGGACAGTTCCTTTAGAAATTAATAAGGCTGAGCGGTTAGTTTTATTCAGTGAGCATAATCTTAGTTGGCAACCGAACATGATGTTCTTTTCATCAATGGCAACTGGTGAGTTAGGTATTCCATAATCTGAAGTGGTTACATCAGTAAATTTTGTTGCTGGAAGAGTTTGATATCGAATTTGATTTGGATTAGGGAAAGAGACACCACTACCAGTAAACCAACTTAGATTTACACCTCTAGCGCTATTAAAAATTGCGACGTCATACCCAGCCACCGCTACACCTTCTCCAGGTATATCTAATGTCTTATAAACCCAATCCTCGACAAATGCGCTGCTTCTGGTGGCGTATCTGATTTCGCCCCTGGTTACATTTCTTTCGAGATCAAATCCACGAACTGAATCAAAAAGTAAATGAATTTTTTTGCCTACCGTGACTGATTTTAAGTGAAATGCAACATCACCGGTTGTTCTATCCTCGGTATCTTTATCACCATCTACTATTTCATAACGCCATTCATTACCATCTTTTACCGCCCCAAGTAATATTCCCTGGGATTCATCACGGTAGAAAACCTGTACTCCCGAAGTATTTACTGCGCAAGCACTAGAAACGCTGACATCTGAACCACCACGAACTCTGGGAAACTCTTTGTAATCTTGAATTGCAGGTGCATCACCATCAACTATTTCGTAGTACCAATCTTTACCGTCGTATAAGGCGTAGCGAAGGTCCTTATCTTTAAGATCTGCGTAGAAAATATGTAAGTAGCTTTTTTTCCCAGAGACAGATGTGCACATAGATATATAACCAGAAACATCATTTGTTGTTTTATTGAATGTGGCTGAATTTCCATCAACTGTTTTAACGCTCCACTTGTTGCCAGAAAAGGTGGCAAGTTTTAGATCACCGTTTTTGCTATCACTATATGCAATAACTGGCTTACCAGCATATGTCGCAGTAGCTAGATGCTTAGCATCTGCCACATTATCAATAATTGTACTTTTCCAACTCGCCTCTGGCATGACTGAATTAGTGTTGATGGAATTTGAGGTACCTAATGAGTTTGTTGCCGAAACAGAGAAGGTGTACCTACTGCCATTTTTTAAGCCAGTAAAAATTACTGGACTCTCTTTAACATTTAAAATATCACCAGTTTGAATGTTTTTTACTTCATAATTTGACACCTGAGCTTCGCGAAAATTCAACGGTGGATCAAATTGAATAATTACACTTTTATCACTAATTATTGCCTTTACATTTTGTGGCGGCTGTGGAGTACCAGCGGCAACTCCAGCTGGCGGCTTTAGTTTCATATCCTCAAACATTGCAAGCAAAAGTGAACCTGGTAAATGAAACACCTCTCCAGAATCCAGATTGGGTGTCATCACTGCATTACTTCCAGATCTTGAAAATGTTGCTTCATCTAAATGTGCGACTGAAGATCCTGCTTCATATACGGCAGGTGTATAGAGCTTTGGCTTCACACCGTTATTTTCTTTAATAGTCATCTCACCTGACCAAACTAGATTTGTTGTCATTGCTTTACCAGTTTCTAGTGAAGGTGAGGGCATATCTGCTAGACGTCTACCATCTGGAAGTTGAGCATAAGCATCAAAGGGAGTTGGCTGATCAACTCTGCCAAAACTAGAGAACTCGTCATAGTAGGTACCAGAAATAAATCCAAGGCCATGAGCCATCTCATGCAAGATTACGGAAACTAAGTCATAGCTTCTAGCAGGACAATTACCATCAATTCCGTAATACCACGGAGCACTGGAGTTAATTGTAATTTCCATCTCAGCAGCATTAGGGTCAAGATCTTTTCCTGATAATGCATTTGCTAATGCAGATGGATAGTAAAGAGTTTTATCAGGTGCACCAGCAAAATTTGCGAAGTTCTTTTTCGCACTTGCCGAAGCTAATACTGAGTAACTGGTAGATCTTCCCCAGTTTATATTTACATTTATGGGAACAGTAGAAGAAAAGTTTCCAGACCAAACATCTACTGCAGCTTGGATTGGAATCTTTACATTTGCAGGAACATTATTGAAATTTATTATAAAACTACTTTTCTTCTCAAGATTTGCACTTATTGGCCGGGGAGTTGATTGAATGGACGCGGTATTTCCACTGGCGTAGATGTGACCCCAGTTAGCGGGTGCAACCTTGATTTGGAGAGAATTGGCAGAATTTATCGAGATTGGACCAACAAGAAAGGAAGCTATCAACCCTACGGAGATAAAAAAAGATTTTAAGCGCACAGAGTGAAGGCTAACAGTCTGCCATGATTGGTTTGTGCCAAAGGTTAATTTTTCAGTAATTATTCAGCAAAAATACATAATGGTTGCTTTATTCTCCGCCCCGTTATTGGGGAAACTTTGAAATTATGAAAAAAGTACTCATCTACTCTCGAACTGGTTGCCATTTATGTGAAATAGCCATAGATCAGATTAACTCAGTCAGAAATGAAAAAAATTTTCAGGTTGAGATAAAACTGATTGATGGTAGCCATGAATTAGAAGAAAAGTATGGTGAACAGGTGCCAGTAATTTTTATTGACGAGAAGATTCATGATTATTGGCGGGTGGATCTAAAAAGATTTACAAAAGCAATTAACGCTTAATTTTTCTTCATAATCTCATCAGCGTCAATTATTCGATACGCATACCCTTGTTCAGCTAAGAAGCGTTGACGATTTTGTGCAAAATCTTGGTCAATAGTGTCGCGTGCAACTAAAGAGTAAAATCTAGCCCCTCTGCCATCCGCTTTTGGTCTAAGAATTCGACCTAAGCGCTGTGCCTCTTCTTGGCGAGATCCGAATGTGCCAGAGACTTGGATAGCAATTGTTGCCTCGGGTAGGTCAATAGAAAAGTTTGCAACTTTTGAAACAACTAAACATTTCAATTCACCAGAACGAAATAGTGCATAAAGTCGCTCACGCTCCTTTATTGGTGTGTCACCCTTAATGACTGGTACTCCTAAAGTTTCTGAAAGTTGATCTAATTGATCGATGTACTGTCCAATTACCAAAACCTGATCATTTGCATGTTGCTTAGCTAGTGCTACTGCAACTGCTTTTTTAGTCTGTGAGGTTGAACAAAAACGATACCGATCTTCTTGTTCAGCGGTTGCATAATTTAATCGCTCTTCATCGGTTAAAGTAATTCGCACCTCAACACAATCAGCTGGTGCAATATAGCCTTGCGCTTCAATCTCCTTCCACGGCACATCAAATCTTTTTGGACCAATGAGTGAGAAAACCTCGCCCTCCATGCCATCTTCGCGCACCAATGTTGCGGTTAAGCCAAGTCTGCGACGAGATTGAATATCTGCGGTAAACCTAAAGATTGGCGCAGGTAATAGGTGAACCTCATCATAAATAATTAAACCCCAGTCGATTGCATCAAATAAATCAAGGTGTGCGTAAACACCATTTTTACGGGTGGTCATTACTTGGTAGGTGGCGATTGTTACTGGTCGAATTTCCTTTTTAGCACCGCTGTACTCACCAATATCATCTTCATTTAAATCAGTGCGCTTTAGTAATTCTTCTCGCCACTGTCTTGCTGCAATAGTGTTAGTAACTAAAATTAAAGTAGTAGCTTTTGCATGTGCCATAGCAGCTGCACCGACAATTGTTTTCCCAGCACCGCAGGGGAGTACTACAACACCAGAGCCACCATGCCAAAATCCTTCAGCTGCCAACTCTTGATATTTTCGAATTTTCCAGCCATCTTGTTTAAGTGATATGTCATGACGCTCACCATCAACATAGCCAGCAAAATCCTCAGCCGGCCAACCTAATTTGAGAAGTGCTTGTTTTAAAAACCCCCGCTGACCTGGGTGAACCACAATAGTCTCATCATCTAATTGCTTACCAAGAAGTGGTGCAACCTTCTTACCTCTGGTTACTTCTTTCAATACTGCAGGATCATTTGAAACTAATATCAAACCGTGAACTGGGTGTGCTTCAAGGCGCAGACGCCCATACCGTGACATTGTTTCGGCAATATCAACTAGCAATGCATGCGGAACTGCATACCTTGAATACTTAATTAATATATCTATTACCTCTTCAGCATCATGGCCTGAAGCTCTTGCATTCCAAAGCCCAAGTGGTGTCAGGCGATAGGTATGAATATGTTCTGGTGATTTTTCTAATTCAGCAAAGGATGCAATAGATCTGCGGCATTCATCCGAGAGAATATGATCTATATCTAGAAGAAGTGTTTTATCGCTTTGAACAATTAATGGGCCATCACTCATTTAAGCAACTCATTGATGAATGCATTGATCAATTTAATACGTGGCTCCAGAGTAGAAATCTTTATAAACTCACTTGGCGCATGAGCGCCATGTCCCTCAGCACCTAAACCATCTAACACTTTGGCACCAGCAGCAGCTGCAAGATTTCCATCACTTGCACCTCCAACACTGGCACTACCTATCTTTGCAAAACCCATTGAGGCAGCAACAGCCTCTAGCTTTTCATACAAAGCTATTGTGCTGCTCTCTTCAAGCGGTGGACGATTGATACCACCTGTAATTTCAACCTTTGCGATATCACTTTTTAGATTTTTAATTGATTTATCAATTCGCTCAAGCTCTGCACTGGTAAAAGATCGAACATCAATATCTAGGGTAGCTATTGCGGGCACAGTATTTGTAGTGGTCCCTGATTTCATCCTGGTTGGTACAGCGGTGGTGCCAAATTTTGGATTTTCTAAAGCAGAAATTTGTAAGACTAGTTTTGCAATTTCAGTCGTTGCATTAATTCCTTTTTCTGGCTCTAATCCTGCATGGGCAGCAAGTCCAGTTACCTTAATTTGGTACATCGCAGTTCCTTTGCGACCAGTTTTAACCTTGCCATCTAATGAAGCCTCAAAAACCAGTACCGCATCTGCGCCCTTAGATAACTTAGTAATTAAATCTTTTGAGGTCGCGCTACCAGTCTCTTCATCTGTAGTTGCAACCAAAGCCACTTTACTTTCAGCATTTTCAATACCAACTAACGCATACAAAGCTTGGATGAAGCCAGTTTTCATATCAAAGACTCCAGGCCCAGTGGCCTTATCACCATTTATCTGCCAAGTTGGAGTAAATGATCCGGTTGGCCAAACAGTATCTAGATGACATAGCAAAAGTATCTTTGGATTTTTAGCACCCCACCAAAACACTGGCCGGCCGTTTTCAGTTATCTTCTCTGCCTTATTCTTTAAAAGTTTATTAGCAATTTCAACAGCTAATGTAATTACCTCACCGCATGCTGCTAAATCCTCAGTAGGTGACTCACACTCAACTAAGCGTTGGATATCAGATAGTGCACTCACAGGTCTAAGTCTGCCTTATTTTCCGAAATGGTGAGTGCGGGTGCTACACCATTGATCCGCGGGATACGAAACTGTGTTATTTCACCAGTTGTCTCATCCCGGGCGGTCAGAGTGCCTAGAGATATCGAGATTGGCTCAATAATTCGATTTGAAACAGAACCATTATTGTCTGCGTAACTGATCATAAGTGTTTTTCTATCAGTAATATATTGGTTTATCAAAGACAAAGTCTCATTTGATGATGTGCCAGCAACAATTGGCTCAACTTTTCGACTGCGTTCACCAGCTCTAATAGTTTTAACCGCCGTCTGCACGAGGGCATCCTTTGGCGAACTAAATTCAGAAATAATTCTAGGTGGCTTTGGTCTTGACTTTGCTCTCCTTAAATTCGGCTGGGATAACAAAATGCCACTTGCATTTTCAGCAGCTGGCAGATAGCCGTACTCTCTTAACTCATTAATCACCTCAGCCAATTCAAAATCACTAACCAAGACTTGTGGCGCGATTTTTCTCAGCCGTAAATGCTCACACTTCTTATCATGCAGGATTTGCTGAATCATTCCTTCATCTTCACATCTAATGTAGGAGTGTGCAGTGCCCACTCTTAACTTTCCATGTCGCTTGGCAACATCTGCAATCAGATAATCAAGTGGTTGAGGCATTGGAGTTTTTGATATTTTCATTAAGAAAGTTTTTATTTGATCGCCAGTTTTTCCATGATCTAAGCCTCGGCGAATTGAACCTTCACTAAATCGGTAGACCGTTGCACCACCTCTACTTTCAATATCAGCAATTGTTCCCATCTCTGCTGAAAGTTCTGGAGTTAATGGTCCTGGAGCAACTGCGCTGTTATCTGCTTGAATCAAAATGTGATCAACTGGTTTTGGTAGTGATGCCGCAACGCCTAGTTCATCTTTTTCGGTTAATAGATTGATTCCAAAAGTTGAAATACCACCTTGCCCTGTTATTCCTAACCACTCTGCCTCACGTAGATTCCATTCCACAAAATCTTTATTTGCTTTTTGAGGGTTAAACCATTTAACAACCGATTGAATTGAATTTAAGTCAGGTGTGATTTGTGGATTTTCTTGTAATACTTTTAATGTAGTTTTTCTTATCAGTGCGACACCCGCACGATCTAACTCTGGACCAAGGGGTGCAATATTTTTATCACTTATCTTTCCAATCAACCCACTAGCCCGCGAAGTCTCTAGCCATAACACAACTAGTGAATACCATTGTTCTTCAGCTGGTTTAGTTAGCCAAATATCAAAAGCTGAAGTAGGAAGTATTTGATCATCTGGATCAATTACAACTAAACCACCTAGGTAACAAAGTTCTGCTACAAAACCTACGGATGTTTCATCAACACCTAGGTGTTCAGCGATTCGCTTAAGATCTCTTACACCAATTCCACCAGTTCGCAGCGCTGTTGGTGGCTCATCTGAAAGATTGTGTAAAAACTCTTCACACCAGCGCAGAATTGTCGAGACATTAGCTATTGCAGCAAGATCAATTTGTTTCTGGCTAATTTTCTTACCAGTTAAGTCATCAGCTTTATTTTTAAGCTCTTTATGTATCTTGCCACCCCGTAACTTAATTGCAATTTCACGTGGTAAAACAACAGTATGTGAGTCAATTGGTACCAAGATTTCATGCTCGAGCAGCCAGCCAATTGCTACTCCAGGTTTTTTAACGTTAGCAATCTGACCCCTCGGTGGACCCCAAGTTAATCTAGCAAGCACCTCGGCTGAGGAGGCAGGAACATCTTTTAGAATAGAGAAGTTTATTTTTTTTGCTGACACTGGGCCAAGTCCTGCAGGTTCTTCACCGATAAGTAGCTTTAAATTTGTGGGAGTACGGAAATTATTTCCTTCTTTATATAGCAAGCCGATTTGCCACAAATAATCCAAAGCAAAAGAGGTCTCTTCACCAGTAACCTCAATGAGTTCTGATTTCTTAAATGGTTCTGGCAGCGCACACGCTGCTTCAATTATTTGGTAGTGCCATAAATTTAGTGAATCAATTACACGGACTAGTGATGGCGTTGAGGTGGCTCTGGCAGCTAGTGCTGAAAAATCATTTGGCACTGGTGAAACCAAATCAGGTCTTGCTTTAAACATTGTTGCAAGATCATCATCTGCCCTTGAGCGCAACTCATCAGCAAAAGTGATCGCGACAGTAGACATAACTGACCTACTTTACTCGGGTTTCTACTGTGCTAATTACCCTTTACGTTTTAGGTTACGCGGAGAAATTAGCGAGCCTAAGGCTGCGATTCGTCCAGCGGTTGGCCCAAAGAATTTTTTAATTTTCCTTGCCCTTCTAAAGTCATAAACCGGCCAATTATCTCGATAGGCACGAATTTCTAAGAGGGTGTCTGGATTAATTACTCTAGGCTTACCAACCGCCTCAAGTAGCGGAATATCATGGTGTGAGTCTGAGTATGCATAGCAATTTTTTAAATCAAAATTATTCTCACCTGATAAAGTTTTAATAGCCGTAGCTTTCTCTCTGCCATGCAGCAAACTACCAATTATTTTTCCAGTATAAACACCATTACTAACCTCTGCTCTAGTTCCTAAGGCGCCAGTAAATCCCAAACGCTTAGCTATCAAATTAGCCATATCCAGCGGTGTAGCCGTAACTAACCAAACCTCTTCGCCCTTACTTAAATGTTCTTGCGCAATCTCAACTGTTCCCTGCCAAATAGCAGGTGAGACATACTCCTCATATATTTCTTGTCCAATTTTCTCGATCTCTATCACGTTATGTCCTTTAATAAATTCAGTTGCCGCATTTTGAAATCTAGCAATTTCATCTTTATTTTCTTTTCCAGTTAATCGGTATCGCAAATTTGCCAGTACAAACGCTGAAACATCTCGCTTGGTAAAAAACCCTCTTTGATACATCCCACGGCCTAAGAAAAATAGGGTTGAGCCTTTTAAAAGGGTGTTATCAACGTCAAAGAATGCAATTGCCTTTGCTGTGAGCGCCATATCACTACCTTAGCGAACGAGGTGCAATTACTCTGCTTTATGCTTGCACCATGGCACAAACAATTCACTTCATTAGACATGGTGAGGTTCAAAATCCAGAGAAAATTTTATATGGATTGCAACCCGGGTGGCATCTAAGTGATCGTGGACGTCAGATGGCAGAGGTGGTTGCAAAATGGTCAGAGCCATTAAATTTAGGCGTTATTTTTTCATCTCCGCTAGAACGTGCCCAAGAAACGGTTGCACCAATACTTTCTGTACATAAGCTGCCATTAACGACAGATAAAGATTTAATTGAAGCCAGTAATGTTTTTGAAGGTAAAAAATTCGAATTAGGAAGCGGTGTGATTCGTCACCCAAAATCTTGGCGCTATTTATATAACCCATGGCGGCCCTCTTGGGGTGAACCGTACGAGCAATTAATAAGTCGAATGCTAAGAGCATTATTTAAAGCCCGTGATGCTGCCGGCGGTAAAGATGCTATTTGTGTCTCACATCAATTACCAATTTGGATTCTGCGCTCTGCGGTTGAGGGCAGAAGACTAATTCACGATCCCAGGAAACGAGAGTGCACTCTGGCCTCTGTGACCTCATTTGAATTAGATAAGGGTGGAATGATTTCTTCTGTCTCATATTCAGAGCCAGCTAAACATTTATTACCAGCAAAAAAATGAAATTCTTATCAATTCTATTTGCATCCATACTTCTTACTTCATGTTCAGGTGGAGGCCTGTCTACTCCAAATGAAAATGCTTTTATATCTGGAAGCGGCATAGCAACATATTTGGATAAATCTGATCGAAAACTTGCGCCAAAAATTTCTGGACAAACCTTAACTCAAGGTTTCACTTCTTTAGAATCAAAGCAGGTATCTGTTATTAATGTATGGGCATCTTGGTGTGCACCATGTCGGGCAGAGGCTCCAGTATTACAAGAGTTCTCTATCAACTATCCCGAAGTGCAATTTGCAGGAATTTTGACCAGAGATAATATTTCTTCAGCTCAAGCATTTTATGAAAATTTTAATTTAACTTACCCTACCTTTGTAGATGATTCTCTGTTGCTCGGCTTTGGTGGATCACTTATTCCAAATGCAATTCCAACAACTTTGATAATAGATAAAGAGGGTAGAGTTGCAGTTCGAATAAGTGGTGAAGTGACTGTTGCGGGATTGAAGAAGATGTTAGAGAAAGTTTTATCCGATGATTGAGTTTTTAATAAATCAGGTCTTCGATGCGAACTTATTGTTAGCAATGTTAGTTGCAGCTATCGCAGGGCTGGTTTCGTTTTTTTCACCATGCGTTATTCCACTAGTCCCGGGCTATCTTGCTTACGCCTCAGGCATGAGTGATACAAAAAGCAGAAGCAGGGTATTTTTAGGATCATTACTGTTTGTATCTGGATTTACATTTCTATTTGTTTCATATGGCATTCTTTTTGGTGAATTGGGTTCCAAAATTGCACAGAACTCCAGGCCAATTTCACAACTTCTTGGATTGTTAACAATTTTTCTAGGGTTAATGTTTTTATTAAATGAAAAGTTTTATCGAAGCTTTAAACCAAAGTGGAAGCATCGCACCGGCTTACTAGCTGCCCCGCTATTGGGCTTTGCATTTGGAATTGGTTGGACACCGTGCATTGGCCCAACACTTGGCGCAGTTCAGGTATTAGCTATTCAAAGTGCGACTGCTGAGCGGGGAGCAATACTCTCTGGTGCTTATTGTTTTGGTTTAGGACTGCCATTTATTTTAATGGGGTTATTTCTAGATAAATCTGAGCCGATACGTAAAGTTATTTCTAGTAAAGGTAATTTGATAGTCAAAATTGGTGGTTCTTTTTTAATACTGATCGGTGTTTTACAATTAACTAATATTTGGGATCAAATAATGATAAGCCTTCGAGATGTAATTAGCGGATTTATTCCCATTATCTGATGAGTACCGTTCTAGATAGCAGATCATTTCTTAGGTGGTGCTGGCGGCAATTAACCAGCATGCGAATCGCACTCATCCTACTACTACTACTTGCAGTGGCTGCAATTCCTGGCTCTTTGTTCCCACAACGAAATCAAAACCCTTTGCAAGTAAGGCAGTATTTTATTGATAACCCAGCAACTGCTCCCTGGCTTGATCGGTTTAGCCTTTTTGAGGTTTACAGCTCTCCATGGTTTAGCGCTATTTATTTACTGCTATTTATTTCGTTGATTGGTTGTGTATTACCCAGAAGTTTTGAACACCTGAAAGCAATAGGCGCACAGCCGACCATCACGCCTAAATATCTTGATCGTATGGAGCATTTTATTGAAATAAAAGAGACTGACCTAGATCAGGTGGAAGCTTATTTAAGAAAAAAAAGATTCCGTATTCGAAGGGATACAAACTCTATTTCAGCTGAAAAAGGATATGCGCGTGAGAGTGGAAATTTGTTATTTCATCTTTCGCTAGTTCTCGTACTAATAGCAATCGGTGTGGGCTCACTATTTGGGAGTAAAGGTGATGCGATCGTTAACGTGGGAGATAGGTTTATAAATACACCTACTTCATATGACATCCTTGGATTTGGAAAGTACCAAGCAGAGGATTCACTGCCACCATTCTCACTAAAAGTAGAGGACTTTAAAGCCGAGTATGATCCGGTAACTAATGCTCCAATTGATTACACATTAAAGGTACGAACAGCTAATCCTGCCAGTTCACCTGAAACAACTAGGGTAATCAAGGTAAATCAGCCACTAGCTTATGGAAGTACAAAAATATATTTACAGGCAAATGGCTACTCACCAATAGTTATTGTAAAAGATAAAACTGGCAAAGTTATTTTCGATGGTCCAACTCCATTTTTGCCACAAGATGGAAATCTTTCTTCAATTGGTGCTATAAAAATTCCGGACATGAATCCTCAAATTGGATTTGTCTCCTCATTTCTGCCAACTGCAGACCGGGATCCAATTCGTGGGGGATTTTCCTCTTACCCCGAGGTGCTAGATCCAAGACTTTTAGTTTCAGTTTGGAAAGGTGATCTAGGTCTTAATACTGGTGTGCCGCAATCTGTTTATCGAATTGATACCAGCAAGATGGAACGAATTGGACTAAAAGCTTTAGTTTTAAATGAGAGTTATGATTTTGGTGAGGGCAGCATCACATTTACAGGTTGGAAATCTTGGGTTAATTTACAAATAGTTGATGATCCTGGAAAGGGGTACGCACTTCTTGGTGCGATACTTGCCATCTCTGGTTTATTGATTTCACTATTTACTAGACAAAGAAGAATTTGGGTAAAGCAAGGAAGTAAAACTCAAGTTGCTGGTCTTGCCAAGAACGGCATACCAGGACTTGAGCAGGAGATAAACAACTTAGTAAAGGAGTTAAGTAATGAGCGATAACTCTGCTGCCTTACTTTCTAATAACTTTATTTACTCAGCAATGTTGTTTTACACCTTAGCATTTTTATTTCATGCAGTTGAGGTTGCGTGGTCGGTAAAGACTCCAGCCCTAAATGTAAAGAGAACAACTCTAGATTTCACCCGTACTGAAAGGGTGGGACGACTTGCCTCTGCGTTCTTAATTTTAGGTTTCTTATTACTTTTTACCGGTGTAATTTTTAGAGGTATGTCAGCAAATAGAGTTCCATGGGGCAACATGTATGAGTTTTCAATTACCGGAGCTCTGGCATTTACCGCTGCCTATTTATTTGCATTGAAAAAATATAAGTTTCGCTGGCTAGGTTTACCAGTTTCATTAGCGGTTTTATTGACGCTGGGAACAGCTGTAACTTTGTTATATAGACCAAGTGCACCACTTGTCCCTGCACTTAAATCACCTTGGTTAGTAATACATGTATCCACAGCGATTATTTCTGGCGGTGTTTTTTTGCTGGCAAACTGTATCGCTGCTGCTTATTTGATTTTAGATAGATACGAACAAAAATCTGGCCGCCCTGCTTGGGCAATAAACCTACCAACTTTAGAAACTTTGGATAATCTTTCTTATCGATTAATCGCACTTGTTTTCCCGCTTTGGAGCTTTTCAGTAATTGCTGGTGCTATTTGGGCAGAGGCAGCATGGGGACGTTATTGGGGATGGGATCCAAAAGAAACTTGGGCATTTATTACTTGGGTTGCGTATGCAGCGTATTTACACGCACGTGTAACAGTTGGCTGGCGTGGTAAAAAAGCTGCCTGGCTATGTTTACTAGCTGGATCTACATTTTTATTTAATTATATTTATATAAATGTATGGGGCACGGGCCGCCATACATATTCAGGTTTATAGCTTTCTTAAAAAGTCCGGATCATCGTCAGGAGGAATAATTTTTCTTGGCCCACCACGCCCTTTGCCCGGTCTTCTTGGCTTACCCGCAACAAACCAGGCGAGGCTGCCTACAAAAATACCACCAGTAAAGACGATAATTAATAACCAAGCCCACTTTGGAAACCTTCTTACCTTTTCTTGAGGCGTAATTGCACAGTCGATAAAAGCGTAAATGGTTATAACCGTTGCCAAGATTGCGATTAGCCTAATCATG
>Ga0208960_1000155_pt1 | contig 37492 bp, 31 predicted proteins | sample GreLakmeON33MSRF_FD_187703 | JGI IMG/M metagenome (GOLD analysis project Ga0208960, IMG submission 187703) | Freshwater lentic microbial communities from great Laurentian Lakes, MI, USA - Great Lakes metaG ON33MSRF (SPAdes) | ecosystem: Environmental > Aquatic > Freshwater > Lake | place: Great... | reverse complement strand
TTGTCCTTGATGGCCACACGCTTGTCGTACTGCGTGCGCCCGCGGGCCAGGCCCAGTTCGATCTTCGCGCGGCCTTCGTCGTTGAAGTACATGCGCAGAGGAATGAGGGTAACCCCGCGCTCGGCAAGCTTGCCGGAGATCTTGTCGATCTCGCGACGGTGCAGCAGCAAGCGGCGCGTGCGCTGCGGGTCGTGCCCGCGGCCACCGGCCGGGCCGTAGTCGGAGATGTGCGCGCCCACGAGGAACACCTCGTCGTTGATCACCTGGGCGTAGGCCTCACGGATCATGGCGCCGCTCTCGCGTAGGCCCTTTACCTCGCTGCCGGCGAGTGAGATTCCCGCCTCGTAGCGGTCGAGGATCTCGTACTCGTGCAGCGCCTTGCGGTTCTGCGCGATGTCGCGACGCGTCGGCGGGGTGGACCCGCCCTTCGTGGTTGCCTTCTTGCCCATCGCGCCGATCCTATCGGCCGCGCGGCGCGCGGCGGCCGCGGCGCGATCCGCGATCGCGATCTCGCTGTTCGGGTTCGCGGGTGGTGCGCGGGCCCGGGCGGTCAGCGGGCTCGAGCGTGACGCGCCCCCGGAGCGGCTCGATGTCGTGCACGCGAACCTTCACCGCGTCGCCCAGACGGATGCGCTTGCCGGTCTCATTGCCTGTGGCCTGCACGCCGTCGGGCTCGGGCACCCAGTGGTCGTCGGGCATGCGCCGAAAAGGCATGAAGCCGTCGTACGCATCGCCAAACGAGATAAATAGTCCCGATTGCCCGATGCCCGTGACCTCACCATCGCGAGGGCGGTCCCACTGCTCGTCGCCCCGCATCTCTTCAGCCAAGAGGTAGGCCAGGCACATGCGGTCGGCACGGCGCTCCAGATCGGTGGCCTTACGCTCGCGCTCAGATGAATCGCGCGACACCTCAGGCAGCATTACGGCATCAGGAGCGGCTTCCTCCAACCCGAGTGCATATACCAGCGCCCGGTGCACCACCAGGTCGGGGTAGCGGCGGATGGGGGATGTGAAGTGCAGGTACGCCGCGCTGGCGAGCCCGGAGTGGCTGGTGGCATCCGGTCGGTACACGGCACGCTGCAGCGAGCGGAGCACCATGTACGGAAGTGACCGCCCGCCCTTGCCAGTGCGCTCGACATACAGGCGGGTTGCATGGGCGGCCACACCCGCGGCTTCGCGGCGCTGGTCGGCGGTGAGCATTCCCTCAGCCAGTGGTGGCACGGGAATGCCGAGCACCTCAAGACGGGTCCACAGTTCCTCAATTGCCATCTGCTCGGGATCACCGTGCACACGGAAGATGGTGGGCACCTTGCGGTCGATGAGAAAGCGGGCCACCGCCTCATTTGCGGCGATCATGCACTCCTCGATGAGCGAGTGGGCATCGGTCTGGCGCTCCACCTCGATCGAGGCGATCCGACCCTCCTCAAAGTGAAACCGAGGCTCGGTGGTGGCAACGTCGAGCGCCCCACGGCGCATCCTGCGGGCCCGTAACGACCGGGCCAGGTCCATGGCCAGCCGGACGTCATCCTCCATCACCCGGTCGCCCAGATCGGCCTTGCCCTCCAGCAGGGCATCAACCTCGGGATAGGTGAGCCTGCGGTCCGACTTGATGAGCGAGCGCTGGAAGGCCTCACCGGTAACGCGGCCATCGGGCATTACCAGCATCTCGGCGGTGAGCGCCTTTCGATCAACGCCGGGGCGGAGTGAGCACACATCGTTTGAGAGACGCTCGGGGAGCATGGGGTCAACTGTGCCGGGGAGATAGGTGCTGCACGCACGGCGTTCGGCCTCGTGGTCAACGGCGCCGCCTGCTTTGACGAAGCTGCTCACATCGGCGATGTGCACCCACAGGCGGATTCCCTCGCCATCACGTGCCACTGCGATGGCGTCGTCGTGGTCCTTGGCACCCTCCGGGTCGATGGTGATGACCCGCTGGTCGCGCATGTCGCGGCGGTCCGGTTCCATCACCTCGGCCCCACGGGCAGCCTGATCGGCCTCGTCACGCACCTTGGCGCCAAACCCGTGGCCCAGATCCTCGTGCGCCACCAGGGCCCTGATGGCGGCCCCGGGCAGACGGGACGGCCCGTGAATGGCCACCACCTCTGCCCCACCACCCTTGAGGCGCGCGGTCACCAGATCGCCCATGCGGGCGTCTTTGCGGCGCGCCTTCAGCAGCGCAACCTCAGGCCCGGCCTCAAATGCCGGGCGCAGTGCCATGCCGCGGCCATGCGGCACCAGCTCGGCGACAAACGACGCTCCGGTGCGGCCGCGGGTCACGGGCTAGGCCTTTCCGGTGCAGGCGCGCCCGAGCGCCACCGAAAGCGCCTCGTCGGCGCCTGTACGCGGATCATCAACAGCACGAACGTCTGGCTGCACGCCCTTCTTGCCGATATCGGTCCCCTTGGGGGTGACGTAGCCGGCGAACGTCACCTTTACCGCGCCACCATCGGTGGTGGGGATGGTCACCTGCACCTCCGACTTACCGAAGGTGGGAGTACCCACCACCAGTGCGCGGCCATTGTCCTTGAGGGCTCCGGTCACGATCTCAGAAGCGCTTGCGCTCTTGCGGTCCACGAGCACGGTGACGGGGATGCTGGCCGGAATGGGATCGCCATCGGCCTTCAGCACCTCTTCGGGCGAGGTACGGCCCTTTATGGACACCACAACCTCGCCGGGCTTCAGGAAGTTGCCCGCAACCGCCACGGCCTCGTCCAGGAGCCCGCCCGGGTCGCCACGCAGATCGAGGATGACCGCGGTGGCGCCCTTCGCACGGAGGCCCGCCACCTCGTCGGCAACCGCCTCCCCCGCACCCTGGTCAAACCGGTCAAGCGAAACCACTGCGACCTTGCAGCCATCGGGAGCGGTCACCAGTTTGCCCTCGACGAGCGGCACCGTCACGTCGCCGCGGGTCACCTTCACGGTGCGCTTTGCCCCGTCAGGGCCGGTGACGCCAAGGGTCACCACGGTGCCGGGCTTACCGCCAATAGCCAGCACGCTCCTCGCCTGGCCGCGTCGGGCCACCGGTATGCCCCCGACGGAGGTGATGACATCACCCTTCACCAAACCCGCGGTGTCGGCGGGGCTGCCCGGGAACACCTCGCGGATGGCGATTCCAGCCTTGGCCGGCGTCGCCCGGATGCCGATGCCGGTGTATGTGCCCTCCGAGGCCCGCTTGAGGTCGCGGTACTGATCGGGCGTGAAGTACCGGGTCCAGCGGTTGCCCAGCGACGCGGCGATGGCAGCGGCACCGATTTGTTCGAGCTTGCCGCGGTCCACCTCTCCCCGGTAGCGGTCGGCAAGAACGTCCAGCACCTGATCGGGAAGCGACCCGGTGGAGCCGCCCACCAGCAGGTTGCGGGCGCCGGCTGGCAGTTGGTCAAGCCCCGACTGGCGGGGATGGCCGCCCACGAGCACCCCCGCAACGAAGATTACGAGAGCCATCACCGCGACGGCAACGACGTACGCGGCGCCGCGGCGCGGGGGCTGGTGGGGTGCTGACACGGGGCGAATCCTAGGCCGGGGGCCGGGTGCCCGCGGTCCGGCCGGTCGCGGGGCGGCGGCGCTCGCAGGCGCCGCCGCACGCGCCGATCAGATACGCAGGAAGCGGCGCAGCGTAATGCCGCTGCCCACGGCGCCGAGTAGGGCGCCGGCTCCCACCAGTACCACGGTGAGAAGCGGGAAGGCGATTGCCTCACCGGCGGATCCGGTCTTGGTGAGGGCGGTGTCGGCACCAGATGCCCAGGCATCCACCACTCCCACCTTGATGCCCCACAGCATGGCCACGGCCACCACGGCCCCCACGAGCCCGCAGATGACTCCCTCAATCATGAAGGGCCACCTGATAAACCAGTTGGTGGCGCCGACAAGGCGCATCACCTCCACCTCACGTCGTCTGGCGAAGATGGAGAGCCTGATGGTGTTGCCGATCAACAGGACCGCTGCCACCAGAAGGATGCCGATGAGCGCGAATCCTGCCCACTGCACGAACTTGGCTGCGGTGAGCAATCTGTCGGCGGTGGTCTGCGGATAGACGATGCCCTCGGTTGGATCGAGCGCCGCATCGTCCTTCACCGCCGCAACGATGGCGTTGGCGTTGGCCGGATCGCTGGGCTGAATATTGAACTTGGCCGGCAGCGGGTTGCTCGGCAGCTGGTCGAGCACAGACGGGTCGCGCAGGCGCTCACGCATGAGGCGAAGGGCGTCGTCCTTCGACACGTAGGTGAACTCCGCAACCTGACCGTCGGTCTTGAGCGTGCCGATCTTGTCGCGCAGCGCATTGACCTGCTTCACCGATGCGGTGTCGGAGATGTACACGTCAACGTCGACCTTCGACGTCTGGGCGCTCACGGCCGAGCGCACGTACATGAACGATGGGATGAAGGCACCGAGGATGAACACGGCAATGAGGGCCGTGACCGTGGCGGCCACCGAAATAGCGGCGTTGGCGCGGATACTGCGAAGCGCCTCGCGGAAGAACATTCCCAGCCTCATGCGATCTCCCCCGTGTCGCCCGGGTCCTCGTTGTAGCCGCCCTCCGCGTCGCGCACGATGCGCCCCTTGTGGAGAGCGATCACACGCTGCTGCATGCGGTCCACCGTGTCGCGGTCATGGGTGGCAACGAGCACAGTGGTACCCGTGCGGTTAATGCGGGTGAGCAGATCCATGATGCCCTGTGATGTGTCGGGGTCGAGGTTGCCCGTGGGCTCGTCGGCGATGAGAAGGCGCGGCTGGTTGACCAGTGCGCGGGCAATGGACACCCGCTGCTGCTCGCCACCAGAGAGTTCACGTGGCAGGCGGTCGCCCTTGCCGTCGAGCCCCACCAGAGCGAGGATCTCGGGAACCCGGCGGTTCACCTCTTGCCTCGAGTGCCCGGTCACCTGAAGCGCGTACGCCACGTTCTCGGAGGCCGTGCGGTCGGGCAGCAGGCGGAAGTCCTGGAATACGCAGCCGATGGCGCGACGCAGATATGGAACCTTGCTGCGCTTCAGCTCACCCAGGTCGCGGCCGCCAATGATCACGTGCCCCGACGTTGCCCGCAGTTCACGGATACACAGGCGGATGAAGGTGGACTTACCGGATCCGGACTGGCCCACGAGAAAGACGAACTCGCCCGTGGCGATCGACACCGACACGCCGTCGAGGCCCCGCACGTCGCCGTCGTAGCGCTTGATTACCCCCTGAAACTGCACCATTGGTCCCGGGCCCGGGCGGAACACGTCGCCGCGGCGTCGCTTCTCGCTTGAGGGCGGGGTGACCACGGCGAGGTCGGCGGGCACCGTCTCAAGTGGTACCTCCACCAAGGTGAATGCCCGTGGACTGCTGCCCGCGTCGTGAATGTCGTCGTCGATTCGTGCCATGGGAGGCGCTGCTCCCTCCATCTCGGGGTCGGATCCGCTACGGCCACTGGCTTTCGCCACCGCAGCGCGTGCCCCTCCCCGCAACTGCAATCGCCCTTGTGGACAGGAGGGGCCATGCACACGAGTAGTCGGGTAAGGACCCCGCGAGGCCACCGACTGTTCCGGGGCACCCGGTCGTAAGAATTCCCCAAACCCCGCTATTTCGGCACTTCGACCACCCCCCACAAGGGGGTCAGACCCCGGGTGGGGTCAGTCGCCGGGACAAGACGGTGTCAAAGGGGTCGGGGAACGCTCGTGTTGCCAGCATGGGACCCGCGATGCGAGGCTGACTCTCTTGGCCGGGGGGCCGGAGCAGGCTTTAGTCCTCGCCCACCACTGCCAAGCCCTTGGCCCGGCGCTCCAGCTCGGCACGCATAAATGGGTCGAGGGCGCCGTCGAACACCGCCTGGGTATTCCCGGTCTCGTGGCCGGTACGCAGATCCTTCACCATCGCGTACGGGTGGATGACGTACGAGCGGATCTGACTGCCGAAGCCGATGGTCATGCTCTCGCCGCGCTCACGGGCCGATTCCTCCTCGCGCCGTTGCAGCTCAAGCTCCACGAGACGTGATCTGAGCATGCTCATGGCAGTCGCACGGTTCTGCGTCTGGCTGCGCTCGTTCTGGCACTGCACCACCACGCCCGAGGGCAGATGGGTGATGCGCACTGCGGAGTCGGTCTTGTTGACGTGCTGGCCACCGGCGCCCGACGCACGGTAGGTGTCGATGCGAAGGTCCTTGTCGTCGATCTCGATCACGGCCTCGTCTGTCACCAGCGGCGCCACCTGCACGGCGGCGAACGAGGTCTGACGGCGATTTGCGGAGTCGAAGGGTGAGAGGCGAACCAAGCGGTGCACGCCGCGTTCGGCCGACATCAGCCCGTAGGCGTTGGTGCCGGCCAGCGTGAAGGTGGCGCTCTTGATCCCAGCCTCCCCACCATCGAGGCGGTCCTGCACGGTTGCGGTCATGCCGCGGGTTTCAGCCCACCGCAGATACATGCGAAGCAGCATCTCGGCCCAGTCCTGGGCATCGGTGCCGCCCTCGCCCGACTGGATGGTGACCACGGCGTCGCCGGCATCATGCTCACCCCCGAAGAGGCGTGATTCCTCAAGCACGAACAGCCGGTTCTCGGCGCGATCAAGCCCATCGACCACCTCGGTCACGAACTCAGGTGTGAGTGATCCCGCGCGCTCCTCCTCGCGGGCCATCGCCGCCAGCTCGCCCAGATCGCCGACGTCGCCCGCGAGTGCGTGGTACTCCGTCAGGCGACCGCTGAGGCGGGCATGCTCGGCGGAGACCTTGGCGGCGCGTGCCTGATCGTCCCAGAAGTCGCCCGCACCCATCTCCACCTCGAGCTCGGCCACACGCGTCTCGAGCACGTTCGGATCGAGGTATTCGCCAAGCAGGGCCACGCGTTCGGCCAGGCGGCCGGCCTGCTGCGCCAGGGCATCGGGATCGGGCCCGGCGGGCTGTCGTTGCTCCTCGCTCATCCGCGCCAGCGCCCTAGGCGCCGCAGCACTTCTTGTACTTCTTGCCCGATCCGCACGGGCAGGCGTCGTTACGGCCGATGCGGTCCTCGTCATCGATCACCACGGTCTCGACAACCTTGGGGAGCGGCGGCTGCACCGCGTCATCCACGGCGTAGTGATCCGGCTCAGTTGCCTCGAGTGCGACCTCGTCGAGAGACTCCTCGGCACCAGCGGTGAGGCCGGCGAATCCCTGCACCGGCTCGTCCTGCGAGATGTAGGTGACGCCGTCCAGCGAGGGGGCCTCCACTGGATCCGGCGGGGCCTCCATCTCCACGTGGTACATGTAGCGCACGAACTCGCGGGTGACGTTGTCCATCATCTCGTCGAACATCTGGTGGCCCTCGAGGCGGTACTCCGAGAGCGGGTCCTTCTGGCCCAGCGCGCGCAGGTGGATGCCCTCGCGCAGGTAGTCCATGTTGAGCAGGTGCTCGCGCCAGTCCACGTCGACCAGCTGCAGCAGCACCCAGCGCTCCAGATCGCGCACCAGCTCTGGACCGAGCTCGGTCTCGCGCTTGTCGTACTGCTCCATCGCGTCGTCCTCGAAGCGATCAAGAATCTCTTCGCGCGACAGCTCATCGTGGCGGATGTCATCCGCGGCAAATGACACCGGGTACAGCTGTCCGAGCTCACTGACCAGACCGTCCAGATCCCAGTCGGCCGGCGAGGCATCGTCGTTGTCAAAGCGGTCGACGGTCTCCACCAGCGTCTCGGCAATCCAGTCGCGCGCCTGATCGGAGAGGTCGTGCCCCTCCAACACCTGGCGGCGCTCGGCGTACACAACCTCGCGCTGCTTGTTGAGCACGTCGTCGTACTCCAGCACCCGCTTGCGGATGTTGAAGTTGTATTCCTCCACCTTCTTCTGGGCGCCTTCGACCGTCCTGGTGAGCATCTTGGAGTCGATCGGCATGTCGTCGCCGGGGCCCAGGCGATCGAGGATCTTGTACATGCGGTCGCCCGAGAAGATGCGGATGAGGTCATCCTCGGCCGACAGGAAGAACCGGGTCATTCCCGGGTCGCCCTGACGCCCTGAGCGTCCGCGCAGCTGATTGTCAATGCGGCGGCTCTCGTGGCGCTCAGTACCGATGACGTACAACCCGCCGAGCTCTTCCACCCCATCGCCCAGCTTGATGTCCACGCCACGCCCGGCCATGTTGGTGGCGATGGTCACGGCACCGCGCTCACCGGCGCGCGCGATGACCTCGGCCTCCTGGTCGTGCTGCTTGGCGTTCAGCACGCTGTGCGGGATACCGCGGCGCTCCATCATCCCCGACAGCATCTCCGAGACCGCCACGCTGATTGTTCCCACCAGCACCGGCTGGCCGCGGTCATGGGCATCGGCGATGTCCTCGATGACCGCGCGGAACTTGGAGTCCTTGGTCTTGAAGATGAAGTCGTTCTCGTCGTTACGCACCATGGGGCGGTGCGTGGGAATACTCACGACCTCGGTCTCGTAGATCTTGTTGAACTCGTTGGCCTCGGTTGAGGCCGTTCCGGTCATGCCCGACAGCTTGTCGTACATGCGGAAGTAGTTCTGAAGGGTGATCGTCGCGAGTGTCTGGTTCTCCTCGCGGATCTTGAGCCCCTCCTTCGCCTCGATTGCCTGGTGCAGGCCCTCCGAGTAGCGGCGGCCCTCCAGCACGCGACCGGTGAACTCATCAACGATGAGCACCTCGCCGTCGCGCACGATGTACTCCTTGTCCTTGCGAAAGAGCGACTGGGCCTTGAGCGCCTGGATGAAGTGGTTCACCAGCTGGCCATGCACGTCGAGGTACAGGTGGTCAATGCCCAGGGCGCGCTCCACCTTCTCCACGCCCGTCTCGAGCGGGGCGACGGTCTTGCTCTTCTCGTCCACCTCGTAGTCGGTGTCGCGCTTGAGGGTGGGCACGATGCGGGCGAAGCGGTAATAGGTGTCTGCCGCAGCCTCGGGGACACCCGAGATGATGAGCGGCGTGCGGGCCTCGTCGATCAGGATGGAGTCGACCTCATCCACGACGCAGAACGTGTGGCCGCGCTGTACGCAGTCGTCGAGGCGCACGGCCATGTTGTCGCGCAGGTAGTCGAACCCGAACTCGGAGTTGGTGCCGTAGGTGATGTCCGCGGCGTACGCGGTGCGGCGATCCTCCTCAGGCATCATCGAGCCGATCACACCCACCGTCAGGCCCAGAGCCTCGTACACGGGCCGCATCCAGCTGGCGTCGCGCGATGCCAGGTAATCGTTGACCGTCACCAAGTGCACGCCGTGACCCGTGAGGGCGTTCAGCACCACGGCGGGCACGGCGGCGAGGGTCTTCCCCTCACCGGTGCGCATCTCCGCGATCTGGCCCTCGTTCAGCACCATGGCGCCGATCAGCTGCACGTCGTATGGGCGCATGCCCAGGCTGCGCCACGAGGCCTCGCGCACCAGCGCGAAGGTCTCGTCGAGCACCTCGTCAATCTCGGTGCCATCGGCCAGGCGCGCGCGGATGTCGACGGCACGCTCACGAATGGCGTCGTCGGAGAGATCCTGCATCGCGGGCTCGAGCGCGTTGATGCGCACAACGCGCGCCACTCGCTGCTTCATGCTGCGCCCCTCGCCGAAGCGAAGGACCTTGTTCAGGATCTCGGTACTCATGCAGGCGTGTCCGATGGGCCGTGTGCTGGGAGCGCGTGCGGTGTGCCCGCGCCCCGAATCGGCCCCGATGGTACCAACCGCACCTGCACCTACCGGTGTATCCCGGTCGCCTGCGCCCCTGTGCGTGCCAGCAGGTCGGCCCACGTACCGTCGTCGGTCGCTGACGACTGCGCCAGGCCACGTGCCGTGCGGTAGGTGCTGAGCGCCGACGCAGTGCGCGTACCGAACGTGCCATCAACCGGAACCGCCACTCCGACGGCGACCAGCAACTGCTGGAAGCGCCGTACCGCGTCGCCCCTGCTTCGCATGCCAAGCACCGGGTACTTCGGCGTGGTGGGCAGCGATGCCACCGTGCGGCACGCCAGAGTGCTGCCGAGCGCAGGCCACTGCCGCGAGGTGGTTTCCTTCCATTCCCACCAGCTCACACCCTGCAGCCCGGCGGTCTGTGCGGCACAACGGAATGACTTGATCTGTGCCTGTGTCTCACGCATGTACGTACTGCCGATTAGCGCGATGGGCACTCCGAAGATGCGGTTCCAGCGCAGAGTGCGATCCACGGCCTTTGCCGCCGATACGCGGAATGCCTTCCAGTACACCTGCGGCATGTTGAAGTTGGCCGCATCGGGACCGCTGAAAAAGGCCGTGTACGGGAATGCCCCATGCAGATCCACATACGGGAACGACGTCATACCGATGGGGTACGTGGGGCCCACCCGAGCACGCAGCGCGCGCATGTACCGCTGCACGCGGCGGTAGCGGTCCCGGTAACGCTCGAGTTCGCTCTCGGCGTCGATCACGAAGCAGTCGGCACCGGCCCGCACGGCGCGTGCGGCAATGGCGGCCTCGACCTCGGGGCGCCGCAGCACAATGTATTGCCACGCACACACCCGCAGGCCGGCGGCCTTCAGCGGCCCCACCGCACGATCGAACTGCGTCCAGTACGAGCGGCCGTCACCCGACTTGATGTACAGCGTGCGGATGCCGCTCTGCTGCGCACGGGCGATGATCGACGCAATGCTCCCCGACCTGCTCATCATCCAGATCCACTGCCCATTTCCCTGCACCGGCTCGGGCAGCACCCCAGGGGCGAGCGGCTCGGTTCCGGGAAGCGGCTGCCCGGCATCGTCGGGGGCACAGTCGCCGGCGTAGCCCCAGGTCTCGCGGAGTGCGATGGGGATGGCGGGGCATGTGCCGGTAAACGCCACCTGCCCCATCAGCTGGTACGTGGTGCCCGACAGCGCGCGGAACAGACGTACATCGGGCGCCCCCGCGGTACCCATGTCGGCCATCACCCACGTGACGCCATCCACCTGGGCGGCGAGCATGCTGCCGGCGATCTCCTGGCCCGTGCGACCGCCGGCGGCCCACGATGCGCGAATCGCCAGACGCATCGCGTCGCTTACACCGATCTCAACCGTCGTGGCCCCCGCGACCGGAGCGATGAGCGCCACGGATTGGTCGATACCCAGCACATATGGAGTGAGATCCGGTGCGGGCGAACCCGGCTTGGTGGTCACCGTGCCAACCAGTCGCGTTCCCCGGGCGGCGATGGCGACGATCCGCAGCACCCCGTCGGGCTGCACGGCGATAACCACACGGCTACCCGGCGAAACCTCGAGTTCAGCATTGAGCCCCGTGGTGGCACCTGAAATAGCCAGCACGGCGTCCACAACGCGGCGCAGTGAGGCGCGCGCGGCGGCGGCGGATGGAAATGCCGTGGCAAATGAAGTGGTCACCCCGCCGTCGTTCACACCCCGCCGCACGGCCACGGTGGCCTGAGCGCCCTGTGCGACGAGCGCGGCCTTCAGCCCGGGGAGCCCCGGGGCATCACTGGGCAGCGAAGTATTGGCCACCTCGTCGCCGCCATCGGACGACGCCGTGGCGGGCTGCCCCACAGTGATCACCGACGGGTTGGGGACCAGCCCGGTGAGTTCGCTCACCAGCGCAGGGTCGGCGGCCACGGCAGTGCCCGCCACGACGAATGTCGCGACGAGCACCCCGATGGTCCACCTGAGTACGCGCGAAGCCGCGTCAGGCCCCTTCGATAAGGCCGAAGTCGCCGTCACGGCGGCGGTAGATCACGCCCACGTCACCGCTGGTCTCGTTGCGAAACACAAAGAAGGCGTGGTCGATCAACTCAAGGCGCACCGCGGCCTCCTCGGGCGTGAGCGACGGCATGTCAAACCGCTTGCTGCGCACGACGCGAATAGGCGGCGGCTTCTCAATCGCCCCGGTGGCTTCCACTCCGGCACGGTCGAGGGCCGCGAGCTCGGCGGGTGTGGACGCGATGGCCTCAATGCCCGGTCCGTGATGGTCCTTGCGCCGCTCGCGCAGTCGCTGAACCTGGCGCTCAATGCGATGCGCGGCCAAATCGATGGCCGCGTACATATCGGAATCGGCCTCACGCACCCGCATGACCGGGCCGCTGCCGCGCACCGTCACCTCAGCGATCTGGCTGCGCTCGATACTCGGGTTGTGCTCAACCGAGAGTTCCAACTCGACCTCGACGGAATCCGCCGCGGATCCGAGGACGCGATCAAGCTTCTGCATGCGCTTCTCAGCATGCGCCTCAAGCGCGTCGGTGACCGGGACGTTCCTTCCCCTGACATGAAGCTCCATGCCGCACCTCCTGGATGTCGATCTCCGTCAACCGACTCTAGTCCCCCGTCCGCCGGCCACGACCCGAGCGGTTGTGACCGCACCCACCCGTGCGCATCCCGCCACCCGCAGGGCGCGGGCGGCAGCCGTGAGGGTGGCCCCAGTGGTAAGGACGTCGTCCACGATCACTGCATGGTGGGGGGCCGTTCCCACGGCCGCGAAGGCCCCCGCCACCTGGCCGGCCCGGGCCGAGCGTGACGCGCCGCGCTGGTGCGTACCGTCATCAGCGCGCACCAGCGCATGGGAAACCGGCATAGCCCACGCACCGCCCAGCGCCGCTGCCAGCAGCGAGGCCTGGTTAAACCCCCGCTCCGCAAGGCGGGCGCGCGTCAGTGGCACGGGCACGAGCACCGCACCGTCGGGTGGGTGGACGAGAACCTCATCCATCAGCGCAACGATTGGTGCCACCAAACCCCGCCGGCGCGAGTCCTTAAGCGCTGACATCAGCCGGGCGACCGAGGGGTCATATTCCAGCGCCTGACGCGTCCAGGCCACGGCGGGCGGGCACTGCGGGCACGTTGCCACCTCCTGCGGCCATGGGTGGCCACAGCACTCACACCCTGCCCCCACGAGTCGAGGCAGCACGCTGAGGCATGGTGCGCAGGCGACGGGTCCGGGTATGCCGCACATGGCGCACGTACCGGGCGTAATGATCTCGATCACGGCGGCGAGATGGCGCAAAATCGACACGCCCGCAGCATGGCGGTGGTACCCCGCATACCCCCCGCATCGTTCGCGCCACCTCATGCGCACACCCGTGACAACAGCCCATAGGTGCCGATATCCCTCCGCCGCGCTACCGTTGGGGGGAAAGCGGGACTTGCGGTCCCGGATGTCGACCCACAGGAGCAACACCGTTTCAACCGAGAAGGAACAGGCGATTGAGTTTGAGGGAGAGATCACTGAGGCCCTCCCCAACACGTTTTTCCGCGTCGAACTGGACGGCGGCCACATGGTGCTTGCCAAGCTGGCAGGTCGCATGCGGCGCAATTACATCCGGGTAAACCCGGGCGACCGCGTCAAGGTTGAGGTCTCCCCCTACGACCTCACGCGCGGACGTATCACTTACCGCCTCAAGTAGCTCCCGTGGTGGACCCGCACCCCGCGACGGTCGGGGATCGCCTGATTGACGCGCTTCTCGCTGCAGGTGTGGACCATGTCTTCGGCATCCCCGGGGACTACACCCTGCAGTTGAACAAGCGGGTTGAGGAGCGCATGCAGTTCGTCGGCACGCTCGACGAGCAGGGCGCCGGGTTTGCCGCCGACGCCTACGCCCGGCTGCGCGGCCTTGGCTGCGTGATGGTCACGTGGGGAGTCGGCGGCCTCAAACTGGTGAACAGCACGGCGCAGGCATGGGCTGAGAGTTCGCCGGTCGTCGTGGTGAGCGGAGCGCCCGGAATTGCCGAGCGTGCTGACGACCCGCTGCTGCACCACCGCGTAAAGGGCTTCGACACCCAGCGCCGGGTGATGGAGCAGGTCACTGCCCTCACGGTGGAGCTCGACGATCCGGCGACGGCACCAGAGCGCATCGCACTGGCCATTGCCACAGCGATACGCCGCCAGAAGCCCGTGTACATCGAGATCCCGCGCGACGTCGTGAGCATGCCTGCTCCCCCACTCCCCGTCATCCCGCCCGAACGCCCCGCCGACCCGGCCCTTGTGGCCGACGCAGTAGCCGATGCCATCTCCGTGATCCGCGCCGCCAGCCGACCGGTGATCATCGCCGGTATCCAAGTGGCCCGACTGGGCCTGCAGGCTGAACTGGATGCCCTTGCACGTGCCACCGGGTTCCCTGTGGCTGAGAGCTTGCTCGGCAAGTCGGCGGTGGGCTCGCACCACGACTGGTGCATCGGGGTGTATGCCGGCGCCCTCAGCACCGATGCCGTTCGCGAGCGGGTGGAGTCGAGCGACTGCGTGCTGGTGCTGGGTGCCAGGCTCACCGACCTGAACACGGGCATGTTCACCGTCAACGTGTCGCAGTCGCAGTCGATTCTTGCCCACCCGGAGGCGCTCACCGTGCACCGGCGCTCGTACCCCGGCGTGGGGCTTCGTGAGCTTATGCACGCGCTCACGGCCGAGTTCCCCGAGTCGTCATCACCGGTTGATCACCCGGCGCCCCAGCCGAAGGCAACGTTCAATCCCACTCCCGGCTCACCGCTCGGAATCGCATCGGCTTTTTCGGCCATGCGCCATCACCTGGGAGTTGGCCAGACGGTGCTCGCCGACCCCGGCGACGCCCTGTTCGGGTCAACCATGCTCGACACCGAGGAGTCGGGCTTTATCGCCAGCGGCTTCTACGCCTCGCTGGGATTCGCAGTGCCGGGAGCGCTCGGTGCCGGCCTCGCGCGCCCGGATCGCCGCCCGGTGGTCATCGTGGGTGACGGCGCATTTCAGATGACCGGCATGGAGATCGCCGCCACCGCCCGGTGGGGGGTCCATCCCGTGGTCATCGTGCTGAACAACGACGGCTACGGCACCGAGCGCCCCATGCTGGAGGGCGGATTCAACGACATCCCGGCGTTGCGATATGCCGCTCTCCCGCAGTATCTGGGCTTTGGCGTAGGTGTGCGCGCCGAAACGGAGGACGCCTTCGACATGGCCCTGCGCGATGCCCTTGCAGACACATCGCAGCTCAGGGTGATCGAGGCGATAGTCCCCCGGCACGACGTGAGCCCAGTGCTCACGCGCCTGACCGACGCGCTCGGCAAGCGCGCGCGCAACGACACCGAACACCCACAGGCCTAGGAGGCCGCGGCCGCCCATGCCGCCGCGAGCGAGCGCTCGTACGGCTGGCGGTGTACGCCCTGCTCGGTAACGATGGCGGTCACGAGCCGCGCCGGGGTGCGGTCAAATGCCGGGTTGGCAACGGGGGCACCATCCGGCGAGGCATGTCGACCAAACAACGAAAGCCCGCGCACCTCGTCTGCGTCGCGCTCCTCCACCGGGATCTGCGCCGCGCTCGGCATTGAGAGATCGAGCGTGGAGGTGGGTGCTGCCACGATGAACGGGATCCCGTGCTCGCGGGCGAGGATGGCCACCCCGTAGGTGCCGATCTTGTTCACCACGTCGCCATTACCGGCGATGCGATCGGCTCCTACAACAACATGAGTGACACGACCCTCTGCCATGAGCGCCGCCGTCATGTTGTCGCTGATGAGCGTGTACGGGATGCGCTCCTGCTGCATCTCCCATGCCGTGAGCCGTGAGCCCTGAAGCAGAGGGCGGGTCTCATCCACGATCACGGTGACTGTTGGATCGGCTGCGTAGGCCGCACGGATTACCCCGAGCGCCGTGCCGTAGCCCCCAGTGGCCAGTGCCCCTGCATTGCAATGGGTGAGAATGCGGGCCCCGCGGGTAATGAGCGACAGCGCGTGCTGCCCCATGGCCACGCACCGGTCAACCTCATCGGCATGGATACCGCGGGCAGCGACAGCGAGGTCACTCGCGATCTGCGCCGGAGTGCCCTCGTGGTCGGCCACCATTCCTGCCACACGATCAACCGCCCAAGCCAGGTTCACCGCGGTTGGGCGAGCCTCGCGCAGGGCCGGAATCGCCCGGGCCATCTCTGCATCAAACTCTTCGCGTGATCCACCTGCGGCCGCAGCGCGGTTGGCCGCGAGGGCCACGCCCATGGCGCCAGCCACGCCAATGGCGGGGGCACCGCGTACGACCATTGTCCTGATGGCATCCACCACCTGCCGCCACTCGGTGTAGGTGACCTGCGTGACCTCTCCGGGAAGGAGGGTCTGGTCCAGCATGATCACCGCGCCATCCCGCAGCGCGAGGATGTCTTCCGGGGCCAGGCCGGGCGGGGTGTCCCCCCGCCCGGCGGCCGCTCCGGATTGCGTACTGCTCAGGTGCCCTGGTCCCAGGACGCCAGGTACTTCTGCTGCTCATCGGTGAGCGCGTCGATCTCAACGCCCATCGAGGCCAGCTTCAGTCGTGCAATCTCCGCGTCGATATCTGCGGGGACTGAGTACACCGTGTTCTCCAGGGTGGAAGCATTCTTCGCCATGTACTCGGCGGCGAGAGCCTGGTTGGCAAAGCTCATGTCCATGACTGCGGCCGGGTGACCCTCGGCTGCCGACAGGTTGAGCAGGCGGCCCTCGGCGAGCAGGTACACCTTGCGGCCGTTGCGCAGCACGTACTCCTGCACGAACGGACGCACCTCGCGTGAGCCGTCAGACAGCTCTTCGAGGCCCGGGATGTCGATCTCCACATTGAAGTGGCCCGTGTTGGCGATGATCGCCCCGTCCTTCATGTGCTCAAAGTGCTCACGACGGAGGACGTGGATGTTGCCCGTGGCGGTGATGAAGATATCGCCCTCCTTGGCTGCCTCAGCAACCGGGAGAACCTCAAAGCCATCCATCACGGCTTCGAGAGCAGCCAGCGGGTCCACCTCAATAACGATGACGTGGGCACCCATGCCCTTGAGGCGCGATGCCAGACCGCGACCACACCAGCCATACCCACCGACCACGCACTTGCGACCGGCGATAAGGATGTTCGTCGCGCGCATCAGGCCGTCGAGCGTTGACTGCCCGGTGCCGTAGCGGTTGTCGAACATGTGCTTGGTGTTGGCGTCATTCACAGCCACCACGGGGAAGGCCAACTTGCCTTCGGCCTCAAGGGCCTTCAGGCGGATAACGCCCGTGGTGGTCTCCTCGGTACCGCCGATGATGCCGTCAAGCATCTCCCTGCGGTCGCCGTGGAGCACGCCGATCACGTCAGCACCGTCATCCATGGTGATGTGCGGAGCGTGGTCAATCGCGGCCGTGAGGTGCGAGTAGTACGTCTCGTCGTCCTCGCCCTTGATGGCGTAGGTCGAAATGCCGTACTCCTGCACCAGCGCTGCTGCGGTGTCGTCCTGCGTCGAGAGCGGGTTTGACGCCACAAGCATGAGGTCGGCACCGCCGGCCTTGAGCGTGCGGGCCAGGTTGGCCGTCTCGGTGGTCACGTGAAGACAGGCAGAGATGCGAAGCCCCTCAAGCGGGCGCTCCTTCTCAAACCGTTCACGGATTTGGGCCAGCACGGGCATGTCCCGGTCGGCCCACTCGATTTTCTGTCGCCCGAGCTCAGAGAGCCCTAGGTCGGCGACGTGATGCTTGACATTCGGCGTCACAGGCTGATTCCTTGATCGTTCGGAAGCCGGCGGAGGGTACCAGAGGGGACCCCGTGCCCCGGTGTGTTTCCGGGGGGGTGCTGGCGGGGCCGGGATGGCGCGTCGAAAAGGCGCGATGCCGCATGCCACGGGCTTCGCCCGGGGGGCAGGGCGGAATGCTGCGGTATTCGTCGCACCATCCCGGCCCCACCAGCTCACTGCGGATGCGCCCGGATCACGGACCTTGGTGTGAACGTTCATCCACCCGGGTTGGGCCCGGCGTCCACTCCCCACCCTGCGAACGGCGTACTAGATGGAGCCCGACTGCCCCGCCTGAAGGCGCTGGTTTCCCGTGGTGGCGAGCCCCGTCTTGAGGGTGCCGATCGAATCGACGGGTTCGGGGTCGACGCGCCTGAGGCAGGCGGCGTAGAGCGAGACGTAGTCACCCAGCAGCACCAGGTCCATGAGGCGCGCAAGGGGGGTCTCCCCCTCACCCTCAATGGTGATGACGTCGCTGACACCCGGTCGGATGATGTCGCGGGTGAGCGCGATGCGGCGCTCAACCTGCCGGTGCTGGCGAGGGTCCTTGAGCATGACGACAACGGCCTGCTCACCGAAGGCACCCGACTTCTCAAAGCCCACGATCTCGTTGTGGTCGAGTTCGGGGAGCACAGAGGCGAATGAGGGCTGCTTGGCGTTCTCGTTGAACTGGCACTTCCAGCGGTACGCGACCCCGGCGGTGACCTCCGCCCCGTACATAAGCGGTACGTGATTGGCCAGACGCATGGCCAGCTGCTTGGCGGTGTTGGCCTCGGTGGGGCGATCGGGGCCATAGGCGTCGATCGCGGCTGCAATGGACTCGCGCGCGGCGTCGAGTTCGGCGGTTTGATCGGGAATGATGCCGAGGCGCGACATGAACACGACGGTGGGCACCAGCATGTGCAGCAGCGCCATTCGCGGCTGCAGGCCACCCGGGATCTTCAGCACGGGAACGCCGCGCTCTCCGTACCAGGTATCGATCTTGCCGCCGCTGGTCACCGCAAGTGCTGGCGACTCGCGCTCCATTGCCTGCATCGCGGCGGTGAGGGTCTCCTCAGTCTCGCCCGAGTACGACAGCAGCAGGTGGAGCGTGTCGGGGCCAGCCCAACCGGGCAGGTAATAGCCACGGTGCACCTGCACCGGACGGCGCAGCTGCTCGTAATAGAGCGTGGTGACGAGGTCGCCCGCGACGGCCGACCCGCCCATACCGCAGATCAGCACGTCCTTCACGGCATCAGATGGGAACGGGATCTCAAGGGCCTCGGCAGCGCTACGCGCCTGATCGAACACGGCGACAGACGACGCGAGCCCATCAATGAGCCCCGCGCGGTCAACACCCAGTACCTCGGGAAGGTCCAGTTCCGACATCCTGATGAGTCCCCCTGATCACGCCAGGAATAGCCCCGGCAATGCGGATCAGATTATCAGCGGGCCTCGCTGTCCCCCGCCGTCGCCCCGCTGGCAATACTTGCCCCGCCGTCGATCACCAGGCCGCCCGGGAACGTCGCATCGTCCCCTGCAACCACCATTCCGCTGATCACCGCACGAGGGCCCACGGTGACTCCTCTTCCGAGCACGGCACCGGTCACCCGGGCGCCCTCCCCCACCATGCTGCCACCGCCCACGATGGCGCCATCCACAACTGCACCCGATGCGATAACGGCGCCGGGGCCGATGCACGAACCGGCACCGATCACAGCAGACGGGTCCACGGTGGCGGTGGCGTCAACCCACGATGCGCCGGGAGAGGGAATAAAGCTCACCAGCCCCGCCAGCACATCGAGGTGGGCATCACGGTACGAGGCCGGGGTGCCGATGTCGCGCCAGTAGCACTCCGACGCCAGGGCCCCCACCGCGTTGCGGGCGGCCAGCAGCGGAAAGGTGTCGCGCTCAATCGACACCTGCACACCCTTCGGGATAGCATCGCGGGCTGCGGCCGACAGCACGTAGGTACCGGCGTTGATGCGATAGGGCTCGCCGGGGATCAACTCATCTGCCGTCGGCTTCTCCACGAACTCGATCACCCGGCCGTCGACATCGGTACGCACCAGACCAAATGCACTCGGGTCCTCAACCGGGGTGAGCGCGATGGTGGCGTCTGCCCCCAGACCACGGTGGTGCGCAACGAGCGCGGCCAGGTCGAGGTCGGTGAGGATGTCGCCGTTCAGCACGAATACATCGCCCTCGTGCAGCAGCGACTCGGCGTTGGAGATGGCTCCGGCGGTGCCGAGTGGCTCCGGGTCAACCACGTATCCCATCGTGAGCCCGCGGGATGAGCCGTCGCCGAAGTACTCCTCGATCTCCTTTGGCCGGTAGCCGCACGAAAACACGATGGTGGTCACGCCTGCGCGCGCAAGGTGATCCACCTGACGCTCGACAAACGGCAGGTCGAGCAACGGGAGCATGGGCTTCGGCCGGGTGTCGGTGAGGGGGCGCATGCGTGTGCCCTGACCGCCCACGAGGATGACGGCCTGATCCACCACTGCAATCCCGCTCACGACGGAATCACCCGTCCGATGCCTTCGTACGCAAAGCCGGCGGCCACCATGGTTGCCGGATCAAGGGCGTTTCGGCCGTCAACCAGCACGTCGCCGCGCATGAGCGACCGCACCCGTGCCCAGTCGAGCGCGAGGATCTCGGGCCACTCGGTCACCAGCACCACGGCATCGGCGCCGCGCACACAGGCCTCAGCGTCTTCGTACAGGTCCACCGCATGCAGGCGGGCGCGCGCAGCCTCAATGGCCACCGGGTCATATCCCCGCACCGTTGCTCCCTCGGCCAGCAGTCGACCAGCCAGAACGGCGCTGGATGCCTCGCGCATGTCGTCGGTCCCCGGCTTGAATGCCAGCCCGAGCAGTGCCACCACGCGGCCCTCCAACGGCCCGAGGTGGCGCTTCAACTTGCCGATCACGCGGCGCTTCTGCAGTTCGTTTACCTCGATCACCGAGGTGAGCAGTTGGAAGTGATAGCCGCTGTTTCCCGCGAGTTGCTTAAGGGCGCTTACGTCTTTAGGGAAACAGCTACCACCGAATCCCACTCCCGCCGACAGAAACTGGGGACCGATGCGGGGGTCGAGTCCCATTCCCTGGGCCACCTCGGTGACGTCGGCACCCACCTCTTCACACACGTTGGCGATCTCGTTGATGAACGAGATCTTCGTGGCGAGAAACGCGTTGCTGGCGTACTTGATCATCTCGGCGGTCGGCACGGAGGTACGCAGTACCGGCGTGCCGAGTGGCTCGTAGAGGGCCGCCACGCGGTCGCCATCGCCCGGGCGGAAGTCGCCCACCACCACGCGGTCCGGGTCGAGGAAGTCGGCGATTGCCACCCCCTCCTTGAGAAACTCCGGGTTGGAGCAGTAGCCCACATGCGCCAGTCCGCGCTTGTCCATCTCCATGCGCACGCGCTCGCCAGTGCCCACCGGCACCGTGCTCTTCATCACCAGCACGTGGTCGTCGGTGCCGCCCACCGCCTCGATCTCGTCGAGCACCGTCATCACGCGCGATAGGTCAGCATCGCCCGAGTGCGTTGGTGGTGTGTCAACGGCGATGAACACAATCTCTGATGCCGCGAGCATCTGTGCCAGATCAAGCGTGGCGGTCAGGCGCTCCCGGTGCTCAGCCATCAGCTCGGCCAGGCCGTCCTCGTGAATTGGAGGCTCTCCAGCCTCGATCATGCGCACCTTTTCGGAGTCGATGTCGCGAAGCGTCACCGAGTGGCCGAGCGACGCCAGGCAGGCCCCCGTCACGAGCCCGACGTATCCGGCCCCGATCACCCCGATACGCGACAGACCGCTCACGGCGTGTACGCGTCCTGCTCCATGGAAATCGATGTTGACGTCTGCCCCTTGGGCAGATTGGCCCGGCCCAGCGGACGCGCCGACTTCGCGATGGCGTACATGGTCTCGGGCGACAGTTGGTAGTCGAGCGTGTTGGAAATCCAGTAGGTCACGCCGTCCTTCTGCCAGGCAAGGCGCATGAGGTTCTTGCCGTCGTAGAACGTGGAGTACTCGCGGCCGCCGCTGTTCACCACGCCGGTGCGTCCATCGAGCAACGGCGGGTCAGACCAGTCGAGGATCTGGTAGCCCCAGTACGTGCCGGAGGGCACCCGGAACACCATTTTGAGCGCCTGGGGCCCCTGCCCGCCCGTGTTTACCCGATAGGAGCGCACAATCCTGAGGGACGAGCCGCTCGGCACCCGCAGCGGCACCATCACCTTCAGGCCAGTGGCCTTCTGCACGCGCGAAAGCAGGGGCACGAGCGAGGTGGTCCACACCACATTGGCCTGTGGCCGGGCAGCCTTGGCCTTTGACGGCTTGACCGCCGTTGCCAGTTGGCCGTCATACGACTCGCCGAGCACCACCCGCAGATCAACGTCCTTCGACTGCTCCGACTTCGGCAGGGCCCCGATGTTGGTCTTCGGGCCAAACAACTTGGAGATCGCCTGGGCGGCATCGCGCTTGCCGTCGGCGTACAGCACGACAGTCTCCGACTTACCGAAGGCCTCGGCGTTTCCGCCGCTCGTGGCATTCCAGCCCTTGTCGCGCAGTTGCTGCGCGGCGTCCTCGGCCGACAGCAGGGCTCCATTGCCATTCAGCACGTCAACCGCCACGTCGTTCGGGCTCACGACAGCCGCACCGGTGCCCTGAGTGAATGACGGATGAAGCCACTGGTCCACCTTCGACGACACCTCAGAGGCCGAGGCCTCGACGACAGACGCGCCACCGCGCATGGCGAGGTTCCCAGTGAGGGCCGCACGGGCGATGCGGTCCTTGTCGGTGGTGATCGCCTGTTCCATGATGCCCAGCAGCACCGGCACTGACTTGATGTTGGTGGTGATGTTGCGGGCGAAGATGCCGGCGTACGAAGGGATCTCCGGCAGGTTGCCAAACCGGTTGGTCTGCCGCTTGAGCTCTGAGAGAAATGCCTGCTGACGCGCGATGCGGGCGAAGTCCGAGTCGGTGTGGCGGTAGCGCACGTACGACAGCGCATCCTTGCCGTTCATCCTCTGGTACCCGGGCTTCAGGTCGATCTCCGAGTACGAACCCGCCGCGCCCGGGGTGTTCTTGTTGAAGTACTTGCGGTCCACGTCCAGATACACGCCACCCACCTGATCAACCAACTTCACGAACCCGTTGAAGTCGATGTTCACGAAGTAGTTGATGGGCTGGCCCGTAAGCGCCTTGACCGTCTCGATGGCCTTCGCGGGGCCACCGAAGGCGAACGACGCGTTGATCTTGTTCATGCCGTGGCCTGGAATATTCACGTAGAGATCGCGTGGGAACGAGAGCATTGAGATGAAGCCCTGGTCGTTGTCCATGCGGATGAGAATGATCGAGTCGGCGCGCCCCGGGTCGCCAGAGCCCCGCTGGCCGGCGCGCTTGTCAGAGCCCAGAAGCAGGATGTTGATGGGTGCGCCAGGCAGCTGTGCGTCAACAGCCTTCTCGGCCTGGAGCACGTCGGGAGTGTTGGGGCTCGCCTCGGTCAGGGTGTTGTCGAGCAGCTGGATGCTGGCCACGGCCAGCCCCCCACCCACGCCCACGATCAGCAGCGCGACCCACATGGCAAACCACGGCCAGCGGCGGCGGCGGCGCGGAACCCTGTACCACGCCGACTTCTTCGTGACGGGCGCGGCGTCGCTGTCGTCGCCCGAGGCCAGGACCTCAGCGATCTCGTCGTCATCGGGATGTGGCGGCAGATCGTTACTCATGCGAGTGCCTCCCCGCCGCGATGGGCATCCATGAGGGGCGCCAAAGCACCCGAGGCCCGCGCGAAGTCCACCAATGCGCGTCGGTAGATCGCAAGGCTCGGCAGGTCCACGTGCTCATCGGGGCCGTGGTGGCCGGCACCTCTCGGCCCGAACTCAACGGCGGGCACGCCCACCTCAAGAAAGGCAACGGCGTCTGAGGCCCCATTGCGCCCCACCGACGTTGTGCAGTCGTCATACGACGACGCCGCGCCGATGAGCGCCGTCACCAGCGGGTGGTCGGGGTCGGTGTCGGCGGGCGGACGGGCGATGGACACCTGAACGCGCGCCGGGCCGGCATCGCGCACCTGACGCAGAATCTCCTCGGGATCCTGCCCGGGCAGGTACCTGATGTCGACGTCGATGCGACAGGCATCGGGCACCTTGTTCACCGCGTCACCGCCTGAAATGCGCCCCAGGTTCACGGACGGGCGTGCGAACAGCGGTGTTGACGCATTTGTGAAGGGCAGCGACTCGATGCGGCGGTACAGCTCAAGCGCGCGCAATACGGCGTTGTCGCCGAGCCATGGTGTGGAGCCATGCGCGGCACGGCCCTCCACATCGATCTCCAGAATGAGCACACCCTTCGCCTGCACGCCCACCTGCATATCGGTTGGCTCGCCGCAGATCACCATGTCAGCGCGCAGGCCATCAGCCACCAGCATCTCTGATGCGTTGCGGCCGGGGTTGGCGCGCTCCTCGTCGGGCACCATCACGAACTCGACGGTGGCACCTTCGGGCGGCCGGTCGTGCAGATCGCATACGGCCAGCATCATCGCCCCGAGCGCGCCCTTCATGTCGTATGCGCCGCGACCGAACAACCGGTCGCCGTCGATGCGCGGCAGAAACTGGTCGGGGCGCCCGGGCACGACGTCGAGGTGCCCATGGAAGATGATCTTCACCGGGCCGTTCCCGGCACGGGCGATGAGCACCTCGCGGTCCTCATAGGTGCGCCGGGTCACGTCGGCACCCCGACCCTCCAGCCACCCCGACACGAAGTCGGTGGCCACCGCCAGACCTGCGGCATCGGAGGTGTCGTGGGCGATCAGACGCTCGGCGAGACGGGCCTCTTCCACGTCATCCAGCATACCCGAGGCCTCCCCCGACCCCGGATCAACACGTTCCGCCCCTCAGTTGCGGATGGTGCGGATATCCCTATCGATCTCGGGGACGGGGTTGAACAGGGTCCATGCTCCCCAGCCCACGAGGCAGAGCGTGGCAACTCCCAGGCTCCAGCCGATACCGATGCGCTGGGCGATCCACCCGAATACCACCGATCCGACGGCAATCGGTGCGATGACCGACAGTTGGTAGAAGCCGAGCATGCGCCCAAGAAGCTCGCTTGGCGACGACATCTGGATGGCGGCGTTGGTGAGGGTGGGCAGCCATATCCAGAAGCCCCCGGCCACCACCATGCCGGCGATGGTGAGCCCGAGCCATGGCGAAACCGCAACAACGCCCAGCGCCAACCCAAACCCCAACGTCGCCACGGAAATCGAGATGTGGCGCGGCAGACCACGCCCCGACAAGGTGGTAAGCACCCATGCACCCATCAGGGCCCCTGTGCCCATGGCACCCAGCAACAGGCCGAGCGCCACCGGCCCGCCGCCCACACGCTGCACCACGACCGGCGCCAATTCCTGCACCGGGCCAGCAAACATCATGAATACCGACATGCCCACAAGCAGGCGGCGTGCGGCGCGGTCGTGCACCACATACGACACCGCAGCACGCAGGCGCTTGGGCACGCGCAAGCCCTGATTGAGCCGGGGGATCACCGCAAGCGCGATCACCAAGGCCAGAAATGACACGGCGTTCAGCAAGAAGCACCATGCCGCCCCGGCAAAGGCGAGCACAACCCCGCCGATCATCGGGCCCACCATGCGTGCCACGTTGATTCCCACGGCATTCAGTGCAACGGCGTCCTGCAAGCGCCCCACAGGCACCAGTGCAGGCACCAGCGCCAACACCGAGGGAAGCCCGAAAGCGAATCCGATGCCCATGACAATGGTCGCCGCGAAGATCACCGGCACCGTGATGTGCCCCGTCCAGAAGAGGATGGCCAGCACCAGAGCACCCAGCGCCTGCACCAGGAACGTGATGATGCCCACCGCCCGCCAGTCGTGGCGATCGGCGATCTTGCCGCCCCATGTGGAGAACAGCAGGGCGGGCGCCCGATACGCCAGTGCAAGCGCGCCCACCACCACGGCGCTACCGGTGAGTTCCCACACCAGCCAACCAGCCGCCACGGCCTGCAGCCACGTGCCGCCATTGCTGGCCACGCTCGCGAGCCACACCCGGCGGAATGCCGGTATGCGCAGCACGTCTGGAATCCCAACGCTCACCGGGTAATCCTATGAGAACCACAGAGGGGCCCCGCAGGGCCCCTCTGGTACAGCCACGTGGTGTGGGAACTAGATCAGGCCGAGGTCCGTGACGGCCTGGCGCTCTTCGGCCAGCTCGGCAACCGACGCGTCAATACGCGGCTTGCTGAACTCGTCGAGGTCCAGACCCTCCACAACGCTCCACTGACCGCCGGAGCAGGTGCAGGGGAGGCCCACGATAAGGCCCTCGGGCGTGCCGTACTGGCCCGTTGAGCACACACCCATCGACACCCAGTCGTTGGGGCGGGATCCCTGGACCCAGTCGTGCATGTGGTCGATGGCCGCATTGGCCGCCGATGCCACGCTCGAACCGCCGCGGGCCTCGATGATGGCGGCGCCGCGGGTCTGCACGGTGGGAATAAAGGTGTCGGCAACCCATGCCTCGTCGCCGATGGCGTCCCAGGCAGATGCACCATTTACCTTGGCGTGCACCACGTCGGGGTACTGCGTGGCCGAGTGGTTGCCCCAGATGGTCATGTTGGTGACCTCGGACACGGCGACGCCGGTCTTCTGCGCAACCTGCGTGAGGGCACGGTTGTGGTCGAGACGCATCATGGCCGTGAAGCGGTCGTTCGGCACGTCGGGTGCCGAGTGCATGGCGATGAGCGCGTTGGTGTTGGCCGGGTTTCCCACCACCAGCACCTTCACGTCATCTGCGGCATGGTCGTTGATGGCCTTGCCCTGCACCGTGAAGATGGCGCCATTGGCCTCGAGCAGGTCGCCGCGCTCCATACCCTTGGTGCGCGGGCGGGCGCCCACGAGCATGCACACGTTGGCGCCGTCGAAGGCCTCGTTGGGGTCGTCGGTCGCCACCCAGCCCGACAGCAGCGGAAATGCGCAGTCGTCGAGTTCCATACCCACGCCATCAAGGGCGCCCCGGGCCTGCGGAATCTCGAGCATGCGCAGCTCGACCTGGGTGTCAGGTCCCAGCAACTGACCACTTGCAATGCGGAAGAGCAGTGCGTAGCCGATCTGACCGGCGGCACCGGTGACGACGACGCGAACAGGATTCGCCATGTATTTCTCCTATGGAGCTCGGGTTCCCGGACCGTCCGGGTGGGTCCAGCCTATGACTGTTTGTCGACAACCTTCAGGCGGTTCTCGGCGCGCTTGAGGTCGGCCTCGGCACTACGTGTGGCCACCTCATCGCCAGCGGCGGCCGCAAGGGCAGCCTCGGCGCGCTGCAGGGCCTCTTCGGCCCGGCCACGGTCGATCTCGCCGGCCAGTTCGGCCTGCTCAACCATGATGAGCACGCGATCATCCTCCACCGACATGTAGCCAGCAGTGGTGGCCATGACCACTTCGGTCTCGTCGAGCAGCTTCAGGCGGGTCTCACCCGCGCGCAGCTGCACGATGAGCGGCACGTGGCGGGGCAGAATGCCCAGCTCGCCACCCACGCTCGGGGCGATGACCATTGCGGCCACCCCGTCGTGCACCGAGCCCTCCGGGGTGAGGATCTGCACCCCGAGGCGCTTCTTCTCGGGAGCGGACGTGCTCACGCGGCGGCCTTGGCCATCTCAGCGCCCTTGGCAACTGCGTCCTCGATGGTGCCCACCAGCAGGAACGCACCCTCGGGAAGGTTGTCGTGCTTGCCCGCGATGATCTCGCGAAAGCCACGCACCGTGTCGCGCAGCGATACGTAGGCGCCCGGCGTACCGGTAAAGGCCTCGGCCACGTTGAACGGCTGTGAGAGGAAACGCTCGATGCGACGGGCACGGGACACCGTGACCTTCTGCTCATCGGTGAGCTCGTCCACACCCAGAATGGCGATGATGTCCTGAAGGTCCTTGTACTGCTGAAGGATCTCCTGCACCTGGATTGCGGTCGCGTAGTGCTCCTCGCCCACGATGTCGGCAGACAGCGCACGGCTGGTTGAGTCGAGCGGGTCCACGGCCGGGTAGATGCCCTTCTCGGCGATGGACCGGTTGAGCACGGTCGTGGCGTCGAGGTGGGCAAACGATGCGGCCGGAGCCGGGTCGGTGAGGTCGTCGGCAGGCACGTAGATGGCCTGCACCGACGTCACCGAACCGTTACGGGTGGAGGTGATGCGCTCCTGCAGGTTTCCCATCTCGGTCTGCAGGGTGGGCTGGTACCCCACGGCCGACGGCATACGGCCGAGAAGCGCCGATACCTCGGACCCCGCCTGCACGAAGCGGAAGATGTTGTCGACGAACAGCAGCACGTCCTGGCCGGCGACGTCACGGAAGTACTCCGCCATCGTCAGGCCACTGAGCGCCACACGAAGACGGGCACCCGGCGGCTCGTTCATCTGGCCGTACACCAGGGCGGTCTTCGAGATGACCCCGGACTCCTTCATCTCAAGCCACAGGTCGTTGCCCTCACGGGTGCGCTCGCCCACGCCGGCGAACACCGACAGGCCACCGTGCTCCTGCGCGATGTTGTGGATGAGCTCCTGAATGAGCACGGTCTTGCCCACGCCGGCACCACCGAACAGACCCACCTTGCCGCCCTTCACATAGGGGGCGAGCAGGTCGATGACCTTGATGCCGGTCTCGAAGATCTCGGATGTCGGCGACAGCTGGTCGAATGCCGGCGGCTGACGGTGAATCGGCCACCTCTCGGTCTCGCCGACAGGGCCACCCTCGTCAATCGTCTGACCGAGCACGTTGAAGATGCGCCCCAGGGTGGGCTCGCCCACGGGGACCGAGATCGGGCCGCCGGTGTCAATGACGTCGGTACCGCGCGACAGGCCGTCGGTGGTATCGAGGGCCACCGCGCGCACCTTGTCGTCGCCGAGGAGCTGCTGCACCTCAGCTACGAGTGTGGTGCCGTCGGGACGGGTGATCTCAAGGGCGTTGTAGATGCCCGGAAGGTCGTCGCCGAAGCGGACGTCAAGCACGACGCCCTTGATCTCGAGGATCGTCCCGGTGTTCTTCCCGTTGGTGCTCATCTGGTGGTGATCCGTCCCGTTCGGTGTGGGTTCAGGTGCTGCATTTGGTCTAGCTGAGTGCGTCCGCGCCCGCGACCACTTCAAGAATCTCCTGAGTGATTGCGGCCTGGCGGGCGCGGTTCATTGCGAGTGTGAGGTCGTCGATGAGCTGGCCAGCGTTGTCGCTGGCATTGCTCATGGCGGTGCGCCGGGCGGCGTGCTCGGCGGCTGCGCTCTCAAGGAGTGCGCGGTAGATCGTGGTGTTGACGAAGGTCGGGAGCAACTGCTCGAGCAGGGCCTGGGGCTCCGGCTCAAACTCGGCGAGCGCCTTGCTGAACTCGTGCTCCTCGTCCACCTCGCCGTCGCCATCGGCGTCGTCAACAAAGTCGCGTGGCACAGGCAGAAGCTGCTCGGCGGTCACGCGCTGCTCAACCACCGACTTGAACTCGTTGAATACGAGCACCACCTTGTCAACCTCGCCCTCGAGGAAGCGCCCGCTCACGAAGTCGGCCACGGTGGTTGCGTCGACGAATGTGGGCTCGCTCGAGAAGCCCTGGAAGTGGTTCTCGAGCACCTTGCCGCGAAAGCGCAGGGTGCCGCCGCCCTTCTTGCCCACGGCGGTGAACACAACCTCGTCAAAGCCCTGCTCAATGAGATCGTCCGCCTCCTGCAGGCTGCGGCGAATCACATTGACGTTAAAGGCGCCGGCCAGACCGCGATCGCCCGTGACGGCAATGACCGATGCGCGACGTGTCTCTTCGCGCTCCTCCAGGAGCGGAATGCCATTCAGGCTGCCCGAGCGGCGTGCCGCTCCGGACATGAGGCGGCGCATTCCCTTGGCGTACGGCCGCAGCGCCTCAATGCGCACCTGCGCACGACGCAACTTCGCGGACGCCACCAGCTCCATCGCCCGGGTGATCTTGCTCGTCCCGGTGATCGAGGTGATGCGCTGCTTGATGTCCTGCTGGCTGGCCACGTTCCTGCCTAGGCCGTTGTCGCCGCGGGGGCGATCTTCTTCATCAGGCCCTCGAGGAACGAGGACAGCTTGGTCTGAAGGGCGTCCGGCAGGTCCTTGGTCTCTCGGATCTCCGTGAGGATCGTTCCCTCGTCGCGCAGGGCGCCGCGGATCTCATCGTTGATGCGCGAGACATCAGACGGGGCAACCGTGTCGAGGAACCCGCGACCGGCGGCAAACATGATGACCACCTGCTCCTCGACCGGCCACGGCTGGAACGCCGGCTGGTTGAGCGAGGCCACCAGACGCGCACCACGGGACAACGTCTGCTGTGTGGCGGCGTCGAGCTCCGACCCAAACTGTGCGAAGGCCTCCAGGTCGCGGTACTGCGACAGCTCGATCTTCAGGCGACCGGCCACCTTGCGCATGGCCTTGATCTGGGCGTTACCACCCACGCGCGAGACCGAGATACCCACGTTCACCGCAGGACGCACGCCCGAGTAGAACAGCTTGGACTCGAGAAAGATCTGGCCGTCGGTGATGGAGATGACGTTGGTCGGGATGTACGCCGACACGTCACCGGCCTGCGTCTCAATGATGGGGAGCGCCGTAAGCGACCCGCCACCGAGCTCGTCGGACAGCTTGCAGGCGCGCTCCAGCAGACGGGAGTGCAGGTAGAACACGTCGCCGGGGAATGCCTCACGGCCCGGCGGGCGCCGCAGCAGCAGCGACATCTGGCGGTAGGCGTCAGCCTGCTTGGAGAGGTCGTCGTAAATGCACAGGGCATGCTGGCCGTTGTAGAGGAAGTACTCCGCCATGGCGGCACCCGAGTACGGGGCCAGATACTTGAGCGGGGCGCTGGCGGCTGCCGATGCCACAACCACGGTCGTGTACTCCATGGCGCCGGCCTCGCGCAGACGCTCCACAACCTGGGCGACGGTCGATGCCTTCTGGCCGATGGCCACGTAGAAGCACTTCACGTCCTGGCCGCGCTGGTTGATGATCGTGTCGATCGCGATCGTCGTCTTGCCGGTCTGGCGGTCACCGATGATCAGTTCGCGCTGGCCACGGCCAATCGGGATAAGCGCGTCGATGGCCTTGATGCCGGTCTGAAGCGGCTGAGTCACAGGCTGGCGCTGCACCACACCCGGAGCCTTGAACTCCACGGGGCGGAACTCGGTGGAGGCGATTGGGCCACGGCCGTCGAGCGGCACGCCAAGCGGGTCAACCACGCGGCCGAGGAGTGCCTCGCCCACAGGAACCTGAATGACCTTGCCGGTGCGGCGGACGGGGTCGCCCTCCTTGATGAGGGTGTCCTCGCCAAGCAGCACGACGCCGACGTTGTCCTCCTCGAGGTTCAGGGCCAGGCCTGAGACGCCATGGGGCAGCTCAAGCATCTCGAGCGCGAGCGCCGAGGGGAGGCCGTGCACGCGGGCGATACCGTCACCCACCTGCAGGACGGTCCCGACCTCGTCGGCCTCGGCGACGCCCTCGTACTGCTCGATCTGGGCGCGCAGGACCTTTGTGATCTCGTCGGGGCGGAGCTTCATCGGGTGGTTGTTACCTTTCTCGTTCTTCTGGAGCGGAGCAGCGTGGGCGTCAAGCCTCGACGGCCTTGGACAGGTCGACGGGCGTGGTCTCGAGCGAGCGCCGCATCTCCTCGAGTCTGGTGCGGAGCGATGCATCAACGACGACATCGCCCACACGAAGCACGAGGCCGCCGATAATCGATGGATCCACGGTCTCCTCGATCTCGGCGTCGCGTCCGGTCTGGGCGCGCACCTTCTCGCGGATCTGGTCGCGCAGTTCAGGAGTGAGCGGCACAGCGGTGACAGCAGCCACCACGACGCGCCCCTCGGCAGTGTCAACACGGCGGCCATACGCCGCGAGCACGTCATCGATCTCGCCAAGCCGGCCGCGATCGATGAGCACCTGCACAAACCCGCTGGACACCGGGTGGGCGCCCTCCATGATCTCGCCGACGGCCGCCCTCTTGGCGGTCGTCTCAAACTGCGGGTTCGTCAACGCCGCGTGGAGCTCGGTGCCGTCGGCCATGGCCGCAGAGAACTCAGCGAGTTCCGTGCGCACCTGATCGACGGCGCTCTGCGCCTGTGCAGCTTCAAACAGTGCCTCGGCATATGTCGACGCGACACTCATCAGGCCTTCTGCAGCCCGCTGAGATCGGCGTCGGCAAGCGCGTCCTCCACCATCTTGCGGTGGTCATCGCCGGACAGGGACTTCTTGGTGACCTTCTCGGCTGCGCTGAGTGCCAGCAGCACCACGTCGTCGCGGATACCGGCCACGGCCGCCTGGGCCTGGGCGTCGATCTGCGTCTGGGTGTCGCTGACGATGCGCTCCCGCTGATCCTGCGCCTGACCGACGATCTCCTGCTTCTGCCGCTCGCCATCACGACGACCGGACTCACGGAGCTCGTCCGCCTCGCGACGCGCCTCGGCCAACTGAACCTTGTACTGGCCCAGCAGTTCAACGGCCTCGTCACGACTGGACTCGGCCTCCTCGATTGACGCCGAGATGGCGGCACGGCGCTTCTCGATCATCTCGCCCACCGGCCCGAAGACAAACTTCTTCAGGATCAACAGCGTGAGCAGAAAGATGACGACAGTCCAGATCATGAGACCCGGGCTCAGCTCGAGGAGCGGATTCGCCCCAACGGGCTCGGCGTGTACGAGGGGTCCCATGGGTCTAGACCAGGAAGAAGGCGACGAAGCCCATGAGCAGGGCGTAGAACGTAATCGCCTCGGTCAGTGCAAGGCCGAGGAAGGTGATCGACAGAAGATCACCGCGGAGCTCGGGCTGACGAGCGACCGACTCGATGGTCTTGCCGAAGATGTAGCCCACGCCAATGCCCGGGCCGATTGCGCCCAGACCGGTCGCGAGACCGAGAGTCAGAGCCTTGGATGCTGCGACGATGTCGCCTTCGAGAGCCACGTGGCCTCCAGTTAGTTCCGGTGAGATTTCAACTAGTGCGACTCCTGAGCGGCGTAACCGATGTAGATGCCGGAGAGCAGGGCGAAGATGAACGCCTGCAGACCAGCCACCAGTACCCACTCGAACACATAGAAGAAGAGGGCGAAAGGAATCCCGAGGACACCGAGAAGGCTGCCCACGAGGATCGAAAAACCCGCTGCCATGATGATGAGAAGATGGCCGGCGAGCATATTTGCAAACAGTCGCACCGAGAGACTGATCAGGCGGAGAACCTGAGACAGCAACTCGAGGGCGAAAATGAAGGGCACGATGCCCTTGCTGGCCCCCGCAGGGACCAGGGTCTTGAAGTACCCGATAAATCCGTGGGTACCGAAGCCCTCCCAGAGGAAGGCCACAAAGGTCATGAGCGCAAGCGCAAACGTCACGTTGATGTTCGCGGTCGCAGCGTAGAGGCCCAAATCGCCAACCACCTGGAAGGTGTCGGTGTGCGGGGCCGTGGGAAGGGGAATGAACGAGATGAGGTTGTTCACCGCAACGAACAGGAAGAGGGTCGCCAGGTACGGGAACCACTTCTTGAACACCCGCGCAGGGAGCGTCACCTCAGCAACCTGCTGCTCGGCGAACTCGTATGTCATCTCGAGCACGTTCTGGCCCTTGCCGGGCTTCATCTTCATGCCGCCCCGCACCACCACGATGCCGAACACGCAGATGATGAGGCTCGACGCCAGCATGTAGAAGACGGCCTTATTGATGCTGAGATCAATGAAGCCGAGATTGAGGTCAACCCACGCGCTGGTGGCGAACTCCTCAGCCGGATCAAACGCGGCGCCCGCGGCGGATGCAAAGGCGGGAACTGCGAGGCCGGTGCCCAGCGCGACCAGCAGCCAGATTCGAATTCGACGAAGCACGCCGGTCACTCAGCGGCCTCCGTCGCGGCGGTGTCGCGGTCGCGCTCACGCAGGGCGAAGGCCATGCCACGACCGATGAGGTCGGCGGTAAACGCGACAATGAAGATGACGCCGGCGATCAGCGCGACCTCTTCCGAGAACTTGAGCGCCGTGATGAACAGGATCCCGGCGATGGTCCAGGCGCGGATGACGAACGAGATGCCCGTCACACCCACTGCAGCGGTCTGCCCCATACGAAGCGCATGCTTCGCGGTAAACAGCTGCACCGACCAGTTGGCCAGCCAGAGTCCGGTACCTAGAACCCATCCATTCAGCGGCCCGCCAAAGGCGAGTACCACCGGCAGCGCAACGGCGCACACGATGAGGCTTGCGACCGTGACGGCAATCGCGGCTCGGCTCGCGGCGGGCTCCTCAGGAGCGGGCGCGGGCCGGACGAGATCTGCAGCCTGGCCGGGAGCGGCTGAGGTGATGCGGTTCCTCCGTACTCGGACATGGGCGCGCACAGACGGCGCGTCAACGGGCGGGAGCATACCCACAGCCCTGCCCCCGCCGCTACGTGTGAACGGTCATCTTCTGGTGACGAGCGTCCCGCTTCGTGCGGGTTTCTGCCCCTGTCAGTGCCGCGGTGCGGTCTTCTCGCCGCTGCGGCCCCGGTGGCGCCGCACAATATTCACCACCGGCTCGCTCCTCCACTTGAGGATCTCGAGCACGTACACAAGGTAAACGGCACCCACCAGACCGACCGCTGCGATGGCAGAGAGCACGGCCGTCCAGCCCGCATTCCAGTTGCCGTGACCATCGGTGTAGGGCACAAACCGCATGGCAAGTGCCAGCAGCGACATCAGGCCAGCCCAGGCGTAGATCGACAGCACCGTGCGCCGCTGGCTCCACCCGATGGCCAGAAATCGGTGATGGAAGTGGCTCTTGTCGGCGCCGTATACCGGAAGCCCATGCTTCAGGCGCTTCATGATCACAAACGAGGTGTCGAGAATCGGGATGGCCAGCACGATGAGCGGCAGCACGATGGCCACGGTTGCCGCGCTCTTCATCACACCGGTGATGGCGATACCCGCGAGCATGAAGCCCAGAAACATCGACCCGCCGTCACCCATGAACGTCCGGGCCGGGTTGAAGTTGAAGCGCAGGAACGCCAGGCAGGCGCCGGCGAGGGCTGCGGCAAGAATCGCCGCATCGGCCCGGCCAAGTGATGCGGCGATGATGGCGAAGGTGGTGGCGCCGATGCCCACCACGCCTGCGGCCAGACCATCCATGCCATCGGTGAAGTTGATGATGTTGACGATCGCAACGAACCAGATGACTGTGAGCACATAGGCGGCAGCGCCCAGATCCAACGGCCCCACGAACGGCAGGGTGATGTGATCGATGATGAGCCCGGCGGCAACGGGCACCGACGCGCATGCCACCTGGCCCACAAGTTTGACGACCGGCGAGAGCCCCATGGTGTCGTCCACCACGCCGAGCGCGGCCACAAGCACCCCGCCCGCGATGAGTCCACGCACGGCCGGGTCGGCGGGAAGGAACCAAATGGCGGGCAGCAGAAAGCCCAGCACAATGGCGACGCCGCCGAGGCGCGGGATGGCCCGTGTGTGAATGCGACGTGCTGACGGCACATCGACGGCGCCCACCTTCGCCGCGAGCCACATCGTGACCGGCGTGAGCAGCAGCACGACAATGGCTGCTGCGATGGCGCTGAGTATGGGGATCAGCGTTGTGGTCATCGCGTGAGACCGATTCTACGGCGGGGGTGGATGGCCCTCCCCCACGAGTGTCATCACTGGTGGTACACGCCCGCGCCCCAGGCAGACACCGACTCGGGCAAAAGTCCCGAAAGCCGCATGGTGAGCGGCGCGAGGGGGCCACTCGCCACCACCGGATTGGAACGCCGACGGTTGAGCACACGCATGGTGCGTGCAGCAACCGACCCCGCCGACTCGGTTGGCATCAACTTGGGCAGGTCCTTCCCCCACCCGGTGCGATGAAACGCGGTTCGCACCGGCCCGGGGCAGATGGCGAACGCCCGCACGCCCGTGCCCCGCAACTCACGATGCAGGCCTCGTACCAGTCGCATCTCAAATGCCTTGGTGGCGGCGTACGTGGACATATAGGGAATGGCCTGCGACGCTGCGGCAGACGACATGACCACCAGATCCCCCCTGCCCCGCGACACCATTCCCGGAAGCACGTGCGATGCAAAGTCCACCACCGCCACGCAGTTGAGGCGCACTTCGCGCACCTCGGTGTCGCGGTCAAGATCGACAAACCGCCCCTGCGTACCGATACCGGCGTTCAGCACCGCCACCTCGATGGGCGAGCGCAGCTGATCGAGCATGCCCCGTACCGCGGCGCGCCCCTCGTCCTTGGAGATGTCGGCGGCAACCCCGCGCACCTCGACCCCGTGCTCGCGCCGGGCCTGCTCAGCCAGCGCCGCGAGCCGGTCACCACGGCGGGCCACCACCACAAGCGGATGCCCCCGCCGGGCCAACCGAAGTGCAACCTCGGCCCCGATGCCAGCAGAGGCCCCCGTGACAAGTGCCCAACCCCGCCGGGGTTGATCAGTCACGGCGACAACACCGCAGCGAGGGCCGTGGTGTTCCCGAAGGGAAGACGAAACGACGCCATGGCCACCGGGGCACCGCCCCGGTTGACTTGCGATTCCGATTCGCGACCGAAGGGAACACCACGGGCCTCGCTGCGGTGCTCAGGACCCAGGATGCTCAGACTCCGGCCGTCTGGGCGATGAGCTCGGGGTAGAGCGGAAAGCGGTCGCCCAGCGCCTTGCTGCGGGTACGGAGTGCGTCCAGGTCGGCATCGGTGGCCTCAGGTACGAGCGCGGCAGCGATGATGGCGCCCACCTCGCGAAGCTCCTCGGGCCCCATGCCGCGAGAGGTGAGGGCAGCGGTGCCAATGCGCACACCAGAGGTCACCGTCGGCGGGCGCTCGTCAAAGGGCACACCGTTCTTGTTCACGGTGATGCCGGCGCGGTCGAGGCGGGCCTCGCCGTCAACGCCGGTGAGCGGCGTCTTTGACAGGTCAACCAGCACAAGGTGGTTGTCGGTGCCGCCGGTCACAAGGTCAACGCCGTTGGCAACCAGCACCTCGGCCATGGCCTGGCAGTTGTCCACCGTGCGCTGCTGGCGCTCACGGAACTCAGGCGTGAGGCACTGGCCAAATGCCACGGCCTTGCCGGCGATCACATGCATGAGCGGGCCACCCTGCAGGCCAGGGAACACGGCGCGGTCGATGGCGCTGCCGAACTCCTCGTCGCACATGATGAACCCGGCGCGCGGGCCGCCGAGCGTCTTGTGCATGGTGGAGGTGACCACGTGCGCGATACCCACCGGGCTCGGGTGCACGCCACCGGCCACCAGACCCGAGATGTGGGCCATGTCCACCATCAGGCGGGCGCCCACCTCGTCGGCGATCTCGCGAAAGGCCGGAAAGTCGAGGGTGCGCGGGTAAGCGCTGGCGCCGGCCACGATCAGCTTTGGCTGCACCTCGTGCGCCTGACGACGAATCTCGTCCATGTCGAGGAGACAGGTACCAGGGCTCACCCCGTAGGCGTGGAAGTCGTACATGCGGCCCGAGAAGTTCACCTTGAGCCCATGGGTGAGGTGGCCACCGTGCGCCAGCGACATGCCCATCACCTTGTCGCCCGGCTGGATGAGCACGCTGTAGGCGGCCTCGTTGGCCGTGGAGCCCGAGTGCGCCTGCACGTTGACGTGCTCGCAGCCGAACAGCTCCTTGGCGCGGGCGATGGCCAGATCCTCAACCTCGTCCACCACCTCGCAGCCGCCGTAGTAGCGCTTGTGCGGCAGGCCCTCGGCGTACTTGTTGGTGAGCACCGAGCCCACGGCCTCGAGAATGGCCATGCTCGTGAAGTTCTCGCTGGCGATCATCTCCAGCGTGTCGGCCTGGCGCTCAAGCTCCTGGCGCAGCAGGCTTGCCACCACGGGATCGGCCTCGGAAAGCGGCTGGGACAGGTGGCTGTCTGAATCGAAGAAACTCACGGCGATGCACTCCGGCGGGTGGGGTGATGGCTGACGGTGCCATGGTAGCGGGGACCCCTGACTACCCCGCCCACCGAAGTGCGAGAACTACGCCTTCGCGCAGCGCATCTGGAACTGCACCAGCGTGGGGTTCTTCGCCTTCGTGAGTGTCAGCGACACCATGCCAGCGTTCTTGCCCTTGGGAGTCATGGTCACGCTCACCAGCGAGCGGTCCTTCCACTTGGGCGACTTGTGGTTGCTCGGGAACTCCTGGATGGTGTACGCGAGCTTGCCCTTGCGCACCATGCCTGCGGGGCAGGT